>JAABUV010000838.1_pt1 | contig 46146 bp, 79 predicted proteins | sample 5559971 | NCBI WGS metagenome assembly JAABUV01 (sample SAMN10711881, study PRJNA513362) | rock metagenome | isolation source: Antarctica rocks | place: Antarctica: Victoria Land, Knobhead nord | collected 2015-12-19 | reverse complement strand
CCGCGCTCCGCGCCGCGGCCCTGGCCGCGGCGGGGCTGGTCTCAGAGGCGAATGAGGGGGGCAGCGTCGGGGCAGGGCCTGGGTGACGCGCGGCCATGGCCGTGGCGCCAGGCCCTCCGAGCTGCCGTGGCTCACCAAGAGCATGCTTATGTGACATGAGGCAGGCGCCCGCGCACGCAAGGGCCGAGACGTGCACTCTGCCCACACAAACGACCTGCAGACAGAGCAGCCTCTTCATCGGTGCGCATGCAGGTCCTTGACCTGACGCCCGCTCGCCCGCATGGTGTCACATGTTCACCTCGACCTCGGGCCTGCTCGTGCAGCTCTATGACAAACTCATGACAATTTGAACTAAGCAGCCCGCGCTCAGAGCGCTGCCAATGCGGAACAGGCAGTGTATACCCTACCCTGTACCCAGCGCGGGCGAGGGGCGCGCGCACCTGGGCGCCATCCTCTGCGGCGCGCAGCGCGAGCGCGCGCGCCTGGCTTGCCGAGCGCTCTAGGCCGCGGCCCTGGCCCGACAGGCGGCTGTCAGGAGGGCGGCTTTGGCCTGTCCGGCCGGCGTCCGCTGCGGACACGGCAGGCAAGCCCCCCGCGGGGCCCACATGCTGACCGAGCTGGGCGCCGCCCAACCACACACCTGCCGGTCCGTGCTTTTCATGCACAACTGGCGGTTTACACACGCCCTCTCTCACGCACACTGCAGACATTACGAGCACGAGTTCGTCAGACCATTGGCGCCCCGGGCCCCGCAGGCGCCCCTGCCGGGGCGGGCCCGAGGCGCGCGCGCGCCTGCGCGCCGTCCTCGCCGCCGCGCGCCGCCACCGCCCGCACCTGGCTGCCCAAGCGCTCCAGGCTGCGGCCGTGGCTGCCGGCGCGCTCAATCGGGCGGCCCACCTGCACGCCGCACGCGCTCGTCTGTCTCTGCTCGTGGGACGCGGCTGCCCGGCGGCCACGGAAGTTGCCCCACAGCGGCGAGCAGCGCCGAGCGCGCTCGCAACGCAGGGCCGCCGCGCGCGCGCCTGGTTGCCGGGCGCCGGGCGCTCCAGGCCGGCCACGCGCGCGGCGAGCGCCGCGTTGTCCTCGGCCAGCCGCTGGTTGACCGCCTGCAGCGTGGCCGCCTGCATGGCCTCGCGCTCCGCGGACTCCGCCGAGCGCTTGGCCAGCGCGGCCTTCTCCGCCTCCAGGCGCGCCACCTGCATAGGGTTAGGGTAATAGGCTTAGGGCCAACATGCGCGCAGCCGGGCGGCCGCGGTGAGATGACGCCCGCGCGTGCCTGCTTGGGGGGTGACCTTGCAGTGCAAGGCTTGCGCTCTGCGTCCCCTTATGCAGCCTGTGCCGCGGCAAGGCGCGCGCCGGCGGGCGCGCAGGGCGCCGCACCTCCCGCAGCAGGACGTCCGGCGCCGGCGCCTGGCTGCCGTTGCGCGGCGGCTCTGCGCGCGCCTGGGCCTGCGGCGCCGGACCGGCGCCGCCGCCCAGCGCAGAAGTGCCGCTGCCCCCCCCGCCGCTTGCCGCACCGACTGCCGGCGCACCAGCACCCCCCCCGGCCTCCGACCGTGCAGAGGTGAGCGCGCCCCGCGCGCCCCCGCCGCCGGTCTCCGCATTGGCGCCGGCGCCGCCGGGCGGCGCAACGCCGGCGCCGGCAGCCCCGCTGGCGCCGGCGGGTGGTCTGGCGCCGTCTGCGGCTGCGGCAGCCGCGCCAGCCTCGCCGTTGCGGCGCTCCAGGCTGCCAGAGCGCTTGGGCCGCATCAACGCCCGCGCGAACGCCATGTGCTCGCGCCTGCACCCAGCGCCCCCTGGTTCGGTCGCAGGCAGCAGCCTTCCCTGCCAAGCAAAAGGGGGTTGCAATGTGTGCTCAGCTCAGGTCTGCAAGACGCTATGGTGGGAATGTCATGCGCTTGCGGAGATGGCCTGCTCTACGCGACTGCCGGGTGGAAAAACTGCGTCGCCAGTGCAGAGTCCACAGGCGGTGCTACGTGCCAAGGACGGTGCAGGGGCATACTACCCCGGGAGCAGAGCGTCCTCGCCTGTGCTTCTGCCCGACGGACTGGCCATGGCCAACTGCTGCAAATGCGGCAACTAGTCACCTTCGTGGTTGCCTTGCAAGCACCGCGCACTGCACAGATACCCGTGCGTGTAACGCGGCGGCGCACGCAGCACCGGGCGGATGCTGCTCGCACCTGGGCGCCCGGGCGCGCAGCTAATGCGGATGTACAGTGTGGCGCATGCAAAACGCCAGCATAACTGCGAAGCTCAGCGCCCCGCCCTCTCGCCGCAGTGTCGCTTCATCGCAGGGAGAGCGGTACGCTGTCGCAGGCTAGCTGGCCTCACAGCTTGCTTCTGATACCTGCGCCCCTGCAGCCTCCCAACACTTAGCGCTGCCGCAAGAAAGCTCGCCCGCCAGCAGGCATGATTACATGGAGGCTTAGAGCAGAGGGCATCGTCCAGAGAGGCTTGTGCGGCTGGCGCCTTGCACCCCCTGAGCACCGGGGGCTCTCCTAGTGACCTGGGGCCCGCATTACTGGCCAGCAACTATATGCTTCTGCATAAGTATACCTCCTATGGGGCTGACGCAGCAGATAGCCAAGTCCGGCAGGCAATTACACGCGCACCAGCCCCTGGCGCTCGCCTCCTGTAAATATGCACCGCTCAGCGCCACCCGCATCAAGCAGCTCTCAGGCTAGCCGTGTGCTGCTCAGCACGCCGCGCAGCGACACCTTGGGAGCACTTTGGGCCAGAATGAGGGTGTGGGGGGTTTTTGCGCCTTTTTTTTTCCTTGGCGGGAGCGGTCGAGTCGACGTAAACAAACTAGTGGCGTTGGCGCTTTGCCACTGATAGCCAAGCGCTGGTACCAGCGCTCTTGTGACCAGGATGCAGGCGGGCCTGGCATACAAACTTACGCATGGGCCATGCACACGCTCCGCCGTGTACTGTCATCCCTGCCCGCCCAGCAGCTGGCCAGCGCGTCCCTGTAGTCCCTACCCTTCCAAGTGCCGGCAGCGGCACAGGAGGCAACACAGTATCCGCACTGCCGCGCAAGCTGATGCAGGCATGGTGGTGCGGGAGGTGCTAAGCCGTGCAGACAGGTGTGTTCCTGTCACTTGCATCCCCGCTTACTTGAGTTGTGCCGGTCGCTTAATGCCTATACGCCTCTAGCCAATTCTAGCATGTGCAGCATGGAGTGGGGTACACGCTGTGAAGACCCAGTGACACTCGAGTCCACTCACAGGATGAAGCTCAACCGGGAAGAGGACCGGCAGTTTTATCGTGCGGCGCCTCGTAGTTTATATAAGAGGCTTGCGCCCTTTTGCTGAGCTCAACTGGGTAGCTCCTGACCTGTCAGCCATCACTTGCACACTGTAGTGCATGATTCAGCAACACGCTCTCGTTGCGGGCCTGCATGTGTCAGCACACGCGTGACTGCAACGCCAAATAAGCGCAGGCCAGCTTTTGCACGCGGCCCGCCTGGCCTCCTTACCAGCTTGTGCTAGCGCAGGCAGCCCGCGGCTGGTGACGCATGTGGATGAAAGGTTCCTCGCGAGGGTCACGCAGCTGTACCGGCAACGCATCCCCGATGGCGCCGCCGTGCTGCCAGAATGACACTGGATGAGCTCTCGGACATGCTTGATGGCAGCGCTTTGTGTGCAAGTTGCCATGCGAATGATGCATGCAGTGCATGTATTGCACGTCCAAACGGACGCGTGCTGAGCAGCGCGACTTTGCCGTCCAGTGTGGCCTCAGGGCAGTATGTGGCCGTTGAGCTCCATACAGAACAGCTCTAACACAATCCAGGAGTGCAGCTCTGCTTAGTTTTCAGCCGCGTAGCACATTGGCCATGCCTTGCAATTCCCATGGGTCATGGACCAAGTTGTGAGCAAGAGACCCTGGTTTCCCTTGCCGTTTCACCACTTTGCGCACACTTAGCTTGCGCTAGCTAAAGAACCACAGCCATAGCACTTTGAGTACTTTTCACACACACTATACAACAGCTGAGAGGTTGTCCAAACGGCGGCACCTTTTGAGCAAGACGGGAGAAGTGGTTGCATTTTGAACACTGTCGCATCCGTTCACTTGCTAAGCTGCTGTTAGTAGGTGGTCTCACTCTCACGCCGCCTTGCAGAGAGAGTGCTTTTGCATCAACTTTCTGGACCGGCGGCCGCGGCATTGGGCGCCCCACGGGGACTGCCTGTCGCATTTGCTTGCATGCCAGTGATAGCGGCCACCAGACTGTAGCCTGAACAAGGAGACAGCATGCGGATTGAAGAGGTTACGTCGACCACCAAGGCGCAACGCATCGCCACTCACACGCACATAAAGGGCCTGGGCCTGGCAGAGGATGGCACGGCATTGCCCCTCGCAGCAGGTAAGCAAGGCTGCTTGTGTGCAAGGGCTGTTCTGCGGCTGAGCTTGCTCATGCATGCACATGTAACTCTTGGACTTCCATGCACTTGCCGTGAGCAGACGGCATGAGCGCGGTGGCTGCATTGCACCACACATTCAACTGTTAGCGGTCGACAAGCTGCGTTGCTCAGCGCTGGACCAAGCGCATGCAGAAGCTTGGTCCGCTGAGACTTCACCGTAGCACCACCACGCGACACTGTGCAGGCGCTGGGCAGCACGGAAGCCAGTGCAGCAAGTGCGTGCGCGCACGCGGCAGGCTTTGTGGGGCAGGAGCAGGCGCGGGAAGCGTGCGGGGTGGTCGTGGACATGATCAGGCAGAAGAAGATGGCGGGGCGGGCGCTGCTTATGACAGGTGCGGCGCTCTGCAGGGCCGCCTTTTGCAATCGAGGCTGGCCGGAAGAGTTGCCTTCCCTTGTAGGCACCTGGCACGCGGAGGCGCCGCCTTGAAGTATCGGTTTGCCAGCCCACTGACCGTCGCAGCCACGCTTTTTGCACAGCGCGACGTCCCCCCGCTGAGGCACGCCGCACGGCGTGCCCAGCGCGGCTCTGCGCCGCTGTTGCCGCGCGTCCGCGCCCAGCGCCAGCGCGGCGCTGCCGGTGTCGGGCGGGGCAACCGCACGGCCGGCAGGCGCGTGATGCGCACTGGCAGACGTGAGACGCGCGGCCGCACGCACGCAGGCGCGCCGGGCAGCGGGAAGACGGCGCTGGCGCTGGGCGTCGCGCAGGAGCTGGGCAGCAAGGTGCCCTTCTGCCCCATGGTCGGCTCGGAGGTGTACTCGTCCGAGGTGAAGAAGACGGCCGTGCTCATGGAGCACTTCCGGCGCGCGATCGGTGCGGCTGCTACTGTTTCCCTAAATTTGTGGCGACGCGCGGCGCACGCGCGGGCGGTGCACTGCCGCTGGCCATGCAGGTAGCATAACGGTGCAGGTGCTGTGCCAGACGATCAGCTGCTGTTGGTAGCCTGCCTCTGGAGGGGTTGCGCCGGTGAGACCACAAGCGCGGCTATGCGGGCCTGAATGCGAGCGGCACGTGTACTGGTATTGGTGCACGCTGGCATGCTTGGCACCTGCGGAGCAGACGAGCGCACTGGATCGAGCGCTCGGCGCGCGCGCCTGCCCTGACGCGCCGCCCGGCGCGCAGGGCTGCGCATCAAGGAGAACAAGGAGGTGTACGAGGGCGAGGTGATCGAGCTGACGCCGGAGGAGGCGGAGAGCCAGACCGGCGGCTATGGCAAGGTCATCGCCAGCGTCGTCATCGGCCTGAAGAGCGTCAAGGCGCGCGCACGCCCCGCGCCCGAGCTCGACACGACTGCTAGCCGCGCCCCGACCTCGTTGTGCATGCATACGTGTCAAAGGAGACGAACATCATTGAGGCGTGTCCCTGCCGCCGCCGGCCCCGGCGAGCGAGGCGCCGAGCGGGGCAGGTGGTCGGGCCCGGCGCCGCGCGCAGGGCACCAAGCACCTGAACCCGGACCCCCACAATGGCGTACCAGGCGCTGAGCGGGGCGGGGGGCCGGGCCCGGCCGCCCGCGCAGGGCGCCAAGCACCTGAAGCTGGACCTCATGATGGCGAGCGGGGCGGGGGGTCGGGTCTAAGTTGGGCCCGGCGCCGCGCGCAGGGCACCAAGCATCTGAAGCTGGACCCCACGATCTATGACGCGCTGCAGAAGGAGCGCGCGGCGGTCGGTGACGTCATCTACATCGAGGCCAACAGCGGCGCGGTCCGGCGCGTGGGCCGCTGCGACGCGTACGCGACCGAGTTTGACCTGGAGGCCGAGGAGTATGTGCCGCTGCCCAAGGCGCGCGTGCTAGGTTTAGGGCTCCTCCTTCGCCCCGCATTCCGTCGGCCGGTACAGGCATCCGGCGTGCCGAGCGCTGCGGCGCGCGCGCGCGCCCGAAGCTCGATGTTGAGGCCAAGGAGTAAGCGCGCCTGCTTCAGGCAGCATTGCCTGATGAAAAGACGAGGTCATCTGTCCTGTACACACATGCGAATGCGCAGGGTACTGCCGCGTTGTCCAGGTGCAGGAGATGCATGCCGTACCCTGCCTGAGGTGCGGGTGCGCTGTGAAGCACACAGCAGTGAGCCCCAGCTGGCGTGGCCGATGCTCCGGCCGGGAGGAGCGGTGCTGCGCTGGCAGGGGGCGCTGTGCGGGGCTCGAGCGCCGCCCGGTGAGGCAGCGCGCGCGGCGCGCGCGCAGGGCGACGTGCACAAGAAGAAGGAAGTGGTCCAGGACGTGACGCTGCATGACCTGGACGCCGCCAACGCCAAGCCGCAGGCGCGCCCGGCCTGCCCGGCTCGCGGCGGCGCGCCGCCGCGGAGTGACTGGGATATGAGTGCGCGGTGGGCGGCCGCGCTCGGCATGGTTCAGGAGGCTGGGTTCCTGAAAGAGACGCCGGCGCGCGCACGCCAGCCGCGTGCGGCAGCCGCGCCGGCCCGCAGCAACTGAGTGCGGCGGCGGCGCGCGCGCGGCAGGGCGGGCAGGACGTGCTGTCAGTCATGGGCCAGCTGCTCATAGGGTTGCTGATACCCTGAGCCAGCGCGGCGGCGGCGCGCGCGGCAGGGCGGGCAGGACGTGCTTTCGGTCATGGGCCAGCTGCTCAAGCCAAAGAAGACAGAGATTACAGACAAGCTTCGGCAGGAGATCAACAAGGCGCGCGCGCCGCTGGCCCTGCGCTCGCGTGCCGCGCTGGGTTGGGGAACCATAACCCTGATAAGCAGCCAGCAGCGCTAACAGCCGTTGCTGCGGTGCTGCAGCTCTTCATGTGGGCGCTCTGTGAGGTGTGCAGGGACGGCACAGTGTCATGGTCATGTCGCAGCACTTGCAACGCATCGCGTGCCCGCTCCTCCTTCTTGCATGACAAAGCTGACTGTGGGTCACAAGCGACCCAAATGAGGCCCGCGGGCAGACATGAGCTGTGGTGGCAGGGCTGTCACCTTTCTGGGAGCGCGCAGGTGGTAAATCGGTACATCGACCAAGGGACAGCAGAGCTTGTGCCAGGCGTGCTGTTCATTGACGAGGTGCGCGGCTCAGACAGTGGACTCTGCACACTGACGGACTATGACCTAGCTTTAAGTTGTCCGTAGGGTGTGATAGGGTGTGAGCCCAGAGAAACAGCATGCTGCTCTTTTCAAAGTATGGTCTTTCTTCTGTAGTGTGACGTAAACGCATCGCGAGCTGGGCCGCGATGTGCCAGCCCATACACCCATAGCCGTTCGCCGGCCGCGCAGGTGCACATGCTGGACATCGAGTGCTTCACGTTCCTGAACCGCGCGCTGGAGTCCAGCCTGGCGCCCATCGTCATCTTCGCGACCAACCGCGGCATCTGCCAGGTGCCCGCCCCGGCCCGCGCCCGCGCCGCTCGTGCGCACCTGCCGCTCTCGCGCCTGCTGTCGGCGCGCCTGGCGCGCTCGGGCACTTCTGCGCATGCTGTAGTGAGCAAAGTGCGCTGCTCAAGCGCGTGCCTCAGCTCCAGGCCTAACCACTGCTTGGACCCAGGGTAGACAATCTTTGCTTTGTTTCGGTAATCGATTTTAGCTCTAGCATATGTCCAGCAGGAGCAAGAGCAGGTAAAGGTCATGGGCGCGCGCGCGGCGCGCGCAGATACGCGGCACGGAGATGCGCTCGCCGCACGGCGTGCCGGTGGACCTGCTGGACCGCCTGCTCATCATCCGCACGCTGCCCTACTCCCTGGAGGAGGCGGTGCAGATCCTGGCCATCCGCGCGCAGGCGCGCCCCGCCAGCACCCGAGCGTCTCGGGGTGGGTAGCTATACCCCTAGTCTAACGTTGAGGCTGCGGCGTGTGCGGCATTCAGGCCTGTGAGTCCGCTCTTTGCCATGCAGCTGCCGATCTTCTGAGGCCGGCAGGCACCCGATACGTTCGAGACGGGTGGGCAGGAGGCCTCGAGGGCTCCCTGACCGTGCACATGCTCTCTGCTCGCGTCGCCGCATGGCACGCCTGCGGGGCACATGGGGGCGGGGTGGTGCCGCGGCCCAGGTGGAGGGCATCCGCATGGAGGAGGCCGCGCTGGGCTAGGGTTAGGGTTAGGATAGCCTACCCTGGCCCGCCTGCGCCTGCGGGGCACATGGGGGGGTTGCTGCGCGCCAGGTGGAGGGCATCCGCATGGAGGAGGCCGCGCTGGGCTACCTGGGCGAGATCAGCCAGGCGGCCTCGCTGCGGCACGCGGTGCAGCTGCTCACGCCCGCGCACGTGCTGGCCAAGACCAACGGTGCGCTGTGTGAATGCACGAGGGGCATGCCCCATATATTCCCCAATCTCTGTGCCAGGAATGTGCCAAATGGATCCAGCTGCTCATGCCCGCGCACGTGCAGGCCACGACCAACGGTGCGCGCATGCGCTGTGTGCAGCGCGAGGGGCATCCCTGTACCACTCCTCACCTCGCTCTTTACCAGGATCATGCCAACTGGATGTTCTGAACCGTGGAACGCCGCAAAGTGCCACATGCATGGGCACATTGACCATTTGATGCCCGCTGTTGCCCAAGGATCATCTGATGACATACAGGAGAGATGGATCCAAGCATGCCTGGTCGCCAAGCCTGAAGGCAGCGCGGCTCTCCATGTGTGCTGTGTTGGCGAGCAGGCCGCGAGGAGGTGGCGCGCGGGGATGTGGAGGAGGTGCACGCGCTGTTCCGCGACGCCAAGTTCACGTCGCGGCTGCTCGCCGAGCAGGCGGACAAGTATGTGTCATGATGCGGCTGCCCTTGCGGGAGGCGGTCGCCAGCACTGCTGCAGATTGGTGTTGCTGCGGGGGCAGTGAATGGCGAGCAGCATGCGTCGGCCGGCGACCAGCGCGCATTTGCGCACAGGTTTGGTGGTGAGCGGTGCAGTGCGCGGTTGTCAGCTGGCCAAGGCATGACACGTGGATAACCTGTCAGAGCTTGGAGGGCCGCGTGGCTCAGAAGTGTTGATCGTTGAATATGGTTTAGATTCCTGAACTGCCTGTTGAGCTATGTCAATGAACTTTGCAAACAGTTGTGCTGTTCTAAACTAGCCGTGCAATTCCGCCAACACAGTAATAGACGTGGGAGTGCAATACTGGTGTACTGCAAAGCGTCGGTGTGACACCTACAGATAGATGAGTAGATGATCTATTCCAATCTCTCTGCGCATGCGACACCAAGAGGGGTGCTGCTGTCGATGCGCATGCAGCTGCTGCACTGTCCAGCATAGCTGATAACACCATCAGTGGCATTACAGCAATGCAGCTGGCAACGCAGTGCCACAAATCCAGCCGGACATCACAGCATCCTTAAACACCCCCTTGACGCCCTATGACCTGCGACACAGCTAACTTTACAAAGAGCTGCTGATGATACACACAGCCTCGCCCGAGCTGGCTCACAGCTTGGGCTTGGGCGCCAGGCCCATGGCCCGCGACTTCGCCTCCACGCCCCGCGAGGCGCGCGAGACGGCGCCGCGCGGCACCGCGGGCGGCCGCCACAGCCATGCGGCGCCGTCCACCACCAGGGTGTCGCCTGTCCCGAGGGCGATGCTGGTGAGTGACGAGCAGGATGGCACCCGCCATAAGCACCTACTTTCAGCCCAATCCAAAGTGCACACTTGCACGCAGCCTATCAAGCTGAGTGCACGGTGACTCGCATGAATGCAACATGCTCTAGATCGTGCACGACCTCACGCCTGTGACTACCAGGCGCATTTGCTGCCACCATAAGACCAGTAGCGTATGCTGCTATGCTCACCGGTGTGGCATTTAGTGAATCCTTTTCACGTCAGAGCCCAGCCCTTGCAGCAAGGAGGCGCGGAAGCGCAGAAGTGCGCATGAGGCCAGGCCAGCCGGGGTGGCGGGTGGCGGACCGCTGATGAAGCGCGCGGCGGGCGACGCCAGGAACACGGCCGCGATGGCGATGTCCCACTTGGCGCCCACGTGGCCGACGGGGATGCAGGCGGCGACCGCGCGGTTGACCGCGTCCTCGCCGCCGTCCACGCCCGCCAGCTTCTGCAGGCCTGCGCGGCTCGCAGGCATGGCGCCTATCTTGGCTGCCCCTCCCCGCCCGCCCGCACCTGTAGCATGGCCGGCAAGGCAGGCCCAGCGCATGTGACGGGCTGTGAAGGACCCGTGCGTGGAGTGGCAGGGCTGGGGCGCAAGCAGTGCCTCTGACACATGCTGCATGCAAAAGATGCCTTCACGCTGCACATGGCGACCGTTTCCTGGGTCTGCTATAAGTTTTATGTGAGCACTGCAGCCCCATGGAAACCCAATTAAAGGGCCTTCAACGAGCCTGTGCATGGCCGGGCGGCCAAGCAGGAGGCACCAGCGGTGCCGCCGATCGGCCCGGGCGCGATGCCGTTGACGCGGACGCCAAACTCGCCCCACTCGACTGCCAGGCTGCGCGTGAGGCTGTCCACGGCGGCCTTGGCGGCCGATGCGTGCGCCTGGCGCAGACAGCAGCGGTATTCAATGCCGGACGCCAGTGCGCAAGCTTAAGCCCTCCAGAATGCCAGGCCTGCCAAGGACCAGACAGCACAAGTTTGCCTGACCAGGACCAGGCAACACCCGGGCACCTTTCAGCAGGTCCACAGCTCGGGCGCTGACACATCAGATTGCAAGCCATGGCAACAGGCACCCTGAGCAGGAGAACGCAAATGGAGAGCTGTCGCCAGTTCCAAATTCCACCGCAGCACACAGTCTCGTTGATGCCATCATAAGGCATACGACGTTGCACTTGGCGCAGAGTACTCGTGTGTTGCGCCAGGTTGTCATTATGTTGGAGCTTCAACAAGCTCCAAGTGGCTCTCGCTAACGCCCACGCTTGCGCCGACACACGTGCTGTACCATGCGGGGCGCCTTCCCTCGCGCCGCCTCCCTATTTGTCCTGCCAATGCGTTAACCGAAACACGCCGTAGATCTTCTTTTGTAACAGGCGCAGCTCGGTCTCCTACGGCCCGGAACCCCTTGGGGCCTGCGCAGGACCCGCGCGCGCGCCTGCCACCAGGTCGCGCCGTAGTGCAGCGTGGCGCTGATGTTGATGACCGCGCCGCCGCCCGCCTTGCGCAGCTCCGGGAAGGCCGCGCGCGAGGCGGCGAACGTGCCGAGCGTGTCGATCTCCATCACGGTGCGGAAGCCGTTGGCGCTCAGCTCCTCCGCGGCCGCCTGGCCGCGCGGGGCGCGTCAGGAGAGGAGAAAGGCAAGGCTCGCCGGGAGAAGGGGCGGTTCGGCAGAACGCGCGCGGGGCCGCAGCGGCGGCCGCGCCAATCGGCTCCCCCTCGGCTGTCCGGTCAGTTAGCAGAGCAAGCTACGGGAACAGGTCTGCCAGGGTCAGGCTGTCAGGGTCAGCCGCGACCCGCACGCCGGCTGTGCTCAGTTGTCAGAGCCTGTGCTGGTGACGGGTGAAACACAGCTTGCCAGCAGTTATTCAAGATGAACGTGACAATCCAAGGTTGCTAAGGCGCACAGCCTGTGCTCGGGGACCAGCATGCATCTACTGTGCATCGGCTGCTCAGCAACATGCAGGGTGACCCTCTGCCACCCAACGCAATTCCAAAGCGGGTCGCTGAGCGTGCAGGCTGCTAACGAGATGCGGTGCATGTTCACGGAGCTGCGCCACAGCCACCCAGGCGCCTCCACGACGGCACAGCCAGCTGTGCCGCACCAGGAAGTTCCCGGCCGCGCAGTTGACCAGGATGTCGAGCCGCCCGAAGCGGCCCACCGCCTCGCGGACCCAGCGCTCGCAGTCGTCGGCCTTGCGCACGTCGCCCTGTGCGCGCGCCGCGCAGGCGGCCCGGAGCCTGAGCAGGTTGCGTGTTACACCTGAACAGCACCGCCGAGGCCCTGCATGTCTTGAGCCGCTCTGTGCATGCTTCCCAGCACCGGATATCCTGGTCGCCCGGTGTCAACAGGTGTCAGCGACTGCTTTAGTGCGTTTCCTTAGGCAGGCGGCAGTTGTGCGGTTGCGGGCAGAAAGGGCCACAAGCGGGTGTACAACAAAGCCAGCCCGCAGACATGGGCAGCACCTGCACGCCCAGCGCGGCTATGCCCTCGCCCGCCAAGGCCGCGCACGAGTCGGTCAGCACCTGCTGGCGCCTCCCGGTGATGACCACCTTGGCGCCATGGAGGCCTGCGGCATTCAGCAACACAGTGGTCCTCCTGTTTGACACGACGACACCGCCCGGGGACCCTTGGTGCTCGACGATCACGACCCTCTACAAGCTATAGTCCATGCACTCCACGTGCACCAGACCAGGGCGCTCACCTAGCTGCCGGGTTATCTCGTAGCCAATGCCGCTGCCGCCGCCCGTGATCAAGGCAACCTGCACGCGCCGCTGCTGCTCAGTCTTGCTCGCCATGGGCGCTCCTGTCCTAGTGCGGTGTATTTGCACGAGAGTCACGTTGCCAGCGAGGACGTTGTCACGGAAGGGCGAGGGGCTGGGCGTTGGCGGGGCAGACATGTCAGCTACGCCGGTGGCAAAGCTGCTTCCCTTCCCAAGCGGAGTGGATGCGCGCGCGCTGCGATGCAAACGCGCTGAAGAGCTTCACTCTCAGCTACACAGATCCATCAGCATCGAGCACGGAGAAATAATCCCGATGCTGATCGATAAAGTTGTGACCAAGTTGTCTTTTGCCACCGACTGCATTGCTTCTAGGGGCACCCACGGCCGCTGAGGAACGCTATAATAACGTGGTCGAGGCTGCAGGCCATGACCTCCCATTCAAGCAACTTCGAACAGTACCATGTGCATGAAAATAAATGTCATGCCTCCTTGTGCTGGCACTGGAGAGGAGGCAAAATCAGAGGCACCTTGAGTCAACCAAGGACAGAATTTGAGTGCGCGCATTGCGCATGCATTGCAACCCCTGCACCCACAGACGCGTGTAGCGACGCGGGCGTCCATGCTCGCTTTAAATGCAACTCCCAACAACAACAAAAAAACGAGCCGCACTCGGTGAGACTCGAACTCACGCACCTTTCGGTACACACTAGCAGCGCTAGTTTAGCAGGCGTGCGCCTTAACCACTCGGCCACGAGTGCTCAGTGACTCGAGTTGCGCTGCAGGCATATCTCGTCATGTATGTCCTGTCTAATCAATGCATTGCAATACGTCGGCTGCCTCTGCAGGTATGCGCCTGGATATGCGCTACTGCAGGCTTACATTGCCGAGAAGCAGTGCCTGGGCATGCCGCACCTGGCAGTGTGCGTGTTTGGCTGCCATGCATCTGACGCTGCTCCACTGCTTGGAAGAGCGTCAATCGCAGTCCAGCCGTGCGCAAAACAGCCACTGTTGCTACTTGGACTGCAAGCAGAATCAGTGGCTGGATTCACATGTCTGGACTGCGTTGATGCTCTTCTAAGCAGTGGAGCAGCGCCAGATGCATGGCAGCCAAACTGCCAGGCAGAGCCAACCCATCCATGGCTCGCATAACCCTGGCAAGTCAGATACGGCCTGTGCTTGCATGGCACATGACAGGCCCATGATAAAAAAAGCACGTGTTGTTTGTGGCTGGAGAGGAGGGACATCAAAGCCCTGCAGCTCCGCTTGGATCCTTGAGCCTTGCATTGTGGCTCCATGTCGTGTTCCTCCAACACGAGGAGGCGGCTGTGTGCTCACTCGTGGTCCGAACCGGATTCAATCGCTTCCAGAGCGCACACCGCAGTCCTTCTAATACTTGGTTGGACATCAGCTAAGGCGTAAGAGCAGGACAAGATGGGCAGACTCGCAAACTCTCCCGCCAAAGCGCTGGTAGCCATGTGGCACTGGACCTGCATCGTTCGCGCTCTACCCGAACATGCTGGCAGGCAAAAAAACAACTGAGCACTTACTAGCTTTGCACGTACGCTCACAGTTGTCGTCCACGTCAGCTGCAAAACCCTCATACCATGCGTCATCGTGGTTGCTTGTGCATGCCCGCAGCCAGGCGCTGTGCCCCGCTGGCAGCCACAACCCGGCGCAGCCCCGCTAACGCACAGCACACAAGCGTGCACGCATGCAGCCACTGCGCAGCACGCTGCCAGGCGCCGCGAAGCGCCGGTGCCACTTGATGCATGAGCGCGCCGCTGGGGTATAGGGTAGGGTCAGGCGCTTACTGCGTGGGGTGTCCGGCGCGCGTCAGACGGCGGCGGAAGCCATCAGGCGAGCTCGTGGCGCGCGACGCGGCGGGCTTGGACGGCGAGCGGGAGTTGCTGCCTGACTCGCTGCTGCTGCCGGAGTCGGTGCCGCTGCCAAAGTCGTCCGAGCGGTCGGAGCCGGACGCCGAAGACCGCGACGAGCCCGAAGACGACGAGGAGCCAAACGCGTCGTCGGGCGCCTGCAAGCGCCAGCGCGTCCGCACTGTGAGCCGCCAATAAGCACTGACAGAGATTGCTCTGCGCAGCACCAGCGGCCAGGTGCATTGCACAAGTTGCGGACTACGTGACAGTAGTGTAGCGGTTCACTGAAGTGAGGTAAAGGTCGAAGCCAACACTGCGTCTCTCAGAGCGCAACGCAACGTCTCTTGGGCTGCACAGGGCATGGACAATTCATCGTGACCTCACAGTACCTATCACTGTACACATCACTGCGCACTGTCTTCAATGCAGATCTATCCAGGCAAGCAGGCATGCACCATCCCTGCTCACATGTTGGCCACCGCCCCCAGAGTCTGCGGCAGCACTTGCAAGGACACAAGCTCTGAGGTGGCGCATGCTCGGCGCGCAGCACCACGGGCGGGGACGCAGCGCGCGGCGCGCACCTCGGCAGCCTTCTCGCTCTCGCTGCGCTTCGCCCGGCTGCGCTCAACGGCCCCCGCGACAGGGTGTGTCATATGAGGGTATGGGCAGGCTAGGCGCGCACCTGCGTGTCCTTCTTGGTCTCGCTGCTCTGCGGGCGCGCGCGCTCGACGACCCACGTGACGTTGACCAGGCACGTCGGGTTGGGCAGCTTCGGGTCGGGCTCGGCCTCGTCAGCCTTCGCGGGGTCGCGGTGCAGGTGGCCTGCAGACGCGCTCGCGCGTTGGTTCGAGTGTGCGTGAGCCAGGGTGGGGCACACTCAGGTTGGGCTCCACCACGTGTGCTGCTCTGGATGTGGCGCAGCAAGCCCGCGCATGCACTCCAACGGACGCCGCTGACTGCTTCCGCTAGGAATCTAAAGCATCCGCACCACGCCCGGTGCCCAGCTACTTGCCACGGTCACCAGGTAGGGGGTGAGGATACAGCCAACGCCTTGAGACAGATGCTGCTGGTAAGCACACTTACGTGGCGTGCTGCATGAGGCGTGCTGCACAGCACAACCATTCTGCCCCACCCGCAAATGAGCAGGCTTTAGGACATGGTGCTAACGGTACTTACGTAGCTAGGCAAAGACACCTGCTACCGGTGCGCTTAACGCCACTAACGCGCGCTGCACAGCGCGGCAAGAGCGGCCCCGATAACATACGCGCACAACTATAACAAAGGCGACAGTACTGCCCGTGCATACGTCCGTGGGCACGGCATAAGGACAGTGCTGCAAGAGTGACCCATCCACGACCGCGCGCACCTATGACGAAGGAGACGGAGCTGCCGGTGCGCGCGTCGCTGGGCACGACGTAGCGCGCGAGCAGCTGCGCGCGCTTCGACCGCGTGGTGAAGCGGAAGCCGTCGTCGTCGGGGATGGCCGACTTCTTGGGCTGCGCGTGCGGGGAGCCGAGTCAGACCGGGCATCCAATGCTGTGCACAGCAGACCTAAAGCTGCCACCTTCTTGGGCTGCGCACGCAGAGGCCTGAGCGAGACCGGGGCTGCGCTGCTGTTTCCAGAAAAGCTGTAGCAGTCACCTTCTAGGGGCTGGCGCACCAATCAGCAGGCCCATGAAGCCTGGCAACAGCTCAGATAAGCGAATAAGCACAGATGAGGCTCAAAAGTGAGCGATGCGTACAGGGCAGGATGCGTGCCACCCACGGGCAGGCTCATATAATTGGAAACAGTTGATAATGCTCTTGCGGCGCGCTTCTCTCTTTCTTGCCTATCTTGCCTCTATTCCAAGGGGCGTATGCAGCAGCGCGTGGGCCGCGCACCGTGAGGTAGTTGGCCTCGTTCTTGACGTGCAGGGTGAGCTGCGACGTCTCGCCCTTTGTGACGCGGATGATCAGCGGCGAGTTGGCTGCGCGGCGGATGAGACACACTGTTTCAGGGGCCCGGTGCTGCAGCTGCATGGGGGCAATGCCTTGGCCAGGTCGCTACGCCTTTCTTTCCATGGCTATGGGCCCCTCACCACAAAGCTACTTTTTGTCAAGTAATTTTGTAAAAGAGAACCGCAGCAGAGCACACTGCAGGTCCGTTGATCCACTGCCACAAGTGCAAAGCTGGGCATCGTTGCCCTGACAGGCTGCGCTGCTGAGCGGGGGGCCGCACCCGTGTCGGTGCTGTCAGTGAAGTTGCTCAGCACGCAGTTCTGGGGGCACTTTTTCGCGTCAGAGTCGCTGTTCTTCACGGAGTATGGCACGCAGCCCGTGGGCAGCGCCACCTGCACACAGAGGCCCGGAAGCGTCAGGCCATGTCGGGCTGGACCGCATAGCACCAGCCAGTGGGCAGCACAACCTGCATGCAGAGGCCAGTGAGCGTCAGGCCGTTGCGACACCTGTCGGATTAAACGACATAACACAAGCCACAGCAAGACTCCCTCCGCTCCCTTCCTCATTCGCTCCAACGCTTGCAGGCCCTGGCAGTGGCTGGCTGTACTCCAGCAGTACTACAAGCTCGGGGGGAGGGCGCACGATGATGGAGGCGTTGGGGTACGACGCAGTGTTGGAGGGTGACAGCCTGACGGTGCTCAGGCTGCGCCCAGAGCGTGCACCTGCAGCCACACGCATCAACCTCGCAACAGCACCCAGCAACATGATACACGCACCAGCGCCTCATTGCTCACCACGCAATCGCCGCGGTGATGAATATCATTGGACAACAAACACCAGGCTGATATGTCAGAGCGCCAGCAGACCAGGAGTCAAACGCAAAGTCACGCAGTCGGGCAAGGAACGGAAAGCACGCTCACCATGAGGAAGGCTGTCTGCGGAAACTCCGCAGGCGCATGCCAGCAACGCCAGCAGCCACACTGCCTGCATTCTGCACAAACACATACAGCTTGTTAGGACAGGAATGCACGCACGGGGGCGACGTCCAGTTGCAGCTTCCTTCACGCATGGTATCATGGGGGTCCACTGCACCCACAAACCCACCACTGCACCATACCAATTAAGGCACCTCGTCCTGCAGCAGCAACACGTGAAGAGCTAGCAGCAATACTTGCCTGGCAGATGTGTAAAGCAGGTCAAGTCCTCTCAGAGTCAGCTGCCTCGGTGCGTGATCTATATCAAGACAAGCACAGATTAATGGGTTCTCACGTCTCTATTGAAAGTGGGCATAAGGCGACCATCAGTGCGCATCAGAGGCGCGTCGGCCCACCCAACCCTAAGAGCAACAGAGGGCTGACCCTTGCTTGCTCCTGGATGAGTTGCTGGAACTCGACGCCTCTGTTCAGCTGCACTCAGATTGGCAAGCTCTCACCAGCACACTCACGAGAAAAGGGCTACCTAGTGCCATGCATGACACAAGACAGACAAAAACGAAATCTAGATACCATTCCAGCTGGCACCTGCATTGCGCTTACAGCTTCTACTCGCATGCCAATTCTGTATTTGTGATGTGGCCAGCATGCTGTGCATGCAACGCCCCAAACCTGGTTCAGCGGGCAGCAGCCACCCCACAATTTGCAACCGCTCGCAATGACAAGTTCGGAATGCTAGACGGCACCGGTGAACAAGGAAACCAGACGTCTGCTATGCTACCTCACCTCTCACCCCTAGCCAGAGTCCTCAATTGAGGCGTAGAAAACCGGTTCCCAGCACCGCGCAAATAGATTGAAATACAGGTAAATGCGCACGGGGAGGGGGCGCTGGCCAGCACGGAGCGCCCCCGCAATGCAAATGCACACAAAAGCACCACCTCTGGGTATACACAAGTCTGGTGGCGCAGCCGCCCTGTCCTGGGCATGCAGCATGGGCAACACAGGCTCGAGGCTGCAAGCAGCCTGCGCAGCTCATGAGCACACTCAGGCCCAGATACGCCAGCTCGCGGGCTTGCTGCGCCACATGTCCTGTGTAAAACCTGCCACGGGACAACCTAGCCCCACTCAATTGCTGGAGAGCACGCCAATTTGGACTAGAAACAATCGCCAACACGTGCTGACACTGCCAGCCAATGCCAGCACGCGCTGGCTGTAAGTGCAATATGTGCCAATACGTCGGGCGTCCGAGCTACCTGCCATGCCTGCCGCAAAGCGCCGCGCTGCCGAGGCCCTGCAGCCGGGCAGCTACAGATCTGCCGGCGCTGCAACGCTCATGTGCGCTTCCTGTGTTCAACCACCTATCGCAGGCGCCTGCGCTCGGCCCTGTCAGGGGGTCCACCAGCACAGCGCCGCACAGACGAGTCTCTCAAAGCGCCAGCTCCCAGAAGAAGGCGCAGAGGCTGTGCAAGCCCGGGCCAGTACAGCCCAGAACCCAGCGCGTGATCAAGTAGGCTTTGAAGCCCGGCACCCACGCAGCAGTTGATTCGCTGCCCGTCTACTGCAAGCAGTGCATGCGCCTCGGCGCGGCACAGGCACAATTGCGACGCGCGCTCAACTCGGCAACTCGGCTTTATCCACATAGGCATCACAGCACCGCCCTGAGGGAAGCCTGACACCACAGCCATGAGCAATTGCTGGCAGCCCTGGGCGCATGCCCCGCCACTGGCGCCACTGAGGCGCCTCACAAGCTCGAAGCGGCCATATATCCTAGCGCCCTGCCGCAGGGCCCCTGACAGGCGGCCCAGCGGCCGCAAACCCTTGCAAGGGTTCTACCGAGGTGCCCGACGCAGCATAAAAGGCGCTGAAAGCCCTTCCAAACCCTGGAGCAGGCGCCGCGCCCACACCGCCCACACCAGGAGGGTCAGCAGACAGGAGCTGCGCAGGGGCGCCCGCAGGGACTCCCGGAGCAGCGTAGGTTGTGAGGCCCCTGATGGAGCCCGGAGAAGGCGCGGCGCCCACGCCGGGCGGGTCGGCCGCAGCCGCAAGCCGCACGGCGGGCGCAGGGCCGCTCGCCGGGCTGCCAGGGAACCCTGACCCTGCTGACGGCACCGCAGCGGAGGGCGCAGCCGCGGGCGAGCTCGAGGTGGGCCCCGCCGCGGCCGGCCCGGCCGCGTCGGCGGCGAGCGGCGCGATTGCGGCCGCCGTCACCTGGGTATTGGCGCTGCCTGCTGGCGCGCACTCTGGGTACAGCTTGGGCGGCCTGCGCGCTGGCAGAAAGCGAGTCACGCACTGGACACTCAGCTGGGTATTTAGCAATACGGCGCTGATTGCAGGCGGTCTCACCTGCCTGCGGACCAGGCAGGGCCCATGACGCCGCGGCTTCACAGCAGCCACACCTTGAGGAGGGCACAACGCTCGTTGCAAGCACAACGCGCGACACGGCGAGGCAGGCATACCACAGCCGGGCCCAACAAGCCACAGCCACCTCTACGTGCACCACATGCCCCCACACAGTGATGCCGTCACAGCTTGCACCGGAGGCAGGTGCAGGGCGGCTGCTCTGCAGCATACAACAAGATGCAGTGGCGCACGCGCGCAGGCGCGTGAGCTGCTCGTACGCGTACGCGATGCGGAACATGCGCGGCTCGTCAAAGGGGCGCGCCACAACCTGCGCGCGAGAGGAGGGGCGGGCTCGCGCTCCGCCCCCAGAGAGGCCTTGCAACCTGCTGAACGGCATCGCTTCCTGCGCTCTGTGCACACGAGTGCATACATGGCATGCATCCTCGCGCTCGCGCAGGAAGCCATGGACGTGTCAGTTGGCGGCTGGTCATGGCGTGCCTGAGTGAAACTGTGATGAAAGTTATGATGTTCGTGGCGCAGCGAGCATGGCCAAGGAGGGTTGCAAGCAGGGCCGCAACAGGCAGCAGCTAAGAACTTCCAGTGGGCTGAGTAGTGCTGTGTCCATGAGCCATGCGCTGTCGGCAGAACCAGGGCCTTGCACTTGCGGCGCATGCAGGTGGTCTTGCTGCGGGCGCGCGCCTGCAGCGAGGTCGGCAGCGGCTGGTGGCTGGTGCCATTGGTGAAGCCCATGGGCACCACAATCGCAGGCGCGCCCGTGGGCGGCGGGATCTGCGGCGAGTCGTTGCCTGCGCAGGCCGCTTCAGGCTGATTATGCTTGTTAGAAGGCTTCACAGCCATGTGGCGCAGCTTCATGACATTTCCTAGCCAGGTAAATAATGAAAAGAGTGTAAAGAACAGGCAAGCTGTGCATGGCGACAGCTGCCACAGTGGTGATCACGTCTGCACTCGAGCAGGCTCTGCACCCCCCATCGAAGCTTATGCGCCACACCGGGTTGGGCAGAACCTTAACAAAGACAGTATGAGCTTACACGTAACAGGCTACAGCGCAGAGCGCGCCGTCAGGGGACGAGTAGTCGCCGACCAGGCGCGCCACGTTGGCCCATGTGGGGTAGACCAGCACGTCCACGCCCGCCGCGTCCATCGACTCTATCAGCCTCTGCGCACAGAGATTTGTTTGCATCAGCATGCGGGTGTGCGAAAACATCTCGTTTGCAGGTCACAGGTCACAGCTGTGGGTCCTGCATTGTCGAAGTCATGGAGGGGGTCACAGGTTGTGAGATTTTGCCAACCACACACATCTAACCTGAGCACTGCTGGCACACTCCTGCAGAACAGGGTATGGTTCTAGCACACATGCGGCCACCAGCCACGCACCTTTCGGAACTCCACACGGCACGGGTTCTGGTAGAACTCAGTGCAGCCGCACATGGCGCCCTGCCGGAGGATAACCAGTGAAGGCTGCCGGTGTGCTTTGCATCACTACCGATCATGGGCAGTGCGCAAGCTCAGCGCAGCACAAAGCTTGTCTTTAACTTGTGGGTATATGCACATGTAAGATGCCTGCCAGCGTTTCCAGCTTTTAACTAGGGACATGCCAAGGGCTCAGGAGCACGCGCGTACCCACGATTCTAAGTGACCCACAACTCTAACTGCCAACATGCTGAGCAAGGAGCCCCGCAACATGCGCTCATTGGTAGCAACCATGCCACCACATTGCAATGCTTGCGCCCGTGCACCACTCCCTGCGCCCGATGCGCGCGCGTGCTGATTGACGAATGACGTGGCGGGGCAGTGACACGCACGCCTGGCGCCCATGGCGCACCTCAGCACGTAGGTCGGCGGTGGGATACTTGGCCGGCGGCTCAGTGACGGACATGCGGAGCGCGATGGACTCATTGATTGCCGGGTGGTACAGCCCATCGGCCACGATGGCCTGCACACAGGCGCACGCTGTTGGGCAGCAGGCAACGCATACAAGGGACAACGCAAGGTGCGGAGCCTGCTTATCTACCGCAGGCAGTGGCACCCCTCGGCATGTGCACACGCAAATGCATTGTCCTGAGCTGCTGCAGCGACCATGTTACAGCATGATGCAGTGGCACAAATGAAGGAAACCCCTCCTGCATGTGGTATGACATTGTATGTCTTGCTGCGTCAGGCACACTCCTTGAATGTGTTAACCGCACTCCCCTGCGCAGGGAAGCACACACGCACAAGATGCCATGCCTGTGACATGAGCTGACCTGGACAGGCCTGCTGCGGCAGCGCACGCACCTCGACAGTCTTGTACCGACTGCCCGCGCGCGCCAGGTAGGCGTCGACGTCGAAGCGGAAGTGCGCGACGCAGTTCAGGTCCTCCCACTTGCCCGCCAGCCCAAACCCCGTGTACCTGCGCCGCGCGCGCGTGCCGCGTCACCGACCCATGACTGGGCGCACCTGCAGGTGTGAGGTGGATCGGGGTTGCGGTGGGACATGGAGACAGAAATGCATGTGCCCACAAACAGCGACCACAGGCACGCTCTCTGGTGCGAGCTGCGTGTCGACACTGCGACCGCCACCAGCGTCGAGGCGCGCACTTGTCCGGGCGCGGGCACGGGCCAGCAGTAGTTGTAGCTGTAGCTGCGCACCAGGCATTGGTCTTGCCGTTCCAGTCGCGGTCGCCCAGGCTGTTGCCGCGGATGCGAAAGTCCTCGATGATGCGCGCGCCCGCGCCCGCCATTGCGTCCAGCGCCGCCTGGAACAGCCGCATGACCTCCGGGTCTGCGCTACTGTTGTCGATCATCTGCCGCATGACGCCAATCCGCGCGCCCTGCGCGCCGGGGCCGCGCCTGTTATGGGCTGCGCTGCACACTGGGCAGCGCGCAGCTGGCAGCCGCATACAATGTAGCGGGCATGGCCTGGCGCTTACGGACACGTGCAGGGATGACATTACAGTGCACCTGCTCGTGCTTTCTCTCATGGTCACATAGCCAGACAGATTCGAGGGGTAGGGTAGGCCTGACGCCTGATCCCTGACGTCAGACGCCTGGCTGCGGGTGCAAGACACGCAGAATGAGCAAGCACGCCCAGCATCGCTGTCTGCCTGGGTGCGCGCGGCCGCGCGTGCAGCACCTTGAGCCCGCCGGCGTCCAGGAACTGCGTGTAGTTGGCCGGCAGCGACGCGTTGAGCGCCAGGCGCGTGAGCGGGTCGCGCGCGTCGTAGCCGGCCAGCGCGCTGAACATGCGCGCCGCATCCTCCACCGAGCGTGTGACCGGGCCCACCACGTCGCTCGTGTTGTCCAGCGGGATGATGCCCGTGCTGCGCGGTGCAGCCGCTCTTGCTATTTGCACTCTGTGCTCCAGTCACTGTCAGCCCGTCTCCTGCCACTGCTGTTCAGCGGGCTTGCGTCCATTCTGCTCACTGTGCAGTGCTGCTTGAAGTAATTCTCCGCCACGTAAGCTGCGCGTACCGCTGAGCAGAGCTGCTGGTGGCATGACTGGTCCGTCATATCGCTTGTGTCGTTTGGTGATGCCACGCCCAGTGAGACAGCTATGCCGCTGACCGCAAACCGTGTATCGCATGAGGTGCAGAGCAGAGACGGCCTGACAAGGTGGGCGGTGTACCAACGCAGAGAGAGGAGGAGGTGATTGCACTGCGGCACGGCCCTTGCACCTTCACATGCATCTCAGCACGCATATACAAGCTCACAGTATGTAAACAAGCACAGCTGCCAATCAGGGGGAGGCGCACCGGCTGGACAGGCCGAGCGATGGCCGGAAGCCCACCACGCCGCAGTGCGCGGCCGGCCCGCGTACAGAGTTCCCAGTGTCGGTACCGATGCCCACCATTCCAAAGTTTGCCGAGACGCCTGCATGGCGCACACCAAACAACCTTCAGACTTGCACGGGATGCTGACTCCGTCCTTCCCGGCCGCATGTCTCGCCAGACGCACAGCCCGCTGTGCGACACTGAGCATTGCTGCGCGGCCGAGCACAGTCACGCATCCGGACACAGCTGGCACAGTGCAGCCGTGAAGAGGCACGCGGTGCGCGCCGGCGGCCACGCCGCCGCTGGAGCCGGCGGGCACGCGGTCGGTGTCGTAGGGGTTTCGCACGACGCCCGCGGCCGAGCTCACGCTGTATAGCGGCGACAGCGCCCACTCGCCCATGTTGGCCTTGGCCAGCACGATGCCGCCCGCCGCGCGCAGGCGCTCCACCTGCGCCGGGGCCCGCATGCTTCAGGGTCCCCACCCTACCCTAACCATATGCCCATGGTGGCCTTGGCCAGCACGATGCCGCCCGCCGCGCGCAGGCGCTCCACCTGCGACGGGGCCCGCATGCTTCAGGGTCCCCACCCTACCCTAACCATATGACCATGGTGGCCTTGGCCAGCACGATGCCGCCCGCCGCGCGCAGGCGCTCCACCTGCGCCGGGGCCCGCTCGCGCTTCAGGATATAACCCTACCCAACCCTACCCCAACCATATCAGCCACCGGTGCAGGTGCACGCCCACCTTGAGCAGCCCCAATTTCAGCCAAGGCCCTGTCCCCGCCCTTTCCTGGCGCACCATGCATGCACAGACGCACCCGCCAGCCGCCGCTGCCTGCATGCCTCAGCGCGAGCAGGGCAGCGCGGGCAGAGCGGCGCGAGCAGGGCAAGGCGGCCGCGGGCGCACCGGCTGCGCATCGCGCTGCGGAAAGTTGTCCATGAGCGCGATGCTGCCGGCCGTGGCCACCATGCCCACGGTGTCAAAGTTGTCCTTCACGAGCACGGGCACGCAGAACAGCGGCGGCAGCGGCTTTCCCGAGCGGCGCGCCTGGCGCAGCAGGGCGCAACATCTCGAGTACAGCCTCACTCACTCTGTAAGGAACTGGCTTCTGCGAGGTGACCCATGCGGGCGTGATCGTGGCCCCTGACGCGCAGATGGCTCTGTGTCTGCACACCAGACAGTGCTCTGGCCTTTCCCTTCCACACAGCCCTGTGCTGGATGAGAGCTTGCACACAGAGCTTGCACATTAGTGCAGACGGAGAGGCACCGCACAAAGGGCTTGAAATCAGCTCGGAAGGAAAGGGTCAAGGAGCACATGGCAGAGAGCGCGCACTACACCGCCGCCAAAGTGCAGGCTGCAGCTGAGGTTCAGGGCCCGCAGGGCGCGCCTGCAACAGCTCGGCGTCCTTCTGCGCCGCTGAGTCATTTGCGGTGGCGCTGACCTCCCGGATAGTGTTGAGCGCGGTCTGCTGGTCAAAGCTGTAGATGCGCTGCGCGGCGCAGGCGGCAGTTTGAGTCAGGGCCTAGGAGTGTGTCCATGCACCATACTGACAGGCGCCCTCAGAGTGCCACACCAGACCACCATCTTCACTCAAGACAAACCATTTCTCGGCACTGCGCGAACCGGGCTGGCTGCACGCATGAGCGTCATGACGTAGCACAGGATGCGCGCTGAGGCGGGCCTATGCATGACATATACGCCAGAGCTGGCACTGCTGCTTAGCGGTCGGCATGCAGCCCCGCGAGACTCACTCGCAGGCTTTGGGTATAACCACGCTCAATGCAGGGGACAGATGCTCAGCAAAAACCTCCCACCACAGACGCGGGCTTGCCTGCATGTACGCGAGCACGAGGTCTGAGCAGTTGAGCTTCCCAGCCAGCATGGCCTGCGCAGGGCGCGAGCTGCGCTTGGAAGCCTATCGGGTCACAAAATTGCATGCGACCCTCAACCTCTCTCACATTCATGCTGCTGTGCATGCAAAAACGCAAAAATGATTGGGGCATGCAAGCTTGGAACAGCAGCACCAGGCGCGGAGCACAGACGCGCGCTCTGCCCGCAGCTGTGCACTGATGAGGGGCGCAGTGGACCACGCCGCAAGGCTTGCTTGGTGCAAGGACCACGTCACGGCCACATCGTGTGTATACACGTACACACTGAACATAGTCTGGTACACCTAGCAAATGGAGTGACAGCCACTCCTGGTTCCCCGCCAATACAGCCTGCAGGGGCGCACCTGATGCACGCCCGCGATGCTCGCCTCCACCACGGGCCACCGCGGCGCGCCGACCTGGCACATGCCGCGCACGCCGGCGACAGTGATGGCGCTGGTGGTGAAGTTGCTCGCCAGCGCGTGAGCGGCCGTCCCTGCACAGCGCGCCCCACCTCTCTGGCAAGCAGCGCAGAACATCCTCGACACCCGCTGCACACGTTTGCCGCTGCGCTGCCAGTGGTCCTCTTCAGAAAAGTGTGTGGGGCAGGCCAGACTGCACATCAGCCTCGCATGCAGCCCACAAGCACCTCATATGCCTGGTGTTCTGCGCAACAAGACTATGTCTTGGGTCGCCACCACACCAGGCAGTTCAGCACCCTTCCAATACATGCACTCGCAAGAGTGGCCGCACGGCAGCATGCCAAAAACGCACACGCACTTTGCCTCACTAATAGCTGTTACCAGCGAACTGCAGAGCGCGAGGCTGACCACCCGCCAAGCGCAGGACAGCGAGGTGTGCATAAAGTGTTCACTAGCTTCTGAGGAGCTCCTTAAAAGCCTGTCATTTGTTGTGCCATAGGATGCTGTGAACACAGCTGATAGCTTACACCTCGTGCACAGCTGTGCACACTACGTGGCACGTGAATTGTCATTTGTCATAATAGCATCGCTGCAGCAGCCACACCCAGCCCACGGCTGCCTCACTGCGAGAGGGACTGACCTCCACCCCTCACCATATTTCTGGATATCAACAAGGTCGTAGCAACCTTGACACACGCAAGGGTCGGGTGGGTGCGCACCAGCGCATGCCAGCAGCGCCGCACATAGCCAAGCCCCCCGCCACGCTTTGAGCATGGCCACTCACGCACGCAGGCGCGAAGCTGCTCCAAGGTTGCATTCTGGTCTGGCCCCAGGCCAGCGGGTCCTCATTGGCTGACCGGCGCTGGCAGGCCTCTGGCACAGCCGATCACCACATCTGCCCTTGCGCGCGGGACTTATGACGCAAGTTCTCCATCGTTGCTGAGACTGCTGTGTGCGCCTTTGCATTGGGCAACCCTAGGTCAGCAATAGAGCATCTGTGTGGTAAGCACCATGCTGAGCTTGTGCACGTCAGATCTATGCGCATATCTCATGGTGTCAATGCATACAGTTTGTATGCACAGGGAGTAGCCGGCCGCTGCACCCGTGCCCGCACACAGACCACCTACTTACGTCCGCGTGTTACACCATGTTCAGCACACTCCGCAGGTTTGCACTAGCATCAATATAGCATGAACAGTGGGCAATAGGGCAAAATCGTGACGCCGCGCTCAGAAGCAGCCCTTCAGGAAGCCAGGCGACGGCGAGGTCTTCCAGTGCGGCGGCGACGTCTTCTCCACAGACGGGTGCGCCTGTGCGGACGCGGCACACAGATGATGACTACACACAGAACTCAGCGCGGATGCGGGCACAGCACACAGACCAAGGCTACACAGACCTCACCCAAACTAAGCACGGAGCATGCACAACCACTCTCCATGCATTTGTGACCGACGAAGTCCGGGTCCTTGACGAGCGCTTGCTGACAACCCGATTGACTTGTTCTGGACACCAGAGCCCAACACAGAACCTTTGCAGCAGATATGCGCAGCACTGTCAGCACTCCCGGCTGGTAGCACACGGCCGCACCAAGCCTGGGCTGCACCTTCATGGTCTCTGCGTAGCGCTTGATATTGGGCAGGCTGTCCAGCGTGGCCTCCAGGCGGATCAGCAGCAGCACATACGGCGCCAGCATCACGTCTGTGCCGTGCGCAGCACTTTCAGCTCACCATGCATGCATTGCACAGCACCTCATGCGCACGACTTTTCCCTGCAGCGGCGCCAGGGAACCCATGGCTAGGCACAATTTCCTTATGATTCAAAACCAGTGCCCAGCACAACGGGCAGGATGCGGCATATGAGCGCACAGCAAGTGGCCAAAAAAACACCACATCGGCCCCAACATACGCCCAGCGACGAGTTCAACCTCACTTGCATAGTAAGCACAAGGGGAGGCCTGAAACGCAGGTGCATGGTGGCACAGGCAGCGAAAGCTGTTGGAACAGCAAACTATGGCGCACCGGCCAGGGTGAACTCCTTGCCGGCTGCATATCCGTCTGACAGGTGCGCATCCCAGAGCAGGAGCTCCTCGTTCAATGCCGCGACCTAAGACCGCACAGTTTCAAATTGAAACTTTCAATGCCGAGCTTGTATGAATCTCAACTTTGTTTAAAGAACACAAGAACACAAGAACCCATTAACATGCAGCAATCAAGTGAGATAGAAAGTGATCCGTGGCACATCCAGTGTTAAAGTGCAACCACAGCTGCGTACAGTCCATTTAAGCCAGGGAGGAGGGTGACATGTCAGATGCAGAGCCTGCAGGCCCCTAGGTTGGTTCTCACCTTCTTCTCCCATGCCGCCTGGTCCTCCTCTGTCTTAACCTGCCCAAACATCTGCATCGCACACATATCTTGTTGTCACTGCCAGTCCAAGCACCTCCTAGGCAGAGGCGTGCTCGAATGTATAGTGCACGCCCAGGCAGCGCAAACAGCATGCAACAGTAAGCCATGCAATTGCACATATAAACAATGGGTTATGTTACACGAACACCAGCAAGCCATCTGTGAAGGTGCACATAGCCTCCACACATGCAGCTGCACTCATCTCATTCTCTTGCAAGCACGCGTACAACACTGCCGAGAAGAAAAAGCGCGTGACACGTACGCACGCGTGCTCAAGCACGAGCTGTCCGGAAGGAGGGTGAGGACAGCAACCCAGCGTGTTGGTGCCGGCTCCACCCACCTTGGGGCGGAACACCTCGCTGATCTTGGCCGCGAGGACGTTCGACTCGTGAAAACGCTGCAGCGCCTGCGTGCCAGCAGCATGTCTCAGCATGGTGCGTAGAGCAGAGTGCGTGCACGCAAGCACGGAGTCTGCATGGGACAGACTCGCACGCAGGAGCAAAGTTCTTGACAACACGACTGCCTGGAAACGCAAGCGTCCAGGGGCGCGCGCACCAGGCCAAGCGCCTTGCGGTCCTTGGGCATGAGCGCTGGCTCCGGGTACACTGTGTCCAGATACTGCTACCCGCGTGCACAAACATCTGTGTCCTGCAGCCGCCGCAGGCAACGGCAACCAGTGCCAGCATGAAAACATACTGAAAAGAGCCTCAGAGTCGCCGAGCCTTGCACGAAGGTAAAGTGTTTGGAACACAAACTATCTGGCTGCAGTCTCCTTGTCAGGCCAACAGAGGCAACGGCCCGCAGCCCGCGCCTGCACAGCCGCGCCGGACTCGCACACCACCACACCGTTGTCGATCAGCGTGGGCACCTGTCCGCGAGGGTTGACAGCAAGGATGTCCATGCTCTTGTGCTCCTCTGCCGCGCAGGACATTTATTACATGAGCGCCTTACATAAGTCATGCACAGGTGGAAAGTCGCCAGCAACACGACGCCCTCGCATAGCTTAACCTCGCCGGCCTTACTCTTTGAGAAGTCACACTGCTTGGACGTGTACTGGAGGTCCTTCTCCGCGAGCGTGATCAGCACGCGCCATGCGGGGGTGCTGCCGCTCCCCTGCAAAAGCATACATTCTTTATATAAACGTACGCAGGACGTTGCAGCTGCATACAACCATACTGTGACACTTTCAACGCAGTGCTATGCACGTCCTGCTCACCCAGTAAAGTACCCGCTCCTCCGCCATGCCGCGAGCTATACACACGGGTCGAGTTGCCACAAGATTAAACAAAGCGACACCTCCTCTATTCGTTTGCTAGGTTGCACTGCCGGCAATGCTTTCAACTTCCGCCCTCGCTCTTGTAGTGCTTAATTAGCCTCCTAGTAACCTAGTAGGTCCTCTCTACTGGCCACGGTGCAAGAGACTTAGAGCACCAACAGAACCAATGCTTAGCCTCGCCACGGGTTCTTATCGGATCTGCTCCTTGCGTTCCACCGGCCAACACGCCGCAGGCCTGAGAGCACACGTGCCCGCTTTGCATCTTGATACTGCCGGCACGCACTCGCAAGCCTTTTGCCAGCAAAGAAAGCGCTGGCACTCTTGCGTGAGGGCGCTAACAACTAGACAGTGCGTGCCGCCAAGCCCGCACTGTAACCGCTGTGTCTCAGTATTTTTCATATATAAAGATTTGCAGGCGCTGCCTTGTTGCGGGCAAGCATGTTGACCGGCGTTGTTTGCAGGCAAATGACGCTTGCAGAGGTGCCCGCTGCGGTGCTGCCTGGCACCCCGGCAACCTTTGCCATTCCGCCTGAGGAGCTCATCAGGAAGGCGCAGCAGCTGCACAAGGACGGCAGCGGCGTTCGGCAGCCGGAGCTTCTGGCAGATGACTTCCGCTTTGAGTTCCCCATCGTGAGCCTCAGCAAGAAGGTGCTGCAGGCTCAACTGTTCTGCGCAGAAGTCGTCAAGGTCAAGCTCTGCTTATGAGCCTCTGTGAGCCTCCGCCTGTTGACGCTCCGCACAGTGTTGCTATATCTGCTGAATACGAGCTTCACAGCACATACTAAAGAGTGGTTTTGCTGCCTCTGGCGGTGTGGAGCGCTGGCAAGGAGTCCTGCACATGCTCAGGTTCTGCATGTCTCCTCCATGCGGCCTTTATGAGCAGCATGCCATGCATCATGCAGGACTACATCAAGGCGGTCTCATCCTTCAACCTCGACGCAGCCTTCCCCAACATGGAGTCCCACGCCTATGACTTCCGCGTCGACAAGTACGAGCCGAACCGCGTGTGGTTCACCATCCGCAACTCCGGCACCCACACCGGACCGCTCAAGTTCCTGGGGCGCACCATACAGCCCACCGGCAAGGTGCAGCTGCTGGACAGCACATGTGCGTGAGTCTCCTCATCAGACTCAGCAGCCAGCAAGTGCTGCTCTGGGTGCACTTAGCACTGTAGGATGTTTGCTTGACAAGTTATGTAATGTAAGTAGAGTGTTGTGCACGTGTCAGCTCCCGTGCAATAAGTTGATGTGTATTGTCTCTGCTGCTAAGGGCACACTGGATGTGCAGGTGGTGCTGGGCGCGCCCGAGTGCCTCTCGTACACTTTCAGTGCAGACGGTAAGGTGACTTCATTCACTGGTGCGCTCCTCAATCCCTCCCTGCAGATGAAAGTTACGTGGTGGTTCTGCATGCCTCGTTCAATCACAGTTTATGTGCAGGTTGACCCTGGTATTTTTTAAAGGGCTGTACCTGATCGCTATTGATTTGTGAGGATTCGCATTTGCTGCCATGGCACTCATGCAAGGCCATGCCATGGCATGGCATGGTCAAGCATGCCATGCCATGGCATGGTTAAGTTGTGCAACAGCACATGCGAGCGCGCAGGCGGATACATTATGGACAGGAGGGTGGGGAACACGGACAAGCTCGGCGCGCTGTTCGGCATCTTGGCGGCCATCGGCCACCCGCTGCCAACGCCTGGCACGCTCAAGTACGCGCTCGCACAGGCTGCGCAGAAGGTGTACGGCCTGGCCTCAGGTGCGCGGCTTCACATATATCTGAGCAGTAGGGTCATTTTGCTAGTGCATTTTGCTAGTGCGTATCGTAGATATTGCAAGCTTGACCCTTGCTAGTGACCTATGCAAAGGTAAGCACTGCCATGGGAATGCTTTAACACAAATGCGCATGGTCCTGTGTATGTCCTGTGCATCTGTGCAATCAACGAATCTGACACTGCATGCGTGCGCGCAGGTGCATGGCGCCTGGTCTTTGGCAAAGGGAAGGATGATTGAGGAGGAGCACTTCTCCCATCCGCTGGTTGCTGTTCAGTCCCCATGCATGCATTCTAGTATTTGAACCGACCACAACCCATGGGAAGTGTCCATGCACGTCTCTGCATAGGCTGTTGTAGTGAGCACGTGCTGTTGCAGCTTGCTTGCTTGGACGTACGGCACTACTAGGACGAATGCTGCTCTGGAGAGGCACAGGGCGGAACAATGCACACTGAAGTATGCATTGTGCCGGCGGTGTTGCGAAAGCAGCATGTGGCGAGGGCATGCATGTGCTGTACCGAATGCAGGGCATCAAAACAACAACAGAACAACAGTGTGACCGGTATGGTAGTACAGCTAAGGAAGCCTTCTTTCAGAGCCGGGACTGTGGATTGGTAACCGATCCTTCCATGTCCCCGTCAGGCAGACCCAGGGTCAGTGACCTAGGCAGCGCCGCCCAAGCCGCCGCGTCGTGCGCCGCATGCAGTGCCGCCGCCACGCGCGCCGCCACGCGGGCGGGGTCCTGCATCGGGCCCAGGTGCCCCAGGCCCTGGAACCTGCGCACAGCAGCACGTTGCGTGGCAGCCGTGAGCATGGCCGTGTACTGACAGTGACCCTACTGGCCCTGCCTTTCCTGTTGCTGGGCCATCATCGTGGAATAGCATTTACGGTGTCGCAATGCCAGCATCGCTGCAGGGCATGTGCTGAAGGAGGTGACCTCCTACACAGCATCACCCACGACATGACGACCTCTATGCGGCTGCTTGAGCCTGAGAAGCCTCTTCTTCCAGCAGCAGGGGCGCAAACACGGCAGGAGTGCAAGCCTGCTGGCAACCTTGCTGTGCCCATGTGGACGCCGAGAAGAGGCGCTGCCCCTTCTACCCTGCCATTACACAGTTTCAGGCTCGGCGCACCGCTCAAAGCGTGCGCGCGGCAGTCGCTGCGCTATCAGCGGCGCGGCGCGCTCAAACGCGCCATCCGCCCCATTGCCGGCCGCGACCGTGATGGGGCATAGGACCCTGTGCTCCGGCAGGGCATCGGCGGCCGCGCGCACGTTGCCGTACACGCGCGCTTCTGCCTCGGGCGAACACGCCAGCTCGCAGCCGCCGTCTGGCGCGCACAGGGTGCATTGCTTGGACGAACATTTTCAGGGTCTCATTGCAGGCATAGCATGCCCGGTTGGTGCACACATGCTGGTGACTGTCAGCAGTGCCACAGTACGCGTGTGCTCGGTCTCTGCACAAGGATGTCATGCATTTGGCATTGTGCCCTTCCCTATCTCAACGCCCTGGAATAAATAAAGGGCACGCGACGCCCGTGCAGTGTACATGTTGTCACGCCCATAATTGTGGACTCTGGACACTGCAGCACGCTCGCCGCCAGGCTGCCACGGCCTGTCATTCTGCTGGACTTGCAAACCAACCCAAATTTTTCCACACACACACACAGGTTCCCCATGTATCACAATCGCGGGCGGACCTGGCGCATCGCGAAGGCCGTGGAAGACGTACGCGCGCAGTGCGTCCGGCTGGAAGGACGAGAAAGGCGGCTTACCCGCAAAGGACGCCAGCGCCGCCTCGCGCGAGGCGAACCGCCGCCGCCGCCGCAGCGCCAGCTGCTGCATGCGCCGCGAGTTGCCCCTGCGGCAGGGCAGGAACGTGGCACAGCTGGCGGAACGACCAGATCCGCTCTCCTCAAAAATATATGAATCTTAGTATCCAAGGCGGCCCCACATGCGGTTGCTGCATCCCGCTCCAGGCCACCTTGCTCCAGCATTGCAAAAGCACATCACATCCCAAAACAACCTCCTCTGGCACCGGCGCGCACCGGTCCCCGCCCTTCAACAGGACGGGCTCGTACAGGTACATGGCCGCAAAGGTGCCCGGGCAGCGCGCCTCCGCGAGGGCGGCCGCCAGGCCCCCGCCTGAGTGCCCAAATGCCAGGCAGCCTGCATTGCCACAGCATGCGCTTTTGCTGCCAGGCATTGCCGGAGCATGCGTCGCCCATTTCTGCATGCACGGCAGAGCAGCAGTGGCCTGCGGCTCCGGCCCAGCCGTGCTTGCCGAGCACTGAGCTGCATGTGCGCCCTGAGCGGCTGGCAGCTGCTGCTCCTGCAGCCCCGCCCGGAATACGAGGGCCCGTCCTAGCGCATGTCAGCATGCACAATGCGCATTGGCAAGCGGGGTGACTTGGAGTGTGTGTCTACCTCATACCCATCAAGCTTTTGCTCATGAAGGACAAACACTCAGAGCGTGCCGCCTGGCTGTTGCAGTGCAGGCTGCAAAGAGCCCCAGGCTAGAAGCATTACTAGGTATGCGGGCTGCGCACCTCTCAGCTGCAGTGCGCTGACGACAGCAAGGCAGTCAGTTGCATGGTGCTCCAGCATGTTGCCGCGCGCGCTGCCCTCCGGCGAGGCGCCCTGGCCCTGCAGGTCGACCAGCACGCAGCGGAAGCGGCCTGCGAGCTCGGCCGCCTGTCGCGGCAAGGTTGTGCTGCTTGGCGCCCCCGACGGGGAGCCTGCATCATGATGCAGGCCATGCGTGATAGGAGCAGGCTAGGGCGACTGACTGACGCACAGGCTGTGTTTAGCTGGGGTCCCTTGACCTTGGCAACAACCATATGTCAGTTTGGTCAGGGCCTTGGCAGCAAAAGCAGTCCCATACAATGTACAGCCGCTTGCAGGGTTGCTTTGCTGGTTTTCTCAGCCAGTAAACAGGCAGCACCACCCTTCTCTTAGGCAATCCACGGAAACAGCTATAGCAGACTGAACTGTTGTTGCGTGTCAGTGGCACTGGCCACACTGCTGCGACCCTTGCACGTCTCGTGCGACTGTTTCAGCAATGCAAAATATAGGAGCAGCTTGAGTCACTGACTCCCTTGCCTGCACCTGGGCAAGCTCTGGTCGTTCACACACTAGTACTTGTGCAATCCTACACGGTGCAGAACGTGCAGTGCACCAGACTGCGATGCAAGAATATGTCCGCCCCAGCCCCCCTCGCTGCCCCGCTTTGTGCGCACCATGGGAGCGTAGCAGCGCCCGTGGAAGCCATTGGCGGCCAGGAACAGCAGCGGCGGGCCTTCACCGCTGCAGTCGGTCACGCCAAGCTGCACACCTGCAGTGCTGGGCACGCGCACATCCTCTGGCATGCTGATGAGGGGCCACACGCAGGCGAGGCTCGTGCACCTGCCCTAGTCTTCTAGCCCAGTAGGAGACAGGGCCAGGGCTGGCGTCGATGCCTCTTCCGTAAACTTGGTGCCACTGAGTCAGTGGGCCCGCTGAGTCGGTGGGCAGAACCCCGCACCACAAGGTTAAAGCAGCTGCCAATTCAAACCATCACCACACAGTACATGAGGATCCTGCCATTCTCGGTGTGTGTAAGGCTCCAGTTGCACAGCATTTTCAGGCTTGTGTTCGCTTCGTCTGGTAGGTACTTGTTGGTTTAGTACTTTCTGGTGCAGAAAGCACAATGTTCACAGTTGGCTTTCTCCTCTTCCCTGGCTTTGAGGTGCGCACGGACTGGTTAAACGTGCTGGTCAGCGCTCGGCTATGCCTTTGGCGTAGGCCAACCCACCCGCTAAATGACTCAGCGTGGCGTGCTCGCAACCATGCAGGTGCTGGACGTCTACGGGCCGCTGGAGATGTTTGCGTGCAAGCCGGCGCAGGCGCACTTCGACGTGGTCTTTGTGGCCGAGCGCGCCGGCAAAGTGGCGAGCGCACAAAAGGCGGTCACAGTGGCCGAGCATGACTTCGCCAGCTGCCCACCCCTGGACATCCTGCTGGTGCCAGGCAAGCACGAGCTGTGTTGTACTGCTGTTTGCTGTCTGCTAGTCCCGCTCGTCTGGCCGTCGGTGCTGGTCATGCCTTTCATCGCAGAAAGGTCTCCCCACACATGCTTGCCACACTGCTGCGCCTTGGAAAGCCAACAGCTCTGTTGCCAGTTGCCAATCCTGCCGCGCATGTTCGAGTGTTAAAGTCAGGCAATTTGTGCGGACGGTGGCTCCATCCCCGTGCTCGCCTGGCACGGCGTGCAGCAAGAGCGCACCATGCTATGCGGTCTAGCCCCGCGCCGCCGGGCAGGACGGCCTCAGCCATAGCGCAGCCCTGCATGTGGCGCCCTGTGTGCCGCAGGCGGCACGGGCACGCGCGCCGAGATCAACAATGACGCGCTCGTCGCCTGGGTGCGCGACGTGCCGGCCGCGCACAAGCTGAGCGTGTGCACCGGCGCCGCGCTGCTGGCGGTGGCGGGGCTGCTGCAGGGCCGCCGCGCGACCACCAACAAGCTGTCCTTCGACTGGGTCGTCTCCGCTGCGCGGGAGAAGGTGCGCGCGGTGCATGACATGGGTGGCCCAGCGCGGGCCCATGAGCCGGGCCTGGTGCGTCCGGTCGCGGCCAGGCACCTGCGCTCTCCCGCTCGTGCACTCTGTCGCGTGCATGCATTATGTGGGTAGCTCACATGGAGCCTGCAGCCCCTGCGGCGCGGCAGTGGGCGTCCCGACAGGCACACTGCCCGCCACTGCAGGCCCCGCCATGTAGCCCCACAGTCCTCGGGCAAGGTCCACAGTAGGAGCGTCCCTGCCGCAAGCCTCAGGGGTTTTGGGTCCGGGTGCAGGCTGCCGCCGGCTCTGCAACGGAGCAGAAGCCCGAGATCCAGTGGGTGCGCCGCGCGCGCTGGATCAACTGCGGCGGCGGCGTGTGGACTGCAGCGGGCGTGTCGGCCGGTGCGTGCGTGCAGCCCACGGACAGCCCGTCCCTAGGCCCATTGTCCATGCATGATAAGCACAGGGTGCGTGTGCTCGAGTGATGGGCGCCCGACGTGCTGCAGCGGAGCAGGCGCTGTGTGAGCCGTTGAGCAGACAAGCCATGACCGTGCGTGTTTGCACGCGACCAGTCAGACGGCGTCGGTCCTGTGAGCTGCAGCGGTATTGCAGGGGCCTGCCGGCCTGTTTGCTGGGCCTGCACGGCAGTGTGCTGCGCTTGTCATCGCAGCGCGGGAGATGAGTCGCCAACCCCGCTCGGGGAGGGCTTCTGCAGGAGCCAGCACACCCTGCGCAACACAGGCCTGCCGCTTGAGTGCAGGCATGGACATGGCGCTGGCGTTCACGGCGAGCCTGCTGGGCCGGGAGGCCGCCGAGGGGATCGCACGCTTCGCCGAGTACAGCGGCAGCTGGGTCGACGGCGACGACGACCCGTGGGGCCGCTCGGCGGCATGAGTGCTGCTGTTTTTTTTTATAATATTGTTGGGCCGGACGGCTGTTACCAACGAGGTGCGGTAGAAAAAAAAAATAGCCGTGACATGCACTTGCACACCGCTGGCGAATGATGGCCACAGCAGCTGTCAGGGAGCGCGTCCTTGTGGCGTGCCACGGCTGGAGCGTGCGCGGCAGCCGTCACTTGCCTGCGGGGCCCTGCAGCAGACTCTGCAGGAGCACCAGGTGCACTGTTAACAGTGTGCGGACTTTTTGAAGCGTCTTCTTCCAGCAATAAATTGAGATTTGATGCTCTTTGCATTCGAGTCGCTGCACACGCATGCGGCATCAGAGACTGGGAAGCTCTGGCACGTCGTGCTAAGCACGACGTGCTCGAACGAGCCATTTTCCTGGGCTTTGTCTGTATGTTCGCCTGTAGGGTCTTGGAGAGGCCAGGCCGAAGCTGACTGGGTGGCCTGCATGCTGTATCCTTGGTGGGGTCGAGCTTGGTCCGGCGCAGCATGTGCGCTGCGCACCGGCTCCTTTTTTGCCTTCATGTTGCCTTCATGGAGGGCTGCTGTAACTATAACCTTAGGGTTCGCCCCTCCACGCGCGTGCCCAGCCTGTTCGCCAAGCTGTGTGCAAGTCAGAGGCGAGTCGGGCACAGCCAGCTTCCAAGCTGGCCAGCGTTCGTCGCTCAGGCTCTTCTGCGGAGGTGTAGGGACCTCGACATCACACCGACCCGCGCCCTTGGCGCTCGCGCCGAGCACAACAGGTGCGGGGATACCCCTTCCTGGCTACCGGCAGGATGTGGGCAGACAGCATCGTGGGACAGCACCCTTAACCAACACCCTTAACACAGCAAGGCGACTGCAGTGAGCAGCCCTTGCCCTACTTGGCCGTTCCACCGACGTGCAGAAGGCCGAGCTTGGTTGGGCGCGGGAGGTCCTTGGCCACTTGGGGAGGCGGAGCGGTGGGCAGGACGGCCGGTTCCTGGCCGCTGGCAGGCGTACGATGTCTGCCTCGGCCGGGCACCTGGGCATTCAAAGACAAGTCTTTGTGCCGAGGAGGTGTCTGCGGGCTGGGGCGGTGATGCGATGTCACCCGGTGCTGGCATGGCATGGCGCAATGCCGGCGGGCCGCAGCGGGACGTCGAAACGGGCAGAGGGGAGCGAGCAGGCAGCCAGGAAGGGGGCTGCGCAGGCGAGCGGCGGCAGCACTGCGGCAGCACTGCGGCGCCCGCCGCCCGGTCCCAAAGCGCGGCGCAGCTCGCCCGGCGCGTCGAGGGCGCGCGCGGCGCAGGCCGTGACCCATGGCCGAGCCGGATGACCTCGTGGCCGCGCCGCTGGGCACGGAGGAGCAGCGCGGCAAGGAGGTGTGGAACGGCACGGTTGCGCTCGCGGACGGCGCGCCGACCTGGACCGCGTCCGCGACCTGCTGGACCAGCGGCCTGATCGGCTGCGTCTGGGGCACCACCGGTGCGGCGCCGGCCGTGCCCTGCGCCGCGCCGCGGCGCACCCGCTGGCCGGCGAGCCGGCAGGCGGGCGCCAAGCGGGGGCGGGTGCAGTACGGGAGGCCTGCGCGGGGCGCTGGTGTAAGGCGCTAGTGTAAGGCGCGACACGGCGACGAGAGCTTTCGCAGTGTGCGCCAGCGGTGTGGGCGCCGGCGGAGGTGCAGGGCCGGCTGTTTGCATAAGCAGGTCAGGGACCGCACAGGCTGAGCGACGCTCCGGCCGTCCAGGGCATGAGCCTGCTTACGCGCACAAAACGGTGAAGAAATGCGGTGCCCTGCTGCCCTCGTTGGCCGCGCGCTTGCGCCCGCCCCTCGCCATGCGGCCGGGTCCCCGTAGGCCTGGCCGGCACGCTGGTGCGGCCGCCTGCCGTGCCGCCCGAGCGGCTGCCTTTGCCGGCCAGGGCGCCCCGTCTGGCGCTGCGCGCTGACCAACGGTTGGGCCGCCGCAGGCCTGGGCGAGGTGCTGCTGCCGGGCGCGCTGGCGTGCGCGGACCGCGTCAACGTGTCCGCTGAGCAGTGGCACACGCTGCTGCGCCGGCGCTGGGATGGCCGCCTGCTGCTGCTGAAGCCGCGGCCGCCCGGCGAGGAGTACGCGCAGCCGCCCGGCGAGGAGTACGCGCAGCCGCCCTTCGCCGAGCAGGCGACCTATGAGAGCTTCTTCCTAATTGGCCAGGCCTCTGCGAGGCGCGCGCGCCCCCGCGCGGCCGCGCGCCCCATGGCTGCCGCGCCTCGAGGCAGCAGCGATGCGGCCCTGCCTTAATCTGCTTGCGAGCACTCTGCCGCACGGCCTGCGCACCTGCTCCCTGGCGGCCACGCCTCCGCCGCCGCGCCGGGACGCAGGGGCTGCCGTCGAGCCCCGGCGCTTGCGCGGCTCTGAGCGCGGAGCCGTGCTGCACCCGCCGGCGACAGCGGCCGCGGCACCATGCGAAAATGTGGGCGTCTAGCGCCGTGCGCTCTGCATAGGTTTAGGTTTCTATGTTGAGGTTTATGTGCGCGCGCGCGCGGCAGGGAGCGCAACGAGGCGCTGGGCATGCAGGTGGTGGCCACCACGCCGGCCGGCCTGCCCATCCCCATGCAGCTGCTCATCGTGCCGGCCGAGGGCAACCTGCTGGCCGACCTCGCCTACCGCGAGCTGCCGCCGGTGCGCACCGCGGTAAAATAGCACCGGCTCGGCCGCGCCGCCCCGGCGCGGCCCAGGGCTGAGCGCGCTTCGCGCCAACCTGCGCGTGTTGCTGCGCGGGAGCGCGCCGTATATCTGCGTGTCTGTGGCGGGTCCGCGCGGGACTTGGCGCGCCTGCGCGGCGCGTTGTCTGGCCGGGTCGGAGCCGGCGGCCGGGCGCAGGCGGCGTGCGGTGCCGCGCGGCGTGACGTGCGGAGGCGCCGCGCGCAGGCCGTGCAGCACGAGTATGCGGTGGCCGCCTTCGGCATGCCCAAGGAGGCCGTGCCGCTGCTGCTGCTGGTCACCGCCAACATCCCCGACTCGGGGCCCAACCCCATGCTGCACCCCGCGCTCGCGCCGGGCGTCGCGCCGGGCGGCCCCGCGCGCCGCGGCCGCAAGCCCGGCGGCGGCGGCCGCGGGCCCGGCTCGCGCGGCGGCGGGCGCGGGCGCGGGCGCGGGCGCGCGGCCGCCGCGGCCGACGCGGCCGCCGCGGAGGCGGCCGGCGCGGCGCTGGAAGGCCACCATGCAGAGGGCCCGCTGCAGCCGGTGGGGCCGCCGCCTGAGGCGGACGGCCAGGGCGGCGCGCCGGGCGGCGCGCCTATTTTGGGCGAGGGCGCCGGCGCGGAGGCGGGCCGCATTGCCGAGGCGGGGGGCGCCGCGGCGGGCGGCCCCATGGTCGCCGTGCCGCTGCCGGAGATGCCGGGCGCGGTGCTGCCCCACGCGGCGCTGGAGCTCGGCGGCGGCGGCGGCGGCGTGACGCTCGCGCAGCTGAGCCAGCTGCAGGCGCGCGCCCGCCGTGCTGCCCAAGCCCTCTAGGGCTCACCCTGTGCACAAGCAAGGAAGAGCACGCGATCGCGTCCGGCCTGGGCGCGCTCGGGCTGCGCGTAGAGACGAGCGGCAGCGCGGGTAGGCTGCTGCTGCGGTTGCAGGGCCGGCCACGATGCCAGTGCGGGGCGTGTTTGGCTCTTGTGAGGCGCTGGGTGGAGTGGATGAGGCTGTTGACTGTTACGCATGTTCCCATTATGCCTGCACCTCTGGCTCTACCTGCCTGCCTGAAACCCTGCTAATGACCGCATCCGGTCGCGCAGGCGCAGCTGCAAAATCTGCCCCCAGGCGCTGCCGGCATACCGGGCGTCAGCTCGCACATGCTGCAGGCACGCCCCGCGCAGTGCTGCGTAGGGATGGACCCCCCGGGCAGCACAAGCGCCTGGCACAGCGGCTGAGCAGGGGGTGCCGGCCGGCCGTGGCGGCTCTGCCGCACTGCTGCGCACCTGCTGAGGCAGAAGGAAGGCGCGTCGCGGCGTGGAGCTCTGCCGGGCGGCCGGGCAGCAGCGCGCGCGCGCGCGCTGGCAGCCGCTCGCGCACAGTAGATGAGACCGCCGGGCGCATGCACGGCGCAGCCGCGCAAGCAAGACCAGGGCGCCGCCGCGCACGCAGGGCACAGCGTGCGAGGCAGCAAAGCGCGCGCGCGCAGGTGGCCATCGCCAACCTGCCCGGGATGCCGGGCGTGCAGCCGCAGCCGGTGCGGCCGGTGGCGCCGCGCGCGCGCCGGCCCAAACGCGAGTACGAGCCCGCCGAGACCGAGGCCATCATCGAGGGCTGCCGCCGCTACGCGACCAGCACGCGCAAGTGGCACGACATCATGAAGGCGCGCCGGCGCCGCCGGCGGCCGCCTTGCTGCCACCCCGCCCCGGACTTCACCGTCACGTCCTGCCCTGTGTAGTGCCACACGCCGTGCACGCCGCGCGGTGCAGCAGCTGCGTGCGCTCGGCCGCGCCGGCCGCCGGGCGATGCACTGGGAGGGCGGCCGCGGGCCCTAACCCCATCCTGAGCGCCCAGGACGAGGAGCTGCGCGGGAAGCTGTCGCCGTGGCGCACCAACGTGGACCTCAAGGACCGCTGGCGCAGCCTGGTCAAGGCAGCACAGTCCGGCGACCCCAAGCGCGCCGGCGGCCACCTGACGCCCGAGCAGGCGCGCCCCTGCTGGCGCAGGGGGGCGGCGCGGCCCGCAGGCGCCCGCGCCGCGGAGTGGGCTGCCTGAGCTGGTGCCCACGCGGTGGCGTGTGCACGTCCGCGGCACGCGTGCTTCCAAGGTCCAGCCGGCGCCCGGCGGGGGGCCAGGTTAGGTTCACACCGCCGCTGAGGCGGCGGGGTCGCGCGCGCAGATCCAGCTGATCCTGACGCTGGCAGCGCCGGCGCCGTCGGCCGAGGGCGCGGCACAGCCGCCGATGGGCGTGCAGGAGATGCTGCAGCAGCACGGCGCCTACGCGGCCACGCTGCCGCCGGGCATGCAGCTGCCCATGGGCATGTACCCCATCCCGGGCCAGGCGCCGCAGACGCCCGGCATGCACGCGCTGGGCGGCCCGCCGCCCATGGAGGGCCACGCGTTGGGCACGCCCGGCATGGAGGCGCAGCAGATGGGCGCGCCCGGCATGGAGGCGCAGCAGATGGGCGCGCCCGGCATGGAGGCGCAGCAGATGGGCGCGCCCGGCATGGAGGCGCAGCAGATGGGCGCGCCGCACATGCACGGGCACCCGGGCGATGTCCAGCCCGGCGAGGTCCATCCGCAGGGGGACGTACAGGGGGATGTGGTGCCGCCGCCTGAGCATGCGCCCGCCCTGGCGCAGACAGAGGCTGCCTGAGCGCGAAGGGCTGGGGGTAGAAGCCACCGCCTTTGCTTTTATGTCGAAGCACTCGGGGACCGTTGCAGCATTCTGTGGTACAAAGGGGGCCTGTGGGGCTTAGAGCCCCAGAAGGGTTTTACACATGAGGGGCGGCTTCCCAGGCCATGAGGTCCTGGATCCGTGTGTATGCACGCGCATTTGTATACATAGCCCACTCCACTGACATTGCACTCTGCCCCTGGGCATTGCAGGCTGCGTTTGGCGCCTGCTCTGCTGCTCCAAAGTGAGCTAGGACTGCCTGCAACAGCCAGCGTGTGCCTGCTCGTGCTGTGCTGCCGCGCGCTCGCTTGCAGCCGCCCCCAAGTGTGGACAACGCGGTTTGTATGCTCACTGGGCGTCTTGTCCGTCCGCGCACCAGCTCATCCAGCCATGTAGCACCTGTGCTTTTGTATGCCAGGGCATTGCAATCCGCTGCCTGTTTGTTGCAAGCGTGCTGGTTGACATATAGCATGCACCTGGTGGCCAAAGCCCCACACTCGACTGTGCGGGATTGCTTCTGAGCTGTAAAGGATGGTGCATTTTGCTGCAGAGCAGACAGCAGTCGCTGGCAGGCGTGCAACAGAGCAGCAGAGCGAAGGCGGGCGTGTTACAATAACTAGGCCGCCATGCAACGGCCAATTCAAAGCGCAACCCAAAGCAAGCCCGCGGCCCCGGGATGTCCGTGCCAATGCAGCTGGCAAAGAGTGCCGTGTTCCGCGCGCGCGCCAGTTCCCTCGTTCAGCGCCGCGCGCCCTGTCGGCTCCTGGTCACAGCCCGCCGGAGAGGCAGGACGCAGGGCCCCACCCTGCGCCCGCCGCTGGGGCTGTTCCTCGCCGGCAGCAGCGCATGGCCCTCTTTCTGTTCCACCCGTCTGGCCAGAGGGCACTCTTGCAATCGTCCCCACAACCTTTCCCGCGTGCGGCAGCAGCGGAGCCCCGCTCTGCAGACGCTACTTGCGCGGAGCTCCCGAGCCGGCAGACCGGACACCCCAAGACGTTCCACAGCATTGATCTGAAAGTTCATTGATGCGCCACAGACGCGCCCCGCCCCCGTGCCCAGGGCTGCGCCCGCATGCACGCATCGCACCAACACTGGGCGGACCTAAACTCACCCCCTTGCAAAGCACTTCCCCCGCATGCGCAGCCACGGGCAGGGCCTGCCAGCAGGTGCGGCCAAGGCTGCCCTAGGCTGCTCTACCTGTCCAGGCGCATTTCAACATCTCCCAGGCCCGCCCGTGGGTGTGAGGCGAGCGCCGCTGCCGCCCCACTGATGCGCTTCGCAAGTTCCACAGACATCTATGCGCCCTGCATCCTGCGGTGCCGCCAGTTCAACCAGCCGGCCGGCAATGTGCTGCGGCTGGGCCGCGCCTGTAGCACAGCCCCCCCTAATGTGCCTCGGCAGCCAGCGGCCCCGCGTCTCTGGGCCCGTGAGCGATGTGGGGCGGGCCGGTGTGCGCGGCTAATGCACCGCGCGGCGCGCGCCCGCAGGGTGCTCGGCGTGCCACGGCCTGAGCCGCTGGGGCTCGGCAAAAAAACCCTACATCCCGCCCGCGGCGCCGCTCACGCGGTCAGGTCGCCCAGGCCGGCCATGGGCTTCATGCTGAGCTCCAGCGCGCCGATGGTGCCGCCCGCCTCCACGCGCGAGCCCGGCAGCAGCGCCGCGCGCGTGCCGACCACCGCGTCGGGGCCCACCACGTACCGCTCCTGCGCACGGAAGTCCGCTGCAGTCAGGTACGGCATCGCCGAGAGCGCAGGCGCAGTTCGGTTTGTGCCTCAGCAACAACGTCATGAGCAAGCAATGACTGCATCCAAGCCACCACAAGCGGCTCCATGACCCATGGGGTCAAGTGCCGCGGGCCGCTGCCGCGCGCGCCTGCTCCATCTCGAAGTGGCCGGCGCGGTACATGGCCACGTGCGCGAAGCCGGTCGCGCCGCGGTCCACGATCGCGCCGCTCTGGAAGCTGGCCAGGTCGTAGTCCTGCGCGCGCGCGCGCCTGCTCAGAGGGCACTCCGCGGGGCACGCCTCAAGTCGGGCATTTGATACCCCGGCCGGCAGCCTTGCGGCTTGGCTGCATGCGGCAACCCTGCTGCTGAAGAAGCAGGGAGCATGCAACACGGTTGTTCATGGGGCAGCGCGAAGTTGGCCACTGGTGCTTGCTCGCGTCTGGTGCAGACGCCGTGCGGGACGCAGCGAGAGCGGAAAGGCGCCCCCGCAGCAGCCGCACACTGCGAGGGGACCCGCTGCGCGCTGCGCCTTTTGCGCAGCACACGGCCCGCACCAAGCAAGCCGAGGACCCCCACATGCTGCCTACCCCAACCCTAGCCCCACCAAAACAACAGCACCAGCGTGGGCGCGCACCAGCAGGACCATGGAGTCGAGGAAGACGCCGCGCTCGACCTGCGCGCCGCACAGGCGCAGCATGGCCGCGTGCCAGAACGACCCGCGCGCGACCTCCAGCAGCTGGCTCTGCGCGCTCGTCCACATGCTGGCGACGACCATGCAGCGGCCCTGCGCGCGCGCGCACCAAAAGTCTCAGGCTCCCGGGCGCCGGGCGTGCGCCTTGCGCGCGGGAGTCCCAGGCACCAGCATCTGTCTGAGACTGGGAGCGCATGCGCAGTGTGTGGGCGGCAGGGCCGTAGCTGCCCTCTCCAATGCTTGTGTTGGACCATGCGTGCGGCAGCAGGTGGGCGCGCAGCATTTGCACTCCCAGGGCAGGTGCGGCGTTCGCACGCAGAGCACAGCAGAGCTTCACCATGCCAGCCAGAGCAACAGCACGGGCGCGGGGCCGCGGCCGCGCGCCTGGAAGCTCCAGCTGTATTTCCTGTACTGCGCCTGCGTGCCGCGCCCGTAGAACGCCCACTTGGTGGCCACATGCATCAGCATCGTCACGGTGATCGCCGCGCCCAGCACCACCGGCATCAGCAGGATCGGCGCCACGTATGGCTGCGCGCCCGGCAGCCAAGCGGTTAAAGCCTTCCGTACCCTACCCGCGCTTACTGACAGCGCGAATGTGGTTGCCTCCACACAGCTACTGCTTACACTTCCACACAGGCGTGCGCCGTCGGACATGCACCGCGGGGCGGCAGCGCGCAGCGTCCGAAGATGCAATGTGCCTGAGTGAGGGCAGTGTCATGGGCCCAACAAAGTCTGGCACGGGCGGGGCCGAGGGCCGCGCACCAGCGCCGCCAGCATCGCGACGCCGGCCAGCGCGGCCGCGTACACGCACGCCGCCTGCTCGCCCAGCGTCACGGCCGCCTGCAGGCCCGGCATCGCCCAGAACAGCGCGTGCTGGAAGCCGCCCAGCGGCGTGATGACGTCGCCGGCGTCGTGCCGCGACAGCGCGAACGCCGGCACGCCCATGTGCAGGCTGCTGGCCGTCAGCGCCTGCCCGGCGTCGGCCGCGGCCAGCGCGCCCAGCACGCCGCCCGCGCCCAGGCTGCTGCCCGGCATCATGGTCGCCTGCAGGCCCAGCATCGCCTGCGCGCGCGCCCGCAGCAAGCTCGGCGCGCTTGCTTGGCAAGCTTGTCCTGAAACCTAGCAGGTCATGACCAGGCGCGCGGGAGGCATGCTGCACTGCGCCACCGCCATACGCCCTGCCAGTTGCTCCTCTTGAGTACCCCTACTGGGTGCCGGCCGGCTGCTGGGCTCCGGCACCAAGAGAGACCCCGGCCCAGAGGTCTCAGAAAGGTGCCAGGAGCCGCGCCTGCGCGCCCATCTCGATGCGGCCGACCACCACGGTCTCCGCGTCGAGCGCGTACGACGCGCACAGGTTGGCCGCGTCGCCCACGTGCGCGCCCTCGCCGATGTCCAGCATGTCGGGCACCAGCTGCAGGTTGGTCATGCGGATGGTGGCCCAGGCGCCCAGGCGCGCGCCGAGCGCGCGCAGGTACGCGCGCATCGCCCAGGTGCCCAGCAGCGGCCCGGCCGCGCGGCGCATCGCGCCCTCCAGCGCGCGCTGGCTTGCCCAGAAGCGCACGCCCAGCAGCGAGCGCCGCCTGCGGCGCGGCGCTGGCGGGGTCAGGTCTGAGCCCTGTGTGATCAGGTCTGAGCCCAGCCAGCCGGGGGCAGGCGCGCCGAGCAGGGAGTGCGCCCTGCAGGCCGCCGAGCGCACGCCCTGCATCTAGCGCCGCCTCTCAGCAGGGCCCCAACGTGCCTCCAGGCCAG
>JAABUV010000837.1_pt1 | contig 46163 bp, 46 predicted proteins | sample 5559971 | NCBI WGS metagenome assembly JAABUV01 (sample SAMN10711881, study PRJNA513362) | rock metagenome | isolation source: Antarctica rocks | place: Antarctica: Victoria Land, Knobhead nord | collected 2015-12-19 | reverse complement strand
AAGCCCTGGGCTGGACCGCGCACACCGTGCCCGGAGCCCGCCACACCGTGGAGACCACCACCCCGACCGGTCACCGCTACCGGTCCCGAGCCCCAGCGCCACCCCCACCGGCACCCACCACCATCTCCACCCGCACACCAGTCGGCGCCGTGGAAATCCAACTCACCGCGCTCCTCGCGGCATGAACCTGCGCCCCACCCACGACGCTAGATCTCCTTGGTGCTGAAGCCGCCACCCGTCACATGTACCGGGAATTTGCCGGCGCGGACCCGCGCTACCGCCTGGCGAACCGACGCGTGCCAGAACCGATGGATCCCGGGCTGCTCATGCCGGCAGCAGCGGCAGCCAGTGGGCGATCTCCCCGGCCCGGGTCCCGGAGGCCGTCACCGAGCCCCAGCGCTCCGCGGTGGCCAGGTCGAGGCGCCCGGTGACCAGGCGCAGCCACGTCAGCGGGTCGGTCTCCACCACGTTCGGCGGAGTCCCACGGGTGTGGCGGGGCCCGGCGATGCACTGCACCGCGACAAAGGGGGGTACCCGGACCTCCACGGTGTTGCCCGGCGCGGCGTGGGCCAGCGCGCGGGCGCTCAGGCGCACCGCCGCCGCGATCACCGGCCGATCCGGTTCGCCACCGCCGTCCACCCACTCCAGCACCGCCAGCAGCGCCGACCGCAGCTGCGCGGGGTCGACGTCGCGGCGGGCTGGCACCGACCCAGACTAGGGTCGCCGCCGTGGCAGGGGTGCGGGTAGCAGGCGCGCGAACGGCACTGACGGCCTCGGCAACGCTGGTGGCCGCGTTGGCGGGCCTGGCGCTGCGCACCCGGCTGTCGGTGCATCCCCGGCGACTGCACTGGGACAGCCGTGCCGGCTCCGGGGAGTTGCTCTGGGTGGCCCTGGGCGATTCGCTCACCCAGGGCATCGGCTCGTCGCGACCGCAGACGTCGTGGGTGGGCCGCTCAGCGGCGCAGGTACACCAGCACACCGGCCGGGCCGTGCGGGTGGTCAACCTCGCGGCCTACGGCGCCCGGGTGTCCGACGTCGTCGTCCGCCAGCTGCCCGCCGCCCCGCTGGCCGACGCAGACGTGGTGACGCTGTGTGTGGGCTCCAACGACGCCGGGCGCACCTCGTCCGCAGAGTTCCGGCTCCAGCTGGAACAGCTCTGCGACGCGCTGCCCGCCGGGGCGGTGGTTGGCGACGTGCCGGAGTTCCAGTGGGGACCGCGGATCGCCGCTGCCGCTGACCTTTCGTCGGTGGTGCGGGAGGTGGTGGCGGCGCGGGCGCACCTGGTGCTGGCACCCGTGCAGCGGGAGACCACCGGGACCCGGGTACTGACCGAGCTGGCCGGGGACTTCTTCCACCCCAACGACAACGGCTACGCCCGGATCGCCCGCGCGTTCACCCCGGCGGTGCTGAGCCAGCTCACTTGACACCCACCAGGTCGACGACGAACACCAGCGTGGAACCGCCGGGGATCGGGCCGTTGGTCTGGGCGCCGTACCCCAAATCCGGCGGGATCACGATCTCGCGACGCCCACCCACTTTCATGCCCTCGATTCCCTTGGCAAACCCGGGCACCACCCGGTTCAGCGGGAAGCTCACCGGCGCGGTGCCCCGCTTCCACGAGGAGTCGAAGATCTTGCCGTCGGTGTACAGCGCGCCGGTGTATCGAACGTCCACGGTGGCCGCGGCGGTCGCCACAGCTCCGGTGCCCGCGACGATGTCGGCGGTGGCCAGCGCGGTCGGCGGGGTGGCACCCCCGGGCGAGATCACCGCTTCGGTGTTCACCTCGGTGGGTTTGCCGCTCAGCGCCGGCACCCCAGCAGCCGAACCAGCAGCCGGCGCCCCCGCAGCCGGCGAGCTGGGCGACGCGGCGGACGTGGTCGGCGCGGCAGTGGTGGACGACGGCCCGGGGGTGGACGACGGCGCGGGGGTGGCGGGCGTCGAGCTGCTGCACCCCGTCACCACCGCAAGGGTGGTCACGGCAGCGGCGGTCGTGGACTTAGGCAACACTGGAAAGCTCCCAAAATTGGTGGATGGTCAGCCGAACAGGGCCGGCAGGGTGGCTTCGAACGTCTCCCGCAGCTGGGTCAGCGGCACCGAGAACTGGCCCTGCACCTGCACGGAGTCCGAGCCGTCGTCGACCACCCCGATCCGGGTCCAGGGCAGCCCGCGCATGGTGCACATCGCGGTGAAGCGGGGTTCCTCGCTGCGCGGCACCGCCACCAACACCCGCCCGGCGGACTCGCTGAACAACGCCACGAACGGGTCCGCACCGTCGGGCAGCAGGATCCGGCAGCCGGTCTGCCCCGCCAGCGCCGCTTCCACCACGGCCTGAGCCAGGCCGCCTTCGGAGAGGTCGTGCGCGGCGGAGATCATGCCGTCGCGGGACCCGGCGAGAAGCACCTGGGCCAGCAGTTGCTCGCGGGTCAGGTCGACCCGCGGCGGCACCCCGCCGAGGTGGTCGTGGGCGACCTGCGCCCAGATGGACCCGTCCAGCTCGTCGTGGGTGTCCCCCAGCAGGATCAGCGTCTCCCCCGGGGTGTGCCCGATCCCCGTGGGGGTGCGCCGCGCGACGTCGTCGATCACCCCGAGCACCCCGACGACCGGGGTCGGCAGGATCGCGGTCGTCCCGGTTTGGTTGTAGAAGCTGACGTTGCCGCCGGTGACCGGAATACCCAGTGCTACACAGCCATCGGCCAATCCTCGGACGGCTTGGCTGAACTGCCACATCACCCCCGGGTCCTCCGGGGAGCCGAAGTTCAGGCAGTCGGTGACTGCGACCGGGGTGGCGCCGGTGGTGGCCACGTTGCGGTAAGCCTCCGCCAGCGCCAGCTGCGCGCCGGTGTAGGGGTCGAGCATGGTGTAGCGACCGGAGGCGTCGGTGGCCAGGGCGATCCCGCGGCCGGTGGACTCGTCGATGCGCACCATGCCGGCGTCGGCGTGCTCGGCGAGCACGGTGCCGCCGCGGACGTAACGGTCGTATTGCTGCACCACGAACCGGCGGCTGCACAACTGCGGCGAACCGATCATCTTCAGCAGGGTGTCCCGCAGCTGTTCGGGGGTGGCCGGTCGCGGCAGGCCGGCGGAGGTGTCGGCGACGAGGGCGTCCTGGGTGTCCGGGCGGCACACCGGGCGGTGATACACCGGGCCTTCGTGGGCCACGGTGCGCGGCGGCACGTCCACCACGGTCTGCCCGTGCCAGGTGATCTGCAGGTGCTCGCCGTCGGTGACCTCGCCGATGTCGGTGGCCAGCACCTCCCATTTCCGGCAGATCGTCAGGAACGCGTCCACGTCTGCCGGTCCGACCACCGCACACATGCGTTCCTGGGACTCGCTGGAGAGCACCTCGGCCGGGGTCATCCCGGCGGCCCGCAGCGGAACCTTGTCCAGTTCGATGCGCATCCCCCCGTCACCGGCGCTGGCCAGCTCGGAGGTGGCGCACGCGAGCCCCGCCCCGCCGAGGTCCTGGATGCCGACGACCACCCCGGCGGCGTAGAGCTCCAGGCAGCATTCGATGAGCACCTTCTCGGTGAACGGGTCACCCACCTGGACGGCGGGCAGTTTCGTCCGGCCGTGGCCCCCGCCGAAGCTGGCCGAGGCGAGCACGCTGACCCCGCCGATGCCGTCCAGGCCGGTGCGGGCCCCGAACAGGATGATCCGGTTACCCACCCCGGAGGCGAAGGCCAGGTGCAGGTCCTCGGTGCGCATCACCCCGGCGCACAACGCGTTGAGCAGCGGGTTGCCGGCGTAGGAGGCGTCGAAGACCAGCTCGCCGCCCACGTTGGGCAGCCCCAGGCTGTTGCCGTACCCGCCGACTCCCGCGACGATCCCGGCCAGCACCCGGCGGGTGTCGGGGGCGTCGGCGGGGCCGAAGCGCAGCTGGTCCATCACCGCGATCGGCCGGGCCCCCATCGCCATGATGTCGCGCACGATGCCACCCACCCCGGTGGCCGCACCCTGATACGGCTCGATGTAGGAGGGGTGGTTGTGGCTTTCCACCTTGAACGTCACCGCCCAGCCGTCACCGACGTCGACCACGCCGGCGTTCTCCCCGATCCCGGCGAGCATCCTCGAGCGCATCGCCTCGGTGGTGGTCTCCCCGAAGTAGCGCAGGTGCACCTTGGAGGACTTGTAGGAGCAGTGCTCACTCCACATCACCGAGTACATCGCCAGCTCGGCGTCGGTGGGGCGTCGTCGCAGGATGTCGCGGATGCGGGCGTACTCGTCCTGCGCTAGGCCCAGCGCAGCGTAGGGCTGCTTGAGATCTGGGGTCGCCTCGGCGTCGGCGGTGCTGTCCACGTCGGGCAGCGGTGGCGCGTCGTCGTCCGAGGGCACGACGGTCAGCCTATCGGCGCACGGCGGCGACCCGGCGTGGCCACCATGCGTACCGGGCACAGTGGGCTCACAGCGAAGACCGCCTACGGTGGTTTCCTGTGACCGGTTCCTTGCCCCGCCGAACCCTTCTCGTGCTGGCGCTGGCGGGTGCCGCCGCCGGGTGCACCCGGGCCGTCCGGGGCAGCGGACCTGCCCCGACGAGCCCGCCGGCGACCACCCCAGCCGCCCCCGCGAGCCCGTCGACCAGCGCTGCGGGGAGTTCGACGGCACCGAGTAGCCCACCGGCCCCCTCCACCGGGCCATCGGTCGAGGTGGTGAACGGCCTACGGACCCGACCCGAGGTTGCGTTGACCTTCCACGCCTCCGGGGACCCGCAGATCGCGACCCGGGTGCTGGCCGCGCTGGCGGCGGGCGGGGCCAAGGTGACCGTGTTCGCCGTCGGGACCTGGTTGCGGGACAACCCGACCATGGCGAAGGCAATCACCTCCGCCGGGCACGAACTGGCCAACCACACCTTCACCCACCCCACCCTGGAGACCCTGGACGAAGCAGGCATCCGCGCCGAGCTGCTGGGCTGCCGCGATGAACTGACCCGGCTCAGCGGGGGCCCAGGGGTGTACGCCCGGCAATCCGGCGCCCAATACTCCACCCCGCTGATCCGCCAGGTCGCCGGCTCGCTGGGCTATCGCACCGTGGTGTCCTATGACATCGACTCCCTGGACTTCACCGACCCAGGGGCAGCCGTAGTTCGCCGACAGGTCACAGCTGCCACCGGCGGCTCGATCGTCAGCATGCACTTCGGGCATCAGGACACCGTCACGGCGCTACCCGGGGTTCTAAGCGACCTCGCCGCGCGGGGTCTGAAACCCGTGACGGTCTCGACCCTGCTGCGCGCATGAGGTTGCCGCGAGGGCTGCCCGCGTTGTGCAGCGTGATCGCGGTGACGCTGACCTCGTGCTCCTCGGTGGGCGCCGCCCCCAGCGCAGCCCCGTCCGCGACGACCAGCGCTGCACCGTCCACCAGCGCTGCACCGTCCGCGACCGCCAGTCCGCCGGCGGTTGCACCCGCCCCGCCCGCGTCATCGACACTGCTTCCCGGTATGCCACCGCCGTTGTCCCCCACCAATGTTTACGCCGCCGACCAGACCCTCAGTGCTGTGGCGACCACCGCGAAGGCGCTGGTCTACGTACCCAACAACATCGACAGCACCGTCTCCGTCATCGACCAACAGACGATGACGGTGATCGGCACCTACCCGGTGGGTCCCGCGCCGCAGCACGTGGTGCCCTCCTATGACCTGAAAACCCTGTACGCAACCTCGGACCGGGTCTCCGCGGGCGGCAGCCTCACCCCATTCGACCCCAACACCGGCCTGCCGGGCGCCCCTATCCCGGTGGCCGATCCCTACAACCTGTACTTCACCCCGGACGGCCGCTCCGCGATCGCCGTGGCTGAGGAGCTCAAACGGCTGGACTTCTACGATCCGCACACCTGGCAGCTGCAACAATCGCTGCCGGTGCCGACCTGCGCGGGGGTCAATCACATGGATTTCACCGCCGACGGCAAGACCATGCTGTTCAGTAGCGAGTTCAGTAATCACCTGACTGTGATCGACGTGGCGTCCAGGACCGTGGTGCGCGACATCGCGTTGACCCAAGTCCCCAATGGCAAGCCGCAGGACGTCAAACTGTCCCCTGACGGCAAGACCTTCTACGTTGCGGACCTGCGCGCCAACGGGGTGTACCTGCTTGACGGGCAAGCCAAGGCAGTCACCGGGTTCGTCCCCACCGGCTCGCAAGCGCACGGTCTCTACATCAGCCGCGACGCCACCAAGATGTATGTCACCAACCGCGGGGAAGGCAGCGTCAGCGTCATCGACCTGGCTACCCGACAGCCGGTGGCGAAGTGGGTCATCCCCGGCGGCGGCACCCCGGACATGGGCAACATCAACGCCGACGGGTCGGTGTTCTGGGTGTCCGGGCGCGGCAGCGGAGTCGTGTACGCGATCAGCACCGTCGACGGGCACCTGATCAAGAAGATCGCCGTGGGCCGTGGGCCACATGGACTCTCGGTGTGGCCGCAACCGGGTCGTTACTCCCTCGGGCACACCGGCATTCTGCGCTGACGCCTGGGGGTGCGGGTTTAGTCGTCCTGGCGGTTGTCGTTGCCGCCCTGCTGCGCACGACGGGGGCCGGCCTGCTGGGGCGGCTGCGTCGGGTCGGGTCGGGTGCCTCGCGGCGGCGGCCCGGGCCGCAGGAAGACCGGATTGGACAACGCTTCCATGTCGGTGCGGCTGGCCAGTGGAGCTCCCGGGGCGCCGGCCACCGGCCGGTCCCGGACCTCGACCCGGACAAAACCCCCGGCACCGATAGTGGTCGAGTACGACACAGTCTGCTCGTCGGCGGTGATCGGCACCAGGAGTGCGATGGCGCCGTCCCGGATCACCGTCAGCCGCATGCCCCCCGCCCGGCGCACCACGACCGTAAAGTCGGCAGGATCGCTCGGGGCGCCGTACAGCGTGCCTCCGGTGATCTGGCGTTGCCCGTCGACGCCGGTGCCGGTCAGGTACACCTCGACACCGTCGGGTCGGCGGGTTACGAACGAACGGCCCCGCTTGAGCGCAGCGATCACCGCCTTCTTGGACAACGATTCTGCGTGCACCACGGTCGTGGGTGTGCCAGCGGCGAAGCCCTGGTTGTTCGTGACGCCGTGCAGGTCGCTTCCGCCGTTGCCGACGACCCGTTGCCCGGCGCGCAGCATCCGGTCCCAGAGCGCCAGCGTCGCCTCGTCGTCAGGTTGGAAGGGGCCAGTCCAGATCTCCAGCCCGTCGGTGCGGGCCGCCGGGTCGACCGCGGCCTCACCGAAGAACCGCCACGCCAGCGACGCGCCCAGCGGGTGGGCTGCGGAGATGTAGGCCCCGCTAGCTCGGGCCGCCTCCAGGAACTGCTGGATCGAGCCGGAGTGCGGGTCGGGCTGCGCGGTCAGTGCGCCACCGGGTAGTTGGCGCCAGTCGAACCAGTCACCCGGCGAGATGCCCGACACGGTGGCGTGCCCATAGAACCAGTTCGTCATCTCCTCACCGGCCATCAGCAGCACGTCCTCACCGGCGCTGTCGGCGATGGCGAAGTTCTGGCTCACCACGTTGTGGTCGGTGAGCGCCAGGTAGTCCAGGCCAATCCGGCGGCATTCCTGCGCCCACTGCGACGGGGTGAGGGCGCTACCGCTGGCGAAGGCATCCGAACTCTCCGGTGTATGCGCGTGCAGGTCACCGCGGTACCACCCCGGGGAGTCCAGGACCATCTGCAGGTCAGCCCCGATCCGAAACGGCCGGCCCTGGGGTCCCGCCGAGAGCGTCACGTGCACCGTGTACGGAACTGGCGTCGGGGCAGCGAACACCGGCACGATCACCGTCCACTCCCCCGCCTCGATGCGCCCGGGGACGAAGGACTGCGACGCGGCGTCGGCTGCGACGAAGAACTCGCCGCGCTCCTCACCGTAGATGCCACGAAAGCCGTTGCTGCGGGCCAGGGTTGCGTAGTGCGCGCCGCGCTGATCGAACAACCCCAGGCCGGTCTTCGCGTCACCGCTCTTGACGATCCGCACGTGAACCCGGTTGGTTCCCGCCGGGACGCGGAACGAGTGGTACTGATAGTTGCCGGTGCCGAAGGCGGTTCCGGTGAGCTGCACGGTCGATGGCGGCGAAGCGGCCCACGAGGTTCCGGTCGCAGGAACACCCGCCGCCACGGTCAGGCCGCCGATCTTGATCAGGTCGCGCCGGGTGACATCCACAGTCCCCAGGGTCCGCTGCTCATCGGTGTGGCAGAACCCCCGGCCGGCAGCCGTCACCAGATGTTCGCCCAGCGTCCCCCGGCTGTCCGCCTGCGTCCCGTGACGGACAGCCGTCATTCGGCTGAGCCGTGGGTGCGGGTTTAGTCGTCCTGCGGTCGGTCACGGTCTTTGGACGGCTGCACCCGCTTCGGCTCGCCCGGCATTTTCGGGTAGTTCGGCGGGTACGGCAGGTCCCCGAGGCCCCCGGATTCGTCCCGCTCGGCGAGGTCCAGCAGCGTGTCCAGGGTGAACACCCGGGCGTCGATGTCGGCCATCGGGTCACCCCGCTCGGCCAGGAGCCCGGCGACGGTGGCGATCGTGCAGTCGTCGGGGTCCACCTCCACCAGCTCCGCCCAGGTCACCGGGGTGCTCACCGTGGCCCGCGGGGTCTTGCGCACCGAGTACGCGCTGGCGATGGTGCGGTCGCGGGCATTTTGGTTGTAGTCCACGAAGATCTGCGCGCCGCGCTGCTCCTTCCACCACGCCGTCGTGACCCGTCCCCCAGCGCCCCGCTCCACCTCGCGGGCGAAGGCGATCGCCGCGCGGCGCACCTGGGTGAACGTCCAGCGTGGCTCGATGCGCACGTAAATGTGCACCCCACGCCCGCCGGAGGTCTTCGGGAAGCCCACCAGCCCAAGCTCGTCGAGCAGCGGTGCGACCACCTCCAACGCGACGGCGCGCGCCTGCTCGAACCCGGTGCCAGGCTGCGGGTCCAGGTCGATGCGGAGTTCGTCGGGGTGGTCGACGTCGGCGCACCGGGCGTGCCACGGGTGAAACGTCACCGTACCCATCTGCGCGGCCCACACGATGTCCGCGGCGTGCCGGGGTCGCAGTGCATCCGCGGTGCGCCCGGAGGGGAAGGTGATCCGGCAGGTCTGCAGATGCTCGGGGTGCTTGGCCGGCACCCGCTTCTGGTACACCTCCTCCCCGGTGATGCCGTCGGGGAAACGTTGCAGATAGGTGGGCCGGTCGCGCAGCGCCGTGAGGATCGCCCCGTGCTCGGCAACGGACCGGTAGTGCTGCACCACATGACGTTTCGTGCCCCCGGCAGCGCCCAGTTCCGGGAACACGATCTTGTCCGGGCTGGACAACCGCACCTCGATCCCGTCGATGTCGAGCACCTCGGGCGGTGCCTTCGCGGTGGCCATCACCGGCCCCCGGCCAGGACGTCGGCGAGTTCGTAACGCACCGGAACCTCCAGCTGGTCGTAGGTGCAGTCGGCCGGGTCGCGGTCGGGGCGCCACCTCAGGAACCGGGCGACGTGCCGTAACCGGTCGCCCTCCATCTGGTCGTAGGCGACCTCGATCACCCGCTCGGCTCGTAGCGGCACCCAGCTGTGGTCTTCGCGTTGATTCCACCGGTTGGGTTCGGCCTGTGCCTTCTCGGTCCCGATCCGCAACGGCTCCAGCTCGGCGAGCAGTGCCACCCTGGTCGCGTCGCTGAATGCCGCTGCGCCACCGACCATCTGCATCTGCTCGCCCCGGTACAGCCCCAGCAGCAGGGAGCCGACCCCGGGCTTGGAGCGGTGCAGGCGGTAACCGATGACCACGCAGTCCGCACTGCGGTGGTGCTTCACCTTCAGCATGTCCCGCTTGTCCGGCAGGTAGTGCCCCGCCAGCCGCTTGGCCACCACGCCGTCCAACCCGGCCCCCTCGAACTCGGCGAACCACCGCTGGGCGGTGATGGCGTCGTCGGTGGCGGCGGTGACGTGACAGGAACCACCAGCTGACACGCTGTCCAGCAACAGCTTTCGTCGATGACTGAACGGCTGCCCGGTGAGATCGTCGGTGCCCAACGCCAGCAGGTCGAAACCGATGAACTGCGCTGGGGTCTGCTCGGCAAGCATCCGGACCCGGCTGTCGGCGGGGTGGATGCGCTGGCTCAGGGAGTCCCAGTCCAACCGGAGGCGCCCATCGATCTCCTTGGGGACCACCACTTCCCCGTCGACCACGCACCGCTGCGGCAGCTCGGCGCGCACCGCGTCGAGCAGTTCCGGGAAGTACCTGGTGAGGTCCTTGGTGCTGCGCGAGCCGAGAACAATGTCGTCGCCGTCGCGGAACACGATGCAGCGGAAGCCGTCCCATTTGGGCTCGTAACTCCACTGTGGACCCGCGGCGGGTTGGGTAGGGACCTGCTCGACGGCCTTGGCCAGCATCGGCTTGACAGGAGGGCGCACCGGGAGGTCCATCGGGTGATTGTGGCCCAGGTCGCTACCGTGCGGGAATGCGAACGGCGTTGGTGACGGGGGTGAGTCGTCGCGCGGGCATCGGGTTCGCGATCGCGTCGCAGCTGCTTGACGACGGCTTTCGGGTCGTGGTGCACCACCACGCGACACACGACGACGCGCAAGCCTGGGGTGGCGACGACCTCGCGGCCCTGCTGGCCGAGCTGCGCGAGCACGGTGACCTCGCCGGGGACGTGCCTGGGGACCTCGCCGAGCCCACCGCCCCAGCGCGGCTGGTCGCCGAGGCTGTTCAGCAGGCGGGGCCGCTGGACGTGCTGGTCGCCAACCACGCGCGGTCCGGGGCCGACGGTCGGCTGGCGGAGGTGACGGCGGAGATGCTCGATGGTCATTGGGCCGTCGATGCCCGCGCCACCATCCTGCTGGTCCAGGCCCTGGCCGCGCAGCACGACGGACGCGGCGGCGGGCGCGCGGTGCTGCTGACCTCCGGGCAGGGACTCGGGCCGATGCCCGGGGAGGTCGGCTACGCCGCGGCCAAGGGTGCGCTCGCCGCCATCACTGCGACCTTGGCGCAGGAAATGGCGCCGGGCATCCTGCTGAACACCATCAACCCCGGACCGGTGGACACCGGGTACCTCAGCGGCGATGCCCACGCGGAGGTGGCTGCCCGGTTCCCGGGCGGGGTGTGGGGTCAGCCGACGGATACCGCGCGTTTGGTCTCCTGGCTGGTCAGCGACGCCGGACGGTGGATGGTGGGGCAGGTGCTGCACAGCGAGGGCGGCTTCCGCCGCGGTTAGACCCCGCGCCGAACTGGCCCGAACCGCCCCGAACTTGATCAACAGGACGCTGTGCCGGTTTCCGCGTAGCCCTGGGCAACGTGAGGTCCTGATGACCATGCAGCGTCAGCAGGTTCAGCGAGGATCGCGATTATGGCGACAACATTCAGCTCCGGGTGCAGCGCGGGATCTGTGACGTCGAAGCGTCAGCGCAGTGCTGCTGCTCAGGTGTCAACGCGGACCGGCGGGCAGCACCGGGCTGGCATCCGGCGGGCTCCGGGCGGGTCGGGTTCGGGGCAGGTTCAGGGCCGGGCGAGCCGCGCCAGCAAAAGGGTCTCAGCCAGGCAGACCCGCTCGAACTCCGCGAGGTGCAGGCCCTCGTCGATGCCATGCGCCCGGGTGTCGGGGTCCTCGACCCCGGTGACCAGCACGGACGCGTCCGGGAAGGCCTTGACGAACTCGGCGATGAACGGGATGGAGCCCCCCATTCCCATGTCCACCGGTTCGGTGCCGTCCCAGGCGTCGCGGAAGCTGGCCCGGGCGGCGTCGTAGGCCGGACCGGTGGCGTCGATGGCGCACGGCTGGCCGGTCTCCCCCGCGGTGACCGACACGTGAGCGCCCCACGGCGCGTGGGACCGTAGGTGCTGGGTCAACGCCCGCAGCGCCACGGATGCGTCTGTGCCAGGCGGAACCCGCAGGCTGACCTTGGCCCGGGCCACCGGCACCAACGTGTTCGACGCCGCGGCCACCGTCGGGGCGTCGATGCCGAGGACAGCCACCGCTGGGCCGTTCCACAGCCGCGAGACCACCGACCCGGTGCCGAGCTGGGCCACCCCGTCCAGCATCGAGGACTCCGTGCGCACGCGCTCGTCGGGGTAGTCTATGTCGGCGGCGGTGGACTGCCCGAGCCCGGCCACCGCGACCGAACCGTCCTCATGGTGCAACGTCGCGAGCAACCGGCACAGCGCGGTCAGCGCGTCCGGAACCACCCCGCCCCACAACCCGGAGTGCACGGCATGCTCCAGGGTGCGCACCTCCACGACGCAGTCGGCCAGCCCGCGCAGCGAGACGGTGAGCGCCGGGATGCCCACGTCCCAGTTCGCCGAGTCGGCGATGACGATGACGTCCGCAGCTAGGCGGTCGTGGTGGGCGTCGAGCAGCGGCAGCAGCGACGGTGACCCAGACTCCTCCTCGCCTTCGACGAACACCGTGACCCCGACCGGTGGGGTGCCCCCGTGCGCCCGAAACGCGGCTAGGTGCGCGGCGATGCCGGCCTTGTCGTCGGCCGCACCCCGGGCGTAGAGGCGCGCACCCCGCTCGGTGGGCTCGAAGGGGGCGGAGGTCCACGCTGCCGGGTCGCCGGTGGGCTGCACGTCGTGGTGGGCGTAGAGCAGCACGGTGGGGGCACCGGGGGGTGCGGGGTGGTGGGCGATGACGGCTGGCGCCCCGCCCTCAGTGACCACGTCGACCTCGGCGAACCCGGCATCGCGCAGCAGCTGCGCGACGGCTTGCGCGCTGCGGTGCACGTCGTCGCGGTGCTCGGGCAGCGCCCACACCGAGGGGATGCGGATCAGCTCCGCGAGGTCGGCTCGGATTCCCGGCATGACCTGAGTGAGGTTGGCGCGCAGCTGTGCTTCGTCCATGCCCGTGAGGGTAGGTGGCGCACCCGGCGGCATCGTGGCGGCCTGGTGGCCGTGCCGGGCAGCGGGACGCGGGCCTGGGTTCAGGCTGCGAGCACCCCGTCGAGTACGGACAGGAACAGCCCCAGGCCGTCGTCGGTGGGTCCGGTGAGCACCTCGGTGGCGTGCTCAGGATGCGGCATGAGCCCGACGATCCGCCCGTCCGCTGAGGCGATGCCCGCAATATCGTTCAGCGACCCGTTCGGGTTGTCCCCGACGTAGCGGAACACCACCCGCCCGTCGCCTTCCAGCTCGGCCAGGGTGTCGGCGGAGGCGACGTAGCGGCCCTCCCCGGATTTCAGCGGCACCAGGATCTCCGCGCCGGGCTCGAACCGCGATGTCCAGGCCGTGGTGGTGGCTTCCACCCGCAGCCACTGGTCGCGGCACAGGAAATGCAACCCGGCGTTGCGGGTGAGCGCACCGGGCAGCAGGCCCGCCTCGCACAGCACCTGGAAGCCGTTGCAGATTCCCAGCACCGGCAATCCGGTGGCCGCGGCCCGCACTAGCTCCCCCATCACCGGGGCGAACCGGGCGATGGCCCCGGCACGCAGGTAGTCCCCGTAGGAGAAGCCGCCCGGCACCACGACGGCGTCCACCCCGTGCAGGTCGGCGTCGGCGTGCCACAGGCTGACGGGCTGCGCCCCGGCCAGGCGCACCGCGCGGGCGGCGTCGACGTCGTCCAGGGATCCGGGAAAGGTGATCACCCCGATGCGCGGACTCACCTGTGCGCCCTGGCCACGGTGGCGCTCTCGCCGTCGCTGACGCGCCGAACGGTCCACTCCTCGATCACCGTGTTACACAACAGCGTCTGCGCGATCTGCTCCAGGGTGGCGTCGTCGACGTCCTCGGCCACCTCCAGCTCGAAGCGCTTGCCTTGGCGCACCTCGCTGACCCCGGCGAAGCCCAGCCGGGGCAGCGCGCCGGCGATGGCCTGGCCCTGCGGGTCGAGGATCTCCGCCTTGGGCATCACGTCGACGATCACACGGGGCACGGGCACTCCTGGCGTTGCGCGGGAAACCTAGGTTTGCAGCGTACGGGCCAGCTGGCTCGACGCTGGCGCGCCTGCCCGGGGCGGCGGCCCGCCGTGCGACTGCGTCGAGCCCGCCCTGCGTCGAAAAGGTTCCGAATCGCCCCGGGGGGTGGCCCGCCAGCGTCGAAAGGGTTCCGAATCGCCCCGGGGGGTGGCCCGCCAGCGTCCAAATGGTTCCGAATCGCCCCGGGGAGGGGTGGGTGCGGCCGGCCTGCGATGGTCACCTGTTGGTCAGGTGAACCCCATGGTCCGTTCACCTCCGCACGCCAGGATCGACCCGTAGCGCGAGCCACGAGCACCCGGTGACCCGCCGCCAATTGCTGCGCGGGGCAGCCGTGGCCGGCGCCACCACCGCCCTCACCCTGGCTCCGGTCAGCTTCGCGCAAGCCGGCGAGCAGCGCGGCGAGGGTGACCGAACCAACGAGGACCAGCCGAACAAGGGCCAGCCAGACCAGACCCGGGTGGTCACCGGGCGCATCGAGGAAGGTCCGCCGGATTTCGTGTACCTGCCCATCGACGTTCCCGGCGGGGTTCGCGAGATCGCGGTGTCGTACTCCTATAACAGACCACCGGTGCCTCCGGGCGTCCCCGGCAACGCGTGCGACATCGGGATCTTCGACGAGCGGGGCATCGAGATCGGCGGCCGCGGATTCCGCGGTTGGTCGGGCGGTTTCCGCACCGAGTTCGCCATCAGCGCCACCCAAGCCACCCCCGGTTACCTGCCCGGACCCGTCAAACCGGGCCGGTGGAACGTGGTGCTCGGCCCGTACCAGGTGGCGCCCGCAGGGTTGGACTACCGGGTGGAGATCACGCTGCGCTACGGCGCGGCCGGACCGGCTTTCGTGCCCGCGTTCCCACCGCAGCAGGTACCGGGAACCGGCCCGGGCTGGTATCGCGGTGACTGCCACCTGCACACCGTGCACAGCGACGGGGCGCGACTGCCCGGGGAGGTGGCCGCAGGCGCCCGCGCTGCCGGGCTGAACTTCATCGTCTCCACCGAGCACAACACCTCCTCCGCGCACGCGGTGTGGGGGCCATTGGCCGGCAACGACCTGCTCATCCTCCTTGGCGAGGAGATCACCACCCGCAACGGCCACTGCTTGACGCTGGGGGTCGAGCCTGGCTTGTGGGTGGATTGGCGTTACCGGGCCCGCGACGAGGAGTTCCCGAAGGTCGTCAAGCAGGTGCGAGGCTCCGGTGGCCTGGTGGTGCCCGCCCACCCGTACTGCCCGTTCATCGGCTGCCAGTGGAAGTTCGGCTACGCCGACGCGGACGCGATCGAGGTGTGGAACGGGCCGTGGACCATCGACGATCAGTCCTCCGTGGACACCTGGGACGCCCAGCTCGCCCTGAGCATTCGCCGCGGCGGCGGGTGGCTCCCGGCCATCGGCAACAGCGACGCGCACCGCGAGCCGCAAGTGATCGGACTGCCGCACACCGTGGTTGGGGCGCAGCGACTCGACAGCGCGGCGGTAATGGACGGTATCCGCGCCGGCCGCAGCTGGCTGGCCGAGTCCGCCGGTGTCGAACTGTCTCTCATCGTGACCGGTGGCGGCGCGAGCGCCGGGATCGGTGACACCCTCACAGTGGCGGAGTCGACACCGGTGGACGTCAGCCTCACGGTCAGCGGGGTCCCCAGCGGGGTGGTGCGGCTGCTGACCGACGAGGGTCAGATGCACCAGGAGTCGCTACCCGCCTCCGGCACCGGTACCGCGAGATGGCGGACCACGGCGGCAGCGGCTGCCTACGTCCGGGCCGAGGTACGACACCCGCGCCCGGACGGCACTGCTGGCCCCGGCGGCAACGGCGTCAGCGAACTGCCGTTCGGACCGATGGCGGCCATGACGAACCCGGTGCTGCTGCGGGCCGGGCGTCGCTAACCGCCACCCGCGCACGGGTTCAGCGGAAGCGGCGTCCCTCGTCGCGGCGGTACGCCCACACTGCCGCGGCGACAGCCAGCACCGACCAGGCCAGTAGCACCAACCACGCCCGAGTGGGGGCGTCGGAGCCGCTGACCGCAGCCACCACCAGATCGCGCCCTGCCCGGCTGGGGGTGGTGACGCTGATGGCCTCCAACCAGCCAGGGAAGGTCTGCGGGGGCAGGAACAAGCCCCCCGCGAAGGCCATCGGGAAGAGCACCACCTGCGCCACCGGCACGGCCGCCTTGACCGGCAGCAGGTAGCCGATCGTGAGCCCAGCCCCCAGGAACGGGACTGCGGCCATCACCATCGCCAGCGCGCCCAGCAGGAGCCGCTGCCAGGTAAGGGTTGCCGCGGTGGCGAGCCCGGCCAGCACAACCACCGGGGCCAGCCCCAGCACCGCGAACAGCACCCCGTTGATCAGCCGACCGGCGATGCGGGGGCCGGGGCCAACCGGCAGGGTCCGCAGGTAGGGGTCCCACGGCGTGGCCCGGTCCTCGGCCACCCCAGCACCGAAGTTGAACAGGCACACCGAGATGACGGCGAACAGGCTGAGCTGTGCAGCAGCCGCGGTCGCCGCGATCGGATCGTTGGCGACCTGCGACTGGGGCACCACGAAGAACCCGAAGGCCAGCACCGGGAACACCACCGTGCCCACCACAGCAATCGGCACCCGCACCGTTTCCAGAAACTGATAACGGGTGTGCAGCACCGTCATCCCCACACCGTTCACGACCGCACCTCCGCGTGCTCGCTGGTCATCGCGAGAAACGCCTCTTCCAGGGAGGCTCCCCGCACCTGCAGGTCATGAAACGGCACGTCGGTGCGCACCAACTCACGAACCAGGGCGTCGGCGTCCGGGGTGAGCAGGTGCACCACGTCCCCCGCCCGCTCGGTCTGCACCACCCCGGACATCCCTGGGGTGAGGGCGCCGCCGTCGGGCAACCGCAGCGACACCCGGCTCAGCTGCACCCGGGCGCGGACCGCGGCGAGGGTGTCATCGACCACCACCCGACCGGAGTCGATCACCACCACCCGCTGCGCCAAGGCCTCCACCTCCTCCAGGTAGTGGCTGGTCAGCAGCACCGTCCCGCCGTCGGCGTGAAAGCTGCGCACCCCGTCCCACAACCCGCGCCGGGCGTCGACGTCGAGTCCGGTTGTCGGCTCGTCCAACACCACCAGCCGGGGTCGTCCCACGAACGCCAACGCCACCGCCAGCCGCCGCTTCTGGCCACCGGACAGCGCACCGGTCTGCCTGCCGGTGAGACCGTCCAGCTCGAAACGGCCGAGCAACTCACTGGTGGGTAGCGGATCTGGGTAATGCCGACCCACGAAGTCCACCACCTCACGGACCCGCAACGTGGGCGGCAGCCCCGATTCCTGCGGAGTGCTGCCCAGCTGTTGTCGGCTCGCCGTGGCCCGCGGGTCGCCGCCGAACAGCTCCACCCGCCCGGCGCTGGGTCTGCGCAGACCCACCAGCAGGCTGAGCAGCGTCGACTTGCCGGCTCCGTTCGGGCCGAGTAGGCCCACCAGCTGACCGGCGGGGACGTCCATGCTGACCTCGTGCAGTGCCATGACCGGACCGAAGCTCCTGCTGACGGCCACTGCCCGGGCCAGCACGTCGACGCTCACTGGTTCTGCTCCCCGTCGGGGCCGCCGAGCAGAGCGCGCAGCGCGGTGAGGTAGTCCTCGAAAGCCCGCCGCCCGGTCGGGGTCAACGCCAGGTAGGTGACGGGGGTGCGGCCGCGGTGGGTCTTGGTCGAGGCGACGTACCCGGCGTCCTCCAGTTTGCGCAGGTGGGTGGCGAGGTTGCCGGCGGTCATGTCCAGCAGTTGCTGCACCCGGGGGAACGCCAGCCGGTCTCCCTCGCTGAGGGCGGCCAGCGTGCTCATCAGCTTCAGCCGGGCTTGCGCGTGGATCACCGGGTCCAGCTCGACCTGGATCGTCACGGGTGCACGGGGCGGCGCACCGCGAACCAGGCCGCCGCGAGCAGGAATCCGCCACCGCCGGCCAGCGCCATCACCAGGTACAGCCCCGGAACCCCGGTCAGCGCCCCGGCCGCGGTGACGACAACGATCCACCCGCCGAGGCCGTATTGGACGCGGTCGCGCCAGATCGCCCCGCCGGCGAGGTAGAGCACCCCGACCAGCAGGCAGGACGCCGCCGGGGCGAACACCGCCAGCACTTGCTCGGATGCCCCGGCCCGGGCCAGAGCGACCAACAACGCGGTGAATCCCGCGAAGCCGAGCCACCAAGCGCAGCCGTACATCGCACCGACCTGCGCGCTCACCCCTCGCAGACCGCGGGTGGCCCGCCCGATGTGCACGGCGGTGACCACGACGGCGGTCACCATGACGACCCCGAACAGCGCACCGACCCATCCCGGTGGGGTGCGGTAGGCGCCTTGCGGACCCCCGGCGGTGACCCAGAAGGCCGCGAAACCCACCCCCCAGGCCGCCCCCCACACCCCGTACAGCACCCGAGGGTCGATCGTGAGTGCCTGGACGGTTCGGTGACGGTGATCGTCGACCAGCGCCAAGGTCTCCGCCGGGCTGAGACCGGCGGCGAGCTCTTCGGGTGCGGTGCCGGGCGATGCGACCATGACGACCCCTCGGGTGCGGACGGTGTGCGGTGCGAACGGGTTTCTGGTTTGCGGTACAAAGTACTTTGCTACTTGTACCGCATCCTGGTGCTGCGGGCAAGGCCTACAGCTCCCTCGCCGCCGGTGGCCACCACCGTCACGCCCGTCATGACCGTCACCTGTCCAAAAGGTTCCGAATCGCCCCGGGCCGGCGGGGGGCCGGGGGGCGGGGCTACTTCTGCAGGGCCACCGCGGGCTCCTCGGTCCGCCGGTGCGGGTCGAGGTCCATCATCGATTCGTCGAAGGGTGCCTTGCCGTCCAGCACCCGGTGCGTCTGCTCCAGGTCGATGGTCTTCGTCCAGGTCCCCACCAGCACCGTGGCCACCGCGTTTCCGGCGAAGTTGGTCAGCGCGCGGGCCTCGGACATGAACTTGTCGATGCCCACGATGAGCCCCACCCCGTCCAGCAGGTCCGGGCGGTGGCTCTGCAGCCCACCGGCCAACGTCGCCAGCCCTGCTCCGCTGACTCCGGCCGCACCCTTGGACGCGATCACCATGAACAGCAGCAGCCCGATCTGTTCGCCGAGGGCCAACGGCTTACCCAAAGCGTCGGCGATGAAGATCGAGGCCATGGTCAGGTAGATCGCGGTGCCGTCGAGGTTGAACGAGTAGCCGGTGGGCACCACCACCCCCACGGTGGGCCGCTCCACGCCGACGTGCTCCATCTTCGCGATCAACCGGGGCAGGGCTGACTCCGAAGACGACGTCGCGACGATGAGCAAGAACTCCCGGCCCAGGTAGCGCAGCAGCTTGAAGATCGATACCCCGGCCACCGCACGCAGGATCGTGCCGAGCACGCCGATCACGAAGATCACGCAGGTGAGGTAGAAGGCGACCATCAGTACGCCCAGTTGCACCAGCGCGCTCCACCCGGTCTGACCCACCACGCTGGCAATGGCCCCAAAGGCCCCGATCGGCGACAGCCACAGGATCATCGAGAGCACCTTGAACACCACCTTCTGCAGGTGCCCCACCCCGCGCAGGATGGGCTCACCCGCCTTACCGAGCGACTGCAGCGCGAACCCGACGAGCAGCGCCACCAGCAGGGTCTGCAGCACGTCACCGGCGGTCAACGAGCTGAACAGGGTCTTCGGAATGATCCCCAAGATGAAGTCGGTTGTGCTCGCCGGCTTGCCCGCGAGCTTCTGCGCCGCCGAGGAGGTCGCCTGGGTGATGTTCAGCCCGGCGCCGGGCTGCAGGAAGTTGCCCACCACCAGGCCGATCGCCAATGCCGCAGTGGACATGGTCAGGAAGTACGCCAGCGCAAGACCTCCGACCCGGCCGACGCTGGCGGCTTTGCGGACCGACCCGATGCCCAAGACGATGGTGCAGAAGATGACCGGGGAGATCATCATCTTGATCAGATTCACGAACCCGGTGCCCAGCGGCGCCATCGCCTTGCCGAAGCTGGGGAACAGACCGCCGACCAACGCCCCGGCGACCACGGCCACCAGCACCGACAGGTACAGCCAGTGGGTGCGGTCGCGGGTCGCCGCCGGTGGCGTCGCGCTGCTGCCGTCCTCGCGCACGGTTTTGTCGGTGATGGACACGGTGCCTCCTCGTTGAGGCCGCGATGGGGTGATCTGGCTCACCCGGCGGCTGGGAGCACCCTGGCGGGCCGCACCCACCGGTGTCCACATGCGTGCATTTCGTTCACCAGGCCGGCCGGGCGGGCACATCAGCGGGCGGGCACATCAATGGGGCGGGGCACATCAGCCGGGCGCGGAGGATGATGTCACCGGTGAGGTTGCGGCGAAGACCCCGCTCGGGGGGCACCACCTTGGCTCGCCAGTTGTTCGTGCTGCAGCTGGTCGTCCTGGCAGTGTTGGTGGCGGCCGGGGCGACGCTGGCCCTCGTCGATGCCCGCCATGATGGTGAGGAAGCGGCCCGACGCCAGGTGTTGGGGGTGGCTGAAGCCGTGGCGTTGGCGTCCTCCACCCGCGATTCGCTGGCCAGCGCCGACCCGGCACGCACCCTGCAGCCGGCTGCGGAAGACATCCGGCGCGTGACCGGGGTGGACTTCGTGGTGGTGATGGCCCCGGACCGCACCCGCTACTCGCACCCCAACCCCGGGCAGTTAGGTCAGCCGTTCCTGGGCACCATCGCCCCCGCGCTGGCCGGGCAGGTGTTCACCGAGGTCTATCGGGGCACCCTGGGACCCTCCATCCGCGCAGTTGCCCCGGTGCAGCAACCCGACGGTGCCGTGGTCGGCCTGGTCGCGGTGGGGATCACCCAGGCCGCCGTCGGGCGGGAGTTCCTCGCCCAGCTGCCGTTGCTGCTCGGGGTGATCGCGCTGGCCCTGGTGCTGGCTGCGGCAGGATCGTTGCTGCTCAGTCGGCGGCTGCGGCGACAGACCCTGGGCCTGGGTCCGGCCGAGCTGGCCAGCATGTACGAACACCACGACGCGGTGCTGCACGCCATCGGCGAAGGGCTGCTGGTGGTCGACCCCCAGCACCGAGTGGCGTTGGCCAACGACGAAGCACGCCGCCTGCTGGGCCTCGGGCCGGGTGCGGTGACGGTGACCCAGTTGCCCACCTCGGTGCGGGAGCTGGTGGGCTCTGCGGTGGTGGTCAGCGATGAACTGCACCTCACCGGCGACCGGGTACTGCTGGTCAGCCAGGTCCGTGCGAGCTGGGAGGGACGCGACCTGGGGACAGTGTTGACCCTGCGCGACCACACCGAGCTGCAAGGGGTGCTCGGGGAGTTGGACTCCGTGCGGGGGTTCGCGGAGTCACTGCGCAGCCAGGCCCACGAGTCCGCAAACCGACTGCACACCATTGTCACCATGGTGGAGCTGGGACGACCGGCCGACGCCGTCGCCTTCGCCACCGCCGAACTGGAGCTCAGCCAGCACCTGATCGACCGGCTGCTGGCCGCCGTGGCCGAACCCGCCCTGGCCGCGTTGTTGCTGGGCAAGATCGGTCAGGCGGCCGAGCGGGGGGTAGTACTCACCGTCAGCGAGGACACCGCGCTCTCCGCGCACACTGGTTTAGCGCCGCGTGAACTGGTGACCCTGGTCGGAAACCTGCTGGACAACGGTATCGACGCAGCGGCCGGGTTGACTCCGGCTTGGGTGGAGGTCAGCGTGCGCCAGGACGCGGACACGTTGACGGTGGTGGTAGCCGACAGCGGTGCCGGGATGGATCCGGTCGAGCTGGCCCAGGCCGTGCAGCGCGGGCACTCCACCAAGGCTGGGCACCGTGGCCTGGGGCTCGCGCTGGTCGCCCAGGTGATCACCCGGCACGGGGGCACGGTGGCGGTGACGAGCAGTGACATGTCAGTGCTCACCGTCGAACTCCCCCTGCGCGCCGGCGTCCGGTGACGATCCGGGTGCTTGTCGTCGACGACGAACCGCTGATCGCCGCCGCGCACCGGGAGTACGTCAGCCGCCTGCCCGGGTTCGTCGTCGCGGGCGAGGCGCACTCGCCGCCGGGGCGTTGCGGGCCGTCACCGACATCGAGGTCGACCTGCTGTTGTTGGACCTCGGGTTGCCCGACGCGAGCGGTATCGGAGTGTGCGCGGCGTTGCGCGCCATGTCGGCGAGCCCGGACGTCATCGCTATCACCTCAGCCCGCGACCTGGCCGTGGTGCGCGACGCGGTGGCCAACGGGGTACTGCTGTACCTGCTCAAGCCGTTCACCTTCGCCGCGTTCCGGGAGAAGCTGGAGCGTTACGCGGAGTTTCGCGCTGCGACCTCAGCCGGTGACGTGGCGGTCAGCCAAGGTGACGTGGACCGGGCGATGGCCGCGTTGCGCAGCACCGACGAGCGCGCCACCAGCCCCAAAGGTGTGGCCCCGGAGACGTTGCAACAGGTCGCCGCGGTGCTGCGGGGTTGCCAGGGTGGGCTCAGCGCGGCCGAGGTGGGCGCCGGGGTCGGAATCTCCCGGGTGACGGCGTGGCGCTACCTGGAACGCCTGGCAGGTGACGGGTTGGTCCGGCGCAGCACCGAGTACGGCCGGGCCGGTCGGCCACTGGTGCGCTACGCATGGCAAACCGGCCCGGGTTCGTGACGCCCGGGCATGCCGCCCCGCCCCGGCAGGGTTGCACCGCTACCGTGCCGGGGTGTCCACAACAGCCAGGCGGGTGGGGGTCGACCCCGCGACCGCGCTGGCGCAGTACCTGCCGCGCGACCTGACGCACACGGTGCTCGCGGGCACCCGGGCCGCTGTGGCGCTGGAGGTGGTGCACCGCGGGCGGTGGACCGTGCACATCGACCACGGGGTGCTCACCGTCACCGACGGGCTCGCCCCACACCCCACCAGCAGTATCCGCACCGACGCCCGCACCCTGGAGGACTTGCTGCTGGGCCGCCGCAGCGGGGTCGAGGCGTTCCTGCGCGGCACCATGGAGGTCCGGGGCAGCCTGGCGACCGTGTTGCAGCTCGGCGGGGCGTTCGCCCCTGAGGTGGACCTGGTCACCCGCCCGCTGGCCAGGGAGGTCACCGCACTCGGGGCGCGCACCGCCTACCTGGAGGCGGGCCCGGTCGACGCGCCTCCGGTGGTGCTGCTGCACGGCCTGGGTGCCACCAACGCCTCCATGCTGCCGCTGCTGGCCGACCTCTCCCGCGACCACCACGTCTACTCCCCGGACACCCCGGGGTTCGGGGCGTCGCAGGCACCCCCGTGGGCGTACAGCGCCGAGCAGCTCTACCGCTGGCTACGGGCCTTCCTGGACGAGGTTGGGGTCGGCAACGCGGTGGTGATCGGCAACTCCCTGGGTGGTCGACTGGCACTGGAGCTGGCGCTGCGCGACCCGGACACCGTCGAAGCGCTGGTGCTGCTCTGCGCGGCACCGGCGTTTCGCCGCTACCGCCAGCTCGCTCCGTTGGCCAAGATGGTGCCGGTGGGCCTGGCCCGCGCCCCGGTCGGCCTGCCCAGACAGCTGGTGCTGCGCGGGATCCGCCGGATGTTCCACGACCCGCGGCGGGTGCGGCAAAGCTGGTACGAAGCCGCCGCAGACGAGTACTTCATCGCGATGGGCCACGCCGGGCACCGTCGGGCGCTGATCTCCGCCGCGATCAACATCTACACCGACGAACCGTTCGGTGCGGACGGATTCTGGGACCGGCTGCGTACCCTGCGCACCCCGGCACTGTATCTTGTGGGGCAGCGACGACAGGCTGGTGCCCGCCAGCTTCGCCCGGCATGTCACCGAGGCGCTCCCCGCGGCACAGTCGCTGGTCATCCCCGGCTGCGGGCACGTACCCCAGTTCGAACTCCCCGAACTGACCCTGCAGCTCACCCGCAGCGTGCTGGGCCGTGGTCGCCGCCGACTCAGCGCGGCCGGGGTGCTGCGGCGATACCAGGAAGATGCGGCGAACAGCTGACCTGCCTCGGACTCAGGCGGCCGCGCTCACCCGGGGTTCACCGGCCAGCCGGTAGCGGTCGGGCACCGCGCCGTGATGCAAAGCCAGGTCCAGCGCGTCGAGCACCGCTTGGCGCGGACCGGAGCGGCCCAGGTGTTGGGCGTCCACGGCGATGCGCACCAAACCGCCGCGGCGTGCGGTGCGCCCGGCACCCAGCACCAACGCGCGGCACCACCACGGTTCCGTGGTGCCGTTCTCCCGCGCACCGAGGCCGCTGCCGCCGGCGCGGCCGGTGACACCCAGCACCCTGGAGCGAATCACGCTGGCGCGCTGTAGGTCTCGGACCGCGGTAAGGTCCGCACATAGCCGGAACCCGGCGCGGGGCAACGCGCTCAACGCCCCGGCGGAGACCGCCCACCGCGGTGGGGCGAACAGCCTGGTCCGCAGGTCCACCGACTCCATCACCCGGTCGGCGGCGGTGAGCCGCAGCGCGGCCTCGTGCTCGGGCAGCGCAGCGAACTCGGCTCGACGCGACTTGGTGGCGGCCTGGTCGTAGCCGTGCAGCACCACCGCGTCGCCCTGGGTGCGGCGGTGGCGTAACCACTGCTGCGTCGGCGCGTCACCGGTGAGTCGGTGCCCACCCCGGCTGCGCGGGGCGACCAGCAACGATAACGGGGCACCGCGCTGGGCCAGCAGGTCAGCGAAGTCCGCGGCCAGGTCCAGGTTGTGCGACTGCACCCCGGACAGCGAAACGATCACCTGCGCGGTCACGGCCCTTATTATCGCGCCGGCGGGTGAACGGGTGGCGACGTCGACGTGACTACCACACCCACAGTCGTCGAACTCCTTACCGCACCCAGTCGTCGAAGCTCGCCCCGGAGATCAGTTCGTAGGCCTGCACGTACCGCCGGCGGGTCGCGACCACCACCGATCGGGGCAGCGGCGGGGGAGCGGCGGCGCGGTCCCAGCCGGAGTCGGGGCCGGTCAGCCAGTCGCGCACGAACTGCTTGTCGAAGCTGGGCTGCACCCGGCCCGGTTGGTAGTCCTGCGCCGGCCAGAACCGCGAGGAGTCCGGTGTGAGTACCTCGTCAGCCAGCACCAGCGCCGTGCCCGTGTCGGCGCCGGGATCCACGCCGAACTCCAGCTTGGTGTCGGCCAGGATCAGCCCGCGCGCTTGCGTGTGCTGGGCGGCCACGGCGTACACCCGCAGTGTCACCTCCCGCAGCCGGTGCGCCAGTTCGTCGCCGACGGCGCCGGCCAGGGTCGCGAAGTCGATGTTCTCGTCATGCTCGCCCAGGTCGGCCTTGGTGGCCGGGGTGAAGATCGGCTCCGGCAGCCGGCTGGCCTGCACCAAGCCGGCCGGCAGGGCCACCCCACACACCGCACCGGTGCGCCGGTAGTCGCTCAGGCCGGACCCCGTGAGGTACCCGCGAGCGACGCATTCCGCGCCCAGCATGTCCAGCCGGCGCACCACCAGTGCCCGCCCGAGCACCTCCGCGGGGATGCGTTCGTCGTCAGCGGGCCCGGCCAGGTGGTTGCTCAGCTCGGGCAGCTCGCGGGCCAGCAGACCGAAGAAGTGCACGCTCATCGCGGTGAGCACCCGGCCCTTGTCCGGGATCGCAGTGGGCAGCACGTGGTCGTAGGCGGAGATCCGGTCGCTGGCCACCAGCAGCAGGTGCGCCCCGTCGATCTCGTAGAGGTCGCGGACCTTGCCGGCGGCGACGTGGCGGAGCTCGCTCAGGCGGGGGCGCACAGTGCACGAGCCTATCGGTGAGCGCCGGGGAACAGCCGCCGTCGGCGAACGCCGGGAACAGCCGCCGTCCAACTACGGTTGCCGGTAACAACGACAACGACGACACCCGGGGGATCTGACTGATGACGAGCACCGCCGCCGAACGCATCGACGTCGGGTTCCGCTCCGAGCGCGGGCCGGTGCTCATCGCACTGATGTTGTGCACCGGGTTGGTGGCGCTGGACTCCACCATCATCGCCACAGCGGTACCCTCGATCGTCGCCGATCTCGGTGGGTTCGCGCAGTTCCCGTGGCTGTTCTCCACCTACCTGCTGGCCCAGGCGGTGTCGGTCCCGTTGTACGGCAAGGTATCCGACATCGCGGGCCGCAAGCCGGTGATGCTAGCCGGGATCGGGTTGTTCCTGCTCGGGTCGATCCTGTGCGGCGTGGCCTGGAGTATGCCCGCGCTCATCGTGTTCCGGGCGGTGCAGGGCCTCGGCGCCGGGGCGGTCCTGCCGATGAGCATGACCATCGCCGGCGACATCTACACCCTCGCCGAGCGCGCCAAGGCGCAGGGCTACCTGGCGAGCGTGTGGGGGATCTCCGCGGTGATCGGACCAACACTGGGTGGGGTGTTCTCGGAGTACCTGTCCTGGCGGTGGATCTTCGCGGTGAACATCCCGCTGTGCCTGATCGCCGCCGTGACGTTGCGCCGGCGCTTTGCCGAGCATGTCGTGCGCCGCGAACACACCATCGACCGGGCAGGTGCGGTGCTGCTGACCGCCGGGTCCACCCTGCTGGTGCTGGGGTTACTGGAGGGCGGTCAGGCGTGGGCGTGGGTGTCGGTGACCTCCGCCGGGGTGCTCGGCGCCGCACTGCTGCTGCTCGTGGGGTTCGTCGCGGTGCAGCAACGGGCGGTGGAGCCGGTGCTGCCGCTGTGGGTGTTTCGGCGGCGGCTGCTGGTGGTCACCAGCCTGATCTCGGCCCTGGTGGGGGCGGTGCTGCTGGGGCTGACGTCCTACGTGCCGACCTTCGTGCAGACGGTGCTGGGACGCGGGCCGATCGTCGCCGGGTTCGCGCTGGCCACCCTGACCATCGGATGGCCACTCGCCGCGGCTCAGGCCGGGCGGCTCTACCTGCGGCTGGGGTTCCGCACGACCGCGCTGTTGGGCGGGGTGCTCGCGGTGGCCGGCACCGGGTCGGTGGCGACCCTGTCGGCGAGCACCGCCGTGTGGCAGGTGGCCGCATACTGCTTCCTGGTTGGCCTGGGGATGGGGCTGGTGGCCAGCCCGACGCTGATCGCCGCGCAGTCCTCGGTGGGCTGGTCCGAGCGGGGGGTCGTCACCGCCACCAACATGTTCAGCCGCTCACTGGGCAGCGCGGTGGGGATCGCGCTGTTCGGTGCGGTGGTCAACGCCGCCGTTCGCTCGGGTGCGGCCATGCCGAGCGGTGCCGAGGTGGCGGCCGGGTCCCACCAGGTGTTTCTGGTGGTCGCGGTGCTGGCGGTGGTGATGACGCTGGCCGCGCTCGCGCTGCCCGGCCGCCGGGTGATCGACCCCGGGTGACTGCCCGACCCCCGGGTGACTGCCCGGCCGCCGGGTGATCACCGGTTCGGCATGAAAACGTGCGCCCACCGCACGGCCTGATGCCGAAACGGCGATCATGGGGTGGGGGGAACCGGAGGGCGGCGGGCGCCGTCACAACGACGTGTACCTCGAGGAGTTCCTGCGGCGCCAGGCCGGCGTCGTCACCTCGGCGCAAGCCGTGCAGGCGGGACTGAGCCCCGACGACGCCGCGCCCGCTCGGGTGCCTGGCACCGGATACACCCCGGTGTCTACCTGCCAGCCGACCGGGCGTTCACCGACGAGGCGCGGGTACGTGCAGCGGTGCTCGGCGCCGGGCCAGGGGCGGCCGCGCACGGGTGCACCGCCGCTTGGTGGCACCACCTGACCGCGAACGCCCCACCCGTGGTGGAGGTGACGGTGCCGCGCCAGCGCTTCGCTCGGCAACTGGACGGGGTACGGATCCGGCGCCGCGACCTCTCCCACCTCGATCTGGTGGGCTTACGCGACCTCTGGCTCACCGAGGTTGCCCTCACGGTGCTGGAAAGCGCGGTGGCGCTGGGGCCCGACGGCCCGGCGCTGCTGGACCGTGCCCTGCAGCGTCGGGTGCGCTTCGCCGCCCTGCACCGCGCGCAGTGCCGCAATCTGGGCCGTTCCGGGTCGCCGCAGGCGGGTCAGCTGTTGGCCGCGGCGTCCGATCGTGCCGGCTCGCAGGCCGAGCGGATCCTGATCCGGTTGCTCAAAAAGGCTGGTATCGGCGGGTGGCGGCTGCACCAGTGGCACCTGGGTTACGAGCTGGACCTGTCCTTCACGCGGGAGCGGGTGGTGATCGAGGTGGACGGCTGGGCGTGGCACGTGGACCGGGACCGCTTCCAGGCGGACCGGGTGCGCCAGAACGCCCTGGTCAACGACGGTTGGCGGGTGCTGCGGTTCACCTGGCACGACCTGACAGCGCGGCCGGGCGCGGTCATCAACGAGGTCCGGACCGCCCTGCACCCCCCCGTGATCGCCGTTTCGGCATGAGAACGTGCGCCCACCGCATGGATCCATGCCGAAACGGCGATCACCCGGGGGGTCAGAGGATCGAGGACGGGCGGTAGCCGGCCGCCGCCGGGTAGCGCGCCACCAGCTGGCCCACCGCGGCCACCACGGACTGCACCTGGGCGTCGGCCGCACCGGTGAACGCCGACCGGTCGGCCAGGGCGGCGTCCAGACCCGCCCGGTCCAGCGGCAGGCGCTCGTCGGCGGCCAGGCGCTCCAGCAGGTCGTTGTCCGCACCCTGCTCGCGCATGGCGAGGGCCACCGCCACGGCGTGGGTCTTGATCACCTCGTGCGCGGTCTCCCGGCCCACCCCGGCGCGGACCGCGGCGATGAGCACCCGGGTGGTGGCCAGGAACGGCAGGTAGCGGTCGAGCTCGCGGGAGATCACCGCGGGGTAGGCACCGAACTCCGCCAGCACCGTCAGGAACGTCTCGATCAGCCCGTCGATGGCGAAGAACCCGTCGGGCAGGGCCACCCGCCGCACCACCGAGCAGAACACATCGCCCTCGTTCCACTGCGCCCCGGCCAGCTCCGCGCCCATCGAGGCGTACCCGCGCAACACCACCGCTAGCCCGTTGACCCGCTCGCAGCTGCGGGTGTTCATCTTGTGCGGCATGGCCGAGGACCCCACCTGCCCGGCCTGGAAGCCCTCGGTGGCCAGCTCGTGGCCGGCCATCAGCCGCACGGTGTGCGCGAAGGAGGACGGCCCGGCGCCCACCTGCACCAGAGCGGAGAGCACCTCGTGATCCAGTGAGCGCGGGTACACCTGGCCGACACTGCTCAGTACGTGGGCGAACCCCAGGTGCTCGGCTACCCGGGCCTCCAAACGCGCCAACGCCGCCGGTGAGCCCAGCAGGTCCAGCATGTCCTGGGAGGTCCCCATCGGTCCCTTGATGCCGCGCAGCGGATAGCGGGCTATCAGCTCCTGTAGCCGGGCCAGGGCCAGCAGCAGCTCGTCGGCGGCGGAGGCGAAGCGCTTGCCCAACGTGGTGGCCTGCGCGGCGACGTTGTGGCTGCGCCCGGCGATCACCAGCCCGCTGAACTCGGTGGCCCCCTCAGCCAGCCGGGCGGCCACCGCCACCCCGCGGGCGTGCACGTGCTGCAGCGAGCGCAGTACCTGCAGCTGCTCCACGTTCTCGGTGAGGTCGCGGCTGGTCATCGCCTTGTGGATGTGCTGGTGCCCGGCGAGGGCGTTGAACTCCTCGATCCGAGCCTTCACGTCGTGGCGGGTGACCCGCTCGCGGGCGGCGATGGAACCCAGGTCCACCTGGTCGATGACGGCGGTGTAGTCGGCCACCACACCGTCGGGGACCGCCACCCCCAGCTCGGCCTGCGCGGCCAGCACCGCCACCCACAACTGCCGCTCCAGCACGACCTTGTGCTGCGGGGACCACAGCGCGACGAGGGCGGGGCTGGCGTAGCGAGCGGCGAGCACGTCGGGGATCACGGGGTCTGAGCCTAACCAGCGCCCGACCGCGGGGGCGCCAGGTCGTCGAGCACCTCCATCAGCATCTCCCGCGCCACGGTCCGGGGATCGGGGCGGCCCTCGATCAGGGCCCCCACCACGGCACCGTCCACCACAGCCACCATGTGCCGCAACCGCTGCGCGGTGATGGTGCGCCCGCAGCGCTCCAGCACCTCGGTGAGCAACTCGTCGAGCTGCACCCGCAGCCGGCGCTGCAGCGGACCCATCGTCGGGCGCCGGGCGGAGGCCACGAAGCGTTCATACCGCGCCACCAGCTTCTCCCTGGCCGCCTCGCCCTGCCCGGCCCCCACCAGCAGGTCGAGCACCAGTTCCGCCGCCGCGTCGGCCCCCCGCCGGCGCCTGCTGACCTCGTCGAGTCGGGCGCGCACCGCCTCCAGCTCGGCGGCTGCGCCGTACTCCACGGCGGCCACCAACAGCTGGTCCAGGGAGTCGAAGTAGTAGGTGGTGGAGGCCAGCGGCAACCCAGCCCGTTCGGCGACCGCACGGTGGCGCACCGCGTCGAAACCCCCCGAGTCCAGCAGCTCCGACGCGGCGGCGGCGAGCGCCTGGCGACGGCGTTCACCCTTCGGGGTCGCAGCACCAGCAGCGCTCGGCCCAGCAGCGCTTGGCCCGGGGGAGGTCCGCGCAGGAGATTCCACTGCCCCATGGTGCCAGTGGCCGGTAGCGTCCCGCGCTGTGCAGGTGGCCACGGTTCGGAGCGTGACGCGCTACCCGGTGAAGTCGATGGCCGGGGAAGAGCTGGCGCAGGTGCAGCTGGATGCCCGCGGGGTGCGCGGGGACCGGGTGCTGGCAGTGCGGACTGCTGACGGCCGTCTGGGCAGTGGCAAGACCAGCCGGCGGTTTCGGCGGGTCGAAGGCCTGCGGGAGATCGTTGCCCGGCGACTCGACGGCGGCCGGGTGCACCTGCTGCTACCCGACGGGACATCGCTGCACAGCGACGACCCCGACGTCGACGCCCGGCTCAGCTCGTGGCTGGGCCAGCCGGTGACGCTGGTTGCCGAGGGCGCGGTGAGCCACTTCGACGAAGACGGCCTGCACCTGCTCACCACGGCGGCACTGGACGAGGTGCACGAGCGGTCCGGGGTGCTGCTGGATCCCCGGCGTGCCAGGGCGAACCTGCTGCTCGACGCGCCGATCGCCGGTTTCGTCGAGGACGGCTGGTTGGGTGCGGACCTGCGGGTCGGTGGTGCAGTCATCCGGGTGAGCGTGCCCATGCCGCGCTGCGACATGGTGAACCAGGCAGCGCTGGATTTGCCCTGCATGCATGGTGCGCTGCGTGCCCTGGGCGAGCAGCACGACGCCGAGCTGGGTGTGGTGGCGAGCGTGCGCATCTCGGGTGTGGTGGCGGTGGGCGACGCCGTCGAGCGCATCGACTGACCCAGCGGCCTCAGTCCGGCAGCACCGAGCGCCCGTCCTCGGCGAGCGGCCAGAACGGGTTGTGCGCGACTTCCCAGCGGTGCTCGTCGGGGTCGGCGAACACCCCGGAGTAGCCACCCCACTCCGTGGCGGCCCCGGCCCGGACGACTCGTCCGCCGACCTCGCGCGCCTGCTCCAGCACGGCGTCCACCTCGGCTGGTGAGCCGACGTTGTGGGCCAGGGTGATCCCGCCCCACCCGCCGGTGTCTTGCCCAACCCCGGAATCCGCGGCCAACAAGGTGCGCGACCACAGCCCGAGCGCGGTTCCTACGCCGTGCAGGAACACCACCTCCGCGGAGGAACCTCCCGCAGCCCGCCAACCCAACGCGGTGTAGAAGGCGCGAGCCCGGGACACGTCGGCAACGCCGAGGGTGACGAGGGTGAGCACTGATCGCATCGGCCGATGCTAGGCCCCGCGAACCTGGCGCCGCGTCAGCCGCGCAGTGTCCGGCTTGCTGCCAGCCGTGCCAACGCCTGCGTGACGTCGGAGGTCGAACCAGCAAAGCTGAATCGCACGGTCCGGTGGCCGTGCACGGTGTCGAAGTCCACGCCGGGCGCGATGGCTACCCCGGTCTCGGCCAGCAGCCGGGCGCACCAGGACGTGGAGTCGTCGGTGAGGTGGCCGATGTCGGCGTAGACGTAGAACGCTCCGTCGGCCGGGGCGAGGTCGCTCAGGCCCAGCCGGGGCAGACCGTCGAGCAGCAGGTCGCGGTTGGCGCGGTAGCGCTGCACGTGCGCGTCCAGTTCGGCGTAGGACTCCGGGGTGAACGCGGCGATGGCCGCGTGCTGGGCGATCGCCGGGGGGCAGATCGTCAGGTTGCCGGTGAGCCGGTCCACCGCACCCCGCAGCCGGGCGGGCACCAGCATCCAGCCCAGCCGCCAGCCCGTCATCGAGAAGTATTTCGACGTGGAGCCGATGACCACCGACTCACGGGAGGTGTGCCAGGCGCTCACCGTCGCCGGCCCATAGCTGATGCCGTGGTAGATCTCGTCGGAGATCAGCAGCGTGCCGTGCTCGGTGCACCAGCGGGCCAGGGCGGCGAGTTCGTCCGCGGCCAGGATGGTGCCGGTGGGGTTGGCGGGGCTGGCCACGACGAGCCCGGCCGGCGGGGTGGGCAGGGCGTCGAGCATGGCGACGGTGGGCTGAAAGCGGCTGCCGGGCCCGCAATCCAGTTCGTGCACGGTGCAGCCCAGGGCGGTCAGGGTGTTGCGGTAGGCGGGGTAGCCAGGCCGGGCCATGACCACCACGTCCCCGGGGTCGAAGGCGGCCAGGAAGATCAGGGTGAACGCCCCGGAGCTGCCGGTGGTGACCACCACGTCCTGCGGACCCACCTCGATGCCGGTCCGGCTGCGGTGGTGACCGGCGATGGCCGCCCGCAGCTCCGGGATGCCCAGGGCGACGGTGTAGCCCAGCAGCTGCTCGTCGAGGGCGGCACGGGCGGCGCGCAGCACCGGAGCCGGCGCCGGGGTGGACGGTTGCCCCGCGGCCAGGGTGAGCACGTCACCGTGGGTGAGCTGGCGCTGCGCGGCCGCCGCCCAGACGTCCATCACGTGGAACGGGGCGATGCGGGAGCGGCGGGAGTCCGACGGGATCACCCCGCCGACGCTAGCGGTCGTCGGGGTGCGGGACGGCTACCACCACGAGGTCGTCCATACCGTGGAAGTCCGCGGGGTTGCAGGTGTGCACCGCAAGACCACGCGACAGCGCCGTAGCCGCGATCATCGCATCGAGCGACCGCGCGGAGGTCTTCCGGCCTGTTCGTCGAAGCGAACTTACGACCCGCGCGAAGGCCCGCGCCGCCGCAGCGTCGAAGGGCAGTGGATCGAAGCTGGACTCCGCGACCTGCAGTTGGAGCTGGCGGCGGACGCGTTGGTCCTCGCTGCGGGCAACCAGCGGGCCAACGCCGAGTTCTGCCAGCGTCACCGTGGTGATCCACGGTGGGTCGGGCAGCAGGGCGGTGTCCGTCATCCGGTCCAGGAGCAGGAACGTGCTGGTATCGAGCACACCTTCGGTCACAGGCTGGTGTCCAGCACATCGTCGATGTCGCGGCGGAGCGCGGCCGGATCCACCGCCGGCAGCCCGCGCACCCGGGCGAGCAGCACATCCAGTCCCGTGGAGCGGGGGCGGATCGGGCTCAGCTCGGCTACCGGCCGCCCATCCCGCGTAATGGTCACGTGGTCACCGGTGGCCACCTGGTCGATCACCTCGCCGCCCCTGTTGCGCAGGTCCCGGATCGTCACCTCGGTCATGCCGTCACCGTATCACCGGTGAGACACGTGGTTGGCGAGAAACCTACTGACGAGGGCATGTTTAGGGGCGTGCGCGGCCACGCGTGGAGTCCATCACCGCGCCAAGCCCGAGCGCGACAATGGCACTACTGACGCTGAGGCAGCTAACCATAAGCGGGGCTGTAGTACGAGCGCGATCTGCCGGCCATTTCTGATCGGGGCTATCTGAGCCCGTGTTGCCTTTGCGCCGCAATCCACTCGTCGTCGGTATACGAACCCAGCGCTCGCGCTAGCGCACGGTTCGCCGTACTACGATCCGTGAAAGCCTTTCCTGCAACTGTCCACGGTCCGGCGGGCCGTGATGGCCCAGTCGACTCACCCCTCCGAGAGGTGGCGTCGTCGTCAGGGTGTTGACCGTCGATCCAAGCCGTTAGCAATGCGTCGACTACCTCCGGCGCGCGTGCGGCCGCGGCTCTGGCGGCGTGCGCACCAAGGGTCCGCGCTTGGTCCAGCGCGCGACTGTTCCGTGCGGAAGTGAGCGCATCCTTGATTCTCCCCGCCGCCTCTCGTCGTCGAGACCCAGATCGACCAGTTGCCTCGGGTGGTACGGCAGGTGTTGTCGACTCGATCGCAGCGTCGGAAACAGGCGGTGGCGGTGCGCTTGGTGGGCCACCGAACACTTCGTCTTGTTCATCGCCATCCTCAAGCAACAGCACACGTGCGTGAAGGATGGTCGGGGCGACGACGTCGTCAAGGTACGGGGTCGAAAACGAGCCGCCCCATCCCATGTGTGCGTTCCGCCCCTGTTGATACGGGTGGACGAGGGACGCCAACAACAGACGAACGCCAGCCAGGGTCACCCACTCCAAGTGCTCGTCCACCTGCTCGACGTTGCTGAGGGCCGGTGCAATCGCCTCACGCGTGCGCGCACTCTGCGAGATGACCAGGGTGGGCTCCAGGATGCGGACGGTGGCTTCGAGGTGCGGCGAGCACCGCCTAGTCATCTCGAGCGTGCCCTTGGATTTAGTCGTTCCGCGGATCACCGCCGAGCAGAGCCGGACGTTGGCCAACGCGTACGCGTCGTACACGTGCACGGCCTCGTCGTGGTTTTGCACTGCCAACAGGTCGCCAGCTACATCTGCCCCAGGCACACCGCCGAAGGCAAGCCGCAGGGCGCTTGCGGTTCCCTTCATGTGGGGCTTGCGGCTCCGCGGGTCCTGGGGTGCCACCGTCTGCTGCTCGGCCCGACGCTGATCCATGGTCACGTTCGAGCGGTCACGCCCGGTCTCCATGCCGAGCACGAGTACTCGGAGATCGTGACCATCGTCTGTCATGTCGTAGTGCTCACCGACGTGCGACAGCTGGCCCTCGTAGAACGCGACATCGGGCGAGACGAGAGCCGACGCCCTGCACGCGTCTCCGCTGACGCAACAAAATCCACCGGGTCCACTCGTGACGTTGGCGCTCATGTATCGCTCGAGCTCGGCGTAACGCTCGGCCGTCCGCGCTGGGTTGCTCCGCAGGCTTCTCATGCCGCCTCCGGGGTCGTGGTAGCCACTAATCGCGCATGGGCAGACGGCCAGCTCTTCGCTCGCTGCCCCGGATGGACGAGCTGCAATGCCTCAAGTGCAATGCCGCCGAGACGTGCCTTTTGCCTCTGCCAGTAAGGCTCGCTCGACGAGAAGGGGCACGGCTCTTCGTCAACCGCGAGCGCAAATATGCTCCGGCCCTGGGGCGGGTTCCATCGCACGTGAAGTGCTGACGGGTACACCCCCAGCAGAATTATCGCCACATCCTGAACCACCCACCGCACGCAGCGGCCGGAAGGACGCCCGAACGGGGACCGGCCCCCGCTATTCCCGGCCGTCAGCGTGGCCACCCCGCTCCAAACACCATCTTCACGCCTCCCCGCCGAACCTCCCTGGTGCGACATCTCGACACTAAGCGGCACACCCGACAAGTACCGTCCGAACGATGCCCTCACGCACCGAGACAGTCGTCATGTGGGACCAGGTGCAGCGAGCCCGCTCCTCCCGTGCCCGCAAGATCTCCGAGCACCTGATCGCCTGGTCACACTCCTACTAGTAATACATCCTCACCTTTGGTGAAGCGCCGCCGGCACCCGGGCCAGCTCGCGTAGCGGGGGGCATTCGGGCCTATGACCACAGGAAGCGGGCCAGGTCGCCTGGATCGATCAGGCTGCGGCCCCACGGCTGTCGTGGCGGCCGTGAGGTCCGGCGCCCCGCGCGCGTGGTGACCATCGAAGGGATTCACCAGCGCCGGGCCGCTGCCAGCACGTCCTGGTGAGGCGGCCGAAGGCCGGCAAGATCGGCCGCCCCCCGTTCAGACGCGATGGAGTATCGCCTGGACACCGCGGGCGTCGAGCAGACGGGTGATGTCGTCGACATCACTGGTCAGCACCGTGTCACCCGGGTCGACAAGAAGGGCGAGATGACCATCCACGACGTCGCTCGACGCGCTTCGCTTCAGCAGTTCCCCGATTCGCCGGCCGGCGCCTTGGTCGAGCGCGGCGATGTCGATTCCGGTGAGAGTTCTGGCCAGGTTCACTTACCGGGCAGCGCCGCGCCACGCCTGCGCCACGACGGCGGCGCTGGTGCGGACCGGGATGCGCTCGCGCTGCGCAATTCGCAGCAGCGCCCCCACCCGGCGGTCCCGCCTGTCGACGCCGATCAGCACGCCGGCATCCAACACGATCGCCACGTCAGCTCGCGCGTTGCCCGGAAGCACTGACACCCAGCACTCGGGCGGCCGCGTCCAGTTCGTCATCGGTGAACGGGCCCGACTCGGCCTCCCAGGCATCAAGCGCTGCACCGAGGACCTCGTTGCGCAGGTGAGCGGCGGCTGCCCGGCTCAGCCAACGGGAGACACTCACCCCGGACCGCGCAGCGGCGGCACGCACCGCCTGGCCCAGCTCGGGCTCCATGGTGACGGAGAACCTGTCCACCTGCACGCATACGACGGTATCACCTACTGCAGGAGGCGGGGCTTGGGTGGTGCGCGGTTACCGCGGCTGGTGTTGGCGCACGTCAGCCGGGAACGGACACCCGGCCCGCCACCGCGGCAGCGGCGATGTCACTGCGGAAATGCCCGCCGGCCAAGTGCACCTGCGCCACCCGGTCGTAGGCGTCGCGGCGCGCGGCGGCCAGGTCAGCCCCAGTGCCCACCACGCTGAGCACCCGACCGCCGGAGGACACCACGGCCCCGTCGCTTCCGCGCACCATGGTGCCGGCGTGCAGTACCCCGGCCCCGTCCGCCCCGCTCACCACGTCCCCGGTGCGAGGCCGGCCCGGGTAGTTCTCCGCCGCCACCACCACGGTGACGGCCGCGCCCGGCGCCCACTCCAACGGCGCTACCTCCGCCAGCGCACCGGTGGCCACCGCATGCAGCAGCTCACCGAGCGGGCTGCGCAACAGGGCCAGCACCACCTGGGTCTCCGGGTCACCGAAACGGCAGTTGAACTCCACGACCGCCGGACCGCGGCTACCGAGTGCGAACCCGGCATAGAGCAACCCGGTGAAAGGGGTACCCCGACGCACCAGTTCCGCCGCCACCGGCTCCACCAGCTCCTGCGCGAGACGCTGCTCGGACCCCTCCGTCAGCCACGGCAGCGGGGCGTAGGCACCCATGCCCCCGGTGTTGGGTCCGGTGTCGCCGTCCCCCACGCGTTTGAAGTCCTGAGCGGGCAGCAGGGGCACCACCGTCTCCCCGTCCACCAGGCAGAACAGGCTCACCTCGGGCCCGTCGAGGTAGCTCTCCAACAGCACCGGGTGCCCATCGTCGAGCAGAGACGCCGCGTGCCGACGGGCCGCGTCGAGGTCGGTGGTCACCACCACGCCTTTGCCGGCCGCGATCCGGTCGTCCTTGACCACCCAGTGCGGGCCGAAACGGGCCAACGCGGCGTCGAGCCGGGCCGGTGAGTCCACCACCTCGCTGTGCGCCGTGCGAACCCCGACAGCGTTCATCACATCTTTGGCGAACGCCTTGGACCCCTCGATCCGGGCGGCCGCGGCGGACGGACCGAAGCAGACGAACCCCGCCGCGCGCACCGCGTCGGCCACGCCGAGCACCAGAGGCACCTCGGAGCCGATCACCACCAGATCGGCACCCACCCGCCTGGTCAGCGCGACCACGGCGTCGGCGTCCACCGGGTCCACCTGCTGCCCGGTCGCGATCCGGGCGGTGCCGGCGTTGCCCGGTGCGCAATGCAGGTCGGAGACCGAGGCGTCTCGGCGCAGCGCCAGCAGCAGAGCGTGCTCTCGGGCACCGGAACCGATCACCAGGACGCGCACGGCGGGTCAGACTATTCTCAGCCGAGCTGGGCGTGCACGTAGCACCAGCGCCAGCTCTCCCCCGGTTCGAACGAGCGCATCACCGGGTGCCCGGAGTCGTCGTGGTGAGCGGTGGCGTGCCGGTGCGGGCTGGAGTCGCAGCACGCGACGTGCCCGCAGGTCAGGCACATCCGCAGGTGCGCCCACGTCTGCTCGCCGACCGCCCGGCAGTCCTGACACTCCTGGCCGCCCTGCGCGGTGGCCTCGGCGGAGTCCGCGGCCGCGACCAGCTCGGGGCAGCCAGCAGCGGACGGGGCGGGTGGGGCGGTGCGGCGGATCGACGGCAGCTTCATCAGGCACCATCCTGCACGGCACGCCCGCCCGCGTCACCATTCGCGCACGGGCGCCAGCACCGAGGAGGTCGGCCATGAACGGGGTACTGCTCGTCGTCGCGGTTCTGGCGCTGCTGGTGGCCGGGGTCGCGCGCCGTCAGGGGCTGTCGGCGCCCCTGCTGCTGGTGGTCGTGGGGTTGGCGGCGTCCCAGGTGCCCGGCCTCGGTGCGGTCACGCTCGACCCGAACCTGGTGTTGTTCGTGGTGCTGCCGCCGCTGCTGTATTCCGCCGCGCTGGAGAGCTCCTATATCGTGTTGCGACGCAACCGGCGGGCTATCGGGTTGCTGGCCGTGGTGCTGCCTCTGCTGACCACGCTGGTGGTGGGCTGGGTCGCCTGGTTGACGGTGCCGCAGCTGCCCTTCGCCGCCGCGCTGGTCCTGGGTGCGGTGGTGGCACCGCCGGATGCGGTGTCGGCCACCGCTGTGGGACGCCGCCTCGGGCTGCCCCGGCGGATCATGACCCTGCTGGGTGGGGAGAGTCTGCTCAACGACGCGACCGCGCTGACGGCCTACCGGGTGGCGTTGGCCGCGGCGGTGGGCACCGGGGCCACGCTGGTCAGCGGGGTGGTCAGCTTTGCGGTGGCGGCCATCGGCGGTGTGGCGGTGGGCCTGGCGGTCGGGGTGGTGGTGGCGCGGGTGCGCCGGCGCCTGGACGACCCGGTGCTGGAAAGCGCCATCGGGCTGGTGGTCCCGTTCGGGGCGTATCTCGCAGCCGAGCAACTGCACTTACCCGGTACCCCCTCGGACGCGCACGGCTCCGGGGTGCTGGCCGTGGTAGCCGCCGGGCTCTACCTCGGCCATCACTCCACCACCAGCGGCTACGCCACCCGCCTGCAGGACACCGCGGTATGGAAAGCCGCCGACGTGGTGCTGGAGTCGTTCGTCTTCCTGCTGATCGGCCTGCAACTACCGGCGGTGCTGGAAGGCTTGCAGGGCCGCAGCGCGGCCACCCTGCTGGGGGCCTCGGTAGCCGTGCTGGCCGCGACCGTGCTGATCCGGCTGTTGTGGATGTTCCCCGCCACCTACTTGCCGCGCCTGCTCTCTGCCGAAATCCGGGCTCGGGAACCGGCTCCCCCGCTGGGTGGGGTGTTCGTGGTGGCCTGGGCCGGGATGCGGGGGGTGGTGTCGCTGGCCGCGGCCTTCGCCATCCCCCTCACCACCCTCAGCGGCTCCGCCTTCCCCGGTCGCGCCGAGATTCTGTTCCTGACCTTCGTGGTGGTGGTCGGCACCCTGTTGTTGCACGGGCTGACCTTGCCGTGGGTGATCGGCCGCCTTGGTGTGCGCGCCGATGCGCAGGCCCAGGCGGACGCGGTCGCCGAGGCCGCCGCGCATCAGGAGGCGGCCACGGTGTCGATCACCCGGCTCGATGACCTGCTCGCCGACGGTGGCGCCAGCGTGGTGCACGACCAGGCGGGGGACGTGCTGCGCGGGTGGGCGCAGCGCCGCAGCAACGCCGCCTGGGAACGGCTGGGCCGCGACGACGGAGAGCTGGGCGAGAGCCCCGCCGCGGCCTTCCGGCGGCTGCGCCGGGAGATGCTGGCCGCGGAGCGCGAAGTGCTCATCGCCCACCGCGACGCCGACCGCATCGACGACGAGGTGCTGCGCCGCATGCTGCGCGAACTCGACCTGGAGGAGGCGATGCTGATGCGTTAGCGCGTGCCCTCAGGTCCCCAGCGTCGGGAAACCTCACGAGCCCAGGACGTCGTGCCGCACGATGGTCTGCTCCCGGCCCGGCCCCACCCCGATGCACGACACCCTGGCCCCGGCCAGCTCTTCGACGCGCAGCACGTAACGCTGCGCGGCGTGGGGCAGCTCGTCGAAGCTGCGACAGTGCGTGATGTCCTCGAACCACCCGGGCAGCTGCTCGTACACCGGCACCGCGTGGTGGATCTCGGTCTGCGTCATGGGCATGTCGTCGGTGCGCACCCCGTCCACGGTGTACCCCACGCAGATCGGCACCGTCTCCAGCGAGGACAGCACGTCGAGCTTGGTCAGGAAGTAGTCGGTGATGCCGTTGACCCGGGTGGCGTAGCGGGCGATGACGGCATCGAACCAGCCGCAACGGCGCAACCGCCCGGTGGTCACCCCGATCTCCCCGCCGGTCTTGCGCAGGTACTCCCCCCACTCGTCGGTGAGCTCGGTGGGGAACGGTCCGGACCCCACCCGGGTGGTGTAGGCCTTCAGGATGCCCAGTACCGCGGTGATCCGGGTCGGCCCGATCCCCGAGCCCACCGCGGCGCCCCCGGCGGTGGGGTTCGAGGAGGTAACGAACGGGTACGTCCCGTGGTCGACGTCGAGCAGGGTGCCCTGACTGCCCTCCAGCAGCACCGTTTCCCGCCGCTCCAGCGCCCGGTTCAGCTCCAGGCGGGTGTCGGCGATGCGGTGGACGAACCCTTCGGCCTGGGTGAGTACCTCGGCTACCACCTGGGCGGGGTCCAAAGCCCTGCGGTTGTAAATCTTGATTAGCACCTGATTCTTGAACTCGAGTGCGGCCTCGACCTTCTGGGTGAGAATCTTCTCGTCCAGCACGTCAGCCACCCGGACTCCGACCCGGGCGATCTTGTCCTGGTAGGCCGGGCCGATGCCGCGGCCGGTGGTGCCGATCTTGGCGTTGCCCAGGAAGCGTTCGGTGACCTTGTCGATGGCGACGTGGTATGGCATCAGCAGGTGCGCGTCGGCGGAGAGCAGCAGTCGGCTGGTGTCCACCCCGCGTTTCTCCAACCCGGCCAGCTCGTCCAGCAGCACACCGGGGTCGACGACCACCCCGTTGCCGATCACGTTCATCACACTGGGAGTCAGGATGCCCGACGGGATCAGGTGCAGCGCGAAGTCCTGGCCGTCGGGCAGCACCACCGTGTGTCCGGCGTTGTTGCCACCCTGGTAGCGCACCACCCACTGCACCCGCCCACCCAGCAGGTCGGTGGCCTTGCCCTTGCCCTCGTCACCCCATTGCGCTCCGATCAGCACGATCGCCGGCATGAGCTACTCCCCACCACGAATGGACGCCAGTGCAGGATGGGCGTCAGCGGCCCGGGACGGGCGCCCGCAAAACCCTAGACCAGGAGGTGACGTGTCCAGCCTCGACGGCCTGACGGTAGTGCTGAACTGCGGCGACGCTGACACACCCGGCGAGCTGGCGGCACTTGCCGGCGTGCGTTGCCCGGCCCGCCCGAGTGGTGCCGATGTCGACGCTCTGCCCGGCCCGCTGCGCCGGGTGGCGGTGGTGGGTGACGACGCCGACCTGGCGGCCGTGCTGACCCGGCTGCTGCACACCGAGCGCCTGGACGTCGAACTGGCGCACGTCCCGGCCCGGCCCACGCCGAGCACCCGGGTCTGGGGTTTGCCGCATGGGCCCGAGGCGGCCCGCCTGGCTCTGCACGGTGACGCCCAGGCGTCGACGCTAGTGCGCGATGACCACGGCGGGGTGCTGGTGGGTGCTGGCGTGCTGCGCGGGGCTGGCGGGGCGCCGCTGTGCGGAGAGGCCTACGCCGATGACACGCAGGTCTTTTCCGGGAGCGTCGCTGAGCTGCGGGTGCGCCCGAGCTCCGACGGCCCGGGGGTGCAGGTGGTGGCCGTGCGGGTACCGCGGTTGCGACGGTTGTTGAGGCGTTCGGCCGGTGAACGCCTTGCTGCACCCGAGCGCGTGCGGTCCGGTGCGGCCACTGGGCGGGCGTTGCAGCTGGGGTCCACCGGCTGCGAGGTGGTGCGCGACGGGGTGGAGCTCGGCCGGGTGGTGCCGCGGTGGGCGTTCTACCGCCACCCCGATCCGTGGCTGCTCGTCCGGCCCGGGACAGGGAGCGGACCATTCGGGTAGGTACCGGGGAGTGTCATGTTCACGCTTGTCCGTCGCCAGCCAACCCGCGGCGCATCCGGGTGAGACCTACGAGCTGCCCACCTTTGATCCCGGTCGCTCCCTTATCGCCGATCACCAGGCGATGAAACTGCTGCTCGACGACGAGGGCGACCGGCGGGCAGTGCGGCGCGGCCCGGGTCATTGCCGTACCCGACGCTGACGTACGCCCCAGGACCTACCGGTCGTCGACCTCGATTGCCGCAGACTCTGGGACGTCCACCGCCGGTGGCACAGCGGGGTGCGGCACCGTGGGTGGCAAACTCGCCAGGGCGGAAATCCGGCTGGCACCCGCCGCCTGCAGCAGATCGACGACGGTGGAGCGCAACTGAGCGACCACCACCCGCACAGACAGTCCCCCGTCGCCACCGAGGTCCGCGCTCAGCCCGGACGCCACCGTTCGTAACGCCGTCGCAGCCGTACCCAGCCCGGTCCCTGAGCTGGGTTCAGAACGCACGATCGACGCCAGCAGGCCCACCGCCGCGGCCAGTTCCCGCAGCCGAACCGCGATGCGTTCGTCCACCGGCTCGTCGTCGCGCACGGCCACCAGCGCCCGCCGGGCCAGCACCCGCACGTTGCGTGCGGCGTTGTCGACCGGGCCGGTCATGGCCTGCAGCCGGGCAACCTGGTCGCGAGATCGCCACCGAAGCGGGGCCATCTGCGCGATTTCCCGGCCGGCGACCAGGTCGCTGCGCAGCGCATCCAGGGTGGTCTGGGTGCCTCGGGCGCGTTGCAGGGCGGCCTCCACGACGGTGTCATCCCGGCCGTCCAACCCGGTGGCCACCCCCCGTAACGCGGCAGCGAGCGCGTCCAGCACCGCCGCACCGTCCCGGCGAGCCGACCGCAGCGGGTCGGCGGGCAGGACTGCCACTACCGCCAGCGCCACCACCCCGCCAACCAGCGCATCCAGCGCGCGCTCCGGGCCGCCGCTCTGCCCCGGAGGTAACAGCGTCGCCACCAACACCGCCGAGGAACCTGCCTGCAGGGTGATCATCGGGCCGCCGTCCAGCAGCACTGCCAACGCCATCGCCAGGGCCACCACCAGCCCGATCTGCCAGGCCCCGGTGCCGATCACGGTGATCAGCAGGTCGGCGATTCCGATCCCGACACTGACCCCGACCACCAGTTCCACCGAGCGTCGCAGTCGTGCGCCCAGGGACACCCCCAGGCAGAGGATGGCGGCGATCGGCGCGAAGAACGGACGCGTGTGGCCGACCACCTGGGTAGCCACCAGCCAGGCCAGCGACGCGGCCAACGCGCATTGCAGCACCGGCAGGGCCGCGGTCCGCAGCCGCTGCCACCGCACTCGTACCTGGACACGGGCGGTCCTCACCTGAGTTGCACCACCCGGGTCAGCGGGTCAGCGCACACCGAGCGGGGCGGCCGCGGCGGGGTCGCAGTCCTCCAGCAGGTCCAGAGTGCGCGTCTGCTCGTCGAGCTCGCCGATGGCCGTGGCGGCCCGGTTCAGCGCGGCCACGCTGCGCAGGAAACCCCGGTTGGGTTCGTGGGAGTAGGGCACCGGGCCGAAACCCTTCCAGCCGTTGCGCCGCAGCTGGTCCAGGCCGCGGTGATAACCGGTCCGGGCGTAGGCGTAGGCCCGCACCGGCTCGTTCGCGGCCAGCGCGCTCTCGGCGAGGGTTGCCCAGGCGACGCTGGCCGCGGGGTGCGCCGCGGCGACGGCTGTGGGGTCCTCACCGGCCGCCAAGGCAGATTCCGCGTCCGGGTCACCGGGCAGCAGGGTGGGCTGGGGTCCGAGCAGGTCGTGCTGGTGCGGGTTCATCGGCCCATCATCCCTTGCTCACCCACCCCCCTTTCGCGTTGTGTACAGATAACGCGGGGGAGGGCGGGGTCAGCCGGCGATCATTCGCCCCGCCGAATGCAGGTCCGCGCACGATACGGCCACCCGCGCCGCCATCGAGGTCTCGGCAAGCTTCAGGTACACCCGCGGGTCGTAAGCCTTCTTGTTGCCCACCTCGCCGTCCACCTTCAGCACCCCGTCGTAGTGGGCGAACATGTGCCCGGCGATCGGCCGGGTAAACGCATACTGGGTGTCGGTGTCGACGTTCATCTTCACCACGCCGTAGGTCAGCGACTCCTCGATCTCGCTGGTCAGCGACCCCGAACCACCGTGGAACACCAGGTCGAACGGTTGGGCGTCCTGCGCCAGGCCCAGCTTGGCCGCCGCGACCCGCTGACCCTCGGCGAGCACCTCCGGGCGCAGCTTCACGTTGCCCGGCTTGTACACCCCGTGCACGTTGCCGAAGGTGGCAGCCAGCAGGTAGCGCGACCCGGCGTCACCCTGCCCGAGCGCGTCGATGGTCTGCTCGAAGTCCCCCGCGGTGGTGTAAAGCTTGTCGTTGATGTCGTTGGCCACACCGTCCTCTTCGCCGCCGACCACCCCGATCTCGATCTCGAGGATGATCCGCGCGGCCGCGGCGGCGGCGAGCAGGTCCTTGGCGATCGTGAGGTTCTCCTGCATCGGTACTGCGGAGCCGTCCCACATGTGGCTCTGAAACAACGGCGCCCGACCGGCCTGCACGCGCTGCCGGCTCAGCGCGATCAGCGGACGGACGTAGCTGTCCAACTTGTCCTTGGGGCAGTGATCGGTGTGCAGGGCCACGGTCACCGGGTACTTCTCGGCGACGACGTGGGCGAACTCGGCCAAGGCGACGGCACCGGTGACCATGTCCTTGACCCCGGTGCCGGAGGCGAACTCCGCGCCGCCGGTGGAGAATTGGATGATGCCGTCGCTTTCGGCATCGGCGAAGCCGCGCAGCGCAGCGTTGAGCGACTCCGAGGAGGTCACGTTGATCGCGGGATAGGCGAAACCGCCGGCCTTGGCGCGGTCTAGCATCTCGGCGTAGACCTCGGGGCTCGCGATGGGCATGGCGGCGGTCCTCCAACGGCGGGACGGGCAGGCGGGCGCGTTCGGCACTGAGTATGGCAACCCCGCCGCCGCGCGTCGCCGTCGACGGGCCCGGTGGTCGGTATCGTCGTGCTGGTGAACTCCGCCGGTACCGCCACCCTTGCCCTGGGGCCTCAGTTCTTGCAGCCCAACTACCTGCTGGAGAACTTCGGCTTGATCGGCCTGCTGCTCATCGTGTTCGCCGAGTGCGGGTTGCTGGTGGGGTTCTTCCTGCCAGGAGACTCCCTGCTGTTCACTGCCGGGCTGATCGCGACCGGGACGGCGGTGCTGGCCGGCAACCCCGTCTCGGCCGTCGCCCCGCTGTGGGTGCTACTGGTGACGGTGCCGCTAGCGGCCATCGCCGGGGACCAGCTGGGGTATTTCATCGGACGTAAGAGCGGCCCAGCCGTCTTCGCCAAGGACGACTCCCGATTCTTCAAACGCCAGTACGTCACCGACGCGCACGAGTTCTTCGAGCGGCACGGCGGCAAGGCGATCGTGCTGGCCCGGTTCGTCCCGATCATCCGCACGTTCATGCCGGTGACCGCCGGGGTCGCGCATATGCGCTACCGGGTGTTCCTGGCCTACAACGTTCTCGGTGGCCTGCTGTGGGGGGTCGGGGTCACCACCCTGGGTTACTTCCTGGGCCAGATCAGCTTCGTCAGCAAGAATATCGAGTTCATCCTGGTGTTCATCGTGCTGCTGTCGGTCATGCCCATTCTCGTGCAGGTGCTGCGAAACCGTCGCAGCCGGCCGCGACAGGCACCCGAGCCGACCGACCGCGGCGCCACCTCGGCGTAGGTCGGGAGCATGCCGCAGGCTTCTCCCCTCACCCAACTCGAGACCGCGGGACCGCTGCTGGTCTGGGTCGTGGTGCTGGCTTTCGTGTTCGTCGAGTGCGCGTTTCTCGTCGGGCTGTTCCTGCCGGGCGATTCACTCCTGGTGACCGCGGGGATCGTCCTGGCCGCGAACTCCAGCGCCCCAGCAGCCTGGGCGTTGGCGGTGGTGGCGACGCTGGTGGCCATCCTGGGCAACCAAGTGGGGTACCGGATCGGGCGGCGCGCCAGCGGGCGGGTGCTGACCCGCTCGGGGGGCCGGGTCCTGACCAGACGCAACGTCGAACGGGCCAGCGCACTGATGCAGCGGCACGGGTTCTGGGCGGTGGTGGCGGCACGGTGGATCCCCTGGGTGCGCACCCTGGCGCCGATGCTGGCCGGTGCCGCTGCAATGGACGCCCGCCGCTACACGCTCGCCAGTGCTATCGGTGCGATCGCCTGGGTGCCGACCCTGGTGCTGCTTGGCTTCTACGGGGCGGGCTTCCTCGACCGAGTGCCGTGGCTGCTGCCCACCGTGATCACCGTGTTCACCGTGCTGGTAGTGCTGGGGACGGTGGTCGGGCTGGTGCGCTATCGCCAGGAGCTACGGCGGCCGGTGGAGACCGATCCGGTCGGTGTGCCGACGCTGCCCGGGCACGACTACCTCTGACCGGACTTCCGCAGTTGGTAGGCAGATGCCGGCTTGATCGACAGGGTTCGTGGAGGTCAGCGCGCTGAGGGGCTGCTTGATGGGCC
>JAABUV010000836.1_pt1 | contig 46185 bp, 56 predicted proteins | sample 5559971 | NCBI WGS metagenome assembly JAABUV01 (sample SAMN10711881, study PRJNA513362) | rock metagenome | isolation source: Antarctica rocks | place: Antarctica: Victoria Land, Knobhead nord | collected 2015-12-19 | reverse complement strand
GATCAGGGACAAGGGGCCATGAAGTAGTACGTTGGCTTGTATGCCGCGCGCCCTGCCCGCTCTTGCTGGAACACCTTGTGATGCTGCCGTCGTAATGCGCACCCGCTCTGCACGCCTGTTGTGCTCAGACGATGCCAGGCAACTGCGATGTGGGGGTAGTGCGCTAGACATATTTCGCTCATGTGCATGCAGATTATGTGCATGCAGAAGTAAGACGGGGAGGCAGCCGGAGGGCCCAATCGCTCTCGCGCGACGCATGCATGCGCTGCAGCTGCCGCCCGCGCCCGCCCGCGGCCCTGGGCGCCCGCCGGCCGCTCGCGCAGGCGGCCGACCCCAGGGCGCCGCCGGCCGCGCGCGCAGGCGGCCAACCCCTTCGTGTTCCGGCACGTGCAGCACGTGGCCAGCGCGCGCGCGCTGGAGGGCGTCGGCGCGTGCGTCGTCATGGCCACGCCGTCCATGCTGCAGAGCGGCCTGTCGCGCGAGCTGTTCGAGGCCTGGCGCGCGCCCTGCCCGGCCGCCGACCCTTTGGTGCCCTGCGTGTCCTTGCAGCCGCGCTGTTGCGGCGGGTCAGCCTGTCGCGCGAGCTGGCTGTGGCCTGATGTGCGTTCCTTTGCCCTGCCCTCACCCACGCTGCCCTGCATGATCATGGTCATGCTGTCTTTGCAGCCAGGGCAGCCATTTGCGCTGGCTGTTTTGAGGCCCGAGACTGTCTGAGGCCCGGGGCGCACGTGTCAGCTGGTGGCCCTTGCTGGGTCCACAGATCACTGCAGTCCCTCTGCTCATTACGGCCACGACGTCACGCCGCACAGCGGCTGCAACGCTCGCCGTGGCCCTGGCCATGGTGGTCCAGCGCGGCGGCCCATGTGAAAAAATGCTCGCAGCACTCTGTGTAGCCCTGATCCTGGGGAGTGCGCATGCGGCCCAGGTGCGAACACCCGCGCAGCGGCGTGATCGCCGCGGACTTTGACGCGTACGTGCAAGCGCTCGCGGCGCTGTGTGGAACCCTGACTCTAGGGTTCCCCATGCGCGGCGCAGGTGCGAGGACCCGCGCAACGGCGTGATCATCGCGGACTTTGCGGTGCAGGGCACGCTGGCGCGGCAGCTGCTGGACTCGCCGTCGCACGTCATCACGCGCGCCGGCGCCAAGGCGCGCACCGGGGCCGTGCATGCGCGCGCCGTCAGCGCGGCCCGGGGTGCACCGCGGACAGCGGGAATGGACCGACATGGTCGTTGCCAAATAAATACGCAGGGACGCGCACCCTACTGCACTGCATTTGGAGCATAGTTCTAGCACTGACGCCCTCTGTAAAACACGGAAGCAGAGGTTGAAAGTGGTCCTGCCGCACGCGCCTGGTACACGCGCATGCGGTATACGCGCCTGTCCTGTCCAAAGGCGAGTCAGGCTCGCGGCGATCGGGCAGCTCGGACGCGCGTCATCCCGGTGCGCGCGCGCAGGTGCCGCTGCGCATGAGCGTGGACGCCATCTCCTTCTCCGCGCACGCGGACTATGCGCAGACGTCGCAGTTCATCGCCGCGCTCGCGCCGCCGCACGTCGTGCTGGTGCGCCGCCGGACGCGGGCCGGCGCAGCCTCCTCCGCGTCAGTGACTGGCGTCAGAGCGTGGCCGTGCGGCGCTGCAGGTGCAGGTGCAGCGCGAAAGATTGCCAGGCATGCTGGGGTGGAGGGTGAGCATGGTGCCTTGAAGAGAGCACACGTGTGCAGGGTCTGGTCTTGCAGCAGGCGCTGGGCCGTGTGTGCTCAGGCTCCAGCGTTCCCGTACATCAGCGCACGGCCTAAATTGGCGGCACATGGTCTGAAAGGCGACCCAGCAGGCCAGCACAACTAGAATGTGGATAAATTTCCAGTGCTGGCTGCGCCGGGCCAGGTGCACGGCGAGGCGGTGGAGATGGGCCGGCTGCGCAAGGCGCTGGAGCAGCAGGCGGGCGCGCTGGGGCAGCCGCGGCAGCTGTACACGCCGCGCGTGGGCCAGCCGGTGCACATCACGCACCAGGCGCAGTACCTGGCCAAGGCGCGGCGCGCCTCCGCCCGGCTGCAGGCGCCGCGCTAGGCGGGCAGGGCGCAGGGCTGGCGCCTGACCAGTCCGTCCTGCTGTGCGAGTGCATGTGCCTCCACCCGGGAGTCAATGCTGTGTGTAGCGAGCCCGGTGGGCTGCCGCTTCCGCGCCAAGGGCGCGCAGGCTGGCCTGGGCTCCAGCTCCGTCAATGTTGCGCACCAGACCCTGCACACGTGCATGCGTACTGCACCCTGCACACGTGCATGCGTACTGAAAAGCCTACGCTGGACGCGCAGGTGGTCGGCCGGCTGGCGGACCGCGCGGCGGGCGCGGGCGCGGCGGTCGCGGGCCTGCTGGTGCGGCAGGCGGGCGGGCTGGACCTGCTGCTCGCGCCGGACGACCTGCCCGCGTTCACGCGCCTGCAGCCCGGCCGCGTGCTGCAGCGCCAGGCCCTCGGGCTGCGGCAGCCCTTCGCGCAGGCGCGCCTTCCCGCTCTGTCGCCTCACGCCCTCAACCCGCAGTGTCACCCTGCACCAGTCAGTGATGCTTACACCACCGCGCAGGCGCGGCTGGCGCTGGTGCTGGTGCATGGGGCCTTGCAGGGTTCACCTGCATAGGGTAGACTTAGGGTAGGGTCAGCACGCGTGACACTCGCGTGGGCGCGCAGGTGCGGCTGGCGCTGGAGCTGATGTTTGAGGGCGTCCAGGGCGCCGGCGACCTCGGCAGCGTCGTCGGCGCGCCGGGCGCCGCCGCGGCGGGCGACGCAGCGGCCGCCGCCGCAGACGCGCTCGACCTAGGCGCTCCGGACGAGAGGGCTGATAATGCCACCGCGCGCGCGGACGGCTCTGCCCGCCTGGGGCCGCCAGAGGGGAGCGGCATGGGGGTGGCGGAGGCGCCTGGGACCGGCGAGGCGCCCGGGGAAGGCGGCGCGCCGCCCGCGCGGTCTCTAGGATCAGGGGGTGGTGCAGCGCCAGGCAGGGACGCCGAGGCGGGCGCGGCGGCCGCCCGTGATGGTGGCGGCAGCGCCCCAGACGGGGAGGGCCGGGCGCGGGCGGACACTGAGCCGGCTGGCGCGCACGCTGCAGGCAGCATGGGGGGGCCTGCCAGCACCAGCAGCGGCGCGGCAGTACCCGTCCCTGCAAGCCAGCCACCGAGCAGCGTAAAGTTGAAGGCGGAGCCCGGCGGCGGCGGCGGCGGCCGGCTGGTGGAGGGCAGCATGGCGCTGCGCGTGGCCGGCTGCGTGACCGTGACGCACGAGCCGGGGCCGCGCGAGGCGGGCGGCCACGGCGCGGCGGTGCTGGAGTGGGAGGGCGGCGCGCCGGGCGACACCGTCGCCGACGCGGTCGTGGCGGTCATTCTGCAGGTGGGCTGTCACGTCATGGGGCGCTGCATTCCCAAGGAGCGCGAGGGAGCCCCAATAAGCACCCATGTGCTGTGGTCCATCTTTGTCAGGCCATCTGTTTCAAGCGTATTTTTCTGCGACTCGGCTGGTGCTGTGCGGGCCCCCAGCTGGGCTGGAGCATGATCAACCTTGTCGCTCTATCATCAAAGTGTCGCTCTATCATCATCAAGAGCTGCAACCAGTGCAGGCGGGCGGCGAGCCGGCGGGCATGACGGGCGCGGAGGCCGACCGGCGCGCGGCGCTCGCGGCCGGCGACGCGGCCGCGGCCGCGGCCGCGGAGGCCGCGCTGCTGGCCGCGCTGCTGGGCGCGCAGTTCGGCGCCGCGCGCGTGGACCCCGACCGCGGCTTTGTGCTGGTGGACGTGCGCGCGCCCCGCTGCTCACTCCCCCCTGCCGCTCATCGCCAAGCCCATCATGCTTGCATGAGCTGTGGCCGAGCTGGCTGGAGCCCTGGCTGTTTGAGTAGCATGCTGGAGAGACGGGCAAACCCTGCAAACCCTGACGTTGATACGAAACCCTGCCCAGGCGGACGGGCGCGTGGCGGCGGTGGACCCGCGCAGCGGCCGCGTGGACTGCGGCGATGGCGCGCTGCGCGGCCGCATCGAGGCCGCGGTCGGCCGCCTGGCCGCCGCGCTCGCGCCCGCGGCGCTGGACGCGTTCGAGGGCGTGTTCGAGCACCAGTGCGGCGTGGGCGCGCTGGCGGGCGCGGTCAAGCTGCCGCCCGGCTAGGGGCTGCCCGGGGGCGGGCAGCAACGCCAGTAGCTGGCTCGGTGCCGGCAGCCCAAGGCCACATGCGTGCTTGCCCAGCGCCATGTGAGGGTGTGTGGCCACCGAGCTTGGCAGCAGGTCTGTCCAGGTCTGTTGGCATGAGAGGGCGCCTAGGCGGCGCACGCGCCCACCGCTCGAGCACGCGGCGGCACTCTGGTGTGCGGGCATGCAGGCTGTGTCGGAGTGGTAAGTGCCTGATGCGCGCATGCTTTGTGTAAAACCCGCATTGCAGCAAGTGTTGGTGCAGTGAGGATACAGTGCAAACAGTGGTGCTTCTCAGATGCCAGACATAAGCTTGGCCGCAGGGCATGCGCGCGCCCATGGGAGCCCGTGCCCACAGTGCTTGATCGAAAAGCATCACACAGGAAAATTGGCGGAACGTGAACGAGGGTGGCTGCGAATGGACCGTCCCGGAGCTGCTCCCCCAAGTTGCTGTGCGGTTTGACGTGCCCCCAGCCGCACGCCAACCGCCTCTCACCCTCAGACATACACCTCCTGCAGGCACACGGCCGCCCAGGCAGCCAAGCAGCACATCACCACGCACGCATCGCACAGGGTCTTCACACCTTTAGGCAGGGCCTCCCAGCATGTGCAGTCACAAGCAAGCCTCCAGCGCTACCTGGCTACACAAGCCAGCCTCCAGGCAGCCAGGCAGCGCATCACCGCGCATGCATCAGGCAGGCTTTGCATACATTCAGGCAGGGCCTGTCAGCATGTGCATGGCTGAGCCATGCACCGACACCACAAGCAAGCCTCCAGCGCCAGCCCGCCGGGGAGGCCTCACAGGAACAGCTCCTGGAACGCGCGGCCGGGCGGGCAGCCGCCGCCGCCCGCGGCGTCGCCCAGGCCCAGGCCCAGCCAGGACTCGCCGCCGCCGCCCAGCAGCGCACCCAGGTCGCCGCCGCCCGGCTCGGCGCCCAGCGCGCCTTCCAGGCAGCGCAGGTCGACCTGCGCGCGCACAGACACTGTCACGCCCATCCAAGCAGTCACAACTGGGCGGGAGGCACAGGCTCTTCCTGTAAGGGGCCCCGTCATTCTACAGCAAACCTCACCAGACCAGTGGTGCCCATTCATGTGACCCCGGTGCATGTTGCAGGAGGAGGATGACAGGGCCCGCCGCATGCGCTGTGCATGCAGGCTGCCTCTCAAGGGTCGCTGAGCGGCAGGCACGTTCAGCAGGGCGCGCAGCATGTCACACTAACGCCCTTCCGCCACACCCAGCACTCCCGCGACGTGGGAGGCGCTTCACCTCGCTGGCGCCTCCCCACAGGGACGTAGGCGGGCAGGCGCCGCCGCCCTCGCCGCCGCCGCCGCCGCCGCAGGCGCCGCCGGCGCCGCTGGGCGCGCTCGCGCCCGCGCCCGCGCCGCCCAGCAGCGCGGACGCCTCGGGCACATCGTCGAACAGGCGGTGCAGGGCCAGGGCGGGGCCACACGGCCGCTTGGAGGTCTGCGGCAGACCCAGCGCTGGCGACAGGGCGCCCGCGCAGGCCACCCCTTGGGTCTCGCTGGGGGCGCCCGCCGGGGTGCCAGCGGCAGGGGGCTTGCCGGCTGCCCCCTTCGCGCGGCAGCTCGTGCCGCCCTCGCAGTCCGGCGCGGCGCGCTTGCGCGCGCCCCTGCGCGTCTTATGGTGCGCGGGCCGGTCCGCGCCTGCGTCGGCGGGCGGCCCTGGCCCTGCCGGGGCCGCTGGCGCCGCTCCCATGCGAGCACCAAGCGCGCTGACCGGGGCAGGCGCGGCGCCGCCGCGCGCGCGCCCTGACCCCGATTGCGGCCCTGGGCCCTGCGCCCGCGACCCCGCGCCACCCGCCCGCTCTGCCGCCGGCGCCGCCGCTCCAGGGCTGTGCGTCCCCACACCTCGGCGCACGCGCGCAGCGGCTGACGCGGCTTTTGAGCCCCGCGCAGCCGGCGCCGCGCACGTGCCGCCCGCCGGCCCTGGCGCCGCTGCGGCGGCCACGCGGCTGCGCGCCTCGAGCGCCCGAAAGTCGCGCGCCGCCGCCTCCGCAGCTGCGATGGCCGCCTCCGCACGCGCGCGCAGCGCTTCCAGGCCTGTCCAGTCCTTGAAGCCCTGGCCGCCTCCCCCCTGCCCATGCCCGGGCTGGCCGTCCTGCGGAGCCGCTGCCTCGGCCGCTGGCCCGCTAGCATGTGCTCCCATGCACGCCGGCGGCGCGGGCGCGGCCGCCGCGCCCACGGCCTGCGCGCCGCGCTCCGACGCTGGGCTGCCGGCGCCAGCCGCGGCGGCCGCGACCAGCCGCCGCGGCTCCCCCCCGCTCGCGGCTGGGCACGCGCCGCGCGCGGCGGGCGCGGCCGCTGCAGGGGCAGGGCGCGGCGGCGCGGCCGCCGGGGCGCCGATGCGGAGCGCGCTCGACGCCGACGGAGCGCCAGCCTCCGCGCCCGCGCCGCGCCAGCCCGGCCCCGCGCCGGCGCCCTCCGCGCCGGCAAACAGGAAGCCCAGGCCCAGGCCCGGGCTGCAGGGCGTCGAGCGCAGCACGGCCACCGGGTCGGCAGGGTCTGCCTCCATGTCTGGCAGCGCGCTCGCTTGGGCTGGGTCGCAGGGCGCGAGGCCCCAGCCCGGCTCCGCGCCAGCCTGCCCTGCTGCAGCCCAGGCCACGCCAGCACCGCAGGCGCCAGGCGCGGCGGCCGGCGGCCCGTGCGGGGCCGCGGCTGCCGCTGCAGCCGCGCGCGCGGCCGCGGCGCTGGGAGCGCCCCGGCCGTCTGCAGCCGCGTCCGGCAAAGCGGCAGCGCCCCCGCCGCCCTGGCAGGGCCGGGCGCTGCAGCCCGCCGTCCGTCCTTGAGCGGGTGCCGCGCGCGGCCCGGCGGGCGCGCGCGCCCCCGCCTTCGCGCCGCCCCCGGCCCTGCCCTTGCCGCCCGCCGGCGCTGCGCCGGCCCCGGGAGCGCGCGCCTCGCAGGGCGCATGGTTCTCGCGGCCGCGCGCGCGCTTTGGCGCGGGGCTGCCTGGCGACCCCCTGGCGGCGCCCTGGGCAGAGCGGACGTTGCCCCGTGCAGGGCGCGCCGGCGCCAGCACGGCCGGCTGCTGTGCCGCTCGTGAGGCTGCGCCCGCGCTCGCAGAGCCTGCCGCCGCCGCGTCAGGCACGGAAGCGGCTGCAGGGCTGGAGCCGGTCTCCAAACACCCTGGCACGGCGCTCGCTGCAGCCGGCGCGCCCATCGGCTGGTCTGGCGCCGTGGGCACGCAGCGCGGCCCGAGGGACCAGGGGTAGGCAGGGTCGGGGGCGGGCGGCGAGGCCGCGAACAGCTCGAGCTCGATGTCTGGCAGGTTTGTCAGGCCGTCCAGGCACAGGCTGCCGGGCTGGCAGTCGCCGGGCCCTGCCCCGCCTGCCCCGCCGCGAGCGCCGCCGGCGGCGGCCGCAGCAGCGGCCTGCCCGCCCGCCCCGGCGCCCTGGCGGCCGGGGCTGCCGCGGCCGCCGGCCAGAGCGGCCGCCGCCCACCGCTGCAGCAGGCCCGTGCACGGCGGGTTGCTCCCATCCAGTTCGCTGCCTGGATGCAGCCCCGACCCTGACCCTGAGTCGCCTGACGCCGCCGCCGCTCCCGCGCCGCGGCCGCACGCTCCACCGCAGTCCGGCGCCGTGGGGCCCTCGCCCAGGCGAGCAGCGGGGGCGAGGGCGGCGTGCGCGGCGGGCACAGGCAGAGGCGCAGGCGCGGACGCGCCGGGGCGCGCGCGCGCGGCGGGCAAGTCGCAGCCCCAGGCGTACAGCAGCTGGAAAGGCTCCGGGCGGCCCAGCGCGGCAAACACGCCCGCCATCTGCGGCGACAGAGCGCCCACCCGATCAGGCTCTGTCCGCACGCCGGTCTCACGGCGCGAACGTACCCTTGCTCCGCACACCGCATGCCTATGGTGGCCTCGCATGTGACGCGGGTAGCCATGGATGCCATGCATAATTCCATGCATGCTCGGCTGCTGGCACGCAGTCAAGCGCTGCCCTCCGCGCTGCCCTGCCAGCCTAAGTCCTGGGTCAGAGCGAGGAGAGGACGCGTGTGCCCGGGCGCACCGTCGCAGAAGCGTCGTCGTCTGCGCCGCCCCAGGCGGCGCCCGCGGGCGCGCCCGCGCCGGCGGGCGCGAGCAGGCGCAGCCCGGCGCAGCCGCCCCAGCGCGCCTCCAGGAACTCGGCCACCGCGCGGGCCGGCTTGCGCGCCCTGCGGCGCAGCGCGCCCGGCCATCGGGCTGGCTTACGTCCCGAGCACAGGCTGTTGCACATCTGAGCCGCAAGGAGTATGGCGCTATCTCGTACAACAACAAGCACGGCCCACAGGGATGCTGCCCGGCTGTTCCCCCGTCTGGGCATGTCGCACACATGTTTGGATCTGTCCAAGTGCGCGGCGCACTTGCAGTCGAGCTCCAGGTGGGGGTTGCCGCCGGCCGCCGCCACGCGCGCGGCGGCCGCCGCGTCGCGCGGCAGGAGCTGCACGGTGAGCCGCGGCGCGGGCGTGCCGGCCGCGGCGCCGGCCGCGGCGCCAGGGTGGGGCCCGGGGTCTGCGGCGCGCGGCGCGCCGGACGCGGGTGTGATCAGGCTGAGCCGCGGCGCGGGCGCCGCGGCAGCGCTGCCAGGGAAGGGCGCCGGGTGGCCCAGGTCCTGGACGCCCTGGCGGCGTGCGCTGCCCGCGGCCGGCGTGACCATGCACGGCGTCGCTGCGGCGCGCGCGGGGCCGGCGCGCTTGGCGGGGGCGGGCGTGGCCGCCGGGGCCGCAGGAGCCTGATTGCACTCAGCCCCGTCGTAGCCAGGCCGCCGAGCAGCCTCCCCCGATGCGCAGCCGCTGCGCGCGCGGGCGCATGCGCTGCTGGAGGCCGCGGCGGCCGCCGGCGCGGCCGCCGGCCGCGCGCGAGCCGGGTCGGGCGCGCCAGCGGGCTCTGGCGCGCGGGCCGGCGCCGCAGCAGAGCCGCCGCTGGCCTGCGGGGCAGCAGGCGCCCGCGCCGCCGCCGGCACGCACCGCACTGGATCATGTCCTGGGGCTCCCCTGCCTGGCACCCCTGTGCAGCCGCTGCTGGCCTGCAGAGAGGCCGCTGCATGCCTTGCGGCCGGCTCTGCCGGCGCGCTGTCGAGCGCATGGTCAAGCGCATGGGGAGCGGCGGCCAGCGCATAGCCGTGGCTCCCTCTGCACCCGCTGCTGGCCTGCCGTGAGCCGGCCGGGGTGGCGGCCGGCGGCGAGTGCGCCTGATCAGGCACGCAGGCCGCCTCGGGCGCGCATGCGCGTGTGCACGCGGGGGCCGCGCTGGGCCCCGCCGGATCGGAACGGCTGGACGGAGCGGCAGCGGGCGCGCGCAGGTGGTCAGGCCCTGCGGCCGTAACAGGCCCCCTGGCTGCAGCGCCGCCGCCGCGCTGCGCGGCTGCAGCGGGCGGCGCCGCCGCAGCGCGGCCAACCGCCGCAGCTCTCGCGGCCTGGTGCCCTGCTGCAGCCGCGCCTCCCGCCGCCGCTGCCGCTGTCGCCGCCGCCGGCGCAGCAGGGGGCTGCGCGGGCGGCTGCGCGGGCGGCAGCCGGGCGCCAGCGCCCGGCCAGGCCGCCACGGCCGCGAGGAGCGCGCCCCGGCGCGCGACCAGCGCGCGCGCGGCCTGCCCGCGCAACCGAACCTGTCAGGGCCCTGTCAGAGCAGCATCAGCTGGCAGACTGGCATGAGATGCAGAGGCGCCCGATGTGTTGGTGCACGTCTACGGTCCTGCCCCTGCAGGGGCATCCGCACAGGACCCTGAGCGTTAAGCCAGGCTGCCGCGGGTCGAAAGCGCAAGCGCGTCGCTGCAGCGCGCCCGCGCTGGGTGCGAGGGGCTACCGTGCGCGCCGCGCCGGCAGACCAAACGGGGAGCGCGCACGCCGCGCGCTGGGCACGCCGGGCGCGGCGCGCGGGGCGCGCCTGGTGCAGCGCGTCGGCGAAGGCCTGCGCCAGGCGCTTGGAGCGCGCCATGGGCAGCGCCGCCTCGTACGTGGACAAGCAGTACCCGCCGCTGCATGCCTGCCGCCGCGATAAACCTGCGGGTTGGAGGGCGCCTCGGTGCACCTGGGCTGAGTGGCTGGGCTGCGATCGGGATGCGTCCTGGCACAGAGGGCAGGACGTCGCCCCAGGCGCAGCCGGCGGTGCTCACCCCAGCGCGCGGCCACGCCCGGCGCACGGCCACAGGGCACAGGCAAGGTTGGGCGCAAATAAGCATACAAGCCCATGTACAGCGAGAGCAGCAGCGTGGGGTACCAATCCTATCCTACCCTACCTCAACCCTATCATGATGAAGCGGGGGCGCGCCGCGTGCCAGCTTGCGTCCATGAGCGCGTGCACCTCCATCGGCGTGAAGTCGGCCTCGGCGTAGTGCGGCGCGAGGGTGCCAAAGATGCGCTTGCCCATGCGCACGTACACCCGCTCCACCTGCGCGCGACCGGACCGCGCTAGGCTGCTCGGTTCATGATGCTGCCATGGCAGTCCCTGGCTGCGCCGTCCGCAACCCGCGCGCCCGCGCCCGCGTGCCCGCACGCCCGGCTGACCGCCGCGCTTGCTGAATACACTCCCCCTGCCAGCGCTAGGTTTTCAGCAGCCCCTCTCAAATATCTTTCGCGTGACGCGCTTGCAGCCTCTGTGCATCGACAGAGGCTGGCAGCGACAGAGTCGTCAACTCGCGCTTGTGCGCGGCGGCGCGCGCGCGCGCAAAGGCGCCAGCGGACAAGCCCGCCACCCAGGCGCGGGAGCGGCGCGAGGCGCGGTCCTCACGCGGGCCCCGCATGCATGCGCACGCCGGCCAGCCGCCCGCGGCGCGGGCGCCGGCGGGCCGCGCGCGCCTGCGAGCGGGTGCGGTGCGGCAGCGCGCGCGCGAGGACGTCCAGCACGGCGCCGCGCTCGCCGGCCGCCGCGCCGCGCAGCGCGTCAAAGAACGCGCGCTCCTCCTCGGGCGCCCAGGTGCTGGGCTTCCGCGGCCGGCCCGGCGCGCCGTCGCCTGCCGCGGCGCCCGCCAGCCCTGCGGGTGGGTGCCGTCACGGTCAGCACCCCTGCGCAGCAGCCCGTCGAGGCGCTGGCGGCGTCGCAGGCGGCAGGCGCTAGACAGGCAGCCAGTGCAACCGGAGCGCGGCCGCAGCCCGCGGCCGCGCCGGCCGTGCCCTGCACGCGGCAGGGCTGCGCGGACGGAGGCGACCGGCACAGGGGCGACCGGCGGCCTGGCAGTGGGCCCCGTGGTTGATGCGCAGTGGGCCCGCCGGCAGGGCCCCAGGAGCGCAAGCTGTGAAAGCAGAGCCTGCACAGTGGTTTGCGTCCACCCGCCGCCTGGCGGAGTGCGCGCTCCGCGCCAGCCTCCGCAAGGCAGCAAGGCAGCGAACGCACGTGTGCTGCACGGTGCAGAGCGCCTGGTAACAGGGCCTAAGACAGACCCGCACAGCCAGAGGGTGGAGCCACAGGGGCATCCCTGAACGGCCCTGCCAAGCGCATGCTGCCTCGGCTTGCTGTGAAGCGCTGCGTTGCGCGCCGTTGCGCCACGGGGCTACACAGAACCAGCGCGGCGCACCGGATGCGCCGCGAGCGCAGGCGCCGTGCGCGACGCCATCCGAGCATGTCGGCGGGTTGCAGTCCACGTCGGGGGTGCGCGGCTCGCTGGCGTCGCGGGCCTCCTGCCGGCCCATGGCTGCGCACGCGTGGTCACTCTCTTGTCATCCAGAGAGCGGAGGCCATGCGCGGCGCCGCACGGCCCGCATGCGCAGGCCTGCGCAGCCTGGGCTGTTTACTGCGGCTGCAAGACGCACATGCCGGGGAGCATCGCGCTTGGTGTGAGAAAGGTGTGGGAAGGCCGGAGCAGAGGCCTGCCGGGTTCAAATGCGTAACACCCTCCTGGACCAGACAGGGTCTGGAGGCCATGATTGGTGGCTCAGTGGGGGTAGATATGCGCCCCGAGCCTGGTGCCAGCACGGAAAGAAAGGTGGAGGGCACATCTATTACATAGGCAAACACAGTGACAGTGGTCCACTGCCAGGCTTGCCTGGTGAACCGCGGGGCGCGCCGTATGCACTCCTGAGGCTGTCCTGCTGGAGTGCTCGAGCAGCTCGGCGGACCCAGTTTTTATGCAGAGACAAGACAAGAAATGTGTTTGTGTCCTGCCGCATTTTGCGCCTTTGCCGGGCACACCCCAGAGCATGCAGCAGCGGGCTGAATGCTCGCATCAAAACGAGCCAGATACTTGGTCTTCGCAAACGACCTGACCAGACTGGACTATTCTCGCCTCTGCGCAAAAGGTATACTGCCTCAGTCAGCTGCTTGCGGCCAGCCCGGCGTCAGGCGACCGCGGCCTGGCCCAGTGTTGGGGCCAAAACGTTTTGAGGCTACAGCTTGGAGCTTAGCGCACTCCCAGGTGCAGCAGGCAGGTCCTGGGTGCAACGTCATGCAGGAGCTTCCACGAGCGGTGCAGCCCAGCGGAACTCGCGAGCATGCGCAGCACGAGCACAGCCTGGAGCAGGACCCTTCGGCAAAAGCTGCCCTATGTCCCACACAGCAGCTGTGCCGCCACCTGGGGAGGTGCGCGAGGTGCACAAGCAGATCAGAAAGGCAAAAGATCAAAAAGGCAGAAGCTGCTCTTCCTCAAGCACCCTACTCCACGTGGGAGACCCAAGCGCTTATGCGGCCACGATAGCAAGCCATCAACGGACCAACGCGGACCCGCAGGCCTGCTTCTGCAAAATGATGCGCGCTGATATCCGAGGAAAAGCGCGCTGATAAAGCGCGCTGGGTCTCGATGATCCGCTTGGCGCTTGACTGGCTGCCCAACACCAACCACACGGGCTTTTACGTGGCACAGGTGCGCGTCTGCGCCGGCCCGCGCCTGGTCCTGAGCTGCACAGTGCCTGTGCGCCGAGGCCGGGAGGCGCAGGCCTGACGCAGGAGTGTGTGCAGGCGTTCAACTGGTACAGTGAGGCAGGCATCGAGGTGTGTTTCCTGAGCCCGCACGTTGATGGCTACAAGACCACGCCGGCTGCCAAAGTGCGGACCGGCGCCGCCGATGTGGCTATTGCGCCCCCCGAGACCGTGATATCTTCGCACAGTCCGCGGGAGAGCTGGGCAGCGCCCGTGAAGTTGAAGGCGCGGCCCCTTTCCAGTGGGTATCTGGGCATTATCCTGGATGGCACGCCCCGTGCTGGCAGCGCTGGTGACATTGTGCTGTGTTCCGTCCGCCCGTGCACTGGGCCTCGTTCTGCGGCGTGCCCCTGATCTCCTGCGTAACTGGTGATAGGCCGGTGTGGCTGCAGGCGGTGGCGGCGCTGCTGCAGGATGACACCAGCGCGATTGTGACGCTGGAAAGCAGCGGGATTGACCGGCCTGCAAAGCTGGATGGTTGCGTGTACGCTAGCTACGGCGCCAGGTGCGGCCCGGGGCACTTTGTTGCGCGCGCTGATCCGCATGTGTCCCGCCCGCAGCGCCCGGCGCTGAAGTCGCAAGCGGGCGCCACGCAGGTATGAAGTCGCGACGCTGAAGCAGATGATCGTCAACGACGGCGGCTCTGGCTCGTTTGTCGAGACCAGTCCCGGCATGCTGAGCGTGTGGGACACGCTGCTCACGGTGCGTCAGCTCATGCAGAGCTGGGTAATGTTGATCATTGAGTAGCCGCTGTCAGCAACGGACAGTGCTGCGCTGAGCGCACGCATGTTGTGTGAAGGCAGATTTTGCTTCTACTGCAGAAGTAGAATAGGAAGTGGTGACCACGTGGAGCGGCAGCATGAACACATACCTTGTTTGTAAAACTGACCCTCTATTTGGCGACTTGTGCAGGGGCAGGCCGACGCGACATGGGTCTTCACCGGTTGGGAGGGCATACAGGCCCGGAGGGCGGGGATCGGTCTGCATGCGTTCAGGCTGCAGGAGTGCGGCATCCCATACGCGTACCCGCTGCTACTCGTGACCAGCGAGCACGTGCTGCGGTGCGGCGCGTGCGCCGAAGGCCTGAACGAGCAGGCGCCCCTCAGCCGTGCTGTTTCCTCGCTTTCGCCGTGGCCGAGGTGTTAGCAGCCCTTCTTGGTCGTCGGGGTGTCAGCAGCAAGGGTGCAAGTTTTAAGCTCCGTGTTTGCGCAGCGCTTGCGGGGCAGTGCCGCTGCCACTGCTGGGGCCTCGTTGTTGCCAGGCCGGCGCGAGCATGGGTCCGTGGAACAGGCGAAGATGGCTGGCCGGGTCTGCAGGGAGCGCGGAGAGGACGTTCGCAAGTTCCTGCACGTGACCGCGCGGGGCTTTGCATGGGCGGCGGAGCACGACGGCCAGGCGGCCGAGCTCCTGGTGAAGCACGCCGGGCCCGGCGGGCCGCCGAGGACCGACCTGGACATGGTTCGTGAGAGCCAGGCGGAGATGGGGCGGGTGCGACCCGGTCACCACATGGCTGCACCTCTGTGACCAATGTACGGCAACACGGTACGGTCATAAGAGCGAATTTTCAGCACCAGGCGTATGTAGACTGCTCAAGTCGTGGCCGTGCCTGCCCCTGGTGAAAGCTGCGACAGCGGGTTTGCTGCTGCGTCCTCCTCTGGCTGACGTGCCAACGCCGGGGTGGCAGCATTACCTGGACGGCCAAGCGCGGTGGGGGGCGATGGAGGAGGGCCGCTGGAGCGAGTTCCTGGCGTGGCTCGACACGTCTGGGCTCCTCCACGACCAGGTGCTTTTCGTCCTGCCTGTCATTTGGGAGGGTTAGGTTAGCATGGATGTGTTGGGCTGTTAAACAAGTTGCCACTCTATATGTGTGAAACAGGCGCTGCAGCGGTTGCTGCCATGCCATCATGACATGTGCTGCTCGTGGATGGTTGCCGACGAGCAGACTTGCGAGCCAAGCAGTAGGGCGCTAGACTCGAGGATGGGGCTTGCATGCACACGGTGAGTGGCCCTTGGGCAGTGCATGGAAACCTGCAGCACTCGCAAGCGCCGCACGCGTCGGCGACGCAAGCACTTCTGCGCGTCGTGCCCGTAGATTGGCGTCAATGACCCTGCCAAGCGCCTCTTGCTGTGGCAGGTCCGTTGTTCCCTGTTGGGCCCTCCCCCTCCCCTTTCGTAGCTGTGCCATAGATTGGCGCGTGCTGCCGCAGCGCACTGGTCAAGCGTCTGTGGTGGCACGTTGTTTTTGTCGACCTGCCTGTACACTGGGCGCTCAAGCGCCGGGACTGCAGTGTTGTGCCAGCGGCGCACCGTGTGGGTGCGTGCGCAGTTCCGGACCGCAGGCGGGCTGTGTTCGGATGGGGGCACCCTTGATCCGATTTGTGCAGCTGGCTGCGCGAGTGCTATGTTGGGTGGCACGCCTCATAGGTTTTTCCATGTTTGTTGTATTTTTCTGGCCTCCTGGAGGTGCCTTGGTTCGCAACATGCGTCACGCATGTCAAGGCAGCGCCGATGGTGGATGTCATCTGCAAGGCTGGGATGTTGCAAGGGGGTGTGTTGGTGCGCACTGGGGAGGCAGCCGCAGGGTGTGCAGGAGGTGGACTGGCCTGAACGCATTGTTGCGGTGCTCCAGCTCCGGCGCAAACCTCTGTGCTTCTCGCGCAAGCTCTGCCGCCAGCGCATGCTTTGGCTGACTGTGGTTACCGGCCTTGCAAGGGTGTGGGGGCGATGGCAGCCACCTGAATGGCAGCTTCTGTGTGACCAGGTCGACTGGGTCTGTGAAGGGGTGTGCACTTCATCAGTGCTGTGGCCGGCCTTTGGGTGCACACAAGTGCGCCATTCATCCAATGGCCGGGTCGTGGTCGAGCAGTGCAAATAGGGGCAAATGCGATCAGGCTATGCTGTGCACTGGCTTTGAACCCGCCACATGCAAAGCGCTGGCAGCCATGCTGGGTCGACAGCATGCATGCCAACGCACAGTTTTCCGAGGCTTGCTGCGAACCTGTATTGGCTGAGATGATGTGCATTCAGGGGTTTCTAAGCTCACTACGCGCCGGCCTTCAATCGCCGCGCCTGCGTGGTTGCCGCTGTGTCGCTGGTAGAGTTTGGATCGGACAGGCGCTTGCACGAACGAAGTGCTCCTTTACTAGGTGCTTGGCCCTATGGCCACGAAGTGGAATGGGCCAGATGTGGGCTTGGCTTGCGGAGGGACCCTGTATTTGCAGACATGCTGCTTCCTTCAGACATGCTTGGCCATCTATTGTCGATTTTAATGCAAAAAAATGTTGTTGTGACAACACTTGGTGGTTCCTTACTTCATCTACCTACCATCTCAACTGCTTATGCCCCCGTGCGTCTCCCTCATTCAATTTTCAATTCAAGCTTGTTGTGGCTCATTGCATCTTTGATCACAACGGCTTGTGATGCGGATGCAATCAACTCATACGGTCACAGTTCGAACGCCTAGGACAATGCATGCGCACTTATCTACGCCGCACACCCCAGGTACACTGTAGAGCAGGTGTGCAAGGGTGTGCGGACACACACCATGCCCCCAGCACCCTGAACCACAGCCCTGGCGCACAGCAGGCGGTCAGCCGCCAGAGTGGCTCACGGGCACAGTGACGAAGCGGCCGTCCTGGTAGGACGACGTAAACTGCTCTGGCAGGGCGTGCTCGATCAGGTCGGCGTCCGGCGTCGCGCCCGGCACGGCCACGTTGACCTCGCTGCTCTTGGCCGTCGTGACCGTCGCGTCCAGCGACGCCGCCGACAGGAACAGCTGCGCCGCGCGGCGCCCGGGCCCCATGAGTGTGGCAGTCGGGATGATGGAAGTCGGGATCATGGGAAAATGCTGATTAAAATTCCGACCATGCCCCTTCCCATTTGAGAACCCGGCAGTGCGGCCAGGCGCCGGCGCGCAGGGCGGGACGCGCGCGGCCCGCGCGAGCTGCCACCCCTGCAGGCCTGCAGCAGCGCCTGACCGGCTTGCCGGCAGCGGAGGTCGGCGTGCGCCGCGCGGCCGCCTCGCAGACGCACTTCATCGAGCATGCATGCGCATGATCTCGCCTGCATGCACGACGCAGCGACCAACACCCGCACCGGAGGCAGAGCACCCTTCGCGATCTCGTGCATGACGGGAGGTCAGGGCGCCGAGCAGCGCGCCGCCCGCATATTTGCACGCCGACCGCGCCCCCCGGGGCGCCCAGAGACCAGCGCAACACAGAAGCGGGTGCGCGCGGCGCGGCGGGCGGCTCTGAGGGGCGCCAGGGCGCCGCACCTGCACGCCGTCGCACTTGTCGACGGCGATGGTCGGCACGCGCCCGGTGACCTGCACCTGCAGCGCCGTGCTGTTGACCAGCTCGCAGACGGCCACCAGGTCGTCGAACACCACGCCCGTGCGCGCGCACTGGTCCACCGTGATTGCGTTGACCTTGCCCTTGACCTGCCGCGCTGCGGCCTGCCATGTGGCGATCGCTGCGCGGCGACGGTGCGGCGCCAGCCGCTCAGGCACCCTCACGCCATGCGGCGCACCTCTGTCAAGGCTCAAGGCCAGGGCGGCCAGGCGCGCCTGCGGCGGCAGGCTCCGCGCCCCGGTGCCCCGCACGCTGACAGGGCATGAGGGCGGCGGAGCGGGGGCGCGCGGGGGGCGGCGCCGCACGCGCCTGGATGGTGCAGTTGCGGCAGCCGAAGATGTACACGGTCTGGCGCGGGTGGGTGTCGCACAGCAGGATGTCGTGGTTGTCCACGTGGTGCTCGACCACCCACTTGCGGTCGGCCTCGCACGCGGTGCGCGGCGGCGCGCGCGCGCGCGGCGCGGCGGCGCCAGGCGCGGCGGCGCCGGGCGCGGCCCTGCGCGCGTCTGCGGCGCGCCGGGCGCCGGCGGTCAGACACCGCGCGTCAGCCCGCGCTCTCCGCGGCAGTAAGGGAGCCGCGGCACCCGCGAGCGAGGCAGGGAGCCAGCCACAAGCCTGGAAAACAGAAGGAGGGGGCCCGCAAGGGCGGCACCCGCCGAGGAGGGCACCACGCCCGAGCGGTCCGCGCGGTTCTTGGTCTTCATGTCGGCGGTGACCTTTCGCAGGCCGCCCGTCACTGCGTCACCCTGCCGCCCAGCCCCGCCAGACCTTTGTTGTCCATTTAAATTATTCACTCAACCTTGGTGGTCTGCGTACTCTTGATAGACTGACCTGCCTGGCTGGCGGGCACCACGCGCAGGCCGGCCTGGCAGCGATGCCGGTCCCGGGGCGCCCGCAGGCGGCGCACGCGCGCGGGCGTGCGCCGCACCTTGCTGAGCTCGGCGAACAGCGCGTTCATGTTGGGGCCCGCGGGCGCCGCGGGCTTCGCGCCGCCGGCCGCCGGCCGCTCCAGCAGGCTGCCCGGCCCGCCCGGCGGCTTGGGCGGTGGCGGCGGCGGCGGCCCGCCCCTGGCGCTGGGCGCCCTGCCCGGCGCCGGCGCGCTCGCGGCGCCGGCCGCGGGCGCCGAGGCTGCAGGAATGCACAGAATGTCGGGACATGTGCGTATACTTTGGCTGGCAGCTCCACACGCGTTTGCAACCCAGAAGTCAAGCATGGCTGGCGGCCTGGCCTGCGACCGCCAGAGGCTCGTGGAGTTTTGCACGCGCTGGCACACGTGCGCCTAACACTGAGTTGCGGCTGCAGGCAGGGCTGCAGCGCATGCTTGACAGCGCTCCTGCCACTGCACCAGGCAACAGCCTCTCCTGACACGCTATCCTCAGTTCCTCTTCCATGGCAGCCCACCAGGCAGAGCGCAGGCGGGGGCCCGCACCAGGGCCCGGAGCGCCGGCCTGGAACGCCGCGAGCGGCACGCCGCGCGCATTCCAGACGGGCCCGGCGGGCGCGTGCTTCGCCACAAAGCCCCTGTCAGCGCGCATCTCTCCCAAGTGAGACCCGTTTGAACCCTTCCCGGTGTACGCTGAATGGATCTCTGGCCGAGTAAGGAGCGGAGGCGCTCTGTGCCTAGGACAGGGCTTGCTAGGAGGTGAACCGACGCGTTCGTGGCCGGTACTGCCACCTATCGCTGGGGGGCGGTGCGGGAGCGGGCTCAGCCAGCTCGCGCTGGCCACGGCAGCCAATTCAGCTGCGTCACAGGAGCGCAGCAAGGCAGCACAGCCTGGCCGGGACACGGCCAGCGAGTATGGCAACTCTTCGCAGCAGCTTCGCGGCTGCATCGCTCTGGCAGCAACGTCCGTGCCGCTCGGGCCGCTTTGCACACATGCACTGTGGCGCCGCGGCATGGGACGCGGGCGGCCCCGCGGGCGCGCGCACCGCAGTGCCGCCAGCGCGTCCTTGAGCGCGCGCGCCCAGGCCGCGTGCGGCGTGCCGCGGTGCTCCATCAGCACCTTGTTCGCGAAGAACTCGGCCGCCTGGCCGCTCTCCTCCACATGCTTTGCGAGAGCGCTCATGCCTGGCCGCGCCGCGCCGGGCGCTCACGTCAAACTTGCCTGGTTATGCGTGACATTTGAACGGGCGGCGGCGGCGTGGATGCTTCTGCAGCTTTGCTTGCTTCCGGCACGGGCTGCGATGGCGGCTGTTTTTCTGCCGCTGCTGCAGCGCCCAGCACGGGCTACCCGAAGCTGGCTGGTGCAGGCTTGTTGCGCTCATTCAGTCGCTCCTGCGGTCGCTGTGCGCGCTGGTGCATCAACAGCTTCCCCCACAGTGCATTCGCACAGGCATGCGGGCGCAGGGGGGCAAAAAGCGCTGCTCGTCGCGCTCAGCCCCCAGCACAGGCCGGTCTTGGTGCAAAGCGGGAAAGCTGATGCAGAGTTTAAACACGCACGGGCTGCCCCAACAAGGAGCCTCCACCCCAAGAACAATGCACCCGAGCAGGCACTGTGCTCGTCTTTACTCACAGCCAGCAGGCTGGGGCAGTCAGCTCGGGTGCAATGGCCGGAAGGCGCGGCGGGGCGCACCGCTGCCGGGGCCGGCGTAGGCGACCCAGGCCAGGGCGGGCAGCGCGTCGGCGGCCGCCTTGAAGTGGTTGAACGCGGCGCCGCGCCGGCCGCCGGTCAGGCGGTCGGCCGCCGCGATCTCGGCCGCCACCGGCGCCAGCAGCGCCTGCAGGCCCGCCTGGTCCGGCTTCTGGCACGCCGCCACCGCCTCCAGCACCCGCCGCTCCGCCTGGTGGGTCACACAACGTATGAAAGGCCTGGCTGAGCTCAGCATGAGTCAAGCTGCTGCCTGCAGCCAGGCAGCCGGCTGCCGCAGGCCGGTCCCGGCGAGCGGCGCCGCCTGCGCGCCCGCCTGATGGGGGCCTGACACGCTGCCGCAGCATCAGCTATGTCCACCTGGCTGCCACGCCTCGACGGCTGGTGTTGCTGGGGTCAGGCAAGCTGCTACGCTTCGCGGCAAGCCCTGCGAGGCGTGCAAGCTGCTGCCGCCACTAATCTCTGCCCGCGCGGCCGCTGCCTACACTTCGAGGTCCCTTCAGATCGTGGCGTGCTGGGAGTGGCACAGGGAGCAATGCAGGCTGTGCTGCTACTTATTTGGTCGCACCGCGAAGGCGTTGGCGACCACTTGCGTGCACTTCAGCACCTGCGTCATGCACGCGCCGTGTCAGCGGTGGAGAGACTGCAGTGCATGCTCACTGCCAGCGGGCGCCGCGCACGTCGTCACCCAGCGTCGCTGCGGACGCGCTGAGGGCGGCGACTGCCGGCGCGACAGATGCGTCCCAGTCCGCGAGCTGCGAGCTGCCTCCAGCAGCTGGCGCCGCCTTTGCACCCGCAGCAGACGAGCCAGGTTCCTGCCTGGCCGAGTGCAGGCCCTGTGCCGCGCCCGCTCCACTGCTGCCCGGTCTGCTCGTGAGCCCCGCCTGCGCAGCCAATATATATTTACAAGATGCATCATCCAGTTGAGGATCAAGCGACAGACCAACGTGTCGGACGCGGCTACCTCTGCAGCCTCGAGCCGCGCTGCGACGCCCTCCAGCCGGTTGATGACGCTGTCCAGCGCCCCAGTGCCCTGCATCGTGCTGCGGGCAGCGTTTTCTCGCTGTTAGTACCACGCTGAAGGCAGAGGTGGAAGAGTTGATGTCCGTTTTGGGCACCACCTTGAGAGGTAAGCTTGCGGCAAGCTGCTTGCCCCCACAAGAGGGCAGACCTCCGGCAGGTTTGCGAATGATTGAGCAGCAGAAGAGGAGAGGTCACTGTACAGCGCCTCCCACCACTCACTGCACAGGCATAGGCTTGCCAGCACCGCTCTGTATGAGGGGCGATGCTGGCACAGCAACCTCAGCATGCCCGGCTCTTCAGCGACGGAGAAGTCTGCCAGCAAGCACGTCCGAGGGTGCGCTCCTTACAGGGTAGCTGGTCTCCAACGTTGCCGCCATCATTAAGCACATCATGCGCGCTTACTCACACTGTGAGGGCTTGCCACAGGCTTGCACGTGTGCACTTCGCTCCAACAGGCACAGGCGCGTCCTCAGTGAGTTGCGCGTCCCGACACTTTGGTTCGCAGGCATCAGTATATCATGGAGTTGTATAGATTTTAGCTACTGTTGACACACCTCAGCATAGCCTTGCTCCGCAGGCGATGCCGCCGGGCCAGCAGCGTGTCCGCAAAGGATGACTCGTGGGGCGTCGCGGCGCTGGACGCCAGCGACGCCCCGGCCCTCTTCACGCTGGCAGAGCAGCTGGAGCAGTTTGCGGCTATGAGGGCAGCACAGGCGCGCAGCTGCACCACTCCTTGTTCTCACAGGTTGGGATTATATGTCCGCTTCCGTTCGCCCGGCAAGGCGCAAGCTATCTCTGACGCCGGCCGCCCTGACAGGACAGCATCTTCCACGCACTGGCGGACGATGCGTGGATGACGCCGGCGCGCACGACGGTGAGCGCCGACGGCCTCAAGGCCTACAACACGGCTGACCGCATGGCCTGCGTCGCAATACAGGCAAGCCCCTCCAGATGCCAAGCACCTCGGCGACGCCGCCGCCATGCGCTGCTGCCGCCCGTGTTCCACGCAAGGCTGACACCATGGCGGTGCTGCGGCACGCCTCCGCGCTTTGCGTTGTGGAACAAAGGAGGCAGCGACACACGGAAGCAGGGCATGCAGCGCCAGCTGCCTGCTGCGAGCACGCCGCGCATGCGTGAGAGCGGCCAGCAGGGGTGCAGGTGGGTGACGGCGAGCGCGTGCAGTGGGTCGTCAGCAGCGCTACCGCTCTGGCGCGCCTGCACCGCCCGCCGCTGCCCTGTTCCTGCCGTGCTTGGCTTGCAAAGCGCGGGGTTGGCCGCGTGCGCGCCGCGTGCGCGCCGGCGTCATGTCCCGCCCTCGGCAAGACAGGCAACATGCTGTGCTTAGGTGCTACATCCCCTACCGTCCGTACGCTCACAGCGCAATGCAACTTCATGCGCTGGGCGCACTGGAGCCACTGGGATGAAGCACTTTCCCTTGCATGTGGGCAGGCCATCACACGTGTCACACACGTGCAGTTTACAAGTAAGTTTAGAGCTGACCAGCTTCCCATGGCCCGGCGCGGCATGCAGCATGCTTTTCGCACGGGCGCGCGTGCGGCGTGCGGTGCAGCCTGACGCGCACGTACGACTAGGCAATGTCAGCAAGCCCTAAACCTCTGGCCCGGTTGCCAGGTGCGCCTGGGCGGCGGCAGCGTGCGCATTAACGTCTTCCCGGACACCTCTACGCTACTGCCCAAGCTGGACATCGAGCTCTTCCACTTCTTCGGCCGCGTCAACATGTACGTCAACCTGGTGCCGCGGGCCAACCTGGTGCGCCTGCCGCTGGTACGGGTAGGGTAGGGTAGGGTGGGGTGGGGTGCCGCGCGCCAGCCTGGTGCGCCCGCCGCCGCCACATGAGAGCTGTGCGAGACATTCGAGCAGGTTTGTGCACTGACTTTGCTGCCCTGGCCAAGTGAGTAAAGGCACATGGCCGTGGGCACATGCGGGCGCCGGGCACACGTGCCTGAAGTCATGAGCCACTCGGCACCGCCCAAGCGGGAAGCATTGCCCCGGGCATGATTTCCGGCATGGTCGGCATCATGCAGGCCAAGCGCTTGAACGCGGTGCGAGCCACTTGTCGGCGGCCCACTCTGCTCCAGACGTCTCCTGCGCAGGTGAACCACCCCAGCCTGCGCTGCTGAGCGCGGATGCGGGGCCTCATCAGCATGCACCTCACAGCGCACACGGGCCAGGTCCTGGACGCAGGGTACCTGGAGCGCTTCTAGGGTTTGGGACCTCGTCACCATGCAGCTCGCACCGCGCGCGCGCCAGGTCCTGGACGCAGGGTACCTGGAGCGCTTCTACACCCGGCCGTCGCCTGGCGGCGGCCCCTCCTGGCACGAGCTGTACCTCGAGTGCGCGGGCAACGCTTCGCTAATACCCTTCCAGACGCGCGCCGCGCCCATCCGCGCGCTAGCCGGCCAGACCGCGCTGTTCTACTCGGCGCGCCACCTTGTAGATACCGGCTTGCCTAATTGCGTGGACGCACAGGTGGGGTGCGTGCAGACATGCGGGCGCGCGTGGCTGAGAGCAGTCGGCCTGCGGGTCACCTGCAGAGCGTGCCGGCGTGTCATGGTCATGCGCATGCGCAGGCGGCCTGATGCGTCGCAGCGCCTGGCATGCACCCCCGGGCGGTGTGAGAGCAGAGTAGGCCAGGCCTCCTGCCCCCACCAGGAGCATGTCTAGTGCAAGCTGTTGGAGCACTGTGTCGCTCCAGCTGCACAGGTGGAGTTGTGAATTGATACTCAGGCAGCGTGCCTGCGGCGCCACAGGCGGAGGGGTCCCTGGAAAACACGCGCGCGATGGCGGACCTGGCGCGCCGCGCAGCAGTGCTGTGGATGGACCTGCGCGCGGCGGCCGCGGCGGACCGGCTGACGCCGGACGAGCGCGCCGCTCTCGCGGCCTACAATGCCGCGCACCTGGGGTTCGTGCGCAAAGACCCCGACAACTCGGCGCGCCGCCGCGCTGGCCTCATCCCTGGCTTGCGTGTGTGCGGGGCCACTGCACTGTGCTTCAGCTGGGAGGCCCGTGTTGCGCATGCACAGGCTGCGCATGTCACGACGTGCGTGTTCCACTCAAGCCACCACTCCATACATATTTCGCCCAGCTGTGCGCTCTGCGGCGGGTCGGCTGCGCGCCGTGCGGTGCAGGTGCTCGGGGCGGTGCAGGTGCTCCCCGCGCGGTGCGTCTGCACTCCCACCGCATGCTAACGCGCGCATGACCATCCGGCGCCGCCCGCCCGGCAGAAAGTGGGGGACTTGCTGGGCGCGAACGCGCTGGAGGAGATGCTGCGGCTCAGCAGCCGCGACCCGCGCATCCTGGCCGGCTGAGCGCGGCGAGCGCATGGCACGAGTTGAAGCAGCCCCGATGCTCCAGGCCGGGCACGTTGGCTGCAAGAGAGCATGCTGTGGCAGTGCGGCAGTGCGGCAGTGGACGGTGTCGAGCATATAGAAGCAGCGCCATTCTCCTCTCGCTCCAAAGACAGATAAGATATGGTGTATGCATGCCTTCTGCATGTGGTGCATTCACCTGTTACACTACACCACTGAGTCGCTTCCAGTACAGAGCCAACCTAAGACATCACCGGGCTGCAAGTTCTTGTCACAGCCCTATGCTAGTGCCGACAAACGCTGCCACCTTTTGCACATCGTCATTAAGCTGCTACGATGTCACGCTGCAGGAAACGCACTCTCCACCACCCCACAGTCCATGAAACCCATGTGCAAGATACACCCCCGCTGCCAAACAGGGTGCCCCATCAATGCCAACCCTGTGTATAAGAGCTATTACAATGCGCTGCAGAGCTGCAGCAGCACAGCCGTAGTGCCCGGCATGCGCAGCTTACGAATGTGTGCGGTGGTTGGCTGCAGTGCAGCAGCCTGCTCTCGCATGGTCCGTTGTACGGCCGGCAGAGAGTGAGCGCACTGTACACTGCCTGCATGTGTGCGGCATGGGGCATGTCATGGTGACATGCAAGCGTGCCCCACAGCGTGCCGCGCCTTGCTGATCGAGCAGTTCTGCCAGGTGCACCAAGCACGCGCGGAGGCGCGCGAGACAGAGGCAGCAGCCGAGCAGCGCTTTGCGGCGGCGCTGGCGCTTGAGCGCGCGGAGCTCGACAAGCAGGTGCAGCACAGTCTATATGTGCAGCAGTGCGGCAGTGCTGCGCCGCTCTGGCTTGGTTTATCGGACGGCGCATGCGCCAGACAATGGTTTGAGACGGCTGCACACGACATGCAGATGTGACAGCATGGGGCACGAAGAAAGTCAGCCGGAGTTAAGGCAAGCTTGTCTCTCATAATGTGCCATGCCCTGCTGATCGAGGTAATGTTGCCCAGGTGGACCAAGTGCGCTTTGAGGCGCGCGTGGTGGAGGCAGCAGCCGAGCAGCGCATCGCCGCAGCGCTGGCGCTCCAGCATGCGGAGCTTGTCAAGCAGGCGTGCAACTGGCTGTGCATGTAAGACTGCATTACGGATGTTTGCTGCACTGCCCTGGCCTGCTTTGGTGCACTGTGTGCGCACCAGACTGCGAGTGGGGCCGCTGTGCACGCACGTCATGCGCGTGGCAGCGTGGGCAATGGAGATGAGCTGCAGTGCTCAGAAGCGGCCATCCTACTCATGATGCCTTGCTGATCGAGCAAGTCTGCCTAGGTGCACCAAGCACGCGCTGAGGCGCGCGCGGCGGAGGCAGCGGCTGAGGAGCGCCTTGCCGCGGCGCTGGCGCTTGAGCGCACGGAGCTTGACAAGCAGGTGAGGAGCTTTTTGTGCATGTGCTGCAGCAGGCTGCAACGCCTGCGCTTGGTCCTGCAGCAAGTGTATGCGATTGACCATGAGTGAGACGGCTGCACATGCTCTGCGTTTGGCAGCATGGGGCATGGGGTAGTGGAGCTCAGCTGGAGGCAAGCGCTTGTCTTTTCATATTGTGTTTCTGCGCTGCTGACCGAGCGCTACTCTCTGCCCAGGTGCAGCAAGCGCGCGCCGAGGCGCGCGCCGAGGCGGAGGCGGCCGCCGAGCAGCGCTGTGCCGCGGCTTTAGCGCATGAGCGCGCAGAGCTTGCCAAGCAAGCGCGCCGCCTGCTGTGCATGTGTAGCATCGGGGAGCTGGCTGCATTGCCCTAGCCTGCTCTTGCACACTCTATGTGCGGGTGTGTGTGCGGGACTGCGGATGCGGCCGCTGTACATGCCATGCATGCGGTAGCATGGGGCATGTATTGCTGGAAGTGAGGTGCGCCGCATGCAAGCTGCCCGCTCCGCTCATGGTGTGGCATGCTCTGCTGATCGAGGGAGCGCGCCCAGGTGCTGCAAGCACACGCTGAGGCACGCGCTGCGATGGAGGCTGCAGCCGAGCAGCGCCTGGCAGCCGCGCTGGCGCGTGAGCGCGCACAGGCTGACAAGCAGGCGCGCAGCCTCTTGTGCACGCACGGCCCTTGGCTGCACCGCCCGAGCCTGGTTCTGCAGAGGGTGTATGCGGCAGACCGTGAGCACGACATGCTATGTACATGCATGCATGTGGTGGCGGAGCTCAGCTATAATCTGCAAGCGTGTCGGACCCATGAAGGTGGGCCATGCCTGCACGATCAGGATGCCGTCGCCCAAGTGCGGGAGGCGCGCGCCGAGGCGGAGGCGGCGGCCGAGCAGCGGCTGGCCGCGCTGGACCAGGCGTGCCGCGAGGAGCGGGAGGCGGCCGTGCGCGAGGCCCTGGCGCTGGGCGCCCGGCGGGTGCGCACTTGCCCGCTCGCTTCCCCTCCCTTACACGCCTTTTCATGTACACCTTCACGACACGCAGTGCGACAGACACTTCATCAAGCCGCCACAGAGCACACCCGCAGTGGGCCCGGCACAGGGGCCCGCGCCTTCGCAGTGGCGCAGCAGGCTGCCGTGCCTTGTTAAGACAGGTCATGTGCACCCTCGCGGCACGCACTGCGCCAGTGCGCCGAGCGGCTGCAACAGAGCGCGCCCGCCGGGGGTCCTGGCATGGTCTCCTGGCGGGGCGGTGCGTGCCGCAGGCTACCGACAAAAGAATAGACTGCCATGGACACGATTGACTTAGCCTTGTACTGTGACAGCTGAGGACATGCATCGTTCCAGGGCATGTACACCGCATAATTCTGCTCTGCTGGAATGCAGTATCTGCATGTGCCTGCGCCAGGGCATGGATGCTGCAACGATGGACGGTGATGCGCGGCCGCGCGCTGAGCCGGAGGCTCAGACGCGCGGGGCCGCGTTGCAGCGGGAGGCCTGGGCAGCGCCCGCCGCGCCGGCGCGCTCCGCTGGGCGCCATGGGGCGGCGCCCGTGTGGGTGCCCGCCGAGCGCGGGCGCAGCGTCAGCGGCGCGGCGGCCGCGCCCCTCGCGGATGCTGGGCGCACAGGGATGCCGGCAAGCGGGCAGCGCGGCGCGCGCGTGCGGGAGGGAGGCCATGCATACACCTTGTCAGGCGGTCCTGGGCGCACAGCGACCCCCGCGCCGCCGCCGCTCTATGCCCGTGCGGGCGCGATGTGGCCCAGAGTGGAGGCTTGGGGCAAGCCTGGCGCAGCGCGCACAGGCGGCAAGGCCGAGCGGCCGACGGCTGCGGGACCCTGCCCTGCAGCTGTCTAGATGCACATAATTTCAATAAATTTCAATCAAGCGGAGGCGGCGGTCATACGTGCGCACGCGGCGGAGCACGCCACGTGACGGGTAGGGAGGGCAGTGCATGTGGCCTGGCCCTGCGCCGCTGGCGAGGCGCGCCGCAGGGGCATTGCGTCACCTACTGTCACCAGCAACATGCATTGTGTCTTAGTGAAGAGCTGGCTCGTGCAGAGTTGTATCCTGCCGTGCAACTGGAGCAACGTCTGGGCTCTGGGCCAATTCAGGCTGCTCAGGCGCCCAGCGTTCACATGGGGCCTGTCAGGCAGGTAGTGAAGCTGTAACCAAAATCCTCACTCAAGCTGTGGCTGTCATACAGCCCAGCATGCTCAGCTTTTGAAATTGTGGTCTGTTCACCTCTGAAGGCATTTGGCCCAAACATTTGGGCCGAAAATGGGCCAGTGTCTGTTTCGGCGCGGCGCGCTCCGCGGCGGCGCTGGCGGCGCGCCTGCTGCTCGCGCTGCTGGCCGTGTACGCCGGCTATGTGCAGGCGCGCCGCATCGCGCTGCGCGACTGGGCGCTGTTCTCGGCGCACCGGCCAGCGGGCGCATGGCGCGGCGACGCGCACGATAACAACTGGCTGCTGCTGGAGGCGCTGCTGGCGGTGCCGCTGGCGGCGGGCCTACGCACGGGCGCTGCGGCGCGGCTGCTGGCGGTGGCGCTGCTGCTGGAGGCCGTCTCCTGCTGGCCGGCCTGGGCCACGTTCCCCACCTGGCGCGTCCCGCACTGTGAGGCCATTACGGGCCGTTCCAGGCCGTGGGGCATGTGAGCCCGGCTTTGCTGTGGGTGGGCAGCATCTGCTGGAGGTTGCCTGCTGTGACTAGGATTTTCACTCAGCGGCCTTACATAGCCAGACACAGCGGCCTTAGGCTGTCTCTGGACAGCCGGCGCGCTGGCGCGCGCACCCTCGCAAACCCCTGTGGCACAGGTCTACTGTGCATGCAGGCACAGCATCCATGCACAGTGCATGTGACGCGCGCTGCATGCGCCGGCACAGCTGCAATGTGCGCAACAGCGCTCTGGCGCGCGTCGGGCGCGCTGACGCGCGCGCCGCCGCCGGCAGGCACTACCAGGCGCACGTGCGCTCGCACTTCTGCGCCAACCTGGGCGTCGCGGGCGGCCTGCTGCTGCTGCAGTCGGTGGGCGCGGGCAGCTTCACGGTGGACCGCCTGCTCCAGAAGACCAAGGGCGGGTGAGCGGGAGAGGGCGAGCGGGACGACCGGGTTGCTGCTGCGGCCGGTGGGCGCGCGCGGCTGCACGGCAGACCGATCGCTGAAGGCGACGAGGGGCGGGCGAGCGATGGTCGCTAGCTGGTGACTCATGGTCGGGCTCTCCACCAGTGGAGGCCAGGAGGGCCTGCAGGATGTACATGTAAGAGAGAGAGGGAGAGGGAGCGTGTCAAGGTCTGCAGGGAGAGGCTAGGCGTTGAGGAGGGAGCGCAGACATCTGGTGATGAGTGAAGAGCAGGCAGCTCATGTGCTTCAGCATTGCAAGGGATAAAGTTGGAAAGCCATACCAAAGTCAGCCCTATTGGCCTGAATGACAACACATGCTGCCGCGCAACTTGGCATCCGCACCATGCCAGCTTCAAAAAGGTTTGTCACTGTGTTATCAACCGTTACTGCACAACTTACAGGCAACAAGTCAGCGCCCAAAAAGCTGACCCGTCCTGTGCCACTTCGCTGTACGCATGCAAACGCGCAAAGACCAGCAAGCCAACCAGTCTGGGGATATTATATGCACACAGAGCCGAGCTGCCGCAGGGCCCTAGGCGTAGGCGGGCTGGGCCTCGGCGGGCTGGGCCTCGGCGGGCTGGGCCTGGACGGCCAGGCCCAGGTGCGCCACATCTAGGATGGCCCCGCCGCTGGCGGGCCGCGAGGCGAAGATGACATGGTCCAGCGACCCGCCGTGCGCCGCGCGCTCGCCCGCCGCGGCCTCGCACTGCGCGGCAGCCAGGCGCCAGCGTCACCACATGCACGCTTCGGGCATCATGCAGAATACTCTGGCTGCCTGCACTGCCAAGAGCTTTGTCTCTTCTGACTACAATGTCAACAGATGGAGAGCGTTAGGGTTAGTGGTAGGTCACATCAAGCCTTGACCACGCGCCTGCTCCGGGTCATCGTAGTAGGCGCGCGTGACGGCAGCGATAAAGGCGTCCGCATCGGCGTCGTGCACCAGGCTGACGGTGCAGCCGCCCCAGCCGGCGCCTGTCAGGCGCGCCCCAAGCGCGCCGGCCGCCTTGCACTTTGCCACCAGGCGGTCCAGGTTGGTGCTGCTGCACTCAAAGTCGTCCCTGCGCGCACCCCACATGGTGATACACAGGTGCACCTGGCCCCATGATGCCACGCATGGTCCTGGTCTACCGGGTTAGTTCAGCTCGTGAGCATGCAGAGATGACCTTGTGAGAAAGAGCCCCGCTAGAGGTTAAGCATGCGTGACGGTTATGAATGGCTGAATGTCGTACATAGTGGTGTGACTGACCTGCTGAGCGCTCCCGAAAACGGTGCAAAGTGGCAGGGCGGACGCCCACAGCTGTACCCAGCCTGTGCCTTCGGCGCATGACGCCCTGACTCAACCCCGCAACAAAAAATCAGGGCTCACCGGCAGGACGCCTGGCTGGCGTCCATGAGCGCGCCGAGGCGGGCCAGCTTGGCGTCCGGCGCCGCGTCGGGCGCGTGGCAGATGGCGCGGAACTCCGGCACGCGCGCGGCCTCGCGGAACACGTGCCGCGCGCGCGCCTGCAGCTGCAGGCCCGCGCCTGCGCGGCGGGGGCGCGCGGGCGCGCCGTCAGCGCTCGCCCAGCCGCGCCGCGCCGGGTGCTGCCAGAGGGGACCATGCGCGGGGCGGGACGGCCCAGCGCGCAGCACACCCGCTCCCACCCCGCGCGCTCGCAGCACACGCTTGGCGCCCAAGATGCGCAGCATCCCAGCGCCCCTGCTCTGCGAGCGCAGCAGCCCCTCCGCAGAGCCTTCGTCGATGTGCGCAGGGACCTCAGTGAGACACGGGGCGCACGCACCCTGCTCGGCGAGCGCCACGCAGCGCAGCTGGTGCTCGTTCAGCACCTGCTCCAGCGGCGCGCCGAGCCGCTCCACCAGCTCCGCCTGCGCCGCACAGGCGGATAGGGTTGCTGCCCTACCCTTGCATGCCAAGACGCCAGCTTGGTCGCGGCCGCGATCATTGTGATGGTAGGGTCGGTTGGGATTGCGACGATCAAAACTTTTTAAATGAATGAATCATTGCTGCTTTATCTGCGGCGGCGCGGCACCGAGCCGCCCAGCAAGCTATGAGGACCCGCTCGCCCCCGACCATGCTTGCCATCCAGGCATGCATCACCCATCCCTGTGACGTGACGAGAGCAGGGCCTGCAAGCGGCAGCAGGCACACGCGCTCTGGTGCACTTGAGAAGTACCCCCACCGATCTCCTGATCATGGCGTTCCGTCCTGGAACACACGCGCGTCTCGCACGCGTAGACTCAACGCGTGCACGCGGCGGGTGCGGCCCCGCGCACCCTGAAGTACGCGGCCGGGTGCAGCAGCTTGTTGACGCCCGCAGCCGCGTCGCCGCCGCCCGCGGCGGCCACGTCGGCCTCTACCTGCACCAGCTGCGTGCGCTGCCGCGCCTCCTCCTGCAAAGGTGTATGTGGGGCAGGGTCGGTAGGGTTAACCAGGGTTCTGCAGGCCTCTGCTCAGACAGAGCGACCCAAGACAGGCACACCCTGCACTCCCCCCACTCACTGCTCGACTGCAGCAAACGCAGCGCAAAAGCGCTCGAGGCGGGCGCTGGGTGGGGCCGCGCACCGCTGGCGCGCCGCAGGCCAGCGCGAGGAGGATGGCCGCCAGGCGGCACTCGGTGACGCGCATGTTGTACTCGTAGTCCGCGCTCTCAGCCTTCCTGCTGACGGTGAGGCTGTTGGCGATCACAAACATGGCGCCCTCCGGCAGCCGCACGTCCTCCGCGCGCACCTGCATAGGGTAGGGTCAGGGTCTCAATCGGGATTATGATATCACAGGGTCTCTTTTTGGGGAGGGTGCGCGCCCGACGTGTGCAAACACGGTCTGCATGACTGGTGTCAGGTTGGTGCGACAGCCATACGTCGCGAGAGCGCCAGGAGAGGCGCCGCGACAAGCTGGGTGAGGAGCGGCGGCGCGGCCCTGTTCCGAGGCGGGGCAGCGGCGCGCCCGTGGCAGCGCAGGGGCGCGCCGGGTTGAAGGAGATGAGCTTGGCGACGCCGGCCTGGCCCATTATGGAGATGGCCTGGTCCATGCCGCCCGACTGCGTGCCCACGTACTTCTCGCACTCCGCCGCAAAGTGCGCGACCTCCTGCGCGGCCGCGCGCGCGCGGGTGACCTAGGGTCGCTGGCAACTGGTCAGATACGCACTGTTCAAGACCATCCTTGCCAGCGCGCGACCGCCTGCGCGCCGGCGCGCGCCGCTGCGGGTGGCCGGACCCCCTGCCAGACATGGCGCAGCGTGTCTGACTGATGACCTCGTGCTGCGTGCACCGCCTCACAAACATACAGCATGTACCAACCACACGCTACGCTGCCTGCTATACTAGAGGCACTTTTCTTGTGACCATGTGCGTGCCGCCAGAGCAGCCGGCAACCCCAGGGGGTCCCCCACATCCAGCTGCAATTTTCAGAAACGCCTGCTGTGGTTGCAAGCACGTCTGCCACGCCCCTTGATTTGGTTTCGTGCACACCACGGGCAGACTGCGAGCCCTGCAGCCTTCACCGCATGGGCCCGAATCGTATCATGCTTAAGCAGGTACTGTCAGTGAGCCCCACAAAGCAGGTCCCCCTCAGAGAGTCCCCTGCACCGCCCGCCTCCTGCGGGCCCCCGGCGCGGGCGCGCGCGCGTGGCGCCCGCGCCTCGCAGCGCACCGCGCTCGGCGGGCGCGCGCCCGCCGCGGCCAGCACGGCGAGCGCGCCGGCGCACACCAGCGCAGAGGAACTGGACAGGCCCGCGCCTGCCCCCGGCCGCGCGCACAGGCGCGCGCCTCAGCGCCCGCCCCTCCACGGCGCAGCCGGGCGCCGCTGCGGTCTGCGCGCTCAAGCCCCGGGCCCGCCCCGACCCCGCCCGCCCCATGCCACCCCGCCCCGGCCCCGTCTAGGGCTGGTGGCTTACCTGGAGCGAGCGTGGTGACCTCCTGGGCAGCCTGGAGCCCGTGCAGGCTCAAGCGGTGCTCCCCATGTGTACTGTACACAGCGAAGGGTGGCAGGGAGGGCGGGGAGGGCTTGCTGGCCCCGCTGAGCAGGCTGCACACCCCCTTGCTGAGGCGGATGCCGTGTACGGCCAGCACGGCCAGCGAGGACGCACAGACGAGCGCCGCCGATGACGACAGGCCCGACCCTGTGCACGAGGACGGGCTGCTCTTAGCGCGAGCCCGCTCTGGACGTGCATGGCAGCGGACGCCAGGCGCGCCCCGCAGCATAACTAGGGTGACAAGAGAACCCGGACAGGTACACTAGAGCCTGCAGCAATGGCCATGGGGGCCATGGGGGCATGTCCATCTGACACCCAACTGAACCCTCAACCCTTAGCCGGGAGACCAAGCGCCTGTCACTGGCACGCAATGAAAACATCCTAGTATTGCATTGCCTAGGAAGCACCAGAATCTGTATGCCCGAGGGCACCTGCAGATCATGCTCATGATACCACCAATGCACTGTGCATGTCACGCGACCCCAGTGCTGAGCAGCACACGGCTGCATGAGGCCAGGCCATTGCTGAACGTGACCACGCCTCGTGAGGAAGAACAGGAGGTCGCTGGCTCACCACTGCAACAGACCTCTGCAGTGCTTCAGGTTTGGGCGAGCCTCGTCGCTCGTGAGCGGGCTGGGCATGCAACCACTCGGAGAACCCTGCAGGATTCACGGCCATTCACCACAGGGGCTCAGGCGTGGTAACAACACGGGCCCCCCGGCGCACCCTGCGGCACGCGGCCCTCCACGAGCAGCTGCAGGCCGACCAGCGGCGGCGCCGGCCGCGCCGCGCGCGCCAGGTGCTCGTGCACGCCCTTGTACGCGCACATGATGTAGTTGCCCCACGTGTGGTTCTCGCGGTCCACCTCCTGCGCGCCGTCGCCGCGTGTCATCACCAGGCGCCGCACACGGGATGCGAGTCAATTGCCTGTGACTGTGACTGTACAGGCTGCCCGCTGGTGGCGCGCGCCGCGCTCAGCGCGCGCCGGGCGCCCCGCCGCGCTGCTCTCGGCGGTCTGCTTGTTATGCATGCTCGGCCCTTGGACATCGAGCAAACGCAGAGCACTTGCATAAGGTGAGCCTCCGGGTGCTGCTGAGCCTGCTGGGCCTCCCGGCCCCGCCCTCCCTTCCGCCCGGTCTGTCCAGGTCTGGCGGCGGTGGGGCAGCCAACCTGCTCAGGGTCCAGCTCAAAGTCCTGCTCTCCGTGCGCAGACGCCATGTTGTTCAGCCGGAGCTTGTCGCCGCCGCGGCGAACAGCGACGATCGTGTCCTGCGCGCACCGCACTCGAGGCATCTGCACGGTCCGGAAGGGGCTGGCGACTCTGGGTAGCCTCTGGTCCAGCTTTGGGCTTCGCGGGCGCCTGCTTTACGCGCCTGCTTTATTGCCATTGGCAGCACGCCATAGCCCATGTAATCGACGTGCTCGCCGATCAGGTTCACGCGGCCTGCCCGACGGTGCACAGAGCGAGTCAGTGCCTCTGTCTCTAAGAAAACTGTGCTGGTTGAACACAAGGACCGCCTCTGCTGCAGCTACGCTTTGACAGAAACCATCTTGCGTCCTGGGGATGAAAGCTGGCGCGCGCCTGGTGAGCGCACGACAAACTCCGGGGGGCTTCCGTACAGGTCAACGAAGCGAGCGACCAGCGCTTGATACCGCTCCCGCTGCTCCTCCAGGAAGCCCGCGTCTGCGGCATTGGCCCACGCCAGGTGAGACCAGATGTGACAGCACTGTGATGGGCTGTGCACACACGTTCCAGGCGCACCACTGCCATAGATCTGCTCCAGGCTGTTGACGACGGGGATGTTGTCCACAGGCATGACTGCCAGCCGCGCGCCAACCGCCTGCGCGGCCTTTGCGTGCCGCTCCTCTGCGCTCGCGCCTGCCTGTGGCCGCACGAGGCTGGCAAAGCTCGGACACATGCAGGCGGGCCCGGGGTGCGCGATCGAGCTGCGCTGCCGAGTCTCGCCGAGACCCCTTTGTCGGGACTCGGGAAGGGTGAGGCAACGGGTTGGTCGTCAGGGCCCTGCCGAGCAGGCAGGCTGCCGCCAGGCCAGGAGTCCAAGCTGCTGCGTCCTCCTGCCCCGCAGCCAGCATGGGTGACGAGCACGCGGACCACGGGCACGATGTGCACTTTGAGAGCGCGGACGCAGGCGCCTCGCTGACCTACCCGCAGCAGGCCGGCACTGTGCGCAAGAATGGCTTCCTGGTGATCAAGAGCCGCCCCTGCAAGGTGCGGCCGCCGGTCGCTCCCGCCGGCCGCTCACCAGCGCTGTGCGGCCGCGTCGCGGGAGCGCGGCCGCGCACACGCACCACCGTGCCGCGACGCAGCTGCTCCTGTGGGCAGTGCACGCTGGCTTGCGCTCACAGCTCCAGGAGCAGGCTGCTATCAGCCCGCGCTGCGCTTGATTGTGGCTCCTGCATGTGCAGGTGGCTGATGTCTCGACCTCAAAGACCGGCAAGCACGGTCACGCCAAGTGCCACTTTGTCGCGATCGACATCTTCACCGGCAAGAAGTACGAGGACCTGACGCCGTCCTCGCACAACTGCGACGTGAGCTGCCGGCGCCTGCAAGCAGGCCTGCCTGCAAGTTCTCCATGTGCATCGCCCTGCTGTGAGCTGACGCAGTGCCAGTGTCGCGCAGATCCCGCACGTCACCCGCCAGGAGTACACGCTGCTGGACATCAGCGAGGATGGCTTTGTGAGCGCCCGGCCCGGCGCTGGGAGACGCGCGCAGTCGCTTGTCCTTATGTAGCTCAGCGGCGTTGGGCTGAGGCTCCACGCAGCGGCAACATGAAGTGGATGCACTGCGTGCTCAGCGCGGTGCTTAGCATCCGTAGCTAGCTTCCTGCAAGCTGCGGAAGTCTGGGCAGGGGCACAGGCGTGGCTCAACCCCCAGTGCTTACGTGACCTGACCGCTGGCAGGGCCATGCTGTTGGCAATTGTTCAGTGTGAGGAGCACACGCAGGCTTGGTCGGGCTTGGTGTCCTCGCTACAGCAGCCAGGTCTCTAGGTGGCAGCTGCCCAGGCGCGGTGTGCTGGACGGCGGTGCGGCGCGCGCGGCTGACACCGCGCGGGGGCGCAGGTGTCGCTGATGGACGAGTCCGGCAACACGAAGGACGACCTGAAGCTGCCGACGGGCACGGACGACGCGGACAAGCTCGCGGTGCTGCTGCAGGAGGAGTTTGACTCGGGCAAGGAGCTCACCGTGACTGTGCTCAAGGCGCGCGGCAGCCCCGCGCGCTGCTGTGCGGTTCGCAGGAACCGGCTACTGCGCTGTGCACCCACGTGCCGCCCGCCAAGCTGCGTCCACAGCTGCAGCCTTGCCCAGGGTCAAGGGTGGGGTGCACCCTACCCCATCGCGAGCCCACAAAGGCACGGCTGAGGTTGGGGGCGTGTGCCGCGCAGTCCATGGGCGAGGAGATGATCTCCGCCATCAAGACGTCTGCCAAGGCGGAGTGAGGCGGCTGCGGAGCGGGCGCCGCACCAGGCACGCAGGCGCCCGCCGCGCGCGGCCGCTGACCTGGTGGTTCAGGGCCGTGCCCGCTGGGCATCGGCTGTGTGCCGCTGCGGCCCTGCCGGGGGTGGGCTATGGCGATGCTAGCGCTGTTCCTCATATGGCTGCCTCAGTAGCGCCTGTGGCATGCTGTACGGCATGCTGTCCGCTGGGACACTGGTCAGGGGACGCATGCACATGCCTGTTTGGCGCGCGCCACGTCCCAGCCCTTTTGCGGCAGAAGCATACCGTGCGTGCTTGGGAGCGGGGGTGTGGGCATGCGGGTTGCGCGCGTGGCGGACAGGTCCTGCATCGCAGCCCTGGAACCTCCTGCAGTCCCTGACTGCGCGCGAGGCTCTAAGGTTGCATGCAAGGCCGAGCTGCTGAGCGCATAGCGGTTATTGTTGCAGGGGGCTGCTTGCATGCGCCCTGCCTCCCATGCTATTAGTCCCAGATGCCGGGCACTGGTCGGTTGCCAGGGCATAAGTTATGTTTTTGGCGCTCCATCTGCATGTCAGATGGAAAAAGGTCTCGGGCGGTGCGGGTAGGAGTCAGCAGAGAGCTGTTGGCTCAAAGTGAAGACTTTAATTGGGAGCTGGGGATGGCTGGCGTAAGGCTTTGTGCCTCGTGCGCGCGCGCCCTCGAGTCCAGGCATATGTGCACCCCCTGCCGCCCTGCACCTGCGTTGCCCTGCTGGTGCAGCGCATGGGGCAGGTGGCAGCGCGAGGGGCATGTAGGGCTTGGCTGTGGGCCGGCGAGCATGCGCGCAGCAGGCAACGCATGCATTGGTAATAAGGGACTTTGCGAATTGTGTGACCTGTGGCGCGGGCGGGCGTGCTTTGCCACATCGTGCAAGCATAGCATGGGCGCGGAGGCATGGGGGGGGGGGTGGGCTGGATCTGTCTGCTGAGCAAAGCGCAGTGGGCAGGCGTGCGTCCACCGGTGCTCGCGCATGCTGCAGGCACGGAGGCATGTGACTGCCTGGTGTGCAGCCCATTGTCTGCCCGGTTCCATCCAGCCTGGCACCCACCTGGGGCGAGGCTATTTTTGTGGACGCTGGTACCATGGTGGGGCCTCGCGCCGGAGTGTCAGCGCGCTGGGGCGCTTGTCTGAGCGGTGGCTTTGCCAGCTTGGCCAGCTTGCGAAGGGACTGGTGCAGAAGCAGAGCCGACTGCCTGCGTGTCAGCTGCGTGTCTGCTGTCGGAGCATTCCTGGAGGCTGGGGAAGCGCCGTGGGACGGACGGGTGTTTGGGGAGGGGTCCATTTGTTCAGCCGCGCGTGCCCCAGCTGCGCTCAGCGCGGCGTGCCAACACACAGGGGCGCCTTGCAGCAGCATTGCGCGGCTGGGGTCGCCGGCTCTTGAGAGCCATGCGTGCCGCAGGGGCGGTGCGCGTCTCAGCCGCGCTGTGCCTGAGCTGTCAAACATTCGTTCAGATACAATGGTTTGACTGCATGCAATGAAGGAAGCAAATGCAATGATACCAATTGCGAAGGCGGATACCTCCACCTGTTCACACCTGAAGCCGCACACACACACGCCCGCAACCTGTCCATGCTAGTGCGACAAATGACAGCGCCCACACACCTCCAAAAACGTGGCTGCGCACAACAGCACGGTGCGCATGCATGCACGGCGTGCCCCCACACACGGGCCGCCCTGCGCAGACGCACCATCCGGCCTGCGCATCACTCACGGCGGCACTCACCCCACACACGCTACCCTCCAAACGACCCGAAAGGGTTGGCGCCGCCGCCCAGACCCAGCTTGGACGCCATGTCCTTCATCTTCGTCTTCATGCCCTGCGCGGCAGCATGCGCGAGGCGCCCTCAGCGCCGCAGGGCTTTGCTAACAGAACGGTGCACCTGAGCGTCGTCGGCGCTGCGCAGGCAGCTCTGCCAGAGGCAGCACTTACCGCAAAGCCGGGGCACCCAGCAAGATGCATGCAGTCACAGGGCAGCGCGCCATCAAGAGGCCAGGCTCTGGAGGCCTGCTATTATGCATGCGCGGTGCACACTGCCACCCTAGCACCCATGCGGGCCAGAAACGTGTCCTGTCAAGGCAGCTGCCAGACACAGATTTTGTGGCAACATACACGCACGTTGCCCCACATCCATATCAAGTAGGTGAGGGTTGTGCGCGCGAGCGCACATCAACACTTTTGGAGTGCGCGTCCTTCATCGCCTCGGTGACCAGCGCCGACAGGGCCTGCGTCCCGCACATGCCGCCCGCTTCAGACCGCGCACACGTCCGCGCAGCGCGCACGCACTGCCGATAGTCCTGCGGCGAGCGCGTGCCCGCCAGGATGTGCACCGCAGCACACACTTCCTTGACACGCGGCAGCAGCCCTCGCATGAAGTCGAGGACAGGGTGCGAGTGAAGGCCGGCCGCGCCTCGGGGCCGCCGGCGATGGCCTCCTCGGTAATGTCCACGCTCTTGGGCTCCTGGTTGCCCGACATCACCACGCGCACGGTCTCGTCGCTCGAGTAGCCGTCGAACTCCGCCTCCGCCAGCTCCTGCTGCGCCTTGGCGGCTTCCTGTGCGCGGTGCCCATGTTATAGGGTAGGGTAGGGTAGGGTAGGCCCCGACTCCGCCTCCGCCAGCTCCTGCTGCGCCGTGGCGGCTTCCTGCGTACGGCAGGCGCCCTCGGCAGCCCAGGCAGGGAGCCCAGGCTCGCATGGGTGCGCCGAAGGGGGCGCGCGCTCAGAGCCTTCCTTTCGCATACAGTCGCAGCGCAGGACGCCGCACGCAAGTGCAACCGAGACCAGGCCGCAAGGTGCGCGCAGGGGGCCGCTGAGCGGCGCACAGGTTGCGCACTCTTTGGTGTACACCCAGAGACGGTAGCAAGCGGGGTGCAGGTGCACATAGCTAGGTGACATGCAGGCGGGCCGCACCACTTGCACGAGCTGCTGCGCCTTCTTCACCTGTGGCCAGCCACAGAGCCTGGAGCCGCGCGGGGAGCTCTCGCAGACCGAGTAACGCTGTCATGGCAGCAGGAAACTCTGCAGCCGCCTGCAGCGGCGGCGCACCGACTCCATCATGTTCCCCATGTTGCCCAGGGCCGCAAACGGGTTGCCGCCGCCGCGTCCCTGCGCGGGTGCGCACACCTCGCTCGCCAGACACAGCAGAAACACTGCTGACACTCTGTGACACCTCTGCATAGTTGCACACGTATGCGGCGCCCGCAACGGCGCAGCGAGCAGGCGCGCCTGCCCGTCGCCCTTGTTCCCGCCGAACAGGGCATACGTTCGTACGCCTGCGTGCCGCCTCGCAGGCGCCGGCCGCTGTATCCTGCATTTGTGATACCCCCGCACACAGTGTGACGGCACCCGCACACGAAGCCCCTGTCAACAAACACAGCGCAAGCTGCACACGCCGCACCTGACGAGCGCACGGCTCAGCTGTGTGCGCCTGCAGCTGCCAGCATGGGTGCCCCAGGAGCACAGCGTCTGGGACGTCATCACTGCCTGTGGCTGCTGGCAAGGCTGCTGGCAAGGCTGGACAGCGAGCTGCCCTTTATACCGCTTCAGCATCGACAGGGTCCGGGCCCCCTTTATCCAACACATTGCTCAGGTAGATTGGGGGTCCAAGGCAGAGCTGCGGGGGAGTTCAACTTCTCTTGTCAGGCTCCCCCAACAGCGTCAGGCCGGGTGAGGCACCTGCGCCAGCTCGCAGAGCAGCATGTCGCAGCAACAGGCGATTGTCTCGTCGGCCCAGCCGGATGGCATGATGGAGACGCTGGCTCCGCTCGTGCTGCTGTGGGCGCTGCCGCTGTACATTGCGGGCGGCTTCCTTGGACTGCTGCAGTTCAAGCTGGTACGCACGTGCCCTGTGTTATTTTTTATCGGCTGCTCTCACAATGGTGCGCTTCATCTTGTTCAACATGTTGGTTGTTCCTGCAAATATGTTTACAGTGGTTCACGGACGCAGGTGTATGGCTGGGTTGCGGCGAGCTGGCGGAGCAAGCTGTGGGTGTGGCAGAGGCTGCGGCCAGGTGCGGCCCGGGTTGCAGGAGGCAGAGAGCCTGGCTGAGCACGGCAGAGTGCCGGCACGGGAAGTGAGCCGGTGCCTGCATTCAGGCCTGAAGACGTTGGTTGCCGCAATGGAGGCGACGTTCGGGTGCGCCAGAACAGCACGCTCCCTGTCTCCCTGTCTTCCTTGCTGTATTACCTTTCAGGTCAACAACTCGAAATGTGCAAGCAAGTCTCACCAGCACAGTGTCAACCTGCAGGCCGCCGCATAAGTTTGTGCCTACCACGACGCACGTGCTCCTGGTATGCACGCCGCCCTCTGCATGTTCGAGTCCAGACGCTCTTGCCTCGGTTGGGTCTGTGTGCAGGCGTGCTGAGCCTTACAGTGTACTAGAGCTTCAATTGTGACTGTGGTCAGTAATATTGTCTGGTGTGCGCAGGTCGCAGTGGTGCTGGCAATTATTGTCTCGACAGAGCGCATGCTGTTCTCAGCGCGCAAAGCGCCGCTGCCGTCCCGGAGATGATAATGGCCGTGCCTCATGTCAGCTTTGCTTTGTTACATGTGCTAACATTTGACCGAGACAGCCCAGCTTTGCAGCGTATAACTGCCACAGAACCAAAAGCGTCTTTACGGCAATACAACCTAGGCAACTCACGCGCGCTCCACTCACACACACTCAACTTACTTCCTCTACAAGGTTATTGGCTTCCACAGCAACGCCTGGCGTACAAAATTTCATGTCGGAGACGGGCCTGGTCAGCCACTCACACTCCTCATGCGCTTTATGCATCACACAGAAGCAAGCGCGCAGGCTCACAGGCTGAAGCAGCGCGCATCCATGAGCTTCACGTCCTTTATGACGGGCCGGAAGTCCATGTGCGCGAGCACATCCCGCTCCAGGTCGACGCCCGGCGCAACCTGCAAACAGTCCACAAGGTCCCAGGCCTTTCGGCTGCAGCTTGGCCTTCAGCAACAAAGTCATGCTACTCGCACTAATGCGCCTGCATGCAAGCCTCCTCAGCAAGCACATCATCTTAGCAGGCACTGGCGGCTCGAGGCCTGTGGCTCCAGCACACCTGCTGGCAACCTACTGGCACAACTTCTAATAGCGCAACTGGACGACTGCTCGCTGTTCTAGCAACGGCGGCTTTGCCAGTATTCGCGGGAAGTGCTGACAGCAGAGGTGGTGCGAGTCAGCCCAGCACCACCGCACCTCGGTGAGCTCGAGGCCGACGCCCGCCCGCAGCCGAAACACCGCGCGCTCCGTCACGACCCACACCGGCCGCTCGCCGGCGGAGCTGGCCGCAAACGTCTGTCGCGCGCGCCCGCAGACGGCTGATAAGGGTCCAGTCCGCTGCGCTGCCAGCACGCTGTGTTGTCTAGTCTAGTCTGTCTTTCTCAAGGCATAGCGTGCTGATCATGCGCTTGGAAGGTAGCGGCACAGGAGCAGGCACGGAACACGGCGCAAGCTGCTGAGCACCCAACTTCAGGACCTCACAGGATGCATGCCAAGTATGCCTGCCAGGTGGACGCTGCGACATGCAGCATGTAGCCTGTCTGATCCCGCTGCCGGCGCTCACCTTTTCCAGCACGTGGCTGCGGAATTTGCGCACGCGGCCCTCCTGCTCTACCCGCAGGCGGCCCCCGCCCACGCGCGCCTGGACACCACCGCTCAGACCGGTCCTCTTGCTGAGGTGCCTCTCAGCAGCTCTGTCCCTGACCCACCCATCAGGCTCTAGGCACATGACGGCAACTGCTACACAAGGGAGCTGTGCATTGCCGAGCAGCGCCTGCAGGGTGCACATGCATCAACCATACAGGGAGTGCCACAGAGGACTCTCCAAGCATTCCTACAAAATTGCAAGGACGGGTCACCATCGGGCCAGCCACCACCCCGGTGCGGCTCAGCATCACGCTCGCTTGCTGGGAAATGCACGGGCGCGCCTTGAAGCCGCCCAATGTGAACGTGCCCACAAACACAACCTTCTTGGCGGCTGATGAAATGTCTATAAACCCGCCGCAGCCCGGCGCGCGGTTCTCAAACCGGCTCACATTGACGTTGCCTGCCTCGTCCACCTGTGTGCGTTCGCGCCATCCGGCGCTTCTGCAAAGGTTTGCAGCGCCGCCGCCACCAAAGCAGCCACACACCTCGATTAGGATCAAAAAGCACTACTGAAGTACATGCATTAAAGAAGTATAAGTGTACATATTTGTCAATAGGGTTGGAGGAAGCTGATTGTTACAAACTTGTTCACCGCTCATGAGCACTGACACAGGCCAGCAGCAGCTGCTCCGAATCCTGGGTTGCACCTCTGCCATGCCCAGAACGGCTATGTCTGTGCCGCCGCCCTGGTAGAAGTCTGCGCACGCAAGCGCGCAGCAGGTCAGCCATGTGCTCTCAGGCGCTGCCACCAGGCGACAGCGCTCCTACTCCCCTCAGGCTGCCTCTGCGCTTGGCAGGCTGGTTACCTGATGTCATGCATAGCTGCCAATCGTGTCAGTGCTGCTCTAAATGGCAGGATTGGCCACAGCAGCATACAAAGAAGGTCAGCTTTGGCAACCCCTTTGCATCGCCCGCCCGGCCCTGCACACTGTAGCATGCAGACTTTGCGGCTTCTGACGGGGCCCACCTGTGCCCAGCCTTGACACTCAAAGAGCAGCTGTGCTTATATCTACGGCGCGCGCCTTGCCACGGGCCTGCTATCAGCACCTGCCGGCGCTGCGCGCACCGAGCATGGTGGCGCAGGGCACATGCGCATCGGAGCCGTGCGCGGCCCCAAACTGCATGCCGCCCGCAGGCGTCCCGCCAAACATGCCCACCTGCGCTCGCAGGCGTAGCAGCTCGCCAAGCGTGCGGCATACGGCACACCTTGCGCGGGCATTGCCCGGCACGTTGCAAGGCTGCATGTCAATGGGCGCTGCACGAGTAAGGCAAACAGGACAGGCAGCCTGCCAGCTGACCTCGGCCTGGTCGTCCCTCGAAGTGCTGCACACTGCGTGCCTCCCCAGCAAGCACGCTCACGTGACGTGGCACATCTGGCGGACGCGACATGAAGTGTCTACTGGTACATCTTTGGCACAATTATTAGGTTCCCACCTCTGTGGACAGCGTGACCGGCCACGCATGCGGGATGCAGGCCCGCCCGTGCGTAGCGACCATGCGCGCGACACCCTGCCGCGGAGCCGTTCCATATAGGTCAAAATCGTATTGCGCCTTGCATGCCCACACCGCGCGACTGCTAGTGGTCACCTCACGCTTAATACACTGGGCATTGAGGCTGCCCTGACGCATCGCACCTAAGCTTGATATTGATGATGCCCTGCTTCGGGCATGTGCATAAGCAGAGATAAGCCAGATGGCTACAGATCTCTGTACGGCACAACACCGCATTGCACCACTGCCTGTTGCTGGGACACGTGCCCCAGGCAACATGTAGATGACCGGTTGTTCCCATGCTGTACAGCGTGCAGTCAACGTCAGGCGTGCCCATGATGGACGCTCACGAGCGCCCGCGGCCGGCCAACACTGACTCCTGGTGCCCCTGTGCTACCGGACCCTCACGCACCTCGGGCATGCCCACGCCGACATTCACGAGCGCGCGCGGCCGGTCAATCTCCAGCATCGCGCGGAACGCGATCACGCGGCGCGGCGTCAGCGCCAGCGGCGCCAGATGCGCGCCCGGCGCCTTGAGCGCGCCGGTCAGCGTGCCGTCCATGTGCGGCCCCGCGAACGTCTGCCAGTGCAGCTCGGGCGGCGCGACCACCACCTGCGCACAAGCAGGGGTTACAATCCTACCCTACCCTATGGCTGCCTTCAACACTCGGCCACTAAGCTTTGATGTGCATGACCCGGGGTCGTTGTGGTCACCGGCAGAATACGTACATGGAGGGTGCTCGCTGTACGCGCCAAGAGTAAGTACATCCATGTACTCAACATGTAGATTTGCAGTTGTGCATTGGGGACTTTGGGCTGGTACAACAAATCGGGGTCACCTTGTCCACAAGCGTGCCCGGGATGTGGACAGCACGCGTTGGAAGCGTTCCGCGCGCCGCGATGCGCTGCACCTGCGCCATGCAGCTGCATGTACACCCCCCGCACGGAAAGCAATGATGCTCTGAGCCACAAGCATGCTAGTCTCAGGCGTCCTGCAATGCCAGACGCCTGGCTCGATATGGCGTCCTCTTCATCAGCACACTGCCAAACACACCTAATTGTCCGCAGTGCTGGCATCCAATTGTGAGAAACAATGCAGGCACTGCGAGCACATTGGCAGTCAAGCCGGGCGGAGCGCGCGCTTGGTGGGTACCTGAACGACTACAACTCCGCCAGAGTTATGGGCCGCCATTGCCTGGCCCCCACGCACGCACATGCAGCCTCAATGGCGCACAATCGGCTGGCAAGCGCATGGTGTGCCGTCCATGCGGGACGAGAACATTGTGCTACGCGCCACATCATCGCATGGGGTAGGCACCTAGTTGTGTGCACACACGCAATTTTAACCTCGATCAGGCGACTGGCACGCGCGTTGCACAGACGCGTTGCGCATGCCTGGCTGGACAGCCTGTGCAGCACAAGCAGCCTCATGCCCCACAGGTGACAGGCGCGCGGGCTGCGGGGCACGCGCGCCTGGTTGAGCGCGTCGATGTAGCACGCCTCATCCTCAAAGCCGATGTTGCCGTCCTCGTCGGCGGTGGTGCCGCGCAGCAGCGCGGCGTGGATCGCGTGACAGCGTGTGACAGCGTGTGACATGAGCCCGCTCCAGGCTGCGGTCAGCGTTTGTGCTGTTGCACAGTCCGCATGAGCCTGCATGACCGGAAGCAGCTCTTCTGCACCAGGCTACCTTTGTGCAACGGTGTCTTCGTTCACTTGTTCACAAGAGGCCTGTTTGCTCGTGGAGCGTGCAGGTGCGGACGCCGCCGCGCTCGCGCCGCGCCTGCGCACGCCTGCACCATGCCTCTCACAGGTGGCGCGCATGCAGGCGCGTACAACCAGACCGGCGCGCTGCCCCAGCCGGCGGACACGCTCGTCGGGCTCAACGGCAGCCTGTGGGACGCGGCCCTGCAGCCCTTTTTCTACCCGATGGTCGCGTCGGGCCTCTTCAGCGCGCGCAGGTGGGCGCCCGCCCGAGGCCCTCCTCAGGCGGCGCCCTGCCAAGCTCATTAGCCCCTGGCAGCCGGTGGTGCCCTAGAGCGGCGGGTCCGTTGATGCGCGCGCGAGAGGACTCTGGCCACGGCGCGGCAGCGCCCCAAGCCCGCTAGCTTCTGGCCGCGCAGGGCGTACGTGACGCAGATCGACGTGGCCAGCAAGGCCATGGCTGATCTGGACCCGTACGACCAGTACGAGGCGTCCTTCCCCATGGAGGCCGCCGGCACGTGCCTGCAGCAGGCGCGCTTGGAGCAGCCCGCCAGCTCCTGCCGGCGTCCACGCACGCTTCTGCCTTCTGCGCGCCTGGCGGCGGCGACCCTGTCTGTGCCCACTGGCCGCGCAGTGGCGGCTGTGCATGCAGCCCCTCAAGCACCTGTGCACAACCTTCCTGCCCCCTGGGCGCCGCTGCATGCACGCCTGCACGCTCAGTGTGATAGGGCGCGCACCCGCGCCGCAGCTGCTGGCGGCTCTGGACACGCAGGACCTGCGCGCGGGCTTCCGCGTGCCGGGCCTGGTCCGCTTCGGCGCGGCCACGGACGCCTACATCGGCAACACCAACGGCGGGCCGCGCATGTATGTCACCATCGAGGACCACCTGTCGCACAGCACCGGCGAGCGCAACAGGGCATTCGAGGTGGGCCAGCTGGGCCGGCATCTCACCCGGCGGAGCCTGCGGCAGGCTGCACGAGGCGCGCCTTCCAGGTCCGTCGCGCTCGCCATGGACTCAAACGTCAGGCCGTCCGCGTCGGCGACCCGCTCATAGTCCGTGCGCCACACCACGCCGCTGTTG
>JAABUV010000835.1_pt1 | contig 46228 bp, 34 predicted proteins | sample 5559971 | NCBI WGS metagenome assembly JAABUV01 (sample SAMN10711881, study PRJNA513362) | rock metagenome | isolation source: Antarctica rocks | place: Antarctica: Victoria Land, Knobhead nord | collected 2015-12-19 | reverse complement strand
TAAGATATATACCTACTATTCCTACTCTTAAAATAGTTATTAATAAAAGGTAGTAGTACTACTTAAATAGTATAAGTATAAGAAGGAATATAATAGGAGATCTAGGTATATAATAACTAATAATACCCTTATATAAGTATTAAATTAGTAGTAACTAATAGCTAATAAAGTTTAGGCTAGAAAATATAAAAAGAAGTAAGATATAAAAGATAAGAAAGAGAAAATATAAGATTATAATACTAAACGAGATATACTCTCTACTTACTAGGGTAAAAAGGTTATAAGGGAAATAGAGAATACTAGTTCTAATAAAATTCCTTCCTATAAAGAAAATAATAAATAAGACTCCTCCTTAGAAGGCTTACCTATCTTACTCTTATTTATAATAATATTACTATTACCCTCTAGTATAAGTATTATATTAAAAGGTTCCCCCCGCTAATAGTAAAGCCTAAGTCCTTAATACTAGAGTAATACTAGCTACTAAAGTAGTATTAGTATTAGGAGTAATCTTAAGGATAAAGCCGACTCTACTAATAGTATTATCCGTCGGCTATAACGACTATAATAGTAGAATAAGAAAAAGAATAAGGGGATAAGGCTATAAAAGGATAGATAAAGACTTAAATAAGTATAAAGATCTTATTTAACTTAAGATATAACTACTATTTTAATTAATTTTATAAAGTAAAGTTTAAAATTCTTTAAATCCCGTAGTATAATAACTCTAGTAATAATACTTATAAGTATTAGTAGGCCTATATTATAAGTAGTACTTAGGCCCCTCTACTTACTAATATTAACGTATTTATAATAATTAATACTTAAGACCTAGCCTTAATTAAGAAGCTAGAACTTATTTATAAGTAATAACTTAATACTAACGCGGAACTTAAATATTTAATTAAAGGAATATAATAGACTTATAATATATTAAATATACTTTATAAAGAGTTATAGGCCTTTATAACTTTATTATAAAAGCAAATAGGGGCCTAGGAGGACCTCGTTTAAACGCTCTATATAAATTAAGTCTTATATTAATAGTACCTAAGTAAAGAGATAGAATAAATATAAAAATTACTAGAAAATATTACTAGTAAGATTAGTCTTACTATCTCTATAGATAATAATATACTAAGCCGTCCCTAAATATCTAATAGAAAGGTTATAGGTATAGTATAATTATATATTAATAGGCTTAATAGTATTAAGGATATAAATTAAGTAAGTAATAATAGAGACTCTAAAAGTAATAATAATAATAGTAAGTAAAGGAGAAATACTATAAAGGATTTTTATATAAAAGTTAATAAGGAGCTTAGTAAAGACGGGGTTAATAATATATAGTAGGAATATTATAAGACTAGTAGATATAATACTTAGGTATATTTTATAGCTCTAATATATAAAATAATATAAAATAATAGAATAACTATTAGTATAAACCCCTAATATTTAGGTGACTTAGAATTAAGATATTTTAGAATAAGAAGTAGAAAAACTAAATAGAATATAAAAGTAGAAACTTTAAGCGAGAATAAAGAAATAAGGCCTTATAAGATACTTACTATTTTATAGTAATTATATAAATAGGTTATATTACTTAATAAGGGCGGGTTTCCTATATTTCTTATATATATTATAGATTTAAGCTAATTTATAACTTATCTCTATAAACTTCTTTATAACTTAAATTTAACGACGAGCTCTTAATTAGTAATATAGTCTATAAACTAACGGCGTTATAGCGTTAGAGTTAGGTAATTATATATAAATTATAGGCCTATAATCCCTTTAATTATACTATAAGGCTTAATATAAAGAAATATACCTAAGTAATTATTAGGTGGAGTTAATTACTAATAAATATTAATAGATTATTAAAGGCCTTATCTTAAATTAACTAGACATTATATTTTAGCCTTATAAATAAGTAAAATAATTTATTAATAGTACTACTATCTAATAGATATTACTAACAGGTATTAGCCCTAATTTTATTTTATACTTAAAGGTATTTATTACCTAAAGTATTTATATTATCCTAAAACTATACTTAATAGTAATCTATATACTAGCTATTCTTTTATTAAACTTTCTCTTTTATATATTTAAGTAGCTTATATATAGTAATATAATAAATTCTATATACCTATAAGCTTTATTACTAAATAGATCTAGAACTCGCTACCCCTAAAATACTTAATATAGCTAGTCTTATATACTAAAAGTTTATAATATTATTAGGTTATTTACCTTTCCCTTAAATAGGCTATATAATATACTAATTAGACTATTTAGGTATATTACCCCTAATTATACTATACTATATACCTTTTTATATATAAAGTAGAAGAACCTCTAGTCTTCCTTTAATTAATAGAAGCGCTAAAATATTCTATTAATAAACCCCTAAACTATAGACCTCTTATATATTTTACCTATATATTTAATCGCCCTGATATACCTCTAGATCCTATTATATTTAAGAATAGGATACTAACGTAGGATAGGATTATAATAATTACGTAGGTACTTAAGGATATTATTAATTATAGTAGAAATGAAGGAGGGAGACTAGCTAAATATTATTAATAACTTATATAAAGGACGTAGGTATAAGAATTTTATTAGAATAAGATATAAAGTAAGCTTTAAGCTAGGCTAATAATTATATTACTAATTAATACTTTTAAGGTTAAAATAAGTAAGTAATTAATATATCTTATCCTTAGTAAATCTAAATATCCGCCTTATTTACTTAGGTAGGAAATTATTAAGACTCTACTCCTTACTCTAATACTTAATTAGTAGGATATAGGCGTAGCGTAGAACTTAGCTAATATAATATAAACTAAGGATAAAGAGGGCTAGAGTAGCTACGTATATAAGTTCTTTATTAGAATTAATATCTATAATATATTATTATTAATAATATAGATAAATAGATAATTACTAAAAGGGGTTTTACGGGTAAATCCTAGATATATAGGGCTAAGTAGCGACGGCTTATATTCGGGTAAATTTAGATTAGGGTTAGCGTACGGCTAGACCCGTATAAATTATTTATATAACATAGATCGGGGTGAAAAGGCGGCTGCTTTCGGCGAACCTGGACGCTGTTTTAAGCGGCATTTGCACCAGGACCCCTGCCCTCGCCCACGCTGCCTCAACGGCCGAACGGCTTAATCCATCGCGTCCGTGCTGCATCAACTTCGCCGCGCCACCTGTCATCTCACCGTTAATACTCCATGGGTTGCTCATCGAGCCTCCATTGCCTGGTCGTGGAGTGCAGCGAGAGAAGAGGGATGGAGGGAGGCAGTGCGTGCGCCAGGTGGACCTCGGGGAGCGTACCCCCTCATTCGTTTCAGACGCCTACAAAGACATCCCTCAGCCTTCGTTCCTTCTTTTTCTTGTCCCAACTTGCGCTCCCCTCTATATCGCCCTCTCCGAAGACTCTTCTCGGCTCGATCTACACACAGGCACATCGTACCGCCATCATCTGCGATGGCCCGTCGCAAGGCCTTAATGCACGCTTCAAGCCATGCCTCGAACCCACCTTACGGCGCCTCCCGTGCTACGAGCAGGAAACTCTCCGATCGAGAATACTATAATACTAGATATCAAGAGGTCGACAAGAACCATCGCTCGACTACCCTCTATGAACCTTCCACCGATCTGTATATCAATCGTAAAGAGCGACTATGGAGAGAGTGAGTTACCCTCTCTAGGGCCTCCCATGCTCCTCGTGCTTACCTGGCTGACTCTCTACCCACCCAGGTATTGCGACACCGTCAATATCGATCCTTACCACACCCTTAAAACGTCGATGGAGGGCAGGATCAAGAATTTTTTCCACTGGATGTGTAACAACTACTCAGTCAAGAAAATCAGTTCGGTCGAAACGTACTGGCATCAACTGAGCCAACTATATATCAGATGGAAGGGTCGACGGATCAATCCGTTGACCTTGAAGCAAATATACAATGTATGTAAAGAGTATACATGTGGATCCGGCACGAGTAATATTAAGAGTAGTTCATCAACGGTCCACTGGCCGAGGAACACGCCCTGGACGCCAGCGAAACCGACAAGCCTCTCTTAGATGCGGTGGATTTCGTAGAGCTCCTACGCTGCCATTGGGTGACGGACACTAACATTTTCCCACACGAACGACACCGGAACCAGCTTGCGGCGATCCTACTGCTCGCTGCGTTCACTGGATCTATTCGTCTTACACGATTCAACTACCGGGGAAACGGCGCTCACCTTGCAGGTGAGACTTACTAGGACTAAGTCTCGCAAGAAGCGCAAGAGACCGTGAGTGACTACCAGGGAAAGGAATACATCTATCTGACAAGTCTGTAGGAAAACATATACCTTCTTCATCGACACGAACCCCGTCTTCTGCATTATATCCCACATCGTTAGCCTTGCCTGTGACGACGACGCCTACCTTGCTCCGGTCATGACCCCTAGAAAGATTCTGACGCTGGGCGTCCGAAAGGGATTGAACTGCCAGTCAATCCCGTGGAAGGAGGGGATGCTGGATGTGCCGGTGTTCCGTGCGTCTGTGCGAGCCCCCGAAGGCTGTGCGATCTCGCCCGATAAAGAACTCTCCTACGAACAGTATCACGACTGGATTACACGCTTGGGAGAGGAGACCGGCTTCGTGAAGAGATTCACGACCTACTGTCTACGACGAGCGACCGGGAATGCCATCAATGGTGAGTCGTGAGCCTTGGGGAAAAGTCGTGTTACTAACGCAAGGGCCCACCAGACGATCCCGATTCCAATGACGCCGTCCGCAACCTAGTCATGGATCAAGCCAGCTCGACCGTCTTCTTCCGCAACTACCTTTCGCGCATGATCCGCTACGACACCCAAGCCATATATGGAGGCAGGCGGCCTCGGACAAAGTTGATCCAATCGGCCAACCGGATGAGCCGACTGATCGACCCTCGACGACCGAAAGAGCTGACGGAGGAACAAAGCGCGCAGATACGAGAGCAGAGCGAAATCCAAGAGCTTCGCGGCCACCGGGATGAAATGTCCCAGCGCATTCGAAAGGATTTCAAATTCATCTATTGTGCCAAAGGACAGCCCATCTACGAGGAATATGAGGAAGTCAAACGACTTATGGATCGAAGAATCAAAGAACGAGAGAAGGAGCTCCTGAAACAGGTTCAGAGGGAATACGACGTCGCGGCGCCGGTACAAGACATTCTAGCGCAGGTCGAGGGGAACGAGGAGGTAATCATCCCCATTCTTCCCACTCCTGGATCCGTTTGCTATGCTTTTCTCGAACGAGCACGCATCGCGAAGGCTTTCTTCGATCCGCCGTCGACGTGTGGCGCCGAGGGCGATCTGGATTGGCGAATCTCCATCGTCGACGATATGGTGTCACTCTGTAACCGGCAGGAGGGCATATTCCGCAAACCCCGCCGAGTACGTAGAATGCACTTGAATGATGCTGAGGCACAGACTACCTTGAAAGCTGTTGAGACCGAGCCGGAGTCGGAATCCTCAGTTCCCCCCTCGTTTAAGTTAGAGTGTAAACCCTACCAGTGTCTTTACTGTCTAGGCAACGCCGCCCTCCCGTTAGAAGAACGACGCTGCAACCTGGGCAGTAAATATTCGTTACAGCGGCATTTCGACCGCCGTCACCCCTTCCAGCCCGGTCGACCATGTCCATTTCCCCACCCCGAATGTGCCGCAGTCAGGCTCGACCAGGTGAAAGATCTTAAAAACCACGCTGCGATGGTTCACGATATTTTTATGCCTGCAAAGATCTAGCCTTACTGGTGAAACCGATTGGTCGTAACCTCTTCTACTTGACGGGGTATTCGCTGGACGATCACCTATCTCTGGAATTCATGGACTCGGAACGGCAGGGGGGCCTCTGCAATATTTAACTTGTATTTACAGGAGTGGTTCTGGCTTCGGGAGCAATATACACTTACATCCAGACGAAGATATCAAGCCTCCGGCTCCCATCCACTGCAGATCGACCCCTTCAGAGCATTGTCATCACGCCGACAAAGATAATCAGGTGCTACGAAGATATCATACAGAAACGAGAGATTTGCAAGGAAACCCCGCGGCATGAAGAACACAGGATCCGTGATCATATCGGATGCTCCGTCTCGAAGCACACAGCGGTCGACCGGCTGACACCCATCCAGCACCCGGAGGAGTCCGCACACAAAGGCACGGAGAGGACAAAGAGGCAAACAGATAAGGATACAAGGAGGATCATTGCTAGATATAGTTATACGTATCTCACATCCGCATTTTCCTCGTACTAATTAATACACACTCTAAATGCCTTCTCTGTTGATATCTGTAATCAATGGCCATAGCAAAGACACCTTGTACAATAGGTAGTGGTCCAGGCTGCGCTGTAATTGAATGCTGCACTACGTGTCCTGCAAAGACTCTAGCCCCACCAATTCCAATGATTTTCTCGACAGCTCCTCCGGGTTTTACGCGTTTTCGAGATTGCGGTTGTCGAAGTCTCGAGGGAGCAGATTCACAGGCAAAGGGTACGAGCCTTTCTAAGGTTGAGTCAGCGTAAGGTGGATGTATCTGTCGGGTTCAATTAATAAATACAATCTCTGTGATCGTGGGAGGCCATTGATCGTGGTCGGTTGATCGATACGTGTAATACCTGCCATTTTTGCGGATGATCAGTGCAAGGTCGGCGTGACATAATCGTGCCAGCTGATCTGCTTTCTTCACAAGGTTTGATTTCCTTCTGGTGAATTGTTGAGACTTGGCTTTTGCTGCGTAGGGCATTCTATGAAGTTGTTACCTCAGCTGGGTGGGGATAGGATATAGAAAGTAGATTGCTGATAGGAGTTCAGGCAATCGAATAAAGGTGTTCTCGCCTTATATATGCGGATAAGCATAGAGACCTCTAATGCTTACCCTCCAGTTCTGGCTCCGCCAATTCTGGTCACTCGGGAAAGGGAGCCAGAATTAGAGCCCCATGGAGAGTCAAAAGCTCTCGGTATCCGATCCAGTCTCTATCTATGCTCTGACCGCTAAAAAATATGAGACTAAGTCTGGAGCGATAGCTGGTATCTATCTGGAGATTGTGATCCTTTTACTCCGCAAAAGGTCCAAATGGCCTCTCGTCGATCTAAGTCTGTGAAGCGCACAGAGAATGGAGATGAATCCGTACGCGCTACTTATCTTAGTCAATTAAATACTTAGCTAATTGTTTAATAAGTTTCTGCAATTTCACACGCAGGAAGTCAGCTTTGTCGCAAAAATGAACGAGCTACAACAAGACAATATTAGATTAGCTCGCGAAATAAGCAACTGGGAAGATGGGGCTGCTTTAGACTCCGAATGGAGACGAACGGCTGAATATGAGGTCAGTCAACTGAAAACTACTATCCAGCAACTCCAGATGGACAATAAAAAACTCGAGTACCATATAAGTGAGTGGAAACGAATAGCCGAGGAGTCTGAGAGCAATGCAGTCAAATATTACAGTGGAATGAACAAGATTTTCACAACTCTGGAGGAGGTAAAATTGGAGCTACCTTGTACCCGTACCGAGGAGTACTATAGATAGCGGGTATTGCGCCCAATCTCGTATAGCTTACGTTTTACTTGTGGGGAAAATTGTATTCGACGCGTGCAATTTCTTAAGCTTTTGATAAGAGTAAATTTAAGTTAAAACAAAGAAACTTTCCGAAAATAGATATCCCCCGCTCCGCTCCTGGCTCCGCCATCCATATCTAGCACTGCTATCTAACGTCCCTCCCTGCGTGCCGAGAAACCCGCCGTGCCGAGAAATACCGTAGGTACTTTGACTTCGAGCAACGCATACTTCATACATTCGTCGAATTTCCGCTTTTAACTATATGTATCCATGCTGTAGTTACTTCTGAACACTCGACACTCTGCTTTTCCAAAAATTACCTTCGCGTTGTCGTCTTTACGTCTGCTTTACGCACAGTCTCTGTTAACAGCGAATCCTGATTTTTGCATCATAGGCCTGCTTTTGAGTTGGTAACAATATCCAAATTCATAGAGAACCTTCATTCAAATTTTATGATGCTTTAGCAGTGTCATAGAGTCATCACGAACCTTATAGCCATTGTAACGTGCAAATTCAGCAATGTTTGCTATCCCGGTCGGTACTTTCAATAAAAAATACGACTTTTCTGTTTGGTCTGAAATAAGCCTGTACGTTTAATATGCTTAATAGCAATGTAATTTACAGCTGTACGGTGACGCGGTCATTTCTTTTGTGGCAGCCTTACGAGGTTAACCGTACAACCTATCTTACGCAGCCTGGGTGTCCCTTTCTTTATCGATCCTTTCTTCGTCTTGAGTGCGCATTCTCGATGCTGACCCAGAAGTGATATCTCCATCGAAGTCAAAAAGTTACTTGAATTTAGCTGTGCTCACCAACCATTTGGTAAATATGAGTGGGAACCCCACTCCATCTATGAAGGCTAGCCGCCGGCAACGAATGCTTGCACACTTTACTCTTAGGGGCCGTGCTTCATCGCCATCACCATCCTCATCGTCGCGGTCGAATCAGAATGTAACGTCGTCAACAGTACAGATAGCAAAATCATCATCTACACAGGCTGTACCCTCGAGCACAGCACTAGCCGGACCTGTTTTAAGTGATTCGTTGACCGCTAGCGCTAGCCCGCTATCATCACCGCAGGCGACCTCTACTCCTTCTTCGAACCCAAATCTCCTTCATAATGTGCTTAGGCGACTCTCAGATGATGATCGAGCAATCCTTCAAGACTACATCTTTCATAACGTCAGCGACATCGACTTGGCGCTCGAACAAGCCTTAGCCGCAGCGAAGAAAAAGCAACGATGCTGCATCGAAAAGAGGTGGACGTTTACATTTATGGGGCGAACCGTCGTTTTGAAAGAGAAGGCTGACAAGGTGGTCGGCTGGCTGAACCGCTTCGCAGCAGTTGGAGACGTCGTGGCCAATGTCGATCCGGTGCATGTGGGCTTGCCATGGGCTGGCATTCGCCTACTGCTCGAGGTAAAAGCCCACGCTTCTAAATGAACCGCCCAGAGATCTTATGGTTCAACTGACAGGCTGCTGTATCTGAAGCGAACCAGATGAGTTCGCTGCTCGTTGGATGCGAGATCGTCTTGTACATGGCGAACAGACTCAAGGCCTATGTCGAGTTTCTTCATCAGCTGCCGACGACGCTGACCCGCACCAACTTTGAGACGGCTGTGACAGAGCTGTATGCGCATGTTCTTGGATTCTTGGCTTGCGCCATTCGGATATATCAGACTTCAACCCCTCATCGTGCACTTCGTGCCCTTTGGACCGACAGCGATATTGTAAATTTTGAAAAAGCATGCAATGAGCTTGGAGTTCGGGTTGAGATTGAGGCGAGCAACTGCGACCGCACACTCGGTGCTCAAGACCGAAAATGGATTGGAAAGCTGAAGCAAGATCTACAGACAGTGCTCGAGGAGCTCAAACAATCCCATCAGCTTCAAGAATCGCTGGATCGGCTTGAAATCAAGATTGACCTGAACAAGTTGCCTTATGCGAGAGGAGCAATGTACAATTCCTACGGAGACGATCACATCACCTGCCATCCTGCCACCCGAGTGGACTTGCTTCATGAAATTTACAATTGGGCTCAAGATCCTCACAGTAAGAGTATCTTCTGGCTGAGCGGATGGGCGGGCATCGGCAAATCGACGATTTCTCGAACCGTGGCTGAGTGGCTGGCTGGTCATGGTGGCCTAGGCGGTGTCGATCTTGGTGCCAGCTTCTTTTTTAAACGCGGTGAAGGTGATCGAGGTTCGGCATCACGATTCTTTTCCACTATCACGCGTGAACTTGTATTGAAGGTACCAGGACTTGATAATGTTGTCGCAGAGGTGATTACACAGGACCCATTGATCTTTGATAAAGCGTTGGGTGAACAGTTTGACAAGTTAATTTATCAACCGTTACACCAAATGGATTCAACTATAAATGGTTTTCCCATTTTCATCGCGGTCGTCGATGCCTTGGACGAGTGTGAGAAAGAACGGGACGTGAAAGCAATCGTCGATCTATGGTCTCGATTAGCTAATCTCACCACTATCCGTCTCAAATTGTTCCTCACGAGTCGACCGGAATTACCAATTCAGCTAGGATTCAGGAATATCTCTACAGCCGTTCATCAGGACATGGTTCTTCAGGATGCAGTCCCTCAGACAACGATAGAGCATGATATCTTGGTTTTCTTGAAGGATGCGTTTGGGAAAATTCGCAATTCCTACAACTTAGACCCTTTATCAGAAACACCTTTAGATCGAGACTGGCCCGGTGATGAAAAGCTTAAAGCTCTGGTTGACATGGCTATCCCATTGTTTATCATTGCAGCGACCATATGTCGTTTCGTTGATGACTCTGACTGGGACCCTCGAGAACGACTGGAGACCATTTTGCAATCCCCAAGTATTGGGAGATCAGAACAGATGGCACAGACATATCTGCCTGTTCTGACTCAGTTGTCGGCACGATTGAAAAATTCACATGATAAGGATAAGTTGCATCAAGAGTTTCGCATGATCGTTGGATCTATCGTCTCACTTGCCGAACCACTTTCCATACCGTCCCTGGCGGTCCTTCTGAATATCTCTCCAGACCTGATTGCGCTCCGTCTCCGACCGTTACACTCTGTATTGCGAATTCTCACTGGCTCGGATACCCCAATTCGAACTCTTCACCTGTCATTCAATGAGTTCGTGCTGAGTGATCAGCTTCAGTTGGAACCGTTTGGAATCAATGGTCCAGCTACACATCGCATGCTGCTCTCAAAATGCTTACAATTGCTGTCCGGGCCTGGAGGTTTGGAAGAGAACATATGTAAACTCGAGTATCCTGGTAAGCCACGACGAGAGATCGGTCAAACTATAATCAACGATCGCCTTTCGCCTGTAGTTCAGTATGCATGTCAGTACTGGATCCAGCATGTTGAACAAGGTAAGACCGAGATTTATGATCAAGACAAGGTGCATGTATTCTTACAGAAACACTTTTTCCATTGGCTTGAAGCTATGAGTCTGATAAATAGACTCGCTGAAGTCATCAAACAATTACACGTATTACAATCGCTTGTGTCGGTAAGTCGTTATTAAGAAGGATCTTTTAATTGAGGATTTTATTTTGACATATATTGGGATAGCTAAATGATTCATCTTATCTGTCGGATTTCCTCCAAGACGCGCAACGAATTATTCTAGCAAATAGACATTTTGTCGATTTTACACCACTTCAGGTATATTCGTCGGCGATGATTTTCGTACTACAGACCAGTGTGGTGAGAAATATCTGCGGTCGACTTCCATTATGGATACGGAGATTCCCGATCACCCCACCGACGTGGAGTCTGGAGCTACAAAAGCTCGAGGGACACACTGATAAGGTCAATGCAGTGGCATTCTCGCAGGACGGCTCGCTGCTCGCTTCAGCATCATGTGATCGGACTATCAGACTGTGGAACCCAGCGACGGGCCAAGAAGTGCAGAAGCTCGAAGGACACACTAATAAGGTCAATATAGTAGCATTTTCGCAAGACGGCTCGCTGCTCGCTTCGGTATTACAGGATCAGACTATCAGACTATGGAATACAGCGACGGGCCAAGAAGTACAGAAGTTTAAAGGACATACTGGTAAGGTTAATGCAGTAGTATTTTCGCCAGACGGCTCGCTGCTCGCTTCAGTATCACGGGATCGGACTGTTAGACTGTGGAATCCAGCGACGGGCCAAGAAGTACAGAAGCTCGAAGGACATACTAGTAAGGTTAATACAGTGGTATTCTCGCAGGACGGCTCGCTGCTCGCTTCAGTATCATGGGATCGGACTGTTAGACTGTGGAACCTAGCGACGGGCCAAGAAGTATAGAAGCTCGGACACACTGATAAGATCAATGCAGTGGCATTTTCGCAAGACGGCTCGCTGCTCGCTTCAGCATCATAGGATCGGACTGTTAGACTGTGGAACCCAGCGACGGGCCAAGAAGTGCAGAAGCTCGAAACTGGGGAGATCATTGACACACTCAGTTTTACGAACGACAATAAGGTTCTACTTACTAATCGGGGAATTATAGATATTGAAAAAGGATCTATACCCGTCTCGGCTCCTGAGTCTTCTCCAAATCAAACATTGATGATATACGGCAGTTGGATTCGACAAGGTAGCCGTAATCTCCTCTGGCTCCCGCAGGAATATCGGAGCAGTTTGTCAGCGTTTCATGGCAACACCTTTGCATTTGGCCTGTACTCAGGTCAAGTCAGATTTATAGAGCTCGATTTTCCTTTTCAATTATTTGATGATTAAATCGGATCATGTAGTTGATAAGAGCATTCCCTATTCCTGCCTCAATCTATAACACCTTAAGAGCGTCGGAGGGCTAGGAGAAGACGCCGAGCCACAGTCGACACCTTCTAGCTGACAGCAATAAAGCTAAGAATATTTTTATAGTTTCCATCTGAACATCGCGCTACTTGTTCAAGTGTGCGAGATAACATGCATCTAGCAAAGTCACGCTCTTTGAGTTGAGCTTTCTTGAAATAAACAAACGCCAATCTCATTTTATTTTTCTAACTTTGTAGCAGAGGGGTCAGGGGTAACGGTAGAATTTATCTGCACTACTATTTCTTGTCGATTGTGCCAGAATCTTCGAGGCATTACAGAACCTCAGAAACTTGCAGATATTACGGGACTCTTCTTTGCATAAGTTTAGAATGTTCTATGATTTTAAGTTTTCAAACAACTTTGCATGGGGTTTCACTTTATGTTCGGTCTAGATCTCAGCTGTTTGAAAAGATTCAGCATATATTTTAGTACCATGTCGATACTTTGAAAAAGCACTTAATACTTGTTATATAGCTGATCTAATAGTTTGTGGATTTGTATATGTTAGATTCGGCTTATTATTGCAAATTCACTAACATATCAATCAGCTCTAAAGGTGCGACCAAGGCCAACTCTTTAATTGCTACATGGCAACAGGTCGCAAAGCCCACACAATCCAACTCAAGAGGTGGGAGTACCATAACATCCGTGCAACCAGTGGCCCCAGTGCCTTTTACACTAATATATCTGCATTTAGCTCCGGCTACGTTTTCTCTTGCCCGCGCTGGTTTCCTCTTTTGTAGCACGCTTTGCTCGTGCCTCCTCGATATCCTCATAGCTCATCATCTTCACTTTGCCTATTATTACTGGCTTGGTTGATCGGCGAACTCTGGCTTCGATGTTCATTCTGGTCAAAAGTTGATTATGATCATGGAGGAGGGCATATTCAGCAAAGGATACTTGGGTAGCATTGACAAGCTTTTACACATGCCTCTGTAATGCGCTGTATACCATCTCATTAAACGTATAAGCATCCTGTTTAATCAGATTATGCAGCGATGTAAGAGCCTCTGCTGACACTGGTGTTACAGGCGATTGTACGTTGTCTTGCGGACAAGCACCCACTTTACTCTCATCGGTTTTAGAGACGGTTGATCTTTGTGGGGGGCTTCGGTGTAGTTCTGAGTACTCTGTCTGGGCTGAACGGTCATAGAAATAGGGACAAATAAGTGGCAGTTTCGCACAGAGCGAAAACTGACGTGTGGCTGTTCATAGAAATTTCTAGAAGAACGCCACACCTTGTCTGGATACGGGGTAATCTGTAACATGATACGACTAGCGTAATTGTAATACTAGTAGACCGCGACAAATTCGTCTGGTATTAATGTATGCCTCCTCTTTGTCCGGATAAATTCGGCACACTAACTTCCTTATACTCTGTATCTTCAAACTTTAGTATCATAATCTTTCTTGATACCGGCTTCGTACTATGGCTCCGAAACTCCGAGACAGGCCCACAATTATAATAAAGTAGGGGGGAACAGCCGCAACGGCTTTCGACGCTATCGATGGGACGATCGACATATCATGACAATCGCGGGTTTTTCTTATCGCAAAACAGTTGTTTCTGGAGAAACGGTCCAAGAATCATGGCATACTGAAAATGACTTGATATGCTTGTGAGGGAGAAATTTAAGACTGCAAAATAGTGAAGTCGTCTCGGCACGGGGGGATTCTCGGCACGCAGGGAGGGCCGTTACTTCTGGCACCCCCGATCTACTTCTGGCAATCCCGCTCCTCTGACTCCCCGATCCACTTCTGGCTCCCAATCCGCTTTCTCTATTCGAGAAATGAGATGAGACCCTTCTAAGAAACTTCCTGCCCAGTAGGGCCCCAGCTACCCTAGCGCCCGTCATGCCCGGGACCGACCCTAAGATGACCGGGCTCCTGGGGCCGATGGTACACGACTCGGGGCAGCGACAGCGATAATGGTGGTGAGCGACAAGGTATGTGGATCATATCATCAGAGGATTACTATATACCTTCATTTGTACCAAGCTTGGACTATCTAGACATCTACTAGGCGCTTTGGAGACATGCGGGTATCCATAGTACTAGGAATTTATCCCGCGATGCTAAGACCGCCACATGAATGTTTTACCATGCACGCCATAATACCTGAATAATCTAAGCTGACTTAAGTGTGTATTTGTGACTCGAAGACTTGGATTTTCGGTGTATCAATGTTTCACGTTAGATGACTGAAAGTATCCGGAGGCACGGTATCAATAGAAAAGTGTTTCCGTACTATTAAGCTAAGGTATAGGTAATGACAGACAAGGTTTAATGAAAGTTGAATGGCAGACGCCAGATATCAAAATGAGAGGTAGCATTCGCCAAGAGGAACGTCCCCGTAAAGCAAGAAAGATAGTGAATGACGCTTATAGTACGGTCTTGAGGAGTATACTGTTGTAAAAGCCTACCCGGTCCTCTACGTCGTCCTCCTTGAATTTGATACTTGCGAAACAGATATTGTCACTCGACACTACTGTCTATGAACCCACAACCGGTGTCGATTGTCGCTGATATTGTTGAAGGGCTTGTTGGACCGCGCTGGCTATCATTGCCTGAACCGCGGAGGACGGGATCATATCGGCTTGAGTTGGCTGAGCTGGCTGTGCGGCTTCTGCTTGAGGAACTGCTGGTTGGTTTGCTCCTGCTTGAGAGGCGGCTGATTGGCTTACTGCCGGTTGAGCGACACCTGGCTGAGCGACACCTGGCTGAGCGACACCTGGCTGAGCGACACCTGGCTGAACGACACCTGGCTGAACGACACCTGGCTGAACGAATCCTGGCTGAGCGTATCCAGGCTGGGCGACACCTGGCTGAACGACACCTGGCTGAACGAATCCTGGCTGAGCGTATCCAGGCTGGGCGACACCTGGCTGAACGACACCTGATTGAACGAAACCTGGCTGAGCGAATCCTGGTTGAACGAACGCTTGCTGAGCAAGTCCTGGTTGAACGAATCCTGCTTGGGTGACTCCTGGTTGAGCGAAACCTTGCTGAGGAGGTGCCGAATGAGCGATCGCGGTTTGAGCTGCTTTGGCCGCCTTGAATTGGTCATTCTTGATTCGCTGCATTGCCTTCATTTCTCCGTTTAGGAGCCCAGCTTCTGTTTGTGACATTATGAAAACCTGTCGTCCTTCGAAATCGATTATTTTGCGGCATGGCAAATGATTTAATAGATCCTGATCAACCCGTGTCTGGCCAGCTATTCTGATGAGATCACTTCGTGACATTAGGGTGTCTTCGAGGTCTCCTACCCATTCTACCATGGCAGAGATACGAGGATATTGACCAGCACCTATTGTTATAGCGTCGTCAACAGACATGGCGATCCAACGCATGCCCCTGTACCTGTGTTTGTGTTATGAAATAAACTCTTTATCCGGCCTCCCAACGGATGGGATCACGTCTAGACTGGCACCTACTTCCGCCGACTTCCACACATGCAATCCCGACCTTTCCTCGACTAGAAACTGGAAGGTCTTAAAGAGTGCACGTTTGGCTATAATCGGCTCTCCCTCTAGAGTAAGGTTCTCCATTACTTCGTTCAACCCCGAGTCGCCATTATTAGCGGTGTCTGCTGGTAGGGTTCCTACACCTCCCATCTCCGTGTCACCTTGATTGTCAGTACCAGAACCAGTACCAGAACCAGCACCAGAACCAGCACCAGAACCAGCACCAGAACCAGCACCAGAACCAGCACCAGAACCAGCACCAGAACCAGAACTAGCACTAGGATCTGCGCCAGAACTAGATCCAGATCCAGAAGCAGCGCCAGAATTAGTACCAGAAGTACCAGAACCAGCACCCGGGTCTGCGCCAGAACTAGATCCAGATCCAGAAGCAGCGCCAGAATTAGTACCAGAGACAGTACCAGCACCAGCACCAGCACCAGCACCAGCACCAGCACCAGCACCAGAAATAGCACTAGAAGCAGCGCCAGAACCAGTACCAGAACCAGCACCAGGCACAGAGCTAGAGCTAGAGCCGAAACCCTCACCAGATGCGAGCCAATCAGGCTTTTCATTTATGTTTTCATATTGCCAAGCCCACGACGGAGGAAAACTATTCTCTTGACAATATTCTTTTATCTCTGAATAGATTTCAGCGAAACGAGTCGCCAGGTCCGGTTTTTCTTGATCGTTTGCTTCTCTGTGTTTATTTATCAAATCATGCGCGCTTTCGTACCGCCGCTTGAGATGCTGCAAAGGAAATGTTCCGGCCCCAGTAGCATAATCCTTATCCTTATTGATCTTTTCAACGTCTGTATTCCACTGATTTATCATATAGATCGCTGAGATATTCGATGGATCGATCTGAAGCTGGCGGACGGCACCTGTAAACATTGGCAGATTCCAAAAGTTCTGATGAGTACGCTTCAGACTCGTTGAGGATCGATCCCGGGCATTGTTTAACACTATTACGCCTTTAGTCATTCATTCTTGTGGATGTGTATCATGACTTACTTTGCTGCGCTTTGCTGGCCTTCTCTTTCCATTCTCCTTCAGGTTGTTTATCGGGATGAGTCAGAGCAGAAAGCGTCCGATAAACCTCGTCCCTTTCGGAATTAGTTCCAATATGGAATGGTCCGAATGCCTCATCAACGCGGCCACTGATAATTCGCTCTATTTCTCTTTGACGGGCTAGACGTAATAGTTCTCCACTTAGTCTATCTTCTGAAGGAAGAGACTGAAGGTCAATGTTTGCCCCTTGTGCAGAAGATCTTGTCTGTCGCGTAGTAGCAGATGTTTGATGATTTGCGGTGTTATTGGAACTTCCACCTGCGGTACTGTTGGAGGAGTCACCGTTGTTGGAGGGTCCCGAAGAACTCATGGTTTAGGAAGTCAAGTAAGGGAATAAGATGCTGTTGAGTCGTCTTGGAATCAGGTCAACTGATTTTAGCTGCGGCTAAGCTTCAGACCAAATGGTTTCTAGTAATAAATATATAGTTGCGGCGAAGTGTCTTGAATCGCTATCAAAGTTGTTTTATCTTGACTAAACTATGGGAGTATAAGGGCGGCACTTATAGTAATAGCGAGAGTATAGTAGCGAATATATGTTTATATGAGCGCCGGTTATGGCTTGGTCTGGTTGCATTTCGATCCAAAAGGTGCTCCTCGGACAGGCGTCCATAATAGGTACCTGGGGATCTAGAATAGGCGCGGGGCTTATGTGATTAATAAAAGACATGTAAGTTCCCATTAAGCCTTTTCACTGCACTTTTAAAATGAAAAGAATAAAGCTTCTTGCGCTGCTAATCCTCTATATCGCTGGAATGTAAGGTCTTCCGCAATCATACCGATTAAACTAATGTGCCTTTTCTCAGTCATGCGGACGAAACGCCTGAGATCATCAACATCGAGATTGATATATCATGGAACTCAGAGAGCGTCAATTCGAGTGCAGAAGCGCCGGTTAACAGTGTGGAAACGCCTTTCGGTAATGATCTCACTGCCGCCCCTGGAGGAGTAACAGCAGTCGTCTCAACTGGATCGGGCGGTCACGTTGGGCCCACGTCTGCATTCACTCAATTATCAAAGGCGAGGCCATCGGTCGGAACTCATATTAGCTCTTCCATGCCAACGGGCTCCTCTTGGCCTGGCTACCGAAGTTTGACCGGCTCAGCTCCCACGGCAAGTCAGTCACCGGGCTTGCAGCGATGGAATAACAGTCTCTGGGCGAGCGGTAGCTTGAGGCCGACAGCGAAAGCCTCACCTTCTCCATTCTCTGGAAAGGCGTCGGTAAGGAAATTTACGAAAGAGGTTAGCTTGCTCATCATCCTTGGCTGCGTCACCGCAATGTTCCTCTAGATAGACCATAGTGAAGATAGAATCCAGACAGCAGTCAATTATTCATGATATTTTTATTACGCGACTGTGCAATAATCCATCACGTGGATAATGCATGTCAGCGAGGCGTAGTACTGCGCCACGTATCCTAGTCTACATTTCACGTTTCTTCCTACTGTCCGTCCCTGGGTCGAGAGACGCACCCCGTCGCGAGACGAACCAACGGTTTGGTCCTCTGAAGTCTCTCCCTCGCAAGTCTATGAAGATATGGTCGATGAATGACTTTGCCACAGTCATTTCTCCTCCCGGACACCTGTATGCAAGGAAAATTACAGCGGTGTTGGTCATGCTGTCGCTCGTTTCTGTGACGCCATCGATTGCCGCTTCAGCTGTTCCCCCCTGCTAAATCACGACTAGCCACATATCTTCGTTTTTCGGAACCATAGTATGACAGTCCCATAAAGAGAGAATATAGCTCCAAGCATTAAACATGTATTCCGAGAGTCTCGCCGTGCGAAAAGGTGGCGACAGCTTCGCGCCTTGGGGCGATATTTTAGCGTACCTTGGCGTACCTTGGCGTGTATTGGTTTGTTTACTTAATACTGTATTTTTTGATATTATATCAAGCCATCCCCTTTTCGGAGTGACTTCTAGATGACTGTGGCGCACCGTGGTAGGTTTCTAGAAGCGTCTATGGGGAGCCACGTGTCCGCTCTCTTTGTGCCTAGCGCGGTCTCTCACGTTTATTGTTGCCTGAATTATACTACTCCCTACTATGTATCAGGGTAGTTAATTGTTAGCGTGCCAAGAGACACCAATTTATTTACATGTCTGATACCACTAGTACTCCGTATGCATACCATTAGCTCGAATAACTGCCTCGCAGCGTGCCTGCATAGAATCCACCAAATCGCTAAGAAATTCAGGCGATATCCGTTCCCATGCCGCATTAACAGCGCCGCGGAGGCCGTCGTAGCTGAGTTTTTCGGGGTAATTCTCCTGTATCCAATCCTTCATCTTGTTCCATACCGTCTCAATGGGGTTTAGATCGGGACTGAACGAAGGCCACCAAATGACATTAACACCACGTTTACGGAGATCCTCGATGGTCGCCCTAGCTACATGTCCCGGGGCACCGTCTTGCATCAGAGAGAGGTGGGGATGCATCCGGATCCATCCATGAATAATAGGCACAATCCGCTCACAATACGTCGCCTGGCTGATTGTTCCCCAGTCTTTCTCCCAAAATACCCCTGGACCCTTAATATTGCCATGGAACGAACCCCAAAACATCCATCCTTGCCTCCGGGGTACCCTATCAAGGATACAGGTAGGGTCCCATTCCTCCCACGGGGCCCTAGTAACCCAAATACGTGTATGTCTCCCAGCTGTTACCCACGTTTCATCGGTCCAAAGTATTGAATTCCATTGTTCCCTAGTCCAGTCGACATGTTCCCAAGCCCAGCAGAGACGTGCCAGCCTATTTACTTCAGAAATAGGGGGTTTTCTCTGGGCGATATGGCGAGAAAAGCCCTCTTTCCGGAGAGCTTTCCGAATGGTTGATTCTGACACGTCCCAGCCCATACGTACGGCTAACTGATGGTACGGCATACGTCTAGTCTCTTTTGATGTCTGTACATAACGTACTAGGGCGGCACGGGAGGGTGTATTAATGACTGCTTTTGGCCCACATCGTTGCTTTTAGGGGGTAAGGCGGACTGAACGGGCGTATTGTACCTGGCGTTGCGTAATATTTAGGTGTTTTACAATCCGACGAGGGGTCCAATGGATTCCTGTCAAGGTATGTACCTGAAGCCGTTGATCCCTAGTTAATTCCCTGCGTTTTGGGGTAGTTAGTACCTCCATGGCTAGCTGGCAATAGGTAGGCAAGTAGGATTGCTGAAGTTGGATATATTAAAATACGTTGTTACCCCGACAACGTACATGGATCCATCTAGAAACATGATGTAATTACATTAGTGTCTGCCAAGGCGCTAACAACTAACTTGATTGACACTAGTAGCTCCGCGCCGGAGCTAAGCCTTCAGAAGGTACACTCATAGATCGTAATCCGATTGGAGATTTCGAAGCCATAGCTTCAAGACGAGGATCAGCTACTCGAATTCCTTGCAGATCTCCTTTGAAGCTCTTATCCCTTGAGTCGTTCGCTCGTACATTGCTGGTATGTACAGACCATGAATCCCTTTGTCGCCATCGAACACTCCAAGGTTCCCGGCCTCCCATTTGGAAACCTCCTTTGAGCATCGAGTCAACATGGCCTGAAATTGAGAGATTATCTCGTTGCCAACGCGAACCACAATCCATGTAGCTTGAGCCGGAAGATTCCCCAAGAATCCGTCCATGCTAAAGCGCAAAGAGCCCCTGATTTTGAGCCGGCGAGCCAGCAACTGATGAGGGGACAAATGATTTGGCGGCCTTGGCATGCTTAGGTAACCAATGTAGAAGTTATCTCCCCCCTATGGAAATAACTTTCAGTATGTAATCGGACTATGGACTCGTCCCCCATCTCTGTTTCCTCATCAGAAAAAAGTGGAGAGGAAAAGCGGCGACGCTTGGTATAACGCTTCACGAAAGGCTTCTGCTTAGCGGGAGTTAGAGGCCTTTTCTTCGTGGAACGTAGCGGAGGCGTTTGGCTCTCGTCCCTCTCGCCGATATATTCCGTTTCATCTGCCTCTTCGCCCGCTTCCGCTTGACGGTCCCATTGATCTTCTCTATCCTCACCGGCGGAGGGACTAGGCACAGTATCTATGCGATCTCCGTCTTGAGACTCGCACGCCCGGTTAGCAGGTGTCGACGAGAGGTCTTGAAGGTACGGAGGGGTATTGAAGGCAGAATGTACATTTTCCTCGTAGAGGCTGGAGCATCTGAGTCGATACAATCTCCATTAGCATTGAGATCATCACGTAGGGTAAATTGGGTCCTACCCGTCCCCTGAGCTCCCTACCGAGCTCGGTTAGGTGTCGGGCGTATCCGATTCTTTGATCTGTCCGTGAGCAGTCGAGCAGTCGCTGTTATGGCCGCTGCTATCACTACCGCCGCCAGCTTCTCGCTCAGCGGAATAGACATCTTCGCATTCCGATTGGTCGTTATTCGATGCCGTCGGCTCATCTGTAAGTAGACCGTCAGCCTCCATTTCAGCGATAAGTGGAGCTGATAGACCCACCCATTTTTTCACTTCGTCTCGATTCGAGAGTGTTAACCCCGCCGCAGTCCCCCTTGATCGTATGTTCCAAAAGTCGCTTTTGATGTTCACCGCTCAAGCCCGCTCGTCCGGACTTTCTCGTCTCCCTAGCAGTGAGTATATCCTCGACGGATAGGAGGTTATCGTCGTCTTCGCTGATATTATAATCAAGGTCGCCGGTGTTATAGAGTCCGCTAGAGGTATCTAAATCGTTAGTGACTGTTTGTCAAAGCATAATTAAAACCTTACCTCCGGCGTCTACTTCGGTGTCCTTGGGATCTGGTGCTGATTCGCAGAAAGGACTGGGATGTTCTCTCGGCGGGCAATCGGTTATGTCTGTGAACTCGATGGCATCGTCGCCCCGCAGGATACTCCATCTATCGCTTGGTCCAAGAGCCTTGGGTTTCCCCTCTCCAACAACGGGGGAGCCACTGGCATTCAACGCCTTGGGTACTCTCTCGTGAGGCAAGCTTACCTTGGTCGGTGGTTGATAAAATTAAATGGAATTCAAATCGACTAAAGCCATTTTGTGACTCAGTCGCAAAGTTGTCCCAGGAGGAGAATAGATAGACGGATGATTTGGGCAAGAGTCTGAGGTGGAAATCCAAAGCGAACAGAGGCGGCGAGACGAGGTTCTTATGCATTTCTAAATCGTGACCACAGCGTTATTGCCTAGCTTCTCCAACGAATAAACGCTGAGGGCTACTACCGCACTAACTGCCTTGCTCGCACCACCTCTGCTTTCCCCCAAAACCATCGATCACCGATCCCTAGCCATCGGTGCTCAACCGCCTCACGCCGAGCGTGCACGAATCCTAACCGTTCATCTCGCATCCAACGGCACAGCTGGCGCAGCGCTCGGCCATTGGAGCCTCGTATTCGATCCACGTCCAACGCAGGCTGAGCGTTCACTGCGCCCTCGGAGATAATCATCCGTCAAGTCTCGTCAGCTGCTGCAGCCTGGCTCTTCGAGCTGAGACTTCTGCAACGGATCAGTGGCACGGCGCCCTCCACCATGCCTGCCTCAAAGCGAGATCGAGATCTTGTGGCCACGTCACCAGATCAACGCCATTGCGGCATCCATGTCGGCGCAGGTAAGTAGACACACAAAGACCGCTGGCGATCGAGCCGAGGCCAATCCTCCTTGAAATTGATTCGCTGGCTTCGGCTCACGGCCGGTATTTGGCTTCGCGCTCAGCCCCTGGGTGCCAGGTCATCAGATCACCGCCGAGATGCTATTCATGTCGACGCGGCCAGGCAGACACGTGGAAAGCCCGAGCGATTGCAGTGAGTCATTTTCTTCATTGGTCGTGTGCCAGCCGTCCCCTGGTTCCACCGTCACTTCGCCCGGGGATCCTCGCCGTAAGCTGAAGTTCTCTAGTACTGTCGTGGCAGAGTCGAAGGTCAGCTGAGCGATAATGAAACGGTGCTCGGCGAAGGAACATAAAGACACGAGGGTCCACAGCGGAGTCGAACGCATAGAGGCTTTCAGCTCGCCCTAAAATGGAACCGTCTCCGTTCGAGCTGAGCTGCGGCAGCAGTGTGGAGACACGAGACAGCGAATAAGAGGGCACGCCTCTGCCACTCGCTCTAAGCCGTGGACGGGAGTGGGCTGGTCAGGGAAGGGCGAGGGAGTGATTAAGGGCCAGCGATCCATGCGAAGGCGGTCAGGAAAATGCCTCATACAAGGTCGAGGCACAGCGATCGGCGATGGCCGGCAGGAGGGGGCGCGAACCCACGTAGGAGTAAGGAGACGGCGTGTGTCAAAAGGAAAGATGGAGGGAAATGGGAAAACAGCGAGGGACGGACGGTCTTTATACCTGGACAAAGCGGCGGGAAGCCCGAGGTACGCCGCGTTACCCGATGGGGCGGCGCTAAACCCTATCAGTGGGCGGCTTAGCTGGAAGCAGGAAAGGGCGGCCATTTCACCGGGTGCCATTTTATTAAATAAACGTTGAATAATCTTACTGCAAAACCTGTCTAATAATATAGTATCCTACTAAGGTGATAAGCATCCTATGCTCTCTCTTCTACTTATCTCATTTCATGCTTTAAGAAGGGTCGTGATTCAGCTTAGTCTAAGTAGCCTCGACTGTGTCGGCTGCTACAGCGCATGACTAATCAAGGTTATATTGATAAGCTGCTGCGCAGTTCGTTAGTTGCGGGTCGATGTTACCGGCTCCGTTACATATAGACTAATCTCTAGACCAGAAAAACGCCAGGACATCACCGTATCATTCATAGTGTAGGTAGTTTCCAGTCTATAGTCTATGTGGACGATATTCTAGGAAATCCGTTTTTCTTGCCCCTTGCATGACAAGTCGACGTGAAGACAGAAGGAGCAGAAGAAAGAATAGATCTGAGCTGCTAAAACACTTAGCAGACATGATTGCTACGTTCTAATAGCAGGATGACGTTAAGACTCCGTCTCTTCTGTTGAATCTTCCATCGCATCGTTATCGTTGCTGACGACGTTATCACCTCCATTGTCATCGTCTTCATTGTCATCGTCTTCATCGTCGTCGTAAACTCCACAAAAATTTAGCCAACCCTCGTTCAAACCATCTGAACCTTGGAAGAGATCTTGTCTATAACAGACCTCTGTCTGTTCCAACGCCACGCCACCTTTGCTCAAAAGATATTCCAAAGCTACTTTGTGACCTCTCAATCTGGCCAGCGTTGATGGCGTCTCCCAGTAGTGGGACCTTTCGTTGACGGCCGCGTTGTTCTCAACTAGGAGCTTGATGATTTCGGTGTTTCCATAAGCAGCAGCTGCATGCATTGGCGAGCCGTAACTTGAACTTAAGATGTTGAAGTGGCTTAGCTGAATCGAGATGTACGGGTATTTGAAGCTGTATGTATTAGCCCACAACATGTTATCCTCATTTAAGGGCATAAGGCATTTCTTCTCATCAACGTCCAATCCTTGTGTCAGTAGTAACTTTACTGTCTCGACAGACCCCGATGCAGAAGCATACTCCAGTAGGGATGGGGAAAATTCATCCAGTCCTTCTAGTGAAGCTCCATATTTCAACAAGAGATCCATGCATTCGTGTCTGCCGTAGCTCGCTGCCACAAATATTGGAGTCCCCTCTGGGGCTAAGATATCTAGATCAGCTTTATTAATAAGAAGTAACTTGACCGTACTTAGATGACCAGCTACGATTGCCGCTGTCAGTGGATGATGTTCGTCGTCGAAGTCATTGACATCGGCTTTGTGGCTAATGAGTTTCTGCACAATGTCATCGGCACCATGCATACAAGCATGGATCAACGGAACTCCAAGTTCATCATGTTTGTTAGGATCAGCACCCCGTTCAAGAAGGATATCGGCGATGTGCCAATATTGCCTTTCGCAAGCGAAAAACAGCGCATTTCCATACTCAGAAGACGCATCGACATCGAGATCAGGATTTGATGCGAGAATAATGTCGACTACACGACTGGAGCCGCTACAAGCTGCGTATTGTAGCTTCTGCTCAGGACTAGGAGGCTTTCTCTGAGACTCCTCAAAGCCCACTATGTCTTCGAACGAGTCACCCGTGTATTCGTCTTCTGCCATCAACAAGAATCTCACAGCTAAGGGTACTTCGTTGAATAGATGAGCCAGAGATCCTGGCTCTTCATCAGGTAAGCGCACCGCGTGCGTATGCCAATGCCTCATGAGATACATTAGGAGGCATAGCCAACTTTCGCCGTATGCCTTGTTGCCGATGCTCGCTGTTTCAGACAGGCTTTGGAAGTATGCCAAAACAGACTTAGCTATGAATCTATGAGCCATGTCCTCTGAGAACGAAAACGACCTTGAGAGGTCGGCATCGTCGCGTCGTTGAAGCAGGTAGTTGCGAACAGAGCTATGTGAGAATTTAACCACAGTAGGACCAAGGAGTTTGAGATCTTCACGATAGCTTGCGAATTTCTCGAGCAAGTCCTTTACCGATCCAAACTTGTGATTAATTAAGTCCACCAGGGAAAAGCGTTCTACCTTATGGACGTCTATGAGTTTAGAGAGCATCTTATGGATAGTTTCGCCACCTCGAAAGAGTTGGTTTTCAGAGCCGTTGGGTTTCGCTACCGCTGGATCAATGACTACGGCGACAGCCAATTCATCAAGTGATAGCGGTCTTGTGGAGCAAGCAATCCATTGAAGTGCCGCTCGAATGTAGGATTGATTTCGTTTGGGAACCGAGTCGAGGATCTTGTCGTAGGTCTCTTTCAGCGTTTTGGGTAGCGTCCGAAGTGCCTCGCGAACGTCTTTCGGTGTAACGCAGCTTTTCAGTTCCATCAGTTGAAGTGCCACCCAGCGGAATCTAGATACTAGACGTCAGCATCAAAGCCTGATGAGTATGAGAATACCTTACCCTTCTTCACTGCCGACCAGTAAAGACTTCTCAATCTCGGTTCTCAGAGAACAATCAAACGTCGCTAGCTCCTGATCTGTATTGTGGAGTTCATAGTTGACGTGGATAAGTATGTCCGGACGAGAGTCGATGCGTAATGCACACTTATCTGATAACGTTTCCTTGATATCTGGTAGATACTGGCTAGTGAGAAGAACGTGCAGATGAGGTAAATTCCATCCGTCAAGCCTTGCAACCCATTTCAATAGGCTGCTTCTACGGCTGTTCTCGAGAGGCCACTCGTCCAAACCGTCAATCATAATATATGCACTATCCAAGCGTATTAGAACACATCGTAGAGCTTCTGAGAGATTGGCTTCGTTGTTAGTACTGCTTCGACATTTCTTGATAAGGTCTGCTGACTCCTGCGGAACCTCCGACATTTTGCAGACAAATTCGGAAAGCAGAGTGGAAATCAAGCTCGCGACATCTTGGTCGCTCCAAGAGCAGTATACTGACGCAGCGGCAGAGTTTCTAATTTCCGAGGCACAAAATGCTGAGATGTCCTCAGTAACAGTGGAGCTTTATAATAGTCAGCTCTTTATCAACAACTCAATCATTAGGTAAAGACTGTGCGACCTACAAAAGAACAGTCTTGCCTGTACCAGATTTACCATACAGCCAAAGGAACGAAGCAGGGCCTGTTTTCCAGTCTCTATACTCCGTTGTTTGGAGAAAGGCCAGTCCAGTCTTAGGGGTTCTTTCTATATGCTCCATGGCATGGTTGGTGAGAGGAGAAAGAATCTCCAGCATATCCTTTCTGAGTTCGTCTTTGTAATAATCAGTGATGTTTTATACTAGACAGCGGTCTAGGATTAACATACTGTTGTACTGCGTATTGGATTTGACCTCTAACGCAGCAAGCGAGCTTTGTGTACCGTGAAAACCTTCGTTTAATATCTTTTGAATTTTGCCGCTTCCCTGGTTTATGCTCTCATCTATTGAATGCAGCCTCTTGTGATGTTTAATCACATCAGATGACTTACTTACTAGAGTATATAGCTGGCAATCAGAATAACGTACGCTTCCATCGAGTACAATACATCACCTACCAACAGGGGACGCTGCTAGGTCGATTATAGCAATCTTAATTTTGTGGTATTGCATATCATCCTTACCATAGAACTTGCAAACCATGTGGTGATCAGCCCCTGAAACGCTGAGGACTTTTTCACGATCTCCAAGGTTGAGACGAGCAGAAGCCGGAGGTACAATCTTGACCTGTTAACGTTGACCCAGATAAGTTGAGTATCTACCTACCAAGATATATCCGACACCTGGAATGCAAGTCTTATTGGACTCGATGACAGTCACAATCTTCAAGTCTTTAAGAAAGCCGAAGGACCTAGAGATGTCCTGTAACTGCTCTGAGTCGCGTTCAAGCGTCTTCAATTGGATGGTGTTAAGTGTTATCAAGGAGCTTGCAATGTTTGCAGCAGTGGAAACAAGCTTGGCTCCATCGGCTCCATCATGAGGTGTGCCCATGAACATAATGCCAGTGGTCGACTGTAGGAGGCCGTGATACTGCGTTTCTTCGCGAGCCATATTCAGAGCCTAGCGCAGGACTTTAAGTACCGCCGGTATCACGAGCTGGTAGAATGAATCTAAAAACATACCTTCTTGATGATTATGCCGCCCATACTATGTCCAATGAATATGATACGACGACTCTGAAGCTATCGAGATCAGCCAAGTATCTTGTATGTCCATCCGGCCAAATTACCGTCTGAGAAGTTCTTTTTGCCTGAATCTCGGAAAGGATATCTGCAGCATTGTCCATCATATGGAGAGTACTTCTACCCTTGTAGATCTTGGCATCATAACCGTAGGACATGATACGACTCATTGGCATTGCAACAGAAAGTAAGGTTCGGAGCCACAGCACGTCTGATTTTGGATGTCGCCATGTGGTGATAGCGTCGCCTAGCAAGCCATGCACGGCAATAATACTATTGCCATATTTGAGTAAGCTTGCCTTGTAATCTTGATCGTGAACGAGTGCTAGCTTACTCAACAGGCTCTAGGCATGGCTGGTTATCTTCTTCCTCCTCTACCAACGATCGGGCTTCCCTTGGCTCTGTGCCATCATAGAGTAAGTGCATACCGAAACGGTTTCCAGGCGGTGGTGCCTCACTGACTATATCCCTAGCCTTGTTCCATGGAAGCAGAGATGACAGGTACCCTCTAGAACCCATACTTATCGAAAAGGCTTGGTGTTCCCGAGTAAATATGAACAATCAATCGAAAAGTAAGAATGATGGTGTCTGTCTCACGAGCCTCCGCTGGACTGGAAAAGCGAAAGTGGCGTACAAGCTGTGCTTCTACTGTAGCCTTACTGTCTTGCCTGATCGAATGCCATGAGTATCTGCTCTCTTGTAATACACAGACTTAATGGATCCGGCAGACATGGCTATATATGTTCTTTCCGTTACCCGCCAACGTTCGCGTCGAGTCCATGAGTAAGATATTCGATGCCGGGAACGGTCCCCAGGCGTCGATGTACGGCCCTTCAGTACAGCCGTTTCATACGACTCGCTGAGCCTCGCTGATCTGGTTATTCCGTTGGATAATGCAGGATCTGGGCGTGTCGCTCTTGCCTTTTCTTAGCTTCTAGGAGATCTCAGCCGCAATTTGGAAGATCTCGGCGCTTAAATCGTGAGGATAGGCTCGCCCAAAAAGACCATTCTAAGTCCTCTTACATCCTTACTTTTTCCGACTTGACCGTGGTTATTTATCATCACATCGCAGTATGGCTAAAAATAAGGCGGGACGGGCGTCTTACAGCCTATCAATTCTCCGGCTCAGGAGGTAGAACTCCTTATGGGTCTCATCTGCCGGGCTCCCGGGGTGCGCGAGAAGGTTGGGGGGCAAAGCCCTTTACATAGACTTACTGTTTCACTTCCACCCCAACTACCCACTGCATCTTGTTTCGTCCCAATCTCTTTCAGGACCTGCTACCGTACAAAGTTGTTTATCTAACCCACGCGCTCGCACCTATTAATAAATAGCTCCATCCACTTCTGATGGTATCGCTCTGCAGACACGGGAATTTTTGACGCTTGGGTACGGATAACGTTCGAGACCTCGCGTTCCGAGACGCCTACTGTAAATCCGACTTCTGATCCTACAACATTCCCTTGTCCATATTGTTTTGAGTGCTTGTGTAGCTGTTATTTTGGCATGGACGTTGTTCGGCATAGTGAGGAACGCGAAACCCCAGGTGACCTGCTGCGCAGGTCGTCCGTCAGTGCCACTTCAGGTCTATGATACCGGCTCCCTTGTATGCAGATTGATCTCCAGTCCAGGAAAGACCAGAACACATTACAGTATAATTCAAAATATAGTCTATAGTCTGCATCCCACGGAATCCGTCTCTCTTTCCATTTGCATAACAACTCGATGTCTCCTCAGAACTACAAATCCGGACGCTGGTTAATTTTTCTGCTTCTTCAGCGCCTGCTCCGTCTCCATCTGCGCATCCAACTTCAGTCCCTTTGTCAGGAAACTCAGTATGAAGGCGACAAATGCCAGCCCGCCCATACGACCTTCAACGCATCCGCGTACGCATTCTCGATCGCAACCCTCTCCGCTGTACCGATCTGACAACTGAGGCAGAAAGATCTCGTTCTGACGACACTGGCAATACGCAATATGCCGTATTGCCCCACCATCCTTTCTCTGACGGAACAAGCATTGGGCAATACTGATGCAAAGAGAATGGTAATCAGGAGAAAGATGGAGTAACATCATCACCGCTACGTGCTGTGACCAACGAACCTTGGTCAATTATACTCCGGTTCTAATCGAGCCCAGGGCTGCAATGACACTGAAACCGCCATTCTTATTCGCAAGCTCTTGCCACAAGACGGTCCTCGTCCGGTGGCACTTTTATATATACCAGTCGATGCGATATCTCTCTAGACAGTCTGTCAGCAAAATCTGCATAACTACTTATCTTGAAGACGAGTAAAAAGGACTTATTATATCTGAAATAGATCTGTTCTCTAGAGTTATTCCACGAATGCTTTTCCTTAAAGATCGCGGAGTCTACAGCGAACTTAAGATACGATAGATTCAGACTTACCTTTTACGATAACTTTATTCGTTTAATATAGATAGTTTAAGATCGCTTAAAAAAGACTTTCGAGCTAACTCTCTAGAACATTATTCAGTTCTTTTCGTAAGAAGATATCGATCTCCCATAATCACCCAAGAGCACCCAGGCTCGCGCGACGGTCACCCGTGTCGCGCGAGAGTAAAGCGGCGCTCACCCTAGACCTGGTGGGGGGTGAGGCCGGGGCACATTTTTGTGGTCTTGGCTTCAAAAGTAGACAGAAATCTGCCCCCAGCTCAGTCAGAAGCTCTCCCGGGGCTACCGCTTTTAGCGAGCGAGCTGGGTGACCGGGGGTGATGCGGCACCCCACCACCCCGCCCTGGTGAGCACACTCATCCTGCTTCCTTCCACTCATCCTCCCCCAAAACGTTCGAACATCCAGAAACGCGTGCGCGCGCCCTCGCGCTCTCGCACAGCCCCGTTCAGGTAGCCTCGGTAATGGCTACCATGATGGAGTATAAAGGGAATCGGTGCGCCGCGATTTCTGGCTCTTCTGTGACCAGAACATTGCTTCCACCGTCTCGACCACATCTATTCTCGACTCTCTCCTCTATTCTATACGATCATGGGCTGGAAAGAAGTACTGGCCGAGGAGCTCCTGGAGAGAGCTGAAGCCAATGGTTACAAGCAGGGAGCTCACTAGGCAGAGGATAGCATCAAGGACAATACGAAGTATGTGAGGAAGACCCTAAACGGCCAGAATTGGGCATTGGGACGCTATGAGAAGTGAGTACACCCATCTGCTCGATCCCTCTCAAACGCCTATGCTTACCCTGTCGAGTAGATAGGTGGTCGCTGTCGAGAAGAAGAAGCGCGACATGGGAGTGGTACCTTCCGATAATGATGCCGCAGTTGACATATGCCATGCGACCGGGGCCCGGCGCCTTGGAGAAGGTGTACCTCCTCTCGATCTTGCCACCATCAAAGACTTCCTTCGCTTCCACGTCGCCATCAGCTGAGGAAGAATCGACGACGAACGGATCACCGTCGATTCAGTGAACACTTTTGCGGAGTGGTTCTTTGCTGGATTTGCTCGAGTTACTGGTAACCATGTCAACAAGGAAGACAGACGTGCAGTATACGATGTAAGTGCATTCTGAATTAGGTTATAATATCTTCAGAGCTGAACAGGACTCCAATAGTAGACAAGGAATACCCTAGCTAAAGAAGGACTGGTCGTGAACAAGAAGAAACAGAAGCAACTTTTTGGTGAAAAGGAGCTGGTTCAGTTCAACGTTACGTTCTAGACTATCGATGATGCGCAGTTCATCCATCTACGTAATAAAGCTCAAGTTCATTTCGTAATCGCCGTCTTCTATTGGACCGGAGCGAGGATCAGCGCTTTCTTCCCCGACCAGGAGAACAAAGATAAAGGGGGTCTTCGATACAGGGTAATTTCCATGGAACGGTTTGAAGGGAGCTTCGCTGATCGCTTATAGGATATTGAAGTTGTTCTGACACGCATCCCTAGTAGTAGGTGGAAGGTGATCTATCGGATCGACCAGCGTTGGGTGAAAAACAACCGCGATCCAGAGCATAGAGCGTATTATCCCCTACGTCTCGTCTATAATATGTCCACTGACGATGATTTACTTCTGCAGGTATGGTGCTTCTACTAGTCAACATGGCAAACTGCTATACGACGATACCTAATATCTCCTGGCTTTGGCTCTCGCAGATAACGCTTTCTGGGGCATCGAATCCGTAGAAGATTTCTGGCAGTTACAAATCCCTTCGGACGATAACGAACTAATTCTTCGATGGACTAATTCCGCCAAGCGTCTACCGATCCTGCGCAACGCCACTATGTAACAGGGTGTCTCGGAAGAGCCGCTGTCGAAGAAAACATTTGATCGTATTATCAAATCTATATTGATTCTCTCGGGATACTTTGGCAATGCTATAGTTCATGCCATATGCCGTTACCTCGGCAAGAAGGTTAATAGTTAGTTATCTTAATAGACTAACGGAATCTAGAATCCGGTCCCGCTGACGCACGTATCATACAGAGAGGTACACCGAAGTCGAACGATCCCAGCATATAACGCAAACCGATACTCGTGTTTACGGCCAAAGTTATATGGCGAATACCTCTTCTATTAATAGGAGGTCGGCCTTCTTAAATGAACCTGCTTAATATAATTATATCGACTACTTTTAATCCTTTGTAAAGTCTCGCGAAAAGGGCCTTTTAAGTAGTCTACCAGCCGAAAGAGAAGCTATAATCAGGCGGGATCTACAACTTCTAAAAGTCGAGGACCAAGTCCACCGGCTCCAAATCGAAAATGCTACTGCTTCCTAAATTAAAGCTGCTTAGAATAAAGCCCGGGGCTATCGCGTCAGCCTCACCAAGAAGAGTTTATAGAAATATAAGATCGAATAGGTTTAGAAGCGAAGAGACTAGAAAGTTATAACGCGTAGGAAGGAGCGGCCCGATAATAATAATAAAATGGACTTCCTAGAGATTCTATCACAAATAATGCCGGAACGAGGTCGCCTCGCACAGATAATAATTTCGGACCAAGTCATATCCGATGACGAGCGAAGGCAAGCAATCGAAGATCTATGTTCTCTCGTATCCCAAGACTGCACGACCTTGTACCGGCCTGGAGAGAAGCCTATTAACGGCGCCTGTCCTATGAAAGGCTGTGGTGTAGAGATAATGAGGTACAGAATTAGAATATCTTCCTTATTTATATAAGTCTAACGGATACAATTTACGTAAACCTTAGCAGAGTACACATATCCATAACTGTCGTTATAGAGAGCTGGTATATACGCTCGAGCGACTGTAACCCGAGTTGCGGTACTACTTCGCTTACTTTAATTAGTTTATCGAAGAAGAGTGGGATAAACACTACTAAACACACCTTAAGTCGATTACCTCTAAGTGCTGCGCATCTATTACCTACTACTATACACTTATCCATCCTACTTTCTATCCTTTCTGCATAAGTAACAGCCGGCTTGACGCATTATCACAATAGATCTCCTAGACTAGAGAAGCAAAGTTGTGGAGTCATCTTTAATCATATCTCGAAGCATCTCGTTGGCCGTTGAAATATCCCCACCCTTTATACCGCCTACAGCGCAATAATAAGACATCGTTTTAACACCATCTAAGCGACGTGCACAGCTTGCGGATAAGCCCACACTAAATAAGCGTCAGCAATAAAGACCCCACGCGGAACCTCTTATCAACTAGACACCTGACACCGCAAGCCCGAAACGGAAGAGGTAGGACGGAGATAAATAGAAACTGCGGCCTCGGAAGCGAAATAAAGGCGCCCTAAAGACCAATTACAGTAATGAGCAATCTCCACGTCAATCGTTGGATCAAAAAGCCCCCGACGGGATTCAGACTTTATCTTCAGATATGTCGTCAGAGATCTCCACTGATATAGCTGCCGACGATAATCCACAGGATCTACCGGAAATGGCTTATAGTAAACCGACATCACCTCCAGATGCTAATGTATCATACGTAATAGATGACATTAGTCCGAGCGAAAGATTCTGATAGAAAGAGATACATGACGAGCTAGAGCGGTTAAGAGACTTGCTAGGGACTAAAACTAATGAATACGAGCTCTCTTCGCCTACCGAGGACCCCCCCTTCTCTCTATACTTACGTTCTCGATCTCTATCATACTCCCCCGCCACAGGTATCTACGACGAGAACAACGACTATGGAAGCCTACCTTCATAGACTGCGACTCCCGGTGATATATGCCTTTCCACGGAGGAGGACATTCATCTAGCAGATTCCATCGGTCATAACACTCCCAAACCGGAAAACGTTCCTATCAAGACCAAGAAACCTCGCATCACGCTACGGATACGTCAACCCGAACCAAGACCCAAGCCTAAGACATTGCTGCGGTTAAGCCAACCGAAGCAAGTCCTAGCTCAGAAGTCTGCTCCTCGAAAGCCGGGCGTCAACGATCGCAGAAACCGGCGTACTTGAATCTGACTTCTACCAATAAAATCGTTTCGGGGTTGCGTGGAAGGGTTTTTGGTTCATGAGTCCCATCCCTTGTGGGTTCTACATATTTGCATGTTGTGACACTATGTTCATGAGAAATAATAGTGCTTATTTCAACAGCGAACTGAAAACAATCCCGTAGTTAGGGTTAAAATTAAACAGAATCCCTATCGAAATGCCCGCGTTCGACAATCCCGAAATCATCTTACACGCATTGCCTAATGCCTTGTTTCCCCTTTCCACAGAGAGTTCACTTGAGTACTTTTACACCAGCAGTCAGTCATGGCAAGGAGATCCAGGGCAGGGGTGTGGTCGGGAGCCATATTGCCGCTTCTACCTCTATAACCTCATCTTTCCTCCGTATTGATGATTGGGTAAATCCTCCTGTTAGCTCTCCTGCTCCGACAAAAGAAGACCTGCATTCTCTACGGAACCAGTGAATCAGGCAATGAACTAACCTAAAAGATCGAAAATAGGAAAACAACCGAAAAGTATGATGCAGAGCAATGCTCTTCCACCTAATTCTACGGGATTGAATAATCTAGACTTCACTGATAACCGCGTTTGATTCTCTGTTGGTATGTGTAGCGTGTGGATTGGGTTCAATCTGCCGTTTCCGTGAATGCGTGACAGCGTCTTGGGAGTCGGTAGTAGCGCTAGAGCGTCCCAACCTTTATAATGTCACCACTTGTTGAGTCGACCACGAACTACATCCGATCGCCTCCGACACCGAAATGAGCCTGATGCTCTGTATGTTTCATACAAGCTCTGTCGAGATCTTGGTAGACCTGCCGTGAAGCCTGCCTTATAACCTTGCATCTTTCCACCTCTTGATGTGACTTTTGAGGAGCCGCCGTTTGTCTTCGTGACTTCACTGTTTAAGTCAATAGTGTTCGGAAATCGTCGTTCAATGATCGAAGGGCAGTAAGAATTTCGTCCCGGTGTGACTTCGAGAAGCTGAAGCGGAGCTTTTTTGGCCACATGGCGCCTCCAGGGCTTGCTTCCAATAGGATCTTCAGTGTCACGCACAAGACACATGTCAGCAAGTGGCCTTCAGAGGACCATTGGCCCTAGCAGATAAGTGGTCACCCGAGAACCCTGGTCAATATTAGTCTCCAGATCTCTCGCCCTTAATATCCCGCAGCCGCTCCTCGATCATATCCATTGTCATAGCACATGCTCCTCTATATTCGCCCAGCTGCTGGTAGAGCTGTAGTCCAAATCCTTGTCTGACTATGAAGGGTGCTCGGACCCGTCGAGTATACTGGAGGCGGTATTATGATCGATGCTTTCTTCGAGCAGGATACAGCACTGGTCCCTAAACATTGTTTTTTAGATACCTAGAAGGATTGGGAAGAGATCTGCCTCTCTTGCAGAGTTCTTGTAGCGTTTGGAGGGCCCTAAGGTGTCGTCCAAGCGTTCAGCAGCAAATATCAAGAGCGGAAATACTCCGAGCGCCAAGGCCGCCGCCGCCTCGACCCAGACCGAGAAACTGTTGCATGTCTAGGGGAAAAAGTCCTTCATCCGACCCTGCGTCGTCTTTGACGGATAGTTAATGATTCGAATAGATGTAAGGAACAGAAAGCGCCTGCCATAATAGGCTGAGGGTAATCGAGGCGGTGCGCGCACCCTTTTCGATGGCTGGCTGCATTCAGGAACGTTTTTCAGCTGAGGCACACGCGGCTACAACAGTTCTACTTCAAATATTTCGCAAAACAAAACAATTAGATCTGTGTCCATCACATTTGCTTACTGTTCCTAGACAATAGTCTCCGCTGAACAAGATCGAGAGTGAGGTCGGCTTTGATGACTGACCCACTCCCCGTCGCGGCAGGCGTGGCGGGGTTAGTCTCGCTAGGAATCCAAGTAACGCAGTCGCTAGTCGAATTCTATAATGCCTATAAAAAGCAGGACTCGGACCTTAATAGCACGACTAAAAGGCTTAAAAGCCTCCTAGATATCTTCTGATACCTTAAAGAGACGTTACTAGATTATAATTTCTAAGTAGATAAATAAGGCTTAATTAAGAGTATTAAGATATTTATTTATAACTATAATAAGTTAATTTAAGAACTATAGGATAAGTATTAGAAATTTAGTAAGGCCTCTTTAAATAGAATTAAAGCTACTATTAGAATTAAGGGATATTAAGTAATATATCCTTTCTAATAGAGTATATTATAAAAACTTAATAAAGATATTAATAAAATATATACTAACCTCTCCTTTATACTAGATATACTATAGTTTAAGGATACTAAGAGAATTTAAGATAATCTTATTAAAATAAAAGTCCTTTTAAACTTAGTTAGAACTAGTTAAATTTCATTAATTCTTTATAACTAGCTATATACCCCTAATACTACTATTAACTATAATACGACGTATATAAAGAAATACTCTAGTATAGAGATATAGCTTATTAAGAGTCCCTAGTTTTTAAGATAGTTAATAGAGGAGAATTCTATTATATAGCTAAATGGATTTATAAGGTCTAGTAAGTTAGTCTTATACTTAACGGTAATATAGTTTACTCTATAATACTAAGGATCTAAATCTAATATTAGTATTATATTCTTTTATATTACCTTTAATAAGAAGTTAAAGTAAGATATATTAGCTATACTATAAGTACTACTACTATAATTATTAAGCTAGCTCTAAGACAGCTATATAGATATTACCTAGCTATATAATTTATATAAAGCTAGTATACCTCTATAGTAGATACTAATTAAGTATCTCTAGTACCTAGTTTAAAAATTTTACTAGGTATATATTATATTAGACGCGCTTAATAAGAGTCCTTAAAATAGATTATAAGAGTATATATATATAATATATTAGAGGTAATATAAACCTAGTATATATAAGGTCTATACCTCTTTATTATAAGCTAGGATAAGCTAGATATTTATAATTCTCTTGACCTTTCTACTACCTAATAAGTTATAATATAAAATATAGGGATAGATAAGAATATTATTAACTTTATATCTAATTAGTTTAATATAGACTAAAGACTACGAAAATTATTACTATACTATAATAAGATTCAAGAAATATTAGCTAATAGTACTAAGGGTATATAAGTAGATAATAATAACGGAGTAGTAGTATTAAAAGATACTAGCTAACTATTCTATAAGTTTTAATAGGTTAAATACTAGTTTAAGTCTTTATAGTTATATCCTTATAGTAAAGATTACCTCGAGCGCCTACTTAGTTTATTACCTTAATTACTAGATAAGATGTATAAGCGGATACTATATAAGATTAATAATTGTTTAATTAAAGACGCTTAATAGATCTTAATATTACTTTACTTTACTTTAAGGCTATTAATAGTACGAGAGGTTATTAATAGTATTACTATTAAACTTAATAACTCTAGAGGACTAAATTATAAATATTAGTTATAGAATTCTAATAATATTCGTGAGATATATATAGGTTTTATTAATATTAGTCTTAGTACTAATTATATATCTAAGACTTACTGCGAAGAAGAGTTAATACTAACTATTTAGAATACTTATTTCTCTATTTAGGAATACTTAGAATCTAAATATATCTAGTATTAGAAGGCTATAATATTTAGCGTAAATAGTATAATAGTATATACTAAAGTTATATAAATTTATTTAATATACTTACTTAAGTATAGCCTTTTAAGCTTAAGCCTAGTTTAGGATCTTCTTAAGGAATTTCTACTAGCTTAATACGTAGCTATATATTAGTATTACTATTACTAAAACTTAGTATATCCTACTACTAGACTAGATAATTTCATCTTAAAGTTATTATAATATTAGGATTTATTTATAACTTAGGTTAAGTTATATAATATAGATTAACCCTAGATAACTTTTATTAACTTTAGCTATACCCTAGACTATATTATAACTCTAGTCTATTATATATTATTACTAGGACTTAAATAGGCTTTATATAAAATAATTAATAGTAAGTAACTTAAGAGTATACTAATATCTACTTTATTACCTATATCTACATCCGAGGTCTCTAAAAAAAAAAATATTTAAGGTAGAAAGTATAGTAATATACTATAGGCGGCGTTATATAAAGGTTATAAGAAAGTAGTATAGATACTACTTAACTAAGAAGCTAATATTAACGCGTAAGGTAGATACTATAATAATATATTATAAGCGGCGTTAGGTAGAGGTTATAAGAAAGTAGTATAGATACTACTTAACTAAGGAGCTAATATTAGTACTTAAGATAGAGAGTATAGTAACGTATTATAGGCGGCGTTATATAAAGGTTATAATAAAGTAGTATAGATACTACTTAATAAAGAAGCTAATATTAATATATAAGGTAGAGAGTATAATAACATACTATATACGGCGTTATATAAAGGTTATAAGAAAGTAGTATAGATACTACTTAATTAACGAGCTAATATTAATACTTAAGATAGATAGTATAGTAATATACTATAGGCTATATTATATAAAGGTTATAATAATATAGTATAAGTACTATTAAAATATAATACTATCTTAAATTAGAATAATATCTAAGGTAGAACTTAATTCTATCTAGCTTATACTAGAGGATAACTAAATACTATAGAGATATTCTTAAGCTTAAGATTAGGTTTAACTATCCTTAATATATAAGGATATTATAACCGTATCTAAGGTATATTATATTTAGTAAATAAGACGTATTTATACTCTTGTTATAAATAATACTATAGCTTAGTACCTTAGTATACGTATATAAAACCCTCTTGTACTTAGATTTCTTCTCTCCTTAAATTTATTATCCTAGTCTTTTTACCCCTATTAATCTATATCTAGGCCTAGTCCTAATAAAGGATGTAATTATCTTTATTATACGGCTTCTAACAGTTCTATTAAATTATTATATTAGTTTCTAGAGGAAGGCCTTAGTCCTTACCTTACTTTTAGAGTACTTCTTTATATAAGTTTTAATAAGGAGGGTTTTTATAATAGCTATCTTACGTCTCGCCTAGGGTATATAGTATTATTATTATAATAGTCTTAATTCTTAACTATATAAGAGTCCTAATAATATCTACCTAATAGTATAATCTATATATAACTCCTTCCTACTCTAATAGCCCTTCCTACCCTAATAGCCCTTATACGCCTTACTATTTATAATCTCCCCCTTTATTCCTTATAGCCTCTATAAGAGATTTTCTATAATATTAGGAATAGTAAGATAAGTATAAAAGGGTAAAATTATTATTATTATAATTAGTAAGTAGATACTAGTAAACTACTCTAACGGATCCTTTATATTAGAAGCTACGTTTATATAAGCCTAGAAGGCCTCTAGTACCTTATAAGTAGGAGGGGGGCTATATTTAAAGATTTTATTAGGAATAATAACGTAGATACATAGATGTAGTAGATAATATAAATATGAATAATAAACTATCTAGGAAGGATATAGATAGGATATATATATACTAAGCCTTAGTTATATAACTAGTCACGTAACCTCAGGTTAGACTGTAATAATTACCTACTAAAAGAAAAAATGACAGCGTCCTCGCTATCTACCTAGCGATAGCGATATAATAATAGTATGCCTATTCTAACTAATTAGAGTTATTACCTATCTTCTTACTATAATAGAATATCCCTAATCTTAAACCCTAAAGATCTCCTAGACCCCTTATCTAATAGATTTATCGCTTTATACCCCTATTTAACCGCTTTTAGTTTAGCTTACTTTTACGAAGAATATTAAAGTCGTAATATTCTTTATATTCTAGCTAATTATATACCTACCCTTTTTATAGTTTTTAAATTAATTAAAGTTTTTCGGCCTCTTCTAAGGAACTTAACGCTATTAAAATTATAATAATCAGGTTAGTATTTAAGAAGATATATCTAAATAAATAGATTTTCCTACTAAGAATACTATTTCTTAGTATATTTTCTCCGCCCCTACTTTATTAATAAATATTTCCCTACTATTTATATTATCCTCTTTCTTTAACCTACTACTATATAGACTTTACTATACCCTCTTCTTTATCTTTACCGCTCATACTATCTATCCCTCGCCTTCTATACCCCTAGTATCGCCCTAACTACGCTAATATAGGATTATTAGCCTCTACCCTACCCCTAACTAACTAACGCCCCCTTTCTAATATTAATCCTAATACTATAGGTAATAAACGCCGGCGAGTATATAGTAGTAAAGGCGTAGGCCGTATTAAGTAGTTAAGGAACTCTTTAATACTAGTTATAACTAATATTATTTATACTCTATATTTTTTTTTAACCTAATACTAATTAATTTATTTATAGAACTTCCTATCTCCCCCTCTATTCTAACGCCTCCCTACTATCTAGTAATCTATCCCACCTTCCTATTCTACTATTTAAGTAGTTATTCCCTCTAGGAACCCGTAATAATCTACTCCCCCTATCTTTAAAGAGACTCCCCGAGAAATCGCTCCTCCGCTAGCTCCTAAATTTTATCTAGAAACGCGTTACTAGCACGCCTACTAGTAGGCTAATTAAGGTAATAATATTAAGTACTAACCCCCTATTTAATAAGGCCTATACTAGTAGTAGAATAATATATATTAGGGGTAGACGCTAGGCTAGGAATATTAAGTATATAGGGATTCCTATATAATAAGATATATAGAGCTTTACTAGGTTAATAAATTATTTAATATTACCGGTAATAAATACCCCTATTATAACGTACTATTATAGAAAAATAAATATAGTAACTTATGGGATAGTTAATAGCTATACTATAATAGTAGGAAGAATAATTAGCCGTCCCCTAACTAGTTATATAAGCTAGCCGATATTAACTTATTACCTAAGGGGCCTTAAAAGGAGGTTAAGGTTAGGGTATAATTTATTAATAAATTACTTAGCGACGTGGATAATATTATTATTAATAGATACTTTGTAAGAAGGAGGACTACACGTAGTAAAGAATTTTTAGATAATATTATTAGCTATAATAATTATCTCTCCTTTACTAGCGAGGGTATAATTAATATTAATACCTATATTAATTAAACTACCTTCTAGATCTAGGGGTTTATTTATTATCTAATAGGTCCTCTTATTATTAATAATAGCCTTAGGCTAAAATTCGCCTAAATTTATATACTAAATAGTACGTAGGAGTAACTAGACGTTTACTATTAATATTTTAATAATTTAAATTAAGATACCCTTACTTCTACTTAATATACCCTCCGGTCTATTAACCTATATATCTAGGGGTTTAAATCCTACTATAACTACCTTAAGAAGGATTAATTATAATATCCTATTAATATTATAAGCGTCTATATTTAATAGCTAAATCCTAAATAATAGGATAAGGATACCTATAATCGCCTTACCTTTATAGAAGTCGCCCGTATTATAATAACTCCTAATAACGCTATAAGAGGCTGGATCGAGCGGGATATCTATATTAAAACTATTAAGGGGGGCCTTATATTAATCCCTAATTAGTATCCTTCTTATATAGCCCTTTTATATCCGCTCCTATTTCTATTTAATAAATAGTTATAGTATAACCGCCTCCTATTAGCTAGCTATTAGCTTTTAGGTAACTATCTACTATATATATTATAATAGAACCGTGTTACTAGTACGCTTACCTAGTATACCTTAATTAGTAGCAATAATAAGCTAGAGTAGGAAGAGGGTAGTAACCCTAAGCAGGAACTAGACTAGTATATTACCGGCGAGTATATACCTTAGGGTCGTAGTAGGTTTTAGTAAGTAACGAGACGTTAATTTTATATTAAATAGATATAGGTAAGATTATTTAATATATTTTCCCAGTTATTTTCTAGACCTAAATCCGCTTAGTTATAAATAATTCTAAATTATTTAGATAATAGTTAGAGGATAGTTAATATAATTTAAATAATTAGCTAATTAATATCTAGATCTAGCCTAATTTCTTTAATTATACTATTAATAGCGGACGTCTATTTAGCTACTAGGCTACTAATATCTAGATATTAATAGAGCTTAATAACCTAAATTAGTATCATTAGAATTAATAGACTATTCGGGCGGACTACTACTCCGGCCTAATAGATAGGCTTAGTACTAACCTAGATATCTCGCTTAAAGATATTAGTAGTAAGGTAACTATCCTCCTATTAATAATACTAGGAAGCCCACGTACTATAAAAGCGAGAATATAAGACGCTATAATAATAGTCTAAAAAAGGGGTAAACCTAAATTTTTTATTACCTTTATATATAATCCTAAGTAGCCTAATATTTAGAGCTTACTAGAACCTAGTTAGATATTAGAGTACTATTATAATCTAATTACCCGTGTCTTTAATTAGAAGCTCTAGGAGCTAATAAGGGACCTCCTTAAGTAATACGTCCTTAATATTTATATAGGCTACTATTATATTATTAAGTTTTAAAAGCGAGGTCTCCTATATACTTATATTCTCCTTATTATACGGGAAGAGGATTAGATCTAGATACTTAGTAATATTAATAGCGTTATTTAAGTATTTATCCCCCCTTAATAGGATAACAATACGCTACGTAAGTTAATCTTATAATATATAGTTTATAATTACTATACTAGGGTCCCTAGTAATAGATATTTTAGTTAGGAGAAGAATTATTATAGTAAGGCTTTTCTAAAGGATTTTCGCTAAGAGACGTCTTTTATACCTAATAGGAGTTATCCTTTCTATACATATCTAGTCGGCCCCCCCGAACCTAATTCCTCTATTAATAATAGATAGGTTATCCCCTATAACCTATACCTATTAAAGAAATACGGTACCTATATTAATATTAAGATCTACGGCTCTATTAAGTCTATTTTCTATCTATATAAATACGTTTATAAGGGACCTAATTAGGCCGATATCTCCCTTACTAGGAATTATACGCGTAACGATAATAACCGTACTCCTAACGGCTAGCCGTAATAGTAAGGGGAGTTAGTAGATAAGATTATAAAGTATTAGTCTACTTACTAGATTAGGTCTACTAAAGCCATCTAGAAGATACTCTTATTTAGTATAGGTATTATAAAGCCTTATATAAAGCGTCTATAAATCTACCTCCTAAACTAATAGCGTACCCTTTTTAAGCCGGCTAATAATTAGGCTACTAATAAGGCCGCTAAATAAAAGCTAATAGATAGTAATAAGCTCCGTAGGACTATATTAATAGAAATTTTTAATATAAACCGTCTCGCTAAGGAAGCTTATAATAATAGTTAGCTATTACCTTTTATAAAATAGAACGGGAAACGTCTAGCTATTATAAGGGATCTACTCGACTATCTATACGCCGATTTTCCTAAGGTCTTTACGTAGGATAAAGGAAATAAATATTAGAAAATATATAAAAGGGGGGAGACTCTTAGGTATATTAATTTTATTAGTCCTAAAACTAAGGATCTCTACTATTACTAACTACTCCTCTATTACGTTAAGGGGGCTACGTCATTTAATAACCTCTAGACGGTAGACGGCTAGCTAATAGAATAGAAGAAGGCCTACGTAGAGCTTAAGTTAACTAAAATTAGTAGATATACTATTAAGATCCTTAATAAGGGAAAGGATTATTAGGGAGGCTATAAGCTACGTAGTCTTTTTATATTAATATTAGTTAAACTCTAACCTACTAACGCCCTTATATTATAGAATAAGTATAAGGAGTATATCTTAAATAATTACTTATACCTCCTACAACGAGATTTTTTAACGCTTTAGATACTAGATAATTACTATAAGTAATAGTTATTTATAGAATAGTACGCCCTTTACCTAATCGACGGCTAATTAGAATGTTAACTAACCCCTAAATATACTAAGGATCTAACCTAATATAGCCTACCTATTCTAACTATCCTATTTAATAATTTTAACGATATTCTAAATAGACTTTTATAGGAAGAAATATCTTACTAAATTACCCCTAATAAGGCTAAGTTCTTATAGAATAGACTAAATACTAACTAACGCCACGCTACTAATTAGATTATTACCGCTATTAACGCTAATATTAATAATAGATTTAGTACTCTAGGTATACTGTTCTTCCTTAATAGTACTAGGGGGACTAGTAAGATAATAGTTTAAAATACTATTATAGAAAGGCTACGTTCCTAGTAAAAGGTTACTCTAATAGTAGTATCTTCTAGTATTATATTAACGCTATTATAGGGAGGTTAGACTACTTACTTATAGTTTAAGATACCCCTAGACTCTAATACTACCTCTTTATATAGGATTAAGAAGGGGACTAATCTCGCTAGGCTAATTAAGCGAGCTTATATTATCTTTTAGGATAAGTCTCCTATATAGAGTTAATACGATATAAAAGCTATTAGTTATAGTCTTTAAGATATCTATAGTAATGACTAGGCTTATTTTAGGGGTAAGGTATTCTACTTTTATAAGGACTTCTAATAAATACTCCTAGTTATTCTAGGAGGATCTAGTAGCTAGGTTATTAAGGCGTATCTTTAGAAGGCCTATTTCTAGAATAAGGTTATACGTTTACATCTTACTATTAATAAGCGACTTAATAATCCTAACTTAATAGATGCTACCCGTTATAAAATAGGACTATTTATAGGCGATCTCCTCGCTATTAATAATAGTATTAATATCTAGAAAAGCCCTACTACTAATAAAGATATATTATATTAGAAATATAGTTATACCCTAGGAAATACTATTAATAATTTAGCTAAGAATATCTATACTAATATTAAGATAAATATCTCTTAGAGGGTTTATCTATTAGAACAGGCTATTCTCGCTATTACTAATAAAGACGTTACTAGTATTAATACTAAGATAATATCGCGTATCCCTAGCGATATAATAATATACTAGAGTATTAATTATACTATATTAGAAGAAGATAATAAACTCTTCCCCCTTAAGTACTTTTATAGGTTCTATAAACCCTCCCTACTATCTTATAAGCTATATATTAAGCTAGGCGTACTAGTTATACTACTAAAGAACCTTAATCCGCTACGTCTATATAATAGGACCTAACTACGGGTAATAAGATATAGTAAGTATATCTTTAAGGGGGAGATTATAGGCGGTACCTATAACGGCGAGAAGGTAATACTATTTAAGACGCTATTATAGTCTAAAGAAAATAATAGGCGGATTACTACCCCCTTTATCCGTAAGTAGTACCCTATCTAACTAGTATTTACTATAACTATTAATAAATTATAAGGCTAATTAATAAAGTATATAAGTATTAACTTATAGACTAGGCCTACTTTTAGCTATAATTAGCTATATATAACTCTATTACGGGTAACGAGATAGGGAAACCTCTATATTATTAGGCCTAAAACTCTTAAATATATATCTAGCCGAATAATAAGAAACGTTATATATAAGTAGGTACTATTAGATAATAGGTAGACTACCCCTAATATATTAATTATAACTTACTATTAACGCCTAGATCCTATTAATAGCTACTTAGCAGCCTATAAGAATACTAATTATAATATTAAAAGTATAAAAACGGCCTAATACTATACTTAGTTATATAATTATATCTTTATATTAGACTATAATATTAGACTTTCTAATAATAAAAATAAGCTATTCTACTATTTAGTTTACTAAATACCGCCGGTTAAACTTTAGAGGGCCGGATAAATACTAGGCCGTACTAACTCCCACGTCTAATAGATTCCTCTATATTAACGTAATAAATCTAGTAGGACTATTAATAATTATTATAAGAGTATAAAAGATATATTATAATATAAGGGATATAATAATTTAAGAATTATATTAAACGGTCTAGTAGCGTAGAAGTTATTAGTAGAATAGAATATTATTATACTAGATATCCCGTAGTTAGTTAGGTACCTAGTAGATAGTATTAGTCTTTTAACGCTTCTATCTTAATAATTATATTATCTTTTCCTAATAATAACTAATACGATAAGTCGTCTAACAATAGTATACTTAGTTATACCCTATTAGTCTTAAACGGTAATATTATAGTAGAGTTATAATATAAGTAGGCCTAATAACTATTTATTAATACTCTAATACTAGGTAACTATTATAAATAATCCCTTTAGTCTAAAATTAATATTATTAGTAACGCTTACCCTATAACCCTTATAATACTCAAGGAGGGTCTTAGTATTTATAAAAGTTCGTACGAATATCTATTATATTTAGACTTAAATTTACCTTATAACTATTATTACTTACTAATAAATAAAAGAATTATACTTTTAAGTATACTTTTCCTAA
>JAABUV010000833.1_pt1 | contig 46343 bp, 38 predicted proteins | sample 5559971 | NCBI WGS metagenome assembly JAABUV01 (sample SAMN10711881, study PRJNA513362) | rock metagenome | isolation source: Antarctica rocks | place: Antarctica: Victoria Land, Knobhead nord | collected 2015-12-19 | reverse complement strand
TTCATTAATTTAAACAACGAGTGTAGCGTTCTTGTGACTGTCGCGATTTTCGTTTGCACATGAACTTTGAAGTTGAGCTTTCGATTCAGTCAGACTTCTAGTCATCATACACATGTCTTTGATTTTATGATCATGTTATTGAATAGAATAATCATTTGATTGAGTATTGTCTTGTGACTTTCAAAGTGTATCAATTCAGATTTCAAGTCATTGAATTGCACTGCGTTGTTCTCAGCTCATGTGAAAGCGATTTTTGCTGCGTTTTTCAGCATTTTCACATTCTTGTCAATATTTCTTCTCTCAACATATAGCGTCACATCGTCAATATAGCTGAGTGACTGTAAATCTTCGAACTTTGCGTGAATCTTTGAAAATAAGTATCAAATATAAATTAGAAATAAAATGAGCGAGATAAATGAGTCTTGTGATATTTCTGTGCTTATTTTCTTTGATTTCTGATGTTTCTCGTCAAATGCTAAGTCAATAATTCGATTTTGTAAGAAACATTTTACTCAATTGATTAAATTGATCGATATTTTCAATTTAATCAATATTTTGACCAGCTGTTTCAATGCAACATGATCAAAGACTTCTTTGACATCTAGAAGTAAACAGATAAGCGTGTTTTCTCGACTTTTCGTCATTTGCACATCATGTACTAAATTTAGTACTGCGTTTATAGCTGATCTTTGTTTTCTGTCTTTCATTTGATCAAAATTCAGCAACTTATCATTAATTTCAGCTGTGTATGACAGTTGCACTGCTATTGTTTTTTCTACTACTTTGTCTAAACAGTTTAGCAGTGTAATAATTCTGTATGTTTTTGAAACTGAATAATTCAATTTGTCTGGTTTTTTCAGAATAATTCTCGTGTCTTCACGTCATATCTTTAAATGATAGTCGTTTTCAATCAAATCTGAGTACACTAAATTGAAGATTTTCAATATGCTTTTGTACACTTGCTGTATGATTGCAAATGACATATCGTCTGATTCAAGTGCTTTTCTGAATGCTGAGAAGTTAATCGCGTGCTTGATTTTCCCTTCGATAACTCTTGATCACTGTATACTTTCGTTTGATAGTAATTCTTCATTGGTTTGAATTTTCGAAGGTGATGAGTACATTGCTTTCAGAAATGCCTCGCACTTTTCATTGAATTCGATCTTCAATTCTTTTTGCGAGTTTTGTATCAAGGGTAGCTTTTCGATTAGACGTGATTTAGTGAACTTGTATGCCTGAAACACTTCTTTCCCTTCGACGTTGTTCAAAAAATTGGTTCAGAATTGGTTTTTGACCAGCTTTATTGCATCATGGTACGAATTTCGCATTTGCACCATCTCTGCTCATGCGTCGTCATTTCTGCATCTTTTCCAGGTTCGCTTTTTTGACGACAGCGCCTTTTGCATTTCGATGAGCTCATTGTTTCACCAGGGTTTTGATTTTGCGCATATTCGCTGTTTAGATACGAATAATTCCACTGTATTCTTGATGCATTCAGTTAAATAAATGACTTTTGCTTTCAAACTCGTGATTCTTTGCATCTTGACAATCATTTTGTCTTTCGCCTTTTGCAAATGCTCATCAAAGTCTTTCCAGTCGGCTTTTTGCAGATTGTATGACGCGTTCAGCGAATTTTCGACCAACTTCACTTTTTCCGTAACTATTGTAAATAGAATTACTTTATGGTCGAATTCTGTGTCTGCGTTCTCGTCTATATGTCAATTTCTGATGTGATTGCGCATATTCTTTGATGCGAATGCTAAATCAAGTACTGAGCTTGACTGACCTGAATAGCTGTGATATGTGTCTATATCAGAAGTGTTAACCAGGTCGCACTTATGTAAATTTACTCACTTTATTAACGCTTTCGTTCTAATAGAGTTTGAAATTTTTGCGTTTCACCAGCTATGATGTGCATTAAAGTCTTCGACAATAATAACTTTTTGCTCAGAATTTAGCATAACTTTTGCTAATTCTCGCTCAATCGTGTATAATTGCTCGTCATCTGCGTTTTGTGACTTTTCGTTGTAAATATTGAACAATAAAATTCTCTTCTGAATTTTATTGTTTGCTATTGATATCGCTTGCATATCTTCGCTATTGACTATGTCTGATCTTGATGTGCATGTAAATTTCTTTGCGTTTTTCGCAACAAATATCAGTACTCTGGCACGAGTATTCTGAACATTTGGTTTGATGCAGATAAACGACGAATGCGAAATTGTTATATTCTCATCTTTTATTCACGATTCTTGTATTATAACAATATCTGCCTTGTTTTTCGCAAATTTCATGCATGCATGCATAATTTGCGTTGACCTTGCGCAATTGTGTTGTAGAATTCGAATATTCGACGTGTTTGCAAAGCTTTCGTCATTTGCGTTGTTTTGTGACATTTCGAATGCAATACTCATTACAATTTCGTGACTAGATGATCTTTTTGTGAGCTAATAGACTGAGCTGCCTGATATGTTTCGCACATTGCGCTATTTGCAAAGTGCGCATTTTGACAGTTGCAGCATCTAGGAATCGTGTGATTGCATGATTGCTTGTCTTCGCATGTAGGTAATTGACATTTATGATTTCAGGTTTGATGATTTCGCTTGCAGTACAAGCATCTTGATGATCTGTTACATTTGTTCTGTAAGTGCTTGAATGTTTGACATTTTTGACATTAATCATTTGATCGATAGTCTCGATATTCGACTGTTCGATATGTTGATTTCGCAGCTAAAAGTCGTTTTTTCAAATGTCTTTGCGCTTCTGCTTCGATTCTAAATGCTAAGATCGTCGATGCATGTCTGTTTCGTGATCGGTTTTCGCTCTTCGATAATCATATAGGGTTGATTATTAGTTTCAATCCGGAATTGTACGACTCTAACTCAGTTTTTAGATTTTTCATTCCAGTTTCCGTGTTGAAGATTTCGGTTTCCAGACTGTGTATGACTATTTTATGTCATTTCTCGTCTTTCTTAATGCTTTTAACATCAAAAACATGCTCTCATATTGCTCTTTGCGCTAGTAAGGCATCTGCTGTGTATTTTTCCGAGACCGTCAGAACAATGTTGTTTCCCTTTTGCGTTTTGGCTACCGTGGCAACTATTAGATCGCTTTTCGCCTTTTTCAATGCGTTATTCATCGAATCTCGCATTTTCATCGTCTTTAAAGTTTAGTTCTCATTTTTGGGACTGACAATGAGTCTTCTTTCGCGATACGATATTTCTTGTGATTTTGGCGAGAATTTCTTGATAACCAGATTTCATTCGTCTGCATTTGCATTCGCATTTGCATTTGTGTTTGCATTTGCATTTGCGCTTGTGACTTGAGCTGCTTTTTGCACATATGTGAGCTTCTGCGTTGGTTTTTGCGAATTTTGCATGACTTGCGACGTTTGCGAAACCTGCGCCCTCTGCGAGATTTGCGAATTCTCTGTCATTTGCTTTGCATTGATTCCCTTTTTGATGTTTTCAGCATTTTGTTAAACCAATTGTAGAATGATCTTCAGTTTGTTGTTTGTTTGACTTTGAAGTCGATCAATTTGCTTCTGAATTGAGTTTTCTATGCTTTCGTCGCATGCTCTTCAAATGTAGATTAAGCTATGACTTATAGTCTCTTCCTGTTCTGATATTACTTGTCTTAGCTGATTGACTGCAAACTCAATTCTTTCGCGCAGTCTCTTTACCTGCATCTCTTTAGAGATGACATCGTAGCACTTGCTAGTACTATCTTCGATGCTGACTTCTTTTTGCGAACTTTTCATCGCTTTTCGCTTTTTTATTTCTTTGACTTTCACAATCGCTTGTGTTTGCTCTTTTTGCTGCGAATTCGCATTTCACAGATTGATTGTATTCTTGTCATTCTGCGCATTTGCATGTGAATTTAGCATCAATGCATCGAGTGAACTAAACATGTATTGCGTTTTTCTATTTGCTAATGTGAGCGACTTTTGTTGACTGCGAAATAAATCGACAATGTCGTTCTGCAGTTGTTTGCTTGTTGATGAACTCATGCTAAGTTCATTTCATAGATTTATTTCAATCTTTAACGTTGATTTTTTAATTTCTATTGTTGACGTTTTGAGTTCTGATGCTGAGCTATTGCTTCTGCTGAGTTTCGCATTACTATTCGCGAAACGAAGCGAGAAAGAGTGCATAAAGCGACTCTTTATATTTCTTTTCATAGAGAGTTTTTCACGTTTTGAGCTTCGAACTTCTAGAAAATTCACTTGACATCACTTAAATATTTCTTTAATCTCTTACTCAAAGCGTTTCACGTAGACAGTAACTTTAGTGTAAAGATTTCTCAATTTCTATCTTGAAATCTGCAATAAATCGTCTTTTATTATTGACTTATGTCAGATGAAAATGATATAAATTTAGTTTACAAGAGTCTAGATTACTCTTTTTGATAGAAAATGCTTGATGCAATTGCTTTATATCTCATGTATTAAAGTAGTCATGTTATCTCGCTCAGAATAGTAACGACTGATCTCGACTTATTGTCTTGCACATCAAGAAAAGATAAAACAGATAGTGATTTGATAAGAAATGCTGTACTTCTCTGAAACAATGTTGTTCTCTGTGCAATCTTCAAGTGCAAAAGAGTTTAATTTCGATTTTTGCATCAATATGCAGTCTTCTGTGCTGTTTTGAAGTCAATTGATGACTTGTTCTCTTCATGTGAGTTTGCTCTTTGATTTATCAATCAAATTACTGTCTGAATTGATGATTCTTTCTTCTGTGTTGATGAACTTTCGTTTCGCCGTCGATTTTGGCCTGCGTGAGCGCGAAAAATTTCAATTTTCAACTTTTAACTTGCAACGCAGTCATCTGTGAAGCTATTGAGTCGAATGAGAGCTTGTTTTAATCGTACGATTGTACTCTATAACTTGACAATTGATTTGATATATCATATGCTTCGATAGATCGCTGTCGCTACTTTCACGTTTCTTTCTTACACAGCTGAAATTTTCATGCTTAAGAAGTAAACTGTTGAAATCTGAGCAGTGAGAGATTTCGCTTGTCTTGAACTGTGAATCTGCTGCAAGAGAAAAGACTATTTCTCGCTAAGAGAAAAATCAGCATAGAGATCATGTCTTATGTATGTTGCATGCAACATATGCAACATATTTTTGATAAATCATACAGAAGCAAAATCGTAACATTAACGATATGCAATCATTTAACTCAGCTTACAACTTCTTTTATTTAGTGAAAAACACGTCATCACAGTCAAGAACTTGCATATATGTAAACAAATGCTTAAGACTCAATCAATGAGTGATAGAAACAGCTGAGTCAGACATCTGCTTAATCAGAATATTAACTTGCAACACAGATGATGAAATGCAGATGTTGCAACTTATAAACATTTATAATTTGTGTTCACTGTTTTCTACATTTACAGAGAAATCTTCAATCATTTCTTGCTTAAGCAAGCTATTTAAAGATGACTGCAAACAACTGATCATGAAAGATTTCAATTTACATCACTTTCATTGAGAAGAATGAAGATGCTTCACTTGACATGCAGTGATCAACAGTTTACTTGACATCATTACTAACGTTAAGCTGAAATTATTGCTGAAATCAGACATTATTACTTGCAAGACTCACAATCAGTTTACAACTATTGATTTAGTTTTTAGCAGCGAGAAAATACAGTTCATGACATGCAAGTGCAAGATATGCATTGATCTGCATCAAGAATTAAATCATCTTTCAATTGTCACAGAACTTTGTTTACAAACAACTTCAGTACAGTCTTCAACTTGATGATTATGAAAGAAAATGAACACAGAAGCATTGAGTGCATATCTGCATATGCATCTTTCGTCAAATCATTCTTTGAACAGCAAGATGATGATGAATGAAAGAATGTGCAAAGTAATCAAGATGTTACAAGAGATCATTGAGAAATTTACTCTTTTGACAAAGTCATCAAGTTGAGCAAAGAACTTTTGAAATTCAAACTGCTTAGAGATAGTAATGAAATCAAGATGACTGCAAATCATATGAAAAATATAAAGCACACTAAATGTGTAAAATGAATATCTGAAACATAATAATCATAAAAACAAGATCATTCAACAAGCAAAGCGTACACATTTCAGATCACAAATGCATAAGCTGAGCGATGCATTCAAGTCAATATGACGCTTCGCAAAATGAATCAGAATCGAAAGTCAGCTATTTAAAAAACTTTCTCAGTTTTCATCATTGAAGTGAAGTGATACTGAACAAATGACAATGACATTCAAGAAAAAAATCAAGATATTGCGAGAAAAATTCTTTTCTTCATTCTTTCAGATAAATATCAATAACATCATAAACTCATTTATACTCTTGACAATGTCATTTGACTTATGCATTTTAGAAAATGAAATGAGACAAACAATTAAAAGAATAAAAGCAGACAAAGCATCAAATGTTTCAGACATTTTAAACAAAGTGCTGCAGACGAGTTTTGCAAAACTGATCTCAATACTGATGAGTTTATTCAACACATATGTAATACACAGATATCATTCTAAGCAGTTCAAAAAGATTCAAATGATAGTATTATGCAAATTGAAAAAGAGTGATTATACTGATTTGAAAAGATATCAATTCATTGCTTTGCTTGACATCATGAGCAAAGCTTTGAAGTCAATCATGATTAAAAGACTGAATGATATAACTGAGATTCATCACATGTTATTTGATGCTCAAATGAAAGTGAGATGCAAATAATTCATGATCTTGACATTAAATCTACTAGTAGATCAGATTCACACAATATGAGACTGTAAAATCAAATATGTAACTTTTATGCTAAGTTTAAATATTATCAAAGCATTCAATCAAGTCTTGCATGTCAAACTTCTGCATACTTTGAAAATGAAAAGAACTTCAGATTACATAGTTAAATGAGCATGCAGCTTTCTTGAGAATTGAGAAACATTGCTGAAATTCAATGAGTAAACGAGTGACATGTGCAAAATAAATGCAAACATATCACAAAAATTTCTCATTTTATTGATTCTCTTTCTATTCTTCAACGTAAGTTTGATTGAGAAGTGCAAAGCATTGAGAATTAAGATTGAAGTGCTCAGCTTTGTAAATGACATTAACATTCTAACATATGATAAATTCATTGAAGAAATTTGCAAAACATTAAGCAAAGCACACAACATCTGCACAAAATGAGCTTGCACTCATGACGCAACATTTGCATCAGAAAAGTATGAATTTATGCACTTCATCAGAAAATCAAAGAGATTTGACATAATGATTAACATACAAATAGAAAGCTCAATTATTAAGTTGAAATTAGATGTGCAAGTTCTGAGAGTACAACTGAACATGAAACTGCAATGAAACACGCATCTTCATCAAATCGAAGCGAATTACATCACATGAATGCTAGCACTTAGTCAACTTGAAGTTTTCATATGAAGAACAATCTTTACAAAAGCAAGACAGATAAATTCAGCAGTAATAAAATCAGAAATTGCATTCAAGATATCAGTTTGACATCAGCGAGAAAAAAAGAAAGAATTGTCAGACAAAGAACACAAATTTGAAACATTATAAAATCAGACTTTGCGTCACGTCACAAAAATATTTAAAAAAGTAAGCATCAAGACTCTGAAAGCAAAAATGTACATAAGCTCGCTGCATGTTCATTTAAACATGCTGCAAGACAATATCACGTTACGCAGTTGAATTAAAAATCATATGCAGAAAATCAGACAAGCATGCAAATTGATACACGCTCATCTGATGAATGTCAATTACATCATTTCTTGCTCTTTTATCATCAAGAAAGTGATGCTTCTGAACAACTTAATTCAAGAAAACACGAAAATACAGTCAAAATGTGAATGATTAGTTCTCGCTGCGACAAATTCAACTAGTGACAGCATTGCAATAGCGCAGTATCACAGAAATTAATAAAAGCAATGATGAAAAAAATATAGAAAATGCATTGCAGATGTTTAACAAGATGATAAAGATGCGAAATGATTTTCAGAAAGTTGAAAGCACTCTCATCATTTACATCAGAATTAAATGCATAGATCTAAATGCTTATCTGCATTTCAGAAACATTTCAGATGCAAATAGTATGTGATGTAACTGCAACTAAAATCATCAAATGATGAAACATGTATTCATGCATTGTTCAAACTAATTGCATTTGCGATTAAAAATGTTATAAGACGTTGACTTCTCAAACTATTGAATAATTATCACTATCATGAAGAGTTTCAGAGCAGCTGCAAGAATGATGATAAAAATGAAGCTTTTGAAGCAATTTAAAATGATTGAGTCACTCATTCTTTAACATGCAATCAACGTGAACTAATTTGATACATAGTCTCATAATGATAGTTTTGACTGCGTGAAGCAGTTGTATAAACAGCGAGTAATTTTCTACCTCAAAGAGTTTTGTTCACTCAATATAAATAGCATAAAGTTTCTCATGAGTTGACTTAATCAATGTCACAAAAGTGTATAAATTTATTATTATTAACTTAAAAAAATTAATCAACTATAGAAAGTGTTAAGATCATATCTAGATATTCAATTTAATCATGTTGTAAGTGAAATGTTTAATTCAATAAAAATAGTTATAACTAAGACTTTAAAAATACAGAAGAAAAAAGATACAAAAGAAAAGAAAAATATGCTTTATATAGTAGTTACTCAGATTTAATGTTAGTCTCAAAGAAAACATGTTGAAACACAAGAAAGATGTTGATTTGAAAAATGTTTTATCAACACAAAGAAATGTGTTTATCATAAACATTTGTTAATTATTCATAACACAAAGAAGTGTGTTTATCTAGAAGACAATAGAAACTGATTTAGAAAATGTTAAAAAAGAGATTAAGTCATATTTAAGTCAAATCTGAGTCAGATCTAGATCAGATCTCAACTAAATCATTGACTAGCTTTAATCAATATGCAGTGAACTCGCTAATGTTCACTGTAAATTGATTAAAGTTTGATCTTTGACACATTTGTAATATTATCTTTCTTTTCAAAAATTTATGTTTACATGAATGTTGTTTCATTTTGCTTGTCTGATTAAGCATGATTTCACAGATTCAAATCTGCAAAATTTTGATTAATTAATTAATAAAGCATCAACTCAAATTAGCGCTAGCGTGATTTGTTTGAATAAAGCTTATGAAATTCAATCAAAACATCTTCAAAGTTATTGAATTTTTCTTTATTAACATAGTATCATTCATTGTCTTGATTTAATTCTGTTCATTTTATCTTGTATTATATTTAATCTTGATAACATTTAAAGTTCAAAATGTTATTTATCTTTCAATGCTCATCATCTTCAATAGTGAGAGATTTAAATAATTCTGAATGCTGTTCTGATAAAAAATCATTGAAATAAGAACATAATAACTTTGAACTGAACATTGAATGCAGCTGCTTCATACTTATCAATAAATAAAGATGATAGAAAATCTCAACTTTGACAGTGATTTAATAAAGTTTTAGCTGTTTATCTTTTAAATCTTTGCATGATCTTGTTGTTTTGATGTTTCTGAAGAATAATCAAATTCAGTCATTTACTTCATAAATGACATTTCATTTATGTTTATTGATTTGAGCTTTGATAATCTGCTTTGTCTTTTTCAATTGCTGATGATTGAAGATAAGAAGTTCTTTCATTCAAATGATAATATTATCAACTTTTCTAGCTTCAAAACGTTTGCAAGTTATCTCATAGTCAGTTGTATTTGAATTGAAACTCATTCAAGAGTGAAACTCTTTATTGAATTAGAATGAGATCATTGAGATGATCAAGAAAATACTGAAATTCTCGCTGAATTCAATCATTGAAAGTCATTTTGCTCAGTCATTCTGCATGTAATTGCAGTAAATTCTTAGTTTGCATTTCACATCTTGATTGACTCACTTTGATTGATCATTGATCTCAAAATGATAAACTGTTAATAAACTAGCTGTGATTTTTAATTGTTTGCAAAGACTTTGTCATATTGTTGATATAAATTGATTTTTTCTCTTCATTAAATGCATGCAGTCTATGACTATGATACTGTCTAGACGCTGTGTGTATGCTAAGTTACATGTAATCTGATCAAAGTCATTGCTTTATATCTTCTTGTTGATCAATCACATCGATAGTTTATGCATATAAGCACTCTCGCTTAAACTCTTGCAATCATACTCTCATTTTTCTTCATCTCTTTGCACTCTTCGCGTTCTACTCTTTCATTTCTAATAGTCATTTTCTCGTTGCAATTCAAGTATTTTTCAAATACTTTAATGTTGCAATTCTTTCGATTTTGATGATAAACAGCATCAATATGATGTCTGTATTTTTGAGCTGAGTCTTTTTCTTAAGCTTTATCTGCTCTGATCTATAATGCTTGCAATTTAGTAGTAAATGCTCTGACGTTTGACTCACATTGCATATTTCATAGCATTTGTTCAAATTATTCTCTGATACTCGATGCAAATAACTCTTGAAATACTCATATTTCATTTTCAACTGAATAAAGATTGAAAACGTTAGTCTATCGATTTTTCTCAGCTCTTTTAATGATTTCTAACTTAGATTCACGTTTGATATGTGCTTTCAATACTAATTTTTCTTCTTGATGCTGTTTATTGAAAATATGTTGCATACGTTGCATGCAACATACATAAGACACAATCTTTATGCTGATTTTCTTCTTAGCAAGAAATAGTTTCTTGCAGCAGATTCACAGTTCAAGATAAGCAAAATCTTTTATTACTCAGATTTTAACAGTTTACTTCTTAAGCATGAGTTGCAGATGTTTTGTCAGCAATATGCATGTATATCACAGTTAATTTCTTCTTTAATCACATTGATACATGCTACTGTTTTTTCAAGCTATACAAATGATGTTTTTAACTAGAGATTGAATCTATCATTAAGACATTTAAGAGTCAAAACTCAGTGAAGAAATGAGATTCTTAGAATTAATAGTCATTATTGTCATGATTCTAGTCTTGTCAGACTCAGTCTTCTAGCCTTGTCAGATTTATTCTCGCTTCATCATCTTGACTAGTTTCTATTGAGTCTAGCGTCGACTGAGAAACACATATATGTAGTCAGCTTCTTTTCTGTAGCTATCTTTCTTTCTTAGCATTTATCTTCTAGTTAAATGACACTTTTATCTGATTCACTCTAGACAGGTCTTTAACATTAGATAAATGCTCATCAATTACTCTGCTATTGATGAACAAATAATACGAAACAATCTATTTAGTAAGGAAAATTTGCAAGAAATTCTTCAAATTTGCATCATCATTTTAGATTGCAAGAAATTCTTCGAATAAAGCACTCAATTATTACCTGAAATTCACAAGAAATTCTTTAAATTTTCACTCATCAAAAAACATCAATTTAAAACATTAATCTCTCATCTACTTTTACCTCAACAACTTCTATCTTCTTTCATCATGATACACAACGTTGAATCAGTTGAATCTTAAACAACTCATCTGCTTAGAAGCATTGTCAATAAAAAAGTTTCACTTCTACTCATCAATGCTTCAGTCGAAGCTGAGAAAGCTGTCATCTCATGAAACATAAACATTGAAGAACAACTGTTTTATTGAGTCAGCAATCAATTCAACAAAGTCATCAATATGCTGAACGAGCTTTGAAGTCAGCGAAACTTGACTTTACAACTCAATGAACACTGACTTTTTGTACAAGATGATCATAAAAAGAGAGCGAAACAACTAGAAGTCACTTTCAATAAAAACAATGAGCTGAAGAAAAAGATCAATCAGTTACAAGATGAGCAATTGAACTTCAGAGCGAAACAACATCAAGCTGATCGATCTATGCTTCGTCAAAATACTCAGTCAGCTGAGCAATGAGTCAATCAGAAAAAAGCTCACTTTCAACGAGAATCTTCTACTCTATCTGATAATGAAAACGAAAACAATCATCACAAGTTCATCAAGCTTTCGAATTCACTTATCTTCATTGAAACAGATGATTCTATCTGAGAGACATGAAACATCAAAATAGCTGACAAGCTCAATGTCAACGCGAATCATTACTTTACTGAAAAGATTTGTATTATCTATGTGATTTTCAGACTAAAAGACGATGCTGATCAACAAATTTATGCAAAGCATCATGTTGATGCTTTCTCATTCTATCAATCACTATCAGAGCTACTGAAACATTTGAAAGAAATTTATGAAGATCAAAATCTGATTCAAAAGTGTCATTATGAATACATTGCTTTGAAGCAGCTCAACAAGCTCTTCAGCTCTTTCTATTCAGAATTCACTAGAATATTCAGCTTTCTGAACTACGATGATGTCACTCTGATGAATAACATTCAGAATAAAATCAACAATCATCTTCAAAATGCATTGTCAGTTTGTCTTATAAAGTTTAGCTCACTTAATAAGTTCAAGATCTTTCTTCAAGATGTGAATAACAAACAACAAGTCAATTATCAGCTACGTGATGAGCAATGAACAGTCAAATCAATAGCAGCTTCGAAAAAACGTTTTGTTTCTTCGTCAACATCAACTTCAGTCTTGACTACTAGCTATGTTCAACTTGTTACTTTTTTCATTCTTGAATCTAAATGATCAAAAATGTCAATCATCTGCTTCAACTGCAAAGTATTAAGTCATCTTTCAAAGAACTGCTCTCAGCTAAAGACTAGTACTTCAACATCTCATTTATTCATCTTTTGTCTCAATAAGATCATCATGTTGAAAGAAGAGAAGAAATTATTTACAGAGAAATTAAAGAATGAGACAAAAAACTAGTGACTTTCATCAAAAGCGTGATAAAAGATGTGTTAATTTCTTCAACAATGAGCAGCTCAAATGATTTCTTTGCTTTGAAATCTTTGACTACTAAATGTGTACTATCTAGCAATGAAATTAGTTACTCATTAAAGTCATTGATCAACACTGAAGCAGCTGACTATTCGTTCATTAATGAATTAACTGCGCAGAATGTTTGCGATTATTTGCAAATTGAATCTTTATCTTTAATCAAGCTCAAATCAATAAGAGAATTCAATGATCATTATGCAAAAAAGCTCATTACTTATGCGATTTATTCAAATCTAACTGTTCAAGATCATATGAAATGATTCGTCTTTATGCTGATTACTCAATTAGATCAACATCAGATGATTTTCGAAAAAACATGAATGAACAAGATTAAAGTGACTATTGATATGAAAGACAATCGTCTTCAATTTTCTAGTTTTGAAGCTCATATCAAAGCTTCTATCAAAGCTCATTCAACTGTTCTTTCAAGCAAGAAAATCGCGATAGAACAGAAGAGTTCAATCTCTACTTAAATACTAAAGAGATCTATTTCTTCTGTCATCACTTGACTCAGCGAGAAGTCATCTTCATTCAGTAAAATCATGAAATCATTTAATTCAGTCAACTTCGCTTCGTCTTTTGATTTAATGAACATAGCAATGATAGAGACTGCAGCATATAAATCACTAGTCAAACGATCGAATGTGACTACTTTCACGATCATTATCACGAAAATCGATCAACTTCTAAAAACAGCTAGAAATAAACTCGAAGATGTAAATCTACAAGAGCTTTCACATGAAAAGATCTTGAAAGAAGTCAAAGCTAAGCTTTCTTTGAAATATCATGACTATTTAAACGTGTTTGATTAAGCAATGACTGATCAACTATTCTCTCATCATCTTTATGATCATAAAATTGAGTTGATTGACGAGAGAACATCTTCTTAAAGTCATCTCTATCATATGTCTGACTACAAGCTTCAAAAGATGAAGAATTACCTGATTGAGCATCTGAATAAAGACTTTATATCTTTTAGCTCAGCTTCATATGCTTCGCTCATACTATTCGTTGAAAAGAAAAATAATAGCTTGCGTTTCTGTGTAGACTACAGAAAGCTCAATACTTTGATCAAACGAAATCGCTATCTCTTATCGCTAATAGACGAAACTCTCGCTTGTATTCAAGTTAGCAGATATCTGACTCGATTAAACATCATTATTGTCTTCAACAAACTGTGTATGCATTCAAGCAGCGAAGATTTGACTATCTTTATCATCTCTTTCGATTTCTACAAATATCACGTGATGTCTTTTGAATTAATCAACGACTCGACTTTCTATCAACACTATATGAACGACGTGCTATTTGACTATCTTCATCAGTTTTGTCAGATTTATCTAGATGACATTATCATTTACAGCAAAACACTGAAGAAACATAAGCAACATGTACGATTAGTTCTACATAAATTACGAGAGACTGATCTTCAGATGAATATAAACAAATGCAAGTTTCATGTTCAGAAAATCTTCTTTCTGAGACTATTGCTATTCATTGAGAGACTGAAGATAAATTCTCAAAAGATACAAGCAGTTGTTGAATGATTTACTTCTACAAATCTCACTCAGATGCAGTTCTTTATTGACTTCTGCAATTTCTACCGTCGCTTTATAAAGAACTTCTCGAAGATTGTTCAATTAATGATTTAACTCACTCAAAAAGAGATGATATTTAAACGAAATCACGCTTGTCAAACGATCTTTGATCATATGAAGAAACGAATGACTGAAGCATTTATTCTTCGTCATTTTGATCAGAATAAAAAGACTATTCTTGAAACAGACTCATTCAACTACGTCAATGATGACATACTTTCTCAGTATGATGACAAAGAAACATTGCATTCAATGACTTACTACAGCAAGAATCTGAGTTTCGCTGAGTGCAATTACAAGATTTATGATAAGAAGCTACTAGCGATCATTCAAGCATTTAAGCATTAACGATCTGAGCTGAAATTGACTGAGCTATCAATTAAGATGTTCATTGATCATCAAGCTCTGACGTCATTAATAAAGAATAAAGAGCTGAGTAGATATCAGATGCGCTGAGTTCAAAAGCTCGTTGACTTCAACTTTAAAATCATGTATCGCTCAGATAAACAAAACATCAAAGTCAATGCATTGACTCGTTGAGTTAATTCAGTTTCTAGAAGTCTTGAGAATGAACGATATTGCTATCAACGAACTACGATTCTGACATTGAATCGAATGAAAATCGCTGATCTGAAGAAGAAAAAGAATGATGAATCAATTTATCAATTGATTTTAGAAGTTAATAAAATCAACGAGAATTGTGTTCTACTTCGTGAAGTTGTATCAAAAGATGAAGCTCAATACGAAAATACTAAATTAAGAAATTCTTGAGTTCAGAACAAAATACTATATCAAGATGATCTTCTATGAGTTTTCTTCAATGAGCATCTTCAAATGAAGTTAATTTAAGAAGTTCATGATTAATCTTTTATTGATCATCTTGAAATTCTCAGAACGATGAAGATCATAAGAAGATACTACTATTGATCTTCAATACGAAAGACAATAAATCAATATATTCAAAACTGCTATATTTGTCAGCAATCAAAAACTTCTTGAGATAAATTCAATAAACTACTACATTCTCTACTTATATTTAAACAGCAATGAAAGAATATAGTCATGAATTTCATCATCAACTTATCTCTTTCAAAAGACAAAAACATCATACTAACAGTGATATGTAAACTGACAAAGAAACAACATTATATTTCTTGCTTCACTGATGACGAGAAAATCACAGCAGAAAAAACAGCTGAGCTAATGCTTCAGTGAATATATTGAATACATGAATTACTCGATTTCATTGTTTCAAATTGAGACTCTCAATTTATCTTCATTTTATGAAAGTCGCTTTGCAAAAGACTAGATATTAATTTTCAACTCTTCACAGTCTATCACTCTCAGATCGACGATCAAAGTGAACAAGTTAATCAGAACGTTGAAAGATATCTTTGATTCTTCTGTTTATACATGCAGAATGACTGAGCTAAGCTACTACTTATGATTGAGTTCATTGACAATAATGCTTTGTTCTCAATCATCTTCTTGACTTTTTTCTTTCTAAACAAAGACTTTCATTCTTGTATGAGCTTTGAACTCAATGTCATTAAATATGAAAGTTCTCATGAACGTTTGCAGACAACTAAAGTCGAGAATATATCTGAACATATGAACAAAACACTAAAGTTTGCTCGCAAGTCGCTAGTCAAAACACGAGAACAAATGATGAAACAAGTCAATAAGCATAGAAAAGAAGTTAATTATGAGATTGAATCAAAGATGTTTTTGAATGAAAGAAACATCGTTACAGCAAAATCTTTCAGAAAGCTAAATGACAAAATGCTCAATTCTTTCATCAATTTAAATCTCGTCGATTCTTCATATAAACTGAAATTATCAGAGTTTATGCATGTTCATGATGTATTTCATTCTGATCTGCTTCGTTCTGCCGTCAACGATTTCTTGTCTGATCAAAAGAATGAATTCTCAGATTCAATAGTAATAAACGATGAAGACGAGTGAGAAATCAATGATAAATTGAATTTTCGTTGATATTGAAGATGACTTCAGTATAAAGTCAAATGAAATGACTATGACAATGATCTCAATTGATACAACGCTGATGACGACGAATTTATGAACGCTCAGAAGATTATTGATAATTTTCATATTTGATACTTGAACAGATCACGCTAATCAACAATTCAACCAATCACGATTTAACAGATCTGAGTCTGTGAAATCATGATTGAGCAATCAATCGAGTCGAGCAGAAAATACATTCATGTGAACATGAATCATTGAAGAGAAAGAGTAATATCACGATTCTAGTCTTGTCGAACTCAGTCTTCTAGTCTTGTCAGATTTATTCTCACTTCATCATCTTGACTAGTTTCTATTAAGTCTAGCGTTGACTGAGAAATACATATATGTAGTCAGCTTCTTTTCTGTAGCTATCTTTCTTTCTTAGCATTTATCTTCTAGTTAAATGACACTTCTATCTGACTCGCTCTAGACAGATCTCTAACAATTATCATTGTATATCATGCTTCGCAAACGTTTGCTTTGCTTGTAAAATATGCAACTCATCTGTTTCATGTTATCTGTAAAAATCTTTCTCATGCAGATCAATCATATTTTGCAAAGATGTTCATATGTTACACTTTTAATCAGACAGCGTAGTTCAATCATTCTTTATTAATTCGCTTATGTTTCTCTTTTTTTAATGAAGTTTTCTTATCAGCATATTACTCACATATAGAATGTTTATGTCTGAACGTCTGTTAAACAATATTAATAAGATTCTCAAGTTTACTCATATCAAACTTAACAAGTTTTGTGAGTTACTCATGTCATAGTAACAGACATGCAGTCTTAACAAGATTTATACATAGTTAGCATGTAAATTTAAAGAATGTTTGTAATTCAAGTTCTTTCTGCTAATCATTCTTAACAGATCAAACGTGAGAATGTTCTGTCTCAATTCTCATCATCATGATGATGAGATACTGAATCGAATGATTTTCATAAGCGATTTTTCTCATAGTTCTGCATTCTATTTAATTTTCTCATCTGCATGCAAATTACTTGTAGCATGTGCATTGAGATTATCAAAGTTTGCGCAATCATGAAAACTCTGCACATGATCAACGCACAGTGCTTCATTATCATGTAACATCTTGATGTCATTCAAACTTTTAATAATCTTTAGACTTTACTGTAGCTAAACAGTAGATTCATAGTCAGCATCATGTACAGATGAGTTTCATTGCTGATCTGATATAAATTGAAAGTCTCTGTTTAAAACAATAGAATTGAATAAATTATGAAGTTAATAAACGTTTTATAGCATGATTCAAATCGTTTTTTCAACTGAGATGTCATCATCTTTTCAATGACAGAGAACATAATGATGTTTCTTAATGAGATGACATATGATTGTGCAAATGATGTTGTATTCTTCTGATAGAAATAACTCAGTGATGAAGTTTATAATTATATCTTTTTAACGTTTCTGTGAAATCAAAAGAGAATGATAAAGTTCATGAATATTATTTCTAAATGTCTTACTTTGCTGATAAACATGACAGTTTTGAATGTACTGTTTAATCATTGTTTAATGATCTGATTAATAGTAGAAGTGCTGAACTAAATTAATCATTCTTTTATTGTTGAAATAAAAGATGAATGACTGATCATGAATTTTCTACAGTAATTTCATATGCATATTTTCAGAAATTCACAGAAAGTCTTTTCTGAATAAAACATCATTAATGATCTTGCAGTTCTTTAGTTCAGTGCTATAAAACTTGAGCTTGTTTTCGCTTATAGCTTGTTTATATTCACTGCAAAGCTCGTTCATTTGATTGACATTGTATACACGTTGATAAAGATCAGCTTCAAATTCAATAACTAGAATATTTACTTTATCAAAAGTTGAAATAGTCTGATAATGATTTTCAATACGCTGAGCTGATTCAAAGATATTCGCTATAAGCATTCTGATAAGAGCATTGACTTTAGTATTTATTTTGCCTGATTGAAATATAATCTGAAAGTTGAACTTGAATAGAATGTTTAGATAATTGACTTGATATCAAGTTAACTGTTTATTTTTCATGAAAATCTTCAAAGTCTGATGATTGATGAATATCTGAATGAGTAATTTAGTGCATTTAAGCTCAAGTCATCAATGTTTAAAACATTGAATAATGACTAGTAATTTCTTGTCATAGATGTGATAATTGCATTCAGCAAAAATCATGCTCTTGCTGTAGAAGACTATCGAGTGAAGAACATTCTCATCATTATACTAAGATAGTATTTCATCTTTTACATAGTTTAAAGCATTGATTTTCAGAATAGTCTGTTGTTTGAGATTGAAATGTCGTAGTACTGAGATCAAGCTGACTTGTTTCTTTAAATTATCAAATGCTTGAACACAGACTTCATTTTAAACAAAAGATGTATTCTTTCTAGTTAACTGAGTGAATGATTTGACTAGCTTCGAGAAGTTCTTAATGAAATAATGATAGAAGTTAACAAATCTCACAAAGCTTTGAACTTCTTTTAGATTAATTGACGTAGTTCAGTTGACTATGACTTTTACTTTGATAAATTTCATACAAAGATCTTGTTCTGAAACTATGACTTTTAAGAAGATGATTTCTTTTACATCAAATTCGCACTTTTGAATATTCATCTGTAAGTCAGCTTCTCATAATCGACTCAATATTATTTTAACATGTTGTTTATATTTTTATTGAGTTTTGCTGTAAATCAGAATATCATTTAAATAAACTTGACAAAAGTTATTTAAAAAGTCTCATAAAACATCATTTATATACTGCTGAAACAAGATGAAATCATTAATAAGTTTGAAGAAAAGCACTTTGAATTTATATGCTTCTAAAGCGATAATAAAGATAGTGTAGTTCTCACTATCAGAGTGCATTCTCAGTTTGATAAACGTTGAAATGATGTTCAATTGAATCAAATGCTTGCAATCAACTATTTTGTCAATCATCTCATTTATCAAAAATAAAGAATAGTGATTTCTCTTGATAATAGCATTGAGCTTTTGATAGTCAACACAGAATCATAAGTCTTCATTTGCTTTTAAAATGAACAGAATGAGTGAGAAATACAAAGCTTTGCTAAAAGTTATAAATTCTTTAAAAAGATTTTCATTCAGATATTTCTTTACTTTTTGAAGCTTGTAGAGAAACATTCAATATGCTCAACAGCAAGATGACATTGAATCACTAGTAAGCTTTATCTTATGATCATATGAATGATGAGACGATAGCTTGTTTGCTTAAACTCAATCAAAAACATTTAAAAAGTTCTGATATTTCAATGATAGCTTGACTTTAATATTTTCTAGATTCTGAGTCATTTCATTAATCAAGAAGATGTTTAGAACATTTAACTTGCATTAAGTGTTGTAAATGATTTCTTTATCAATGTCTTCAATGAACATAGCAAAAATCTCAGTCTCATTCTTCTTGAAATGATTTAACAAAGTTTTAAAGAAAGTCATTTTTATGTTGCAAATTGAAAATGATTCTTTCTGAATAATAAAAGTTGAATGCTTAAACATTTTAAACAATTTGCTGTGAACTGCAGAAAAGATTGAAGTTAATCATGATCAACTTAAGTGCTTTAAATTTGACGAAATTGAAAAAATCGAAATCGAAATATTTAATTGATCATTAAATATAATAGTATCATGATACATGTTTAATTAATAATGAGATTTATTTATTTATAATGTTGACTACGAATCTTTTGATTCTATTCTGTGTTTGAATAGAAGTCAGAAGAGTCAAGAGATCTCAATTTGATGCAATTTGAATGATGTTAGAATGTTGCATGAGCGAAAAAGTCAATCATGCAGAGTTTTCATCTACGCGACAACACTTTTTCTAACAGTCACAATCAATTTATGAAGATGATTGATGATATGTCGATGTCAGTAAAAGATGAAAAGATATCTAGTAAAATAGTTATTCTCAGTATGAAAGTTGTGACTACAAGTGATTGAAGAATTTGCGACTCGTTAACTGCGTCAATATACTGAAACGTCTTCATCACATTGACAGTGTCATCAAGTAATTGATGAAAAAATATCAGATAAAATAATCATTCTCAGTCTGAAAGTCATGATTACAGTGTTTAAAAAAGTAGTGACTTGTCGATCACGCTGATATACTGAAGAAGCTTGAACTCATCTTTTTTACTTGATGTCAAGTTATACATCTATCTACGTGAAAAATTGAGAGTGCAGAAAAACAATCAGAACGCATTCTCTTCTATTGATCAGAGTCAATCATTGAACGATTGCAATTACATGTCTATGCTAACAATTCATTTAACGTCTACGTGACATAAGTCAAATCAAGAGAAGAAAAGAATTATTCAGTACAATTATACTTTATCTTCTCATTGTATGCATCTTTCTTTCATCACATATTTCTCTGCTCAATAAATGACAATCATTGAGTAAGAGAACACAGCTTTACGTACGTTACAATCATGAGCATCATGAATGCAAAGAAAACGTCTTTCATCTTTGAATCAAGAATCAAATCAAAACATCGTTGTATAAAATATCATCAATGAAGAGCAGAGCAAAGACGATGCATCATAAATGAACAACACAAACACTCATTAAGAGTTTACTTAAGCATCACATGTTGAATAGAAGTTATAAATTCATTACTTAATAACACAGTGTCAATCTTATTGTTTCAACTGCGTGAAGTAATCATATAAATGACAAGTGATTTTCTTTCTCAGAGAGTTTTGTTCACTCGATATAAATAGCATAGAGTTTCTCATAAGTTAAGTCTAAATCGATGTCACAAGAATGTATGAATTACAATTACAATTATAATTACAATGATACATGTTTAATAAAATTTCATTTTTGTTTATTCAGAGTTTGTTCAATATGATATCATGATGTTCAATGTCAATTATCAGCATTAATATGATCAATTTCTTATAACTTTCAATAATCAGATTAAATAAAATCTTATAAGTTATAGTTTTCTGAAATAGCTTTTCATTATATTTTGGTATCAGTTTTTTCTTGATCAGCAAAATAAATTGCAAGTCGAGTTCTTGACAAATCTGATCAGCTAGATTGATATGTATCAATGTATAAACGACGAAATCATTGTTTATCAGAGAATACAAAGAAAAAGTTTTATTCTGAGTGATGAGTGATGTCTTGATCAGAAATGACTTTTCAAAGTAGTTTTCTTTCGAAAAAATTTCGTTTAAATTGTACAAAAATATAATCTTTATATCTTTAATAACTTTTGAAAAGATGACTAGTTTTTTGAATCAGAATCTGACTTGAAATCAGAATGATTAAATTCATCTTCATCATTCAATGCATTAACTTTAGTGAGTTAATCAGAGCACTTCTTAAAATTATGATCTGACTTGTGATAAATAAAACAGATTTCAACTTGTAAATCTGCATCTTTCGCGCTAGTCAAAACTGCGCTGCGCAATTTTGATGATTCATTGAATCTAGTTGATTTGATTTTCTTATGAAAGATTGTATGAATTTCTTCAGCAAAAATGATTCATTTAATGATATTAACTTTATTCTTGATCTTTCAAATGACTCGCTGATCATTATTTAGTTGAATCAGATAGAAATAAATTTTCTTGAGAAAATCAAATTGAACTAATTGATCTACTTAAATGAATCGAAGTGAAGAATTAATTTTATTCTTCAGATTAATGATCAATTACTTTTCATGATAACTCAAATAAAAGAACAATTGCTGAAACTGAGTATAAAATTCGCTGAACTTCTTTGCTTCTTAAATTAAATTATAGTATTCTCTATGAAAATTGACTTTCTTATCAGAATCATCAAATAACTAAGCAAGTTCTTTCAAAAAATTCTCAGCAAACTTATAAAAATTAACATAGTCATGTTCTCATTTAGTTTGTGTAACTTTAACTGCATCATTGAATAGTTTAGAATGAACATAGTCTAGAACAACTTGTTCGCTGAGAAAAAGATTCGCGTTGATCTTGAGCTTATTCTGAATTTTCGCATATTAATTCTCTTAAATCAATTTAACTTTATCAGTAAACAGAAAAGAGTCTGATATTTTCTGAGCATAAAATTTATTGAAATAGATTAAATCAAAAAAGATGATCTCTCTAATTACTTGAAGCTTTTCTTCTAACTCTTGATTCTTATCTTGAATTCTTAAACTGACTTTGTCTGATTGCTGTTTAGCTCAATTAAGCTTCTCATAGCAAGTTTTTCAAACTTCATCACTGACAATCTGATTAAATAAATCTAGAGCTTTGATCTTTAGATCTCATTAAACTCGAAAATCATTAAAAGTTTGCAGAAATAGTTTCAAACCTGCTTTGATTGAACGAATTAACTGTGCAATGTTCTTGATTTTTCAGAGCGTTGTAGTCTCATTAGTTTCAGTGAAAGCATTGAAAGTTAAGATGAATTTAAATTTATTTTATATGACATCATTTTTAAGAAAGATGATTACATATGAAAGTAACTTGAAGTTGATAGCTGATTCAGTATCTTGATCAGAAATAATAGAATTAAGAGTCTCAGAATAATGACTTTGATATTCTTTAAAGCAATTTTTCACAGATGATTGAGTCATGATGATTTAGTTGATTGAATGAAGAATGATGCTTAACAGTAGAAAATAAGATCATATTTGTAGTGTTTAGTCTTCAGAAGAGAAAGTCTTTTGTTTGTTAATTTGAATGACTCTTTAACAATCAATGAAAATTCTTTAATTAAGTCATTTAGCGATTCAAACGAAGATTCTTTATCATTGATTCTATCAAATCTTCTAGTGTTGTTCAGTCTTTCAATTGCATTAATCATCAGATAAATGAATTTCTTTAGACTCATTTTATCTGAATGAGTATCTTGAATGAATAATAATATTGATATCATATGAATGATGTGATTAATGAATTCTTAAAGTAATGTTGAAATCATGTTTAAATATTCAATCTAATCATGTCGTGAGTAAAATGTTTGATTCAATAAAGATAGTTATAACAACAACTTTAAAAATACAGAAGAAAGAAGATATAAAAGAAAAGAAGAATATGCTTTATATAGTAGTTACTCAGATTTGACGTTAGTTTCAAAGAAAACATGTTGAAACACAAGAAAGATGTTGATTTGAAAGATGTTTCATCAACATAAAGAAATGTGTTTATCATAAATGTTTGTTAACTATTTGTAATACAAAGAAGTGTGTTTATCTAGAAGACAATAGAAACTGATTTAAAAGATGCTAGAAAAGAAAAAAGAAATTGAGTCATATCTGAGTCAAATCTGAATCAAATTTATATCAGATCTTAGTTAAATTATTGACTAACTTTAATTAATACATAGTGAACTCGCTAGCATTTACTATGAATTGATTAGAATTTGATCTTTGACACATTTGTAACAGAAAGTTTATCAAGCATTATCAAATTGAACATGACATAATTCATGATATATTAAGTTGAAAATATGACGTGATTTATGCAATGTTTTGACAAAGTCTTAAAGTTAATTCAGATCTGATTTTCAACTTAGTTTTTAACTTTAGTCTTTGATTTAATCTTTATATGTTAATTCATCATGACAGTTACAAAGTTAATTCAAATCTGATCTTCAATTTAGCTTTTAACTTTAGTCTTTAATCTAGTTTTTATATGTTAATTCATCATGATAATTATGCAGTTTTTATACTGTTTATAACTGTTGTTTTAAACTGATAATTACTTAGTTAAGTTAAATCAAAGCTCTTTATATAAAATATAAAATTTGCATGCAATTGTTATGAGTCTGCATAGAGCGAATAATTTGAGTGTATTCTAACTAGAAGTTCAAAGCTGAAGTAGAAAGAAGATGCAACATGATGTGAGTTTTACTCATGAAGGCACGCTAAATCACTAGCGTGTTAACAACAGCTCTACTCACAGCTTTATACAAGTTTATGTTAGACTAATCAGACTAATCAGAAATATCAAAGATGCATGCTTGTAACATTACTCTTTCTCTTCATTTAACAATGTTTTTATTGCTGCAGTTTGATTAATCAATTCTTGTTGAGTCAATTTCTAACTTGATTTGTTCAAATACTTCTGATGAAAGTTATTTACAATCTTCAAGCAGTCTTCAAACTCATTTTTATCAACATTGTATCAATGTAGATTGACGTCATAATCTTTTCAATTGACACAATATTGCAGTCGTCTTCTGTAATGTCTGAAGTTCAGTATGTTCTTCACTTTTCATTCGTCTTTATTATCTATCACTATAAAATCAGACGACTCATTTCATTATTCTTTCAGAGAGTTCTTTGAATTCAATCATAGTAGATTCAAGATGAACTCTGAATGAATCTTCATTATCAATGACAGTTTCAATTGATATGCATGTTTGATCTTAGTCAGAATCTTGAAAGATTCTAGCATCTTATCATTCAGCTTCTTTGATAATCTTATGATCATAATGTTTCTAAAATTCAGAAACATCATGTCATTTATCTTGTAGATCATTTTCTTTCAATGCTTGTTAATCTGTTTCTTTATTGTGACTTTGACTCTTGCTAATGTTTGCTTAATCAACGCTAATGATCATTTCATATGTTTGAATATATTCTCTGCTTTGTCTGCTTGAATTCTAGCTCAAGTAATCTCATATTCAGTTGAATTCAAATCGAAGCTCATATGAGAGTGAAAGCTTTTATTCAGAAAGAACGCTGATTGTTCAATTGATGATGAAATAGCATTGTTATCGACGAATTCAGTCATAAATAGTCAGACAAATCAGTCATCTTGCATGTATGAGCAATAGCTTCGTAGATATCATTCTACATTCTGATTCACTCTTTTTATTTAATCATTGATCTGTGAGTAATAGTTGATGAATAGTTTCATCTTAATGTTGAGTCTCAGACATAAAGACTTTCAGACAATTGATATGAATTACAAATCTTTATCAAACACTATTGATCTTAATAACTCATGAGTTCTGAAGATTCATATCAGCAGCAGCTTAACTGTTTATTTAGCGAAAGTTTCTTCATCATCTGATCAACAGAGTATATAATGACGTTCTTTAAACAATCAATCTATCACTGTCAGAATTGCGTTGCTTTCATCACTTTTCAATAAATCAATAATGAAATTCAATGATATATCTTGTCATCATTATTCAGATATAAACAATGATTTCAGTAGTTCATTGATTTGATCTCTTGATGCTTTTGATCTACAACAAACATAACAGTTTCAAATGTAACGTTTGATTGTTGTTCTCATCTTTGATCAGCAATATGATTGTTTTAACAAGTTTAACATTTAATTCATATCAGAATGATGATTGATTGAAAGATTATGTGCTTCTCTTATCAATTGAATGATCATTGACTGAGAAACTCACAGTCTATCATTCTTTCAGAGTACTTCGTTCAGTACTTTGCAATTGTCTAGACTCATATCTTGACAAGTTTTTCTGTTCTGTTTTATGACTGTTTGAATATTGATACATTGTTGATTCGTTCAATTTTCAACTATAATTTGATTCTGAATAGAAATCATCTCTTTGATCAAATCTTCATTAGCTTTCAATTTCTGTTTTGAATCTGAATCAAATATAAGCAAGATTTGAGTCAGATCTTGATTATCTTCTATTAATTGCAGTTCAAATATGCTTGCTGACAATAGCATCTGATGCTGATATAGCTTTTAATCATCATTTGATTCAACTGATTTGACATTTGACATTCTGATCAGCACGTTTGCTTTCAGATTTTGCTTTTCTGATTAATATATGATCTTGAAGTTATATTCAAATAACTTCTCAGCTCATTTAGTCTGTCGTTTGATCAGTTTCTTGATGATTATGAAGTACTTCAAATTCAAACAATTGATGAAGATCTTGATTGAAATATCAGTACATTCAATTCAAAACATCAATGCTTCAAGCATTGAATAATAGTCAAAAGCTCTTTGTTGTAAATCTCGTAGTTGCATTTTGCAAAAATCATGTTCTTGCTATAGAAGATCATTGAATGTAGAATGTCTTCATCATCATATTGAGACAATACTTCGTCGTTGACATAGTTTAAGAAGTTCATTTTCAAAATAACTTCTCTGATTGAATTAAAATGCTTCAGAATAAAGACTATCATTATCTGTTGCTTCAGTTTCTTAAAGATCATCTGACAGATCTCTGTTCATTTAAATGCATGATCTTTTCAAGTCAGCTTTATCATAAATCAAGTGATTTTCAAGAAGTTTTTTATGAATCGTCAATAGAAATTACAGAAGTCAATGAAGATCTGTACATGAGTCAATGATCAAGACACTTTTCAGCTTTAAATCACATCTACTTTTCGAGAATTCATTCGTAGATCATTGATAAATATCAGTAGTTTTAAAAACGAAATCTTCTAAATCTTAAATTTGCACTTGTCAATGTTTATCTGCAGATCAACTTCATGAAGCTTGTTTAACATCTCTTTCACATAAGTTTTATATTTTCTTAAGATTTTACTGTAAATGAGAATGTCATTCAGATAAATCTGACAGAATTTATGCAGACAGTTGAACAACATGTTGTTGATATAATGCTGAAAGAATGTTGATTCATTGATTAATTTAAAGAGCATTACTTTATATTTGTAAACATCAAAGAAAGTGATGAATGTAATTAGATTCTCACTTTCAATGCTTATGTAAAGCTTATTAAACGTGATGATAATGTTAAGTTGAGTCAAATATTTACTGTCTTAAATTTGAGCAAGTACTTCGTTTATCAAGAGTATTGAATAATGATTTCTTTTAATCAGAGCATTCAGTTTTCAATAATTCATGCAAAAGCGAAGACTATCATCTTTCTTTTTGATGAATAGTATTGACGAAGCGAATGAAGCTTTGCTGAGTGTAATAAACTTCTTCTTCAAGTTCTCTTTTAAATACTTCTTGATTTTCTGCAACTTGTAATTCAACATAAAATACAATTGACTTTTAAAAGATTGATTTTCATCTTTTAATTCAATCTTATGATTATATGATCAATGTGAAGACAACTGAGTTGTCTTTTCTCTGTCAAAAACATTCAGAAAATCATGATAAACTATTGAAAACTTCTTTTTCAGTTTCTTTAATGACATGACAAAAATCATTTTATTCAGTTTCGCTGAATTTTTAATTAAGCTAAGCATCTTGTTGATTTCATTAATAATCAATGTAAAAATCTTGACATTCTTCTTCTTGACTAAAGTTCGATAAACAACGATTTCAATCATGATAATATTGATGAGTTCTTTCTTCTTTGATAACTAAATAAATTCATGTTAATTAAGATCAACTTGAATGCTTTGCTTTCATATAAGAGCTGATTCAATGAATTAATTCACTGATTTTAAATTTGTAGTTCGCTTTAAGATGATTATTGACATAAACTTCAAGTTCTTTCATTTCATTTTGCAGATCTTGCTTGATTCAAGTTAATGAAATGCTGATTAACTGCTTGCTTTTGAAACAATAAGTTTCAAGATTTGAATATTTGATGAAGATATTAATTGATCATTTGTAGAATTTATCAAAATTTGATTTCTTTTCAATCAAAGATTGTCAATGATTATTTTATGCTGATCTAAATGAGTTATTAATAAAGACATCATTTCATTCTTATGTTTTTGTATAGTGATTGAAATATACAGAGCATATGTAATAAATCTTTGATCGAGAGTTTTGTCATATGAATGAATCAACTTTAATTTGAACAGTAAAATTGATTGAATATCAAAGCATTCACATAGCTTTGAAATCAATGAATCATTTATGAACATCATGTCAGTGACTTTGATGTTTATCAAAGCGAAAGATTAAAATATCTTTTCTAAACTATTCAAGATGATGTTCACAATAAATGACTTAAAATCAAATGAATCATCAAGCATATTAATGAAGTAAGATATGAGCATGTTGTTCTCAGTCACTACTTTGATGAAAACAGATTGTTTTTTGAATTCGCTGCAATTTCATGTATCTGAGCTGATTCAAGACAGTTACATGCTTTATATTCTGACTTCTTGCATTTAAAGCAAAGTTCTTTTTTAAACAATTTCTTTTTAACAAAGTCAACATTCAATCTTCTGAGTTTCTTTCATGCAAAGAATGAGACTGAGATCACAATCATGATCATCATTGAGATGCTAGCAATAAAGTGAGTGACTTGAATCATCAATGTCTTGAAAGCTGATCGAGCATTCAGTTTCGTCAATTGAACATCAGCTTGCATGCAGATGTCAATAAATTCATTCAAATCAATGATTTATTCATTGAGCGTTGCTCATTGAAGATTTGAACTGATTTTATGCTGCAAATCATTTAGTAAAGTTTCATTATTGTATTCTAATTCTGCACTGAATTGTTGAAATTTCATTCAAAAGTCATGAAAGAAGATTTTATTTTAATACAGCTTTAAGAACTGTTGTTGAGTCATGTGATATTAATTGAAATCATCATACATCTTGTTTATGATCAACAATATCTCTTCTGCTTCTAGAAATGAGTTTGTGATCGCGTCTTTCATTCAAGATGCTATGTGTTTGATCATCATTTCATTGACTCAACTTTTCACATATGCAATCTTCAATTCTTTGATAGAAAAATAATTCTTGTTCATTTTCAGCTTATTTTGCATTCAAAACAATCAATTATTCACATTCTGTCTTGAATCTTCAAACAGACATTGATCATTTGACGAAATCAGCTAAAACTGACTACAAGCTCATTAAGCTAGCATCAGTCAAAAATATCTGTTTAATAGAGTTTCTAACTCACAAGCTTTAATAGTCACTCATCAACAACTAATAGTTAGCTACAAGCGCTTGTATCTTTTGATGACAGTCATTTGCTCAAAAGACATCAATTGCTCAAAAGATATAATATGCAATACATGTTCACTTTTCATATGTTTCTACATTTAAGATTTGTATGTAATCAAATAAATTATTTGATGAATTGATTATTTAAGTAGCTATTTAATCATCTATTTAAACATAAAGAATGCTTGATAAAGAATCATGTAAAGAGTCATGAAGAATGCTTAATAAAGAAACATGAAGAATGCTTGATAGAGAAACATGAAGAGTGCTTGATAGAAAAACATGAAGAGCGCTTGATAAAGTGCTTGATAGAGAAATATGAAGAGTGCTTAATAGAAAAACATGAAGAGTGCTTGATAGAATGCTTGATAGAGAAACATGAAGAGCGCTTGATAGAAAAACATGAAGAGCGCTTGATAGAAAAACATGAAGAGCGCTTGATAGAAAAACATGAAGAATACTTGATAGAGTGCTTGGTAGAAAAACATGAAGAGCGCTTAGTAAAGAAACATGAAGAACGCTTAATAGAAAAACATGAAGAACGCTTGATAGAGAAACATAAAGAACGCTTGATAGAAAAACATGAAGAGTGCTTGATAAAGAGTCATGTAGAAAGTCATGTAGTGTTGAAATCATGTCTAGAAACTAATCAGAATGCGTGCGTGACTAGAATGTTTAATTTATAAAGATAGTTATAACTAAGACTTTAAGAATACAGAAGAAAGAAGATACAAAAGACAAGAAGAACATGCTCTATATAGTAGTTACTCAGATCGACGCTAGTCTCAAAGAGAACTTGTTGAAACATAAGAAAGATGTTGGTTTAAAAGATGTTTGCAACACAAAGAAATATGTTTATCATAGAAACCTGTTGATCATTCGTAACACAAAGAAGTGTGTTTATCTAGAAGATAATAGAAGCTGATTAGAAAATGCTAGAGAAGAAAAAAGATGCTGAGTTATATCTGAGTCAAATCTGAGTCAGATCTAGATCAAATCTTGACTAGATCGTTGACTAGTTTTAATCAATTCTGACACATTTGTAACATTACTTTTCTCTTCGAAAATTCATGTTTGCATGAATAGAACAAATGAAACGCAAAATTTTTCACTGTTTTTCAATTTAGTGTGACTTGTCTGAATAAAGCTTATAAAATTCAACTAGAACTTCTTTCAAGCTCTTGAATTCTTCTTTATCGACATAGTATCATTCGTTGTTTCAATTTAGTCTCGTTCATTTGATCTTGTATTGTATTCAATCTCAATAACGTCTAGAGTTTAAAATATCATTTATCTCTTAATGCTCATCGTCTTCAATAGTGAGAAATCTAGATGATTCTGAATGCTGTTCTGATAAAAGATCATTGAAATAAGAACATAATAGCTTTGAACTGAACATTGAATGCAGTTGCTTCATGCTTATTGATAGATGAAGATGATAAAAGATCTCAACTTTGACAGTAATTTGATAGAATTCTAGCTGTTTGTCTTTCAAATTCTTACATGATTTAGTTGTCTTTATATTTCTAGAGAATAATCAAACTCAGTCATTTACTTCATAAATGATGTCTCATCTATGTTTATTGATCTGAGCTTCAATGATCTGCTTCGTTTTTTTCAATTGTTGATGATTGAAGCTAAGAAGTTCTTTCATTTGAATGATAATATTGTCTGCTTTTCTAGCTTCAAGACGTTCACGAGTAGTTTCGTAGTTAGTCGTATCTGAATTGAAACTCATTCGTGAATGAAAATTCTTATTGAAGTAAAATGAAGTCATTGAGATGATTGAGAAGATATTGAAATTCTCGCTGAATTCTATCATTGATAGTCATTTTGTTCAGTCTCTCTGCATGTAATTGCAGTAGATTCTTAGTTCGCGTTCAACATCTTGATTAGCTCGTTTCAATTGATCATTGATCTTAGAATGATAAGCTGTTGATAAACTAGCTGTAATCTTTAGTCACTTGCAAAGACTTTGTCATATGATTGATATGAACTGAGAGTCTCTGTTTGAAACAATAGAACTAGATAAATCATGAAGTCAATAGACGTTTCATAGCATGATTCAAACCGTTTCTTTGACTGAGATGTCATCGTCTTCTCAATGACAAAGAACATAGTGACGTTTCTTGATAAGACAACATATGATTGTGCAAATGACGTTATAATCTTTCGATAGAAATAGCTCAGTGATGAAGTTCATAGCTATATTTTTTCAGCGTTTCTGTGAAATTGATAGAGAATGAAGAAGTTTATTGATGTTATTTCTAGATGTCTTGCTTTGTTAACAGACATGACAGTTTCAAATGTAACGTTTAATCGTTGTTCAATGATCTGATCAATAGTAGAAACGTTGAACTAAATCAGTAGTTCTTCAATTGTCAGAGTGAGAGATGAAAGACTGATCATAAATTTTCTTTAACAATTTCGCATGCATATTCTCAGAAATTCACAGTAGATCTTTTCTGAACAGAACGTTGTTAATGATCTCACAGTGCTTCAATTCAATGCTATGTAGCTTGAGCTTGTTTTCGCTTATGACTTGTTTATATTCATTGCAAAGCTCATTCATCTTGTTGACATCTTTTACTCGCTGATAGAGATCAACTTCAGATTCAATAGCTAGAATATTTATTCTATCAAGTGTCAGAATGATCTGATAGCGATTTTCAGTACGCTGAGTTGATTTAAAGACGTCGATCAGAGACATTTTGATTAAAACATTGACTTTAGTGTTCATTTTACCTGATCGAAAAATGATCTGAAAGTTAAACTTAAATAGAATGTTTAGATAATTGACTTGACGTTGAGTCAACTGTTTGTTTTTCATGAAGATTTTCAAAGTCTGATGATCAATAAACATCTGAATAAGCAGCTCTGTGCATTCTAGCTTGAGTCTTCAATGTTCAAAGCATTGAATAATGACTAGCAATTTCTTGTCATAGATATGATAATTGCATTCAGCGAAGATTATGCTCTTGCTGTAGAAAGCTACTGAATGAAGAACATTCTCATCATCATACTGAAATAGTATTTCACCTTTGACGTAGTCAGATGCATCAATCTTTAGAATAGTCTGTCGTTTGAAATTGAAATGTTGTAGTACTGAAGTCGAGCTGATCTGTTTCTTTAGATTGTCAAAAGCTTGAACACAGACTTTATTTCAAACAAAAGACGTGTTCTTTCTAGTCAGCTGAATGAACGGTTTGACTAGCTTCGAGAAGTTCTTAATGAAACGACGATAGAAGTTTACAAATTTCACGAAGCTTTGAACTTCTTTTAGGTTGATTGACGTAGTTCAGTTGACTATGACTTTCACTTTGATAGAATTCATACGAAGATTTTGTTCTGAAACTATGACTTTTAAAAAGACAGTTTCTTCTACGTTGAATTCGCACTTTCAAATATCTACTTGTAAATCAGCTTCTTGTAGATGATTTAATATCATCTTGACATGTTGTCAATGTTCTTGTTGAGTTTTGCTGTAGATCAGAATGTTGTCTAGATAGACTTGACAAAAGTCATTTAGAAAGTCTCAAAGAACATCATTCATATACTGCTGAAACGAGACAGAATCATTAATAAGTTCAAAAGATAACATCTTTGATTTGTATGCTTTTAAAGCAATGATAAAGATAGTGTAGTTCTCACTATCAGAATGCATTCGCAGTTTGTTGAAAGTCAAAATGATATTTAATTGAGTCAGATGCTTGCAATCAACTATTTTGTTGATTATCTCATCTATCAAAGATAGAAAATAGCGATTTCTTTTAATAATAGTATTGAGCTTTCGATAGTTAATACAGAATCGTAGATCTTCATTTGCTTTTAGAATGAACAGAACGAGTGAGAAATACGAAGCTTTGCTGAGAGTTATAAATTCTTTGAAAAGATTCTCGTTCAGATATTTCTTTACTTTCTGAAGCTTGTAAAGAGACATTCAATATGCTCGACAGCAAGATGACGTTGCATCACTAGTAAGCTCTATCTTATGATCATACAAACGATGAGACGATAGCTTGTCTGTCTGAGCTCAATCAAAAACGTCTAGAAAATTCTGATATTTTGATAATAGCTTGACTTTAATATTCTCTAGATTCTGAGCCGTTTCATTGATAGAGAAGACGTTTATGACATCTAGTTTGCATTGAGTATTGTAGATGATTTCTCTATCGATGTCTTCAATGAACATAGCAAAAATCTTTGTCTGATTCTTCTTTTTTCGTTTTACTAGTGCTTGAAAAGAGACAACGTCTATGTTTTGAATCGAGAATGACTCTTTCTGAATGATCAAAACTGAACATTTGAGCATCTTAAAGATCTTGCTGTGAGCTGCTGAAGAGATCAAAGTTGATCGCGATCAACTTGAATGCTTTGTATTTGACGAAATCAAAAAAATCAAGATAGAAATATTTAATTGATCAGAAAATATGATAGTATCATGTCTTATGTTCAATAATATTTTATTTTTGTTCATTCAGAATTTGCTCAATATAGCTTCATGATGTTTGATATCAGCTATCAGCATTGACACAGTCAATTTCTTATGACTTTCGATCGTAAGATTAGATAGAATCTTATAAGTAATAGTCTTTCTAGCTAACTTTTCATCATAGTCTCGTATTAACTTCTTTTTTGCTAGTGATATAAATTGTATTTCAAGTTTCTGACATATTTTATTGACTAGCTTGTCATGTATCAGTGTGTAGACGACGAAATCACTGTCTATCAAAAAGCGAAGACTGAAAGAATTGCTCTAAGAGATAAAAGAAGCATTAATCAGAAATGACTTTTCAAAATAGTTTTCTTTCAATAGAATTTCGGTTTGACTGCACAAAGATATGATCTCTATCTCTTCAATGACTCTGAAAGAGATAGTTAGTTTTTTGAATCAGAATCTGACTCAGAGTTCGATGTAAATTGATCAAACTCGTCATTTTTAATGCATTGACTCTCAAGATTTGATCAGAGCATTCTCTAGAGAAATGATCTGACTTATGACAAATGAAGCAGCTTTCAGTTTGTAGATCTGTCTCTTTGACGCTAGTTAAAATCGCGTCATGCAACTTTGAATAATCAATGAGTGTAATAACTTTGATCTTTCTGTAGAGATTCAATGAATCTCGTTTCTCAGCAAAGATAACTTGCTTTCTGACTTTGTTCAGAAATTTCTTTTCTTTGATGTCATTCATGACTCGATGCTCATTGTTCAAATGAATCAGATAGCTACGAATTTCGTTCAGAGATTCTGACTGAATCAACTGACTACTTCAAGCTGCATGAAGATGATAAACTATCTTGTTTTGTAAATCAACGATTAATTGCTTTTCATAATACTCTAGATAAAAGAACAGACGTTGAAACATTGAATAAAAGTCGCTGAATTTGCTCTTTTCTTGAGAGAGATTAGTATATTTTCTTCGAAATTTTGTCTCTTTGTCAAGATCATTATAAAGCTGAGCAAGTTCATTTAACAGATCATTGACTGTGACATAAAGATTCAATGAATCTTGTTGATGTCAAGCTAAAGTAGCTTTGACTGTGTCTTCTTTGATTCTGAAGTGAACGTAGATCAGAATAGCTTTATTGATATTGAAATGATCAACGTTGATCTCTAGCTTGTCACGAATCTTTTCTTGTCAATCATCTCAGATAGATTCTTTTTCATCAGTAAACAGAGATGAATTTGAAAGCTTTTGAAATTGCTTGAAGAAATTGAACAGAATAGAAGAGAAAGAAGTGACTTCTTTAAATGATTGCAGTTAATGTTGCAATTCAGTCACTTGATTTTAAAACATCTGATTTAATTGATTTGAGTGTTCTTTGACTTTATTCATTTTCTCGAAACGAGTCTTTCATATTTGTTCGCTTGATATCTTGTCAAATAGCTCACAAGCTTTCACGTCTAGATCTCGTTGAGTTTGAAGACTGTTTAAATCTTCTAGAAAAACTTCTGAGTCTTGTTCAACTCAATGTTGTAGCTGCTTTACATTTTTTATATTTTATAAAGTAGAAGCTTCACAAGATTCATTAAGAGTCTGAGAATGAGGCAAAGAGTATTGATGTTTTCGTATGATATTGATTCTAAGATACTTTGATATGCAAAATGATAGCTCAGAATAAATGACTGAATCTGTAGTGTCAGAAGAACTTTGATTACTCTTGAAGAGATTGTTCACAGATGATCGAGTCATAGCAAAGAATTGATGACTGAGCGAAAAACAATGCTCAATAGTATGTAGTGAGATCATTTGTTAAAGTGTTTAGTCTTCAAAGAAAAGTGTTGCTGATTTGAGAGAATTTTTTGTGATTCTCAAGCAATCAATGAAGATTCTTTATCGTTGATTCTATTAATCAATTTGAACTGATGCTACTGACTGAGCGATAGATTCTCTAGCAATCACACAGTCGTAAATTTTCGTTGATTCTATTGATTTCTTGATGTTGTTCTATCTTTCGATGTTGTCAATCATCAGATACACAAATTTCTTTATACTTATCTCATTGTCAGTCAAGTTGACTTGAATGAATAATGAGATCAGTATCATGTGATTAATGAATTCTTAAAGTAATGTTGAAATCATGTCTAGAAACTAATCAGAGTGCGTGCGTGACTAGAATGTTTGATTTATAGAGATAGTTATAACTAAGACTTTAAGAATACAGAAGAAAGAAGATACAAAAGACAAGAAGAACATGCTCTATATAGTAGTTACTTAGATTGACGCTAGTCTCAAAGAAAACGTGTTGAAACACAAGAAAGATGTTGATTCAAAAGATGTTTGCAACACAAAGAAATGTGTTTGTCATAGAAATCTGTTGATCATTCGTAACACAAAGAAGTGTGTTTGCCTAGAAGGCAATAAAAGCTGATTAGAAGATGCTAGAGAAGAAAAAAGATGCTGAGTTATATCTGAGTCAAATCTGAGTCAGATCTAAATCAGATCTCAACTAGATTGTTGACTAGCTTTAATCAATTCTGACACATTTGTAACATGTAGAAAGTTATGTAGAAAGCATTGTTTGACTTGTGTTATGCGCTCGATCGACACGTATTTTGAAGCATGTAGAATGTTTGATAGAGTGTTTAATAAAAAGCTCAGTCGATAGCTTAATAAATAGCTCAGTAGAAAGATTGATAAAATAATTGATAGAAAGATTGATAGAAAGATTGATAGAAAGATCAGTAGAAAGATCAGTAGAAAGATCAGTGAAAAGATTGATCAAAAGATCAGTAGAAAGCTCACTAGATGACTTGATCAAAAGATCAGTAGAAAGATTGATTAAAAGATCAGTAGAAAGCTCAGTGAAAAGCTCAGTAGAAAGTATTTGTTATAAGTCTGCATAGAGCGAATCATATGAATGTATTCTAACTAGAAGTTCAAAGCTGAAGAAGAAAGAAGATGTAACATGTCGTGAGTTTTACTCACAAAGACACGCTAGATCGCTAGCGTGTCAACATCAGCTTTATACTAGTCTATGATAGTCTGACATGATTTATGTTAGACTAACTTAAAGTGCACGCTTGCAACATTACTCTTCTCTTCATCTAGCAATGTTCTCATTACTGCAGTTCAATCAACATTTCTTAAGTCAATTTTTATCTTGACTTGTTTAAATATTGTTCATGAAAGTTATTTATGATTTTCAAGCATTCTTTAAATTCACTTTTATCAACGTTGTATCAATGTAAATCGACGTTGTATTCTTTTCAATTGACATGATATTATAGTCATTTATCTCGTTCGTAGTATCTGAAGTTCAGTATGTTTTTCACTTTTTATTCATCTTCATCTTCAATCACTATAGAATTAAACAACTCATTTCGTTGTTTTTCTAAAGCATCTTTTGAATTTGGTTGCAGCAGATTTGATGCAAACTTCGAATGAATCTTTATAGTCAACGACAGTTTTAGTTGATATGCATGTTCAATCTCAATCAGAATCTTGAAGAGTTTTAGCATTTTATCGTTTAGTTTCTTTGATGATCTTGAGATCATAATGTTTCTTAAGTTCAGAAACATCATGTCATTTATCTTGTAAATCATTTCTTTTCAATGCTTGTTAATCTGTTTCTTCATTGTGACTCTGACTCTTGCTAATGCTTACTTGATCAATGCTAGTGATCATTTTATGTGTTCAAATATATTCTTCGCTTTGCTTGCTTCGATTCTAGCTTAAGTGATCTTATATTCAGTTGAATTCAAATCGAAGCTCATACAAGAATGAAAGTCTTTATTCAGAAAAAACGCTGACTGTTCAATTGATGACAAAATAGCATTGTTATCAACGAATTCAGTCATAAATAATCAGATGAATCAATCATCTTGCATGTATGAGCAATAGCTTCGTAGATATCATTTCACATTCTGATTCACTCTTTCTGTTTGATCATCAATTTGCAAATGATAGTTTGTGAATAGTTTTATCTTGATGTCAAGTCTTAAGCATAAAGACTTTCAGACAATCAATATGAATTATGAATTACGATTGAACATTATTGATCTTGATAGTTCATGAGTTCTGAAGACTCATATCAACAGTAGCTTGACTGTTTATTCTGCGAAGGTTTCTTTATCATCTGATCAACATGATATATAATGTTGTTTCTTAGACAATCAATTTATGACTGTCAGAATCGCGTTGTTTTCATCACTTTCTAATAGATTGATAATGAAGTTTAATGATATGTTCTGTCATTACTGCTCAAGTATGAGCAATGACTTCAGCAGTTCATTGATTCAATCTCTCGATGCTTTTGATTTACAACAAACGTAACAGTTTTGAATGTAGTGCTTGATTATCATTCTCATCTTTGATCAGCAATATAATCGTCTCAGCAGATTCAACATTTAATTCATGTCAGAGTTATCATTGATCAAAAGATCATGTGCTTCTCTTATCAATCAAGTGATCATTGACTGAGAAACTCATAGTCTATCATCTTTTCAAAGTACTTCATTAAGTACTTTGCAATTGTCTAGATTAATATCTTGACAAGTTTTTCTATTCTGTTTCATGATTATTCAAATATTGAAGCACAGTTGATTCGTTCAATTTTCAACTATAATCTGATTCTGAATAAAAATCATCTCTTTGATCAAATTTTAATTAGCTTTTGATTTGAATTTTGAATCTGAGTCAGATTCTGAGTCAAATCTGAGCAAGATCTGAGTCAGATTTAAGCAAGATTTCTGATCATTTTCTTGATCAGTTTTCATTGACTGCAGTTCAAATTTGTCTTCTGACAATAGCATCTGATGCTGATATAACTTTTAATTATTATTTGCTTTAACTGATCTGACATCTGACATTCTGATTAGCATGTCGACTTTCAGATTCTGTTTTTTCGACTGATATATGATCTTGAAGTTATATTCAGATAACTTCTCAGCTCATTTAGCTTGTTGTCTGATCAGTTTTTTGATGATCATGAAGTACTTTAAATTCAGATGATCGATGAAGATCTTGATTAAAATATTCATACATTTCAATTTGAGACATTGATGTTTCAAACAGCAAATAATGATCAGCAGTTCTTTGTCATAGATCTCATAGTTGCATTTTGCAAGAATCATGTTCTTGCTATAGAAGATCATTGAATGTAAAATGTCTTCATCGTCATACTAAAATAATACTTCGTCGTTCACATAGTTCAAGAAGTTCGTTTTCAGAATAACTTTTCTGATTGAGTTGAAATGCTTCAGAATGAAAACTATCATTATCTGTTATTTTAGTTCTTCAAAAATCATCTGACAGATCTCTGTTCATTCAAAGAAATGATCTTTTCGAATCAGCTTTATCATGAGTTGAATGATCTTTAAGAAGTTTTTTATGAATCATTGATAGAAATTGCAGAAGTCAATGAAGATTTGCACATGAGTTAATGATCATAATACTTCTCAGTTTCAAATCACATCTACTTTTCGAAAGTTTATTTGCAGATCATTAATGAATATTAGTAGTTTTAGAAACAAAATTTTCTGAATCTTGAATTCATACTTGTCAATGTTCATTTGTAGATCAGCTTCACGAAGCTTGTCTAGCACTTCTTTCACATTAGACTAATCATGTTGAGTCAAGTCATCAAGATTGAGTTGAGTTTTCAACTCGTTAAGACTTGATTCAAGTTAGAATTCTTAACTCAAGTAATTAAGTTGAGTCAGAAGATTCAATTCAAGTAATTGAGTCGAGTTAAAGAATTGAAATCGAGTATCAATTTGAAATTTCCGATTCAATTCATCAAGACATGAAGTGAAGTACTACTAATATTTATCTGAGTGTCTAATAATGCAACAGAATTGTTATGATTCTAGCTACGCATCTTCGTTGATAGCTATGTTGATGACTATTCTGAGAGCTATCGTCGATCGCTTGTCGCTAGAACATAGACTTGTTTTGAAGTTAACTCTATTCAGAGTTAGCTTATGTTCTTCTGAGTCATATAAATAGTTGACTCTTTTCTTCTAGACACTTTTCTTTCTCAGCATTTATATACTCGTTACATTACACTCATATGACTCGCTCTATGCTAATCTTTAACAAGAATAATGCAATTAATTGAAGAAAATTCATGCTTGTTCATTTACTACTGCTAATCTGAGATCACTATTATCTCATCATTCTTCTTCTTCTTCTTCTTCTTCTTCTCGTACTTCTTCTTGTACTTCTTCTCGTTCTCGTTCTTGTTCTCAATCATATCTGCATCATCATTTCTCTTGCTAAATTTCATCTTCTTGTCATCGTCATCAATCTCAATGATATCATCAGATTTATCATTTGATGAATCTAGTGAATTAACTATCTTTCGATCAACCGCATTTTTTTTCATTCGAAAATGCGCTCATGAATTTGCTGAATTCTTGTATGACATCTGAATCATTCATCATCTTCAATTCATTCAATTCTTCATGATGTAAAATGCGTTGCTGAATTAATTCAATAGTAGATATCATATATCTTGACATGTTTTTCCCAAGTTTATCTTGTTGTGCAATAGTTTAATGCATATATTAGTCTTGTCTTTCACATTAAACACAGTACATACATCAACAGTAGAAGTAGTATTGAACATCGTCTTCATGACTATCACTTAAAGCTTTGCTCGCTTCGCAGTCTTCTTCTCTCTCGTCTTCTTCATCAAAATTGTCTTGAAGCATTGAGCTATTATACAATCAGCTTTTGAAACACATATGCATTACTCAAATGCATTATCATGCAGATTCTTTTTCACTTGATCATTTGTGATCGTATTTCGCATATTGTTCTTCATTTTCATCTGCTTCGCTTTGATGACTTTCTGATAAATGTTGATGCTTCTCAATTTAATGAGTTGTTTATAAAAAGTCACTTAATTTGCACTTTGTTTGATATAAAGAGTTTTCTGATCTTCATTTCATTTCATTGCATGATTTCTACTTGCAATTGACTGTGACTTGATTAATAGATTGAACATTCTGCGATTTTGATTAGTCTCAATTATAATGCATATAAATAATGCATAACAATCTTCTTATCTGATAGTGATGTTGAAGTGCTTTTTCTAATAAACTTAGTCACAATAGATGAGTGCAATGAATAAATGTGAGACATAGAAAAAGTTAGAGTTAGAATAGACGTTGAGCGTAGATAAAGTTAGAATTAGAATAAATGTAAGATGAAATGTAAGTAAAATTAAAGTTAAAGCTGAATGTTAGAATTTATTCATCATCTTAGAGCTGCGATCAACACATTCATCATATTAGTGCTAATATCAAAACATTCGTCATATTGATTCTACTATAAACACAGTCAACAGTCATCATCTCTTGTTTACACATCATTTCTTGTTTACACATCATCTTTTGTTTACATCGTACTTCACTTTGCTTTCACTCAACTCAATAGTCTCAATTTTTCAAATTGTTGTCAGTTGATATACATTATGACTCGTTGCAAGCAAACAGATAATGCATTTAAATAATGCATTTCTTGTTACGCATTGCTAATAGACTTGATTTAAAACGAAAGTTTAAAGACGCATCACATGATGATTTGAGAATCTCAACTCGTGATGATATGACATCAAATAATCAAATCATGAATAAATCAAGAGCAGACTTAAAGATTTTATCTGAAAGCAAGATCAATAGAATTCAGAAGATAATGCAAACAGATAATGCATTAAGCTATCAACAGCTAATTTATCGCGACAGTCAAAGAGAAAATGAAAGTCAGAAATCATCACACTTCGAGAGATACATCATTATCAGAGAGATGCAGATTTGTTGATATCAAAGATTTCATTTAAAAGAATAGTTTGTGAAATCATGCAGAATGAGATTGATATGAACAAGATGAGTCAGAAAATGAGCGATGCAAACTATAAAATTCAGACTTTGACACTGCTTGCTCTTCAGAAGATCACAAAAGCGTTTCTATGTGAATTTCTTGTCAGTAAATGCATTACTCATTTGCATTATCATTGATGTTTTATAACATTTACTGATATAATGCTTTACATATGCAGATAGCAATCTTCTTGCTATTTATGTCAAGTGAGTAACTCTTCAGCAGAGAGATTTGATACTCATAAAGACTTTGATGTGCAATCTCAAAATTCAGTTGAGTCATGAATAGAAATAGCATTCATGATAACTTGATCAAATCAAGCTATTTAACATAGCAATACATTATATGAACTGCATTATCTTTTTGCATTATTTTGTAAATGTGTTATCATACTACATACATTGACAATGCAAAAGCAACTTCAAATGAAACGAACATTAAACATTTAAACATTAATAAAATGTAAAACATTTTGCAAATCTGTCTTGAAAGAATCATCAAATTCATCAATCGTGTTATTTTCATCTTCTTCTCTGTGATAAATATTTTCATGCTTCAATAATAGTTTTCTCAGAATTCAAGTTTATGATATGATTATAATACTCAAGAAGCATTATCTGTTCAACTAATTCTGAAGTCATTTGTAATCAATCTCATCAACAAACTCTTCTTGCAAGACTGAATGTTCATTCAATATTTATAAAGAATATTAAATATAAAAGAACATTTTTAGTCATTTGAGTCAATCTTGAATAGTTTGAGACGTTGTCTCTTTAATACTTTCATGTTGAAAACTTCTCAACAATAGCATCAATGCGAAGATATCAATCATCTTCACTAACAGATACAGAGCGACGTTAAGTTCTTTGAAGAAGAGTTCATGTAATTATTACAACAAACTATAGCATTGTTAACAAATGATCAATTGCATTATCATATTGCATTATCTGATTAACATCACTAATCACTTGCACTCTGACTTCTGCAGTTGTAGTTCTCTCTTTATAATGATGATGAAAATAGTTCTTGAACTCTTTTCTGTACTTGTTGTAATAAAAATGAGAATTATTCTCATTTACATCTTAATCTTGATACAAATTCAGCTTTTGAGTAGAATTTAAAATCATAGCGAGATTGTATATCAGTTCATCTTTGCTCTTCATCTTGAAATAGTACTTTGCAAGCTTGTTAGAAGTTAGTTCGCAAGCTCGAAAAACAAGTGCTTGTGAAGTACATGCATTATCGCGTACTATCATCTCAATAACATTGAGATGATTGAAAAGAGCATTAAACATTCAAAATTCTAAATGTATGTTAACATTAATGATTCTAGACATAATCAAAGTTAGCTCATAGAAAGAATTTAACATATTGTCAACAAGCAATACTAGTAATTATTCATTCTTCTTTAATTGAATAGCTTGAATCTTTGCATCTATCAAGAATTTCTCAATTCATATATTGATTATGTCACGCAGTTGATATGCATGTTGAAGCATTAAATAAATAGAGTTTCAGCGAATGCAAATGTCTTGTATCAATTTTCAAGATCTTGTGACTTGAAGCTTTAAAAAGCGAAGCTTTCGTTGAGAAGAACTGTTGATGACAATAGTAAGAGCGCGAATCTGTTTCACTGATTAGTAAATGCATTATCTTTTTGCATTATCAACTTAATAAATATCTTCTTGACAACAATGCAAAGATCATTGCTTGTGATTACATTCTCAACTTAATCATCGTTTAATGACATAACGAAATTGTCATTCAAAGTTTCTGATTCAATAGCTCTGATAAACTTTTGAGTCACTAGATTGATGATATGAGTTATACAAAATATTGAGTTTTGTGCTCTATTTCATGAAATATCGCGTCAACTGAGCGCTCTTTCAAGCTTCTTCTTTAAAGTGTCATTGTTGCTTGCATTATTGATAATAACATCAAAAAGCTTGTTCTTAATGTTGTATGTATTCAAAATCTTGAACAGCTTTTGCATTAAATGATGATCAGTATGCTTAACTTGAAGAGACATAAATTCAATAAAATGTTTATGATATTGAAATATAGCATTCATTCAATATATCAAAACTCTCAGATAAGCGACTTTTTGAGAACTAAATCATGCATTTAACGCAATAGAAACTTGTCGTGATTCTTTTAAGTCTTGCTTTATCTTTGCATGAATTTCATCATATTTCGAGAAAATCATGCTTGACAATTTAGTGCAATGAACGAGAGTAATCTCTGAACGAAGCATTTGTAGTAACTGTCGAAAATGCTCGTTTTCAATGATTCAAAAAGACAAATTCAGTGCAACAAAGATCTTGCACAATATCTTTTCTCAATTCTGTTGATTGAATTAAAATGATAAGTTGATATGACTTTTTTTCTATAAACGCGTCAACTTTGCATTATTTATTTGCATTATCATATTAAACTTACATGATTGAAAGATATCTTTATCTGTGAAAGAGAGTTGAGTTGTTTTCGTTTGAATCATTTCATGCAAGCATTTGTCTTAAGATGCTTGATCATATTGATCGTACTAGATTCATCAATAGCTGTAGAATGATCTAGAATTTTAAGACAATTCTTGCATGAAATCTTAGAATATTCTTTCAACATCAAGATCATTTGAATAAACTTGTTTCAGATTCTGAATTGTTTATTTACTTCAATCTTCTTGATTTAAAGTGAATTATCTATCTTTTTTGAAGTTTTGTTGATGACATTTTCGTTAACAGACATCTGTAGTCATTATTGTTGAAATTGAGCATTGATATCAGCACTTCACTCAACATACTGATTATTCTCTCTTAATATTAAAAGAGAAGTATCGCGATAAATTCTATTCATCGCTTCTTGAAGAGTTTGTTTCTTTTTGATGAAAGCATGATTAATGTTTCATGAATCTTGACTTGCGAATTCATTAGAATGAAGACTACTGAAAGTAAATGAATGAATGATCGAGAAATTAAACTCTTTCTCGATTGAAGATCTTAACAATTCGTATGTCTTATCAGAATCAGACATCACACAATATATTTTATTAATAATGCAACAAGATAATGCAAACAACAAGAAAAGAAATAGATTCGTTTGTTGCACGAAAGTCTTTCAAATATAATGACGTAATAGATTCAAAAATAGTAAATCTTGACATTTAACATCATTTTTGATTGCTTGACAAGTTGAGTCGAGAACTTGAATTGAACTCTGACTCGAGATCAATATCAAGTTGAGTCAGAAGATTTAATTCAAGTAATCGAGTCGAGTCAGAAGATTCGACTTGAGTAATCGAGTTAAGTCAGAATGTAAATATGAAAACTTGACTTGATGATCAGTTTATTTCACATGAGTTCTATGTTCTTTCAATGTCTTACTGTAGATGAGAATATCATTCAAATATGTCTGACAGAACTTATGCAAACAGTTGAACAATACATCGTTGATATAGTGCTGAAAGAACGCAAATTTATTAATTAATTCAAAGAGCATTACTTTATACTTGTAAACATTGAAGAAAGTAACAAAAGTGATTAAATCTTTGCTTTCTAAACTCATGCGCAGTTTATTGAACGTGATGATAATGTCAAGTCAAGTCAGATACTTACTGCCTTGAATTTGAGCTAATACTTCGTTTATCAAGAGTATTGAATAATGATTTCTTTTGATCAGAGCATTCAGTTTTCAATAGTTTACATAAAAGCGAAGACTATTATCTTTCTTTTTGACAAATAGTATTAACGAAGCAAAAGAAGCTTTGCTGAATATGATGAACTTCTTTTTCAAATTCTTTTTTAGATACTCTTTGATCTTCTGCAACTTGTAGCTCAACATGAGATACAATTGACTTCAAGAAAGTTAACTCTCATCTTCTAATTTAATCTTATGATTGTATAATCAATGCAAAAGCAACTGCGTTGTCTTTTCTTTATTAAAAACATTCAGAAAGTCATGATAAATCATTGAAAGCTTCTTCTTCAGTTCATTTAATGACATGATCGAGATTATTTCATTCAGTTTCGCGAAATCTTCAACTGAGCTAAGCGCTTTATTGATTTCACTAATGATCAAGAAAAAGATCTTGATCTTCTTATTCTTGACTAGAGTTTGATACACAGCGACTTCAATCATGATAATATTGACGAATTTCTTTTTCTCAATTGACTGAAAGAGACGAAGTTGATTGAGATCAACTTAAGTGCTTTGCTTTCATATGAGTATAGATTCAATGAATTAAACAGATTTAATGAACTGATTCACTAGTTTCTGATTCATGAGTTACTTCAAGATGATTATTGATGTAATCATTAAGTTTAAGTTCTTTTGTTTCATTTTGCAAGTCTCGCTTGAGTCAAATCTGTGAAATGCTGATTGACTACTTATCTTTGAAATGACAGATTTTAATATTCAAATATTCAATGAGAATATTAATCAATTGTTTGCAAAGTCTATCAAAATTTGATTTCTTTTTAATCAAAGATTTTCAATGATTATCTTGTGCTGTTTCAAGTCATCGAGAAATCTACTCTCTTGACAAAGTCGTCAAATCAAGCAAGAGACTTTTGAAATCAAAGCTGCTTCGAAGTAGTAATGAAATCAAGACGACTGCGAATCATATGAAAAACGCAAGGCACATTAGAAGCGTGAAATGAATATCTGAAGCACAACGATCATAAA
>JAABUV010000832.1_pt1 | contig 46344 bp, 82 predicted proteins | sample 5559971 | NCBI WGS metagenome assembly JAABUV01 (sample SAMN10711881, study PRJNA513362) | rock metagenome | isolation source: Antarctica rocks | place: Antarctica: Victoria Land, Knobhead nord | collected 2015-12-19 | reverse complement strand
CAGTGCCTCGCGCCCACCGTGTGCGGCGCGGGTGACGTGCGGGCCGCGCGCGCTTTTGTGCGCGCCCCACGACCAGCCAGAGATGGGCTTGAGCAAGGAGCGCCGACTTGGTCCCATGCGCGCCTTGTGCGGCATCATGGACGATCCGACTTCGCCCTCAATGTTACAAACTACCACACTATTTGAACCGGAGCTGGGCACGGAGCGCCGGCCCGGGCGCGCCGCGCGCCTTGTGCGGCATCGTGGACGAGCCGACCTCGCCCGGCCGCACGCGCTGCCGGAAGTAGCCCAGCGACACGTAGCCCCACAGGTCGCGGTCAAAGTCCAGCAGCACCGTGTTGAAGCGCGCCACCGCGCCAAACAGCTCCGCGATGTAGTCGTGCGGCTCGATCTGCGGCGCGCAGGGCGCCTGGAGGGCGGGGCAGGCCCTACTGCAGCCTATTAGGGCTGCCTGCTGCCGCAGGGCACCTCTCGCGGTGATAGCGAGCATGGCGTGCCCTGCTGCACGTTAGCCTGTGATGCAGCCGCGCGGATCCAGCTGGCAAGCACCGCATGGCACAGAGCCCAGCAGTGGTTGAGCGTGCCTGCCCGCACTCCCGCTCGGGCGGGCAGGCGCGGCTGGGAGCCGCGCCGGCCCGCAGGCTGCTGCGCGCAGCTAGCGCTCGCAGGCGGGCAGCGCAGCAACCGGGCTGACCGCAGGCTCAAGGTGGCCAGCGGGCAGGTCGGCGCCACGCCGGCGGCCAAGCCCGGGCCTTCAAACCCAAGAGCGGCGCGCCTGCGTGACGTACGGGTTCCACTCCAGGCCCAGGCCCGCGACGAAGCCCTGCGCGACGGCCTGCCAGTCCACGCCCGGGTACGCGGCCAGGTGCGCGTTGTAGTTGCCCACCGCGCCCGCCATCTTGCCGTACAGCGGCACCGCGGCCGCCTGCGCGCCGGCGGGGCAGCAGGCTTGCTGGCGCGCCCCGCCGTGGGCCGCCCAGAGCTGTGCCCGATCTGTGATGCAAGGCACTGCCGCTGTGCGCCTGACCCGCTACGTCTTGTGGAATCAACATGCATTCACGCCGCCACCGAGCGCAGTCATAACAAAGGCGCGGCAGGGGCATCCGCTGCTGACTCCCGGGCGGGAGGCGCGGCAGTGCCCGCACTGTTCCGCGCTGACAGCAGCACGCTTGCCTCAAGGCAAGCACTGCGTCGCCTGCGGCACGACTGCAGCCCTGGGCGGCGTACGGAGATGGCCTCACAGGTGGAGCAGTAAAGCCTGCCTGCCCCGAGCCGGCGGCGCGGCCCGCAGCGGGGCGCGTGCGGGGCGCGCGCGCGCGCGGCGGCGCGCCTGACGCCGCTGGCGCGCCAGGCGGTGCGCAAAAATGGCCATCTCCTTGCCCAGCGTGGTGGGCGAGGCCGTCTGGCCGTGCGTGCGCGCCAGCATGGCCACATCCGCATGCTCCTCTGCCAGGCCCGCCACCGCGTCGATGACCTGCGCGCGCGCGGCCGCTCGCACGCCCGCGCTTGCGCGCACGAGAGAGGGACGCACGAGAGGCTGGCGCGTTCAGGACCGCCTGGCCACGCACGCGCGCCGGCATGGCCGCGCCTGAGCGCTCAGCCAGCAGGACCGCCGCCGCGTATTACCCCATTGCACAGGTACCTGCTACCATATTTCTGCACGAGACTGTGCGAGCCCACGAAATCCGCGCAGTCCTCCCCACCCAACAGATAAACACCACCATGTCCACAGCAGGCGCCGAGAACAGCGTGCTGCCCTTGGGGACCCTCACAGAAGCATGGCCGCGACAGACACAGCCAACACGCTCTGTGCAGGATGCGGGCACGACAGCCTTGAAAGTCGCTGAGGGCGGGCGCGCGCCGCGTCCATGGCGGGCAGCAGGTGGCGCTCGCGCGCCTCGCGCAGCGCCAGCGCGTGCGCCAGGTTGTTGATGTCCTCGCTGGTGCACGCAAAGTGCGTGAACTCGAGCACCTGCGCGCGCGGGTCTGGGCGTGTCTGTGCCAGGGCCCCGCGGCCGAAGAAGCGCGTGGCCTGATGGGGCTCTTGCGCCTCTGCCACTGTTTGCGGCAGTGCGGCTGCGGAGCGCTGTCCGGGAGTGGGAGCATGCAGCACACTCCCAGGATCACGGCAGCGGCACGGCTTTTGTGCTGTTGAGAACTTGTGCGGCCTGTGCACCTGATCAGCCCGCTTGCTGGTGCATGTGTGGCAGACGCGCGCGGGGCGCTCACCCGAGCAAGCTCGGCGTTGCCCTGGAGCCGCCGCTTGATGACGTACTCGATCGCCTTGACGTCGTGGTTCGTCACGCGCTCGACCTGCGCGCCCAGCATGGCGCAGCCTCGCGCCTTCCTGCATGGCGTGCCGCGGCAGGCTGCACGCCGCTACCCGCCCCACTCCCTAGATGAGGGCTCTTGCGGCGATGCAAGCATGTGCAGGCTGGCCTTTCGTCTGCTAGTGTCGCTGCATTGGCGGCAGCCGATGCGGGTGCAAGGACTGCGCGGCACGCCCAGCCTCATGCGCCGTCTCACACATCCGCACGCACGGCTGACAGCAGACCACCACGCAGGGCACTGAAGTCGTTGCAGCGTGACACTCTCTCTGTAGGAGCGCGCACCTCCTTCACCTCCGCCGCGTCAGCCACGCCGAAGTCAGCGGCCAGGCTATCGAGCAGCGCATTCGCGCCGGCGCTGAACCCTGGCACCTCCGGCACGCCGGGCAGCGCAGCCAGCTGCTGCAGCCAGCGCACCTGCGCGCCGGCGCCCCAGGTCGATCGTGCGACATGCAGAGCCGACAGGGGCGCTGCTAGACCACCGGCCGCCGGGCTCGCTCCTCCCTGACAACTCTGACGCGTGCACACAGAGGAGAGCACTGCATGGGCCGCTCTTGCTTGCGCCGCACCTCGACCAGGACGCGGCAGCGTATGAGGCCAAACTCGCTGAACACGCTGCGCAGCGCCGCCACCTTCCCCGCATACCGCCTGCGGCGCGCCGCGCCGCGCCTCGTTCAGCGCCGCCTGCCAGCATCACCTCTGTATGCCTGGCACAGTCTTGCAGCCTTCTTTGCACCGCACAGAGCGGACTCAGCGCCGAGGACAGCCCTGCGTTGCTGGACAGGGACGCACCCATCGAGCGGCGTGATGGCCGTGAGCTCGTTCAGCTCCAGCGCGTCTTGGTGCGCCTTGGCAGGAGCAGCCTGTGATGGTAGCCAGCCTGGGTCGGCCGCAGCGCCCTGCACTGTGCCCGACTGGCCGGCAAGCTGTGCTCAATTGAGCGTGCACCCCCAAACGCTCCAGCCGCACCTCCGCTTGCGCTTGCATCGCGCATAGCCGGCCTGTGCCTCTCCTCCGTGGCTGAGTGCTCTGCCAATGGGCGCTCCTGACGCATGCGAGTGCGTCGTGGTGCAGCACGGGTGCGCACAGACACCCAGGCGTCAGCGCATCAGTGACTGCTGCACCAGGACCACCTTTCGCGGTCAGCATTGACCCCACGCAGGCTCACCGCCGCCTGTCGGGCGCGTTTTTGAAAAGCTCACAGCTCTTGAGGAGCTCACACTCACGCCCCCCTTCCTTCCTTACACAGCCCCTACACAGCCGCAGACCGGCCTACCAAGTTGCATGGCCGTCTGGCTGAAGGAAGCTTTTATGCTAGTATGAGATGGCGCAGCGCCTCTGATTGCTGAGTTTGGTGCTGGAGCATGATCTTTCAACAAGATTGGTGTTTCAGGTAATTTCTGAACAATTACACTCAACCATATCATCAAGGGCAGTGCATGCCATGATGCCATGCACACGATGTGCATCATGTACATGCACTGGCCAGGTTGGCCACTACATATATTCAGGGTGCATCTCAACCGCATCCGTGCTGGACGGCGGCCGCGTCCGCGGCGGCGGCGGCACGCTCTCGGGCATCAACCACAGGCTCCATGAGCGCCGTGGCGCGCACCTCAGCGGCCTCGCACTTGTCGCACTCCTGCGAGGTGACGCTGCGGCGGCTGCCATAGAGCGCGCTGCTAATGAGCGCGCCGCGCAAGAGGCAATCCAGGCCCACCCCGGCGTTGGCGCCGCCGTGCCGTGCGTACCAACCAAGTGTATGCATGCGTCAGGCAGGCACACACTCCTCGGTACACACGCACAACAGACGTCGCACTCGTTGGTACACAGGCACGCACACTCGCTGATGCACGCACACATTTGCTGGTACACACAGCACGGCGGCGCCCATGTCGTAATAGACGGCGTGGGCGGGCCTCGGTGGCGCGCGCGGCACGCTCACTGGCAGCACGCTCACTGGCAGCATGCTCACTGGCAGCACGCTCCTCGGCAGCCGCCGCAGCGGCGTCACCTCGCTGGAGTGCGACGAGTACGAGGCCGCGGAGGCGCGCAACGCTTATGGAGGACGTCGATGACGCCCGAGAGTGTGCACCGCGGTGCTGCAACGCCCGTGCCCTGACACCAGTCACAGCAGCGGCACAGGAGATGGCTGCTATGGAGCTGGGCAGCGCGCGCGCGACGCACAAGAATGGCGGCGGAGGGCGCACGCGCGCGCCACGGCCGGGCGCCTTAGCAGGGCGCCTTGCTGGGAAGGCACGCGAGTTGCCAGCGCGCTGTTGGCCGGCGCGCCGCTGTTGAGCGCCGGGGTCGCTGCGTAGCCTCGGCCTGCATCAGCCACAGCAGGTTAGCGTTCCTGCTGCAGTGGTTCAGTCCGGACAGGCTGCATTCTGCTGCGGGCTGGTGTAAAGTAACCCACACCAGCAGTGCAAGCGCAGGCATCGTGCGGTGCACAGGCTGCTGGCGCTCAACGGCTCTTGCTGCCACTGCTGAAAAGCTAGCCTCTTTTCACGCAGGCACTGCAGGAACTGACGGGTGGGGAATTGACTTGGCCTCCACCCCTTGGCTTAAGCTTGCAACATCCACTTACTCGCTGACCCATTTTGCAAGTGTGTTACAGCGAGCCAGTGGCAAAACCGAACCCAAGGAGGTGGCTAGGGTAGGGCATGCGAGTTATGTCTCGGGCTTAGCACTGCAAAGCGATGGCCTGCGAGCTGTCCCAAAGCAGCCACGGCGCCTGGGCACGCTCTTAGGCGGCACGAAGCTGCCTGCTGGGCGCATGGGTGCGCTCATGGCTGGCTTACACTTGCTGCTGCTCACCTGCCCCCGCTCCAATCTGCTATGGGTTACCAAGAGGCGCAGCACCTTGTTGCCAACTCAGAACAGGGCGACATTGCATTGTTCGCAAAGTAGGGGAATAGCCAGAGCTGTGGAGAGCCCGCCTACCACAGAACTTAGAGCGAGGTTGCTTGTTCTCAATACTCTCTTGTGTGGCATACCACAAGCAGCATGCCACACAAGCAGCATGCCACTCTATTGTGAGATTGCGTTCGGAAATTCCTCTAACAGAGCATGCAACTTTGTGCAGATGAGAGGTTGCATGACACACAAATGCTCTGGCAGTGACTTGCTGCTGAGTAAGACAACATGCCAAAGCAACATGGCTGGTGTTTGCAATCCATGAACTGTGTACAAATTGCTAAACCTGTCCACGAACAGGATGCGGCTACCGACTCTTGTTACAAGTCTTGGGTGCTACTGGCCATGCAGGCCACAACATGCGTTTTGAATAACTATGGGCAGGCCCACAGACAAGCAGCATGACAGGCATAACCTGCCAGTGCACTTGTCTGGCTCCGCCCTCGTCAACACCTCATCATCGTGCATAGACAGCCAGTACAGGCCTGCCAAACCCTGCAGCTCTACTCAATCATCCATACAGCACGCCCGGGTCGCCGGTTCACCACCATGTGTGCACACACACTCTGCAAAACAGCAAATTTTTGCACAAGTGACACATGCACAGAGTGCATATGGGTTTGGATCCCCCAAACCTTGCTTGGCAGTTCACCAGTGTACGAAACAACAAGCAAGTGCTGCCTATCACTTTGCATACATTGACACACTTGCTGCATCCGTTGAGTGCATCCTTTGAGCCTTCATGCCTGCTACAGCTGTATTCCATACCTACCCCTGCTGCGGCTCAGATCTACGCTCTCAGGTGTAAATAAACCAACAACTTCAAAACCACCTAGCTGACTACTTCCATGTCCAGCGCTCCCTCAGAAGATGGGCGTGTTGCCGCGGGCAGACTCCACCGCCAGCAGCAGGGCGAAGCCGAGCATGGCAACGCGGCCTGCACCCAGAGCCGCAGTCTAATGACACTGATCAAATAACACACAAGCGCGCCTCTGCATGCGCAGTGCATAACTACACATGCATACAGTGCAGCACTGCTGCAAAAAATATGTGCGAGGCAGGCATAACATGCAGTACGGGCAGAGGCGGCACGTGTCGCACCAACGTCGCGTTCGCGCGTAGGCGTGAACGGTCCAAAGCTGCGCGCAGTGTTGGTCTCACCCTTCAGGAAGAAAGGCGCCAGCGTTGCGTAGGACAGCAGCACAACAATCGCGCCAAAAAGCAGCGACGCTGTGCCGTTCGCCCTCTGCACCAGGTCCCCATCATTATACCTGCCGGGCCACAACGTATGCAAGTTTAGTACGAGTCTGCTGGGGACCCAGTCAGGGCGTGACTTGCGTGCAAGAAGCTCAAATTAAGTCAGAATATGGAACAGACCTTTGCCAACATAGCATCCTAACCACACACTGTTCAGGCAAAAATGCGGGCCACGCACCGGCCCGCAATCTGCACCCAGACACTCTTCTGGGTCGCCACCTCCGACACGACAGCCGCAACAAAGCCAGCCATGGCCGCCCGCGCGTTGATGACCTCCTGGCCCTTGCTGAAGGGGAAGCCGTCGAAGAGCGAGCTGTTCTGTAACTGCTCAGGCGAGATGCTGGGAATGCCCACGGCCTCCACCTGAACAGCGTCAGCGGCCTCCTCCAGGCTGCTCTGCTCGTCTGCGGTGGCCTGCGAGCACAGCTGAAGTGTCACCGCGCTGCACCTAGTTCTGGGAATGAGCATGGGCAGAAGGCCAAGCCACCACAATATGCCTGCAATGTGTGCACTACAGCCTCACAAGCTTGACGCAGTGCCAGCAGGACAGACCCACCCGACGCTGGCCAAGCAGACGCCCCAAGAACATGCAGCTCTGAACTTTGTCCCGTGCAGCCCACGCGCGCGTTCACACGCTACTCACCCGCACAAGGGCCGAGAAGCTCTGGTGAACGCTCGAAGGGCTGGGCGGGCTGGGGATGCGGCACAGCAGGCTGCCGGCGTGGCCAGAGTACATGCTGGACGGAGGCGTCCGAGCTACAAAGCCGCAGGGAGCGAGGCCGGCAGTCAGCATGACTTCGGCGTACAAGTGAGGGAGCAAGCGGGGAGTCTGAAAGCTGAGAATGTGACGTCGAATGCGCTGAAACACTTAAAAAGCAGGTGGGCTCGACGTGGAACGCTGTGCTGCAAGCCTCCTGATGCCTCATGCCTCAAGGGGTAGGGTCCACCAGCGCATCACCACTGTGCTATCATTTGTATTAGTATACAAAGTAGTATTCGCCAGGGACCTGCAAGCCAGCCAGACGGAACAGGGCTGCATAGAACTAGCTAGATATGACCGCACCAATAGAATGTTACAGTGGCATTTGTGCCCGCTAAGACGTAGCACGCAGCGTATGCGCCCGCAGAGAGGCACCCAGATACACTACAGCCGCACTACAACCATGCTGCATTACCTGCCTTGCAGGATCTCGCGGTACACGCCGACCGGCTGCGCAGGCGGCACCCAGTGCTTGCCAAAGTACACGCTCTTGCCCACCTCCCACCCAGGCACCTGCGCCGCCGTCCGTCACGCCTCAATACACATAGGCATACCCCGCAGCAAAACGTTGTTGTCTTGCACGCACAACAAACCAGCCCCCCGCGCGTCAGCAGAGTAGAAAACGAGGATAGTCCCCCCACAGCACTGTGTATGGCAAAGGCAGGCGCACGTCTTTCATGATCTTCGCCTCGTTCTCGAGGCAGCGCTCCTTTTCCTTCACCCACCTGCACGCAGCCAGCACAGCTTGCGCTCCAGCAAGTGCAGCAGCCTGGTGAGCATGCCCGCAGCAGAACACAAATCCACGGCGGAGGCAGGGAATGTGCAGCGCGGTCCGTGTCAACATGCGACGCAAAAAACCCTGATACGCATTGCATCACGCGCAGCCTCAGTCAGTCAGCAGGCAGCCCCGCGCCTGCGGTCCTCCTCCGCCTGCAGCACCGGGTAGAGCATCTCGCGCATCGCCAGCTTCTCGGCGCGCAGCGCGCGCCGCTCCAGGTTGCCCTCGCCCACCTGCGCCCGCGGCAGGAGCACGGTCAGCGTCCGCGCCCGCAGCAGGCGCACCCTCCGTTGCCGCCTGGCCCGCAGCACGCGCCACTCCAGGTTGCCCTCGCCCACCTGCACCCGCGGCAGGAGCGGAGTCAGGGTCCCCGCCCGGAGCGGGCGCGCTGTCCGTCGCCGCGGGGCGGCGGGGCCCGCGGCCAGCTCGCTCGCCGGCGGCGCCGCGCCAGCTTCTTTCTCCCACCTGCGCTCGCAGAACGCGCACTCTCAATCTGCACTTGGTAGCAGGGCCCGTTGCCCGCTCGCTTGCCCGCGGCACGCCCAGCTCCAAGCGCCCTTCCTAATTTGCGCCTGCCGCTCCACTGCAGAAAACTTGTGGGTCTCAGCAAAATCCTTATGGTACATGTATGAAGTCTTGCTGCCACGTTGCACAGCCTACGCGCGCAACGCCCCGACGGTGCGGGCCCCTTGTCGGCCTGCGCCCGTCCAGCCACTTCCCGGTCTCTATATATATCACAGCCAGGGGCCTGGGCACCAATGCGTGCCAGCGACGCGCGCCGGTCCAGCCTGACTTGAACCTGCCACCTGAACACGGCACACTCTATGCACTCCCTGCCTGACCAGCTTGCAAAACACCCAGAGCCCAGGACCTCGCTGGACAAGGCGGCACGCAGACGCACAGAGTGCACTGCGTTGCGTTGTTCTGTTAGCTCGCAGCCCTTGGCATCATAGCGAGCACTGCACTACGTTCAATCGTTCAGCCCTTTTTATCATTGTCTGTTTGGACAACATTCTTATATCTGTTTAGCTCAAGCACTTGGCGCATGAGCGCTTGCAAGACGGCCGGGGCGTTGCACAGCCCAAACCGCGTCACCTTAAACTCAAACTGCCCATATCAGGTCTTGAACGCAGTCTAGTGTGCGTCCTCCGGTGCTATGGGTATCTGCGAGTAGCCGCTGCGCAGGTCGAGCGGGAAGCTGCTAATAGCCGCTTGACCTGTGCAGCGGGTACTAGCAGATCCCCTTCGCCCCAGGAGACGCAGCACAAGACTGCTTTCACAACGCGGTATGGGCACTTTAATTTTGAGGTGACGCCGTTCGGCCTATGCAGTGGCCCGGCCAACTTTCATGCGCTCAACAACCCAGTGCCTGAATGACATAGGCTGGCTGTCTGAAGCAGCGCCGAGACTGTCCGAAGGGGCAAACACTACTCTAAGACAAAGCGGCCGGCGGCACGCCGACAAAGCAGCCGGTGCTCAAGCAGCCAGGGCTCCCCACAAGCGTCCGGCAGGCGAGCGCGCCTTGTAGAAGCCGTAGGCCATGACCGCGGCGCTGACCGCGAACAGAGTAAAACCGCTGGGGCCTGTGCTCGGGATACGGCGCGCGAAGCGGATCGCGGGGTACCCGCCGGGCGGGGGCCCGTCTTGCACCGCCGGCATGTCGTTCACGGACTGCGCGCAGGGCTCGGCTGTTACCACCTGTGTCGCACCGCCGGCAGCGACCACGGACGCACGGGTGCCGAGCTGACAAGGGCGTAGCCGCACAGCCACTGCGCGCACTCCGTTGCGAGGCAGCAGGCCGGCCTCGGCACAGCAACACTGCAGCAGCATCTGCGATAGGGCAAGTCTCGCGAGTGCGCGCCTTCATGCCGGGGTACCCCCGCCGCAAGGTCTCTGTCATGGCTGCGGCTTGGCCTCAGCCCCTGCACACGTGGGCTGGTGGGTGGCTGGGGGCTTCCCACAGGCGTGCGCTGCGCACACTGGTCCTTATGTGCCGTGCGCAAACGCCCAGGCTGGCTAGAGGAGTCGAGGGACTGGACTTGAACCGCGGGGCTGATTGATCCGCATTCCGAAAGTGCACTTGCTGATTAACCTGAAAAGGGGGAGGGCGAGGGTTTAGTGCGCACAGAGCCGCCAAGCTCACGAAAGTGCGGTCTGGCTCCTGTAGCTGCAGAGTTCCAGCACGCCTGAGCAGCGGCGCCAGCATGGTGCGTATCAGCGTGCTGGGCGATGCGCTCAAGAGCATGTACAACGCAGAGAAGCGCGGCAAGCGCCAGGTGCTGATCCGACCAAGCTCAAAGGTGGTCATAAAGTTCCTGCAGGTCATGATGAAGAAGGGTGCGTCCCTCGGCCTGCGCGCCTTGGCGGCTGTGCCACCACCGGGCACTCCCTTGTGAGGATGTTGCGCATAGCACCGCCGCGGCGTTGAGACGCCTTTGGACGTCTTGGCAAAACGTGGACTGCGGCGCTGCTAGCTTGTGCGAGGTGTCAGAGGAGGCGTGAGTGCTTGGCACAGCACTCTGCGCCATAGTTTTCTAGCGGTGTTGCAGCTGGCCTGGTTAAGTTTTGGTATTCGCAGTGTGTATTCAAACATAATGTGCTGTGTGCCGCCCTGTGGCAGGCTACATCGGCGAGTTTGAGATTGTCGACGACCACCGCGGCTGCAAGATTGTGGTGGAGCTGAACGGCCGGTGAGCGCCTGTTGAGCGCTTCAGCTTGCTACCAGCAGGCTTGCTGGCGCCTGCTGTTGCTGCGCGTCACGCGCTGCCTGCCGCCGTTCAGCGCCTACAGCGGCGCCGTCCCAGCGCTCCCACACTCACACTGGCCCCTGCGACTGCAGGCTGAACAAGTGCGGCGTGATCTCCCCGCGCTATGACATTCAGCATGGGCAGATCGAGGACTGGGTGGCGCGGCTGCTGCCCTCGCGGCTGGTGCGCAGCGCCGGCTGCAACGGCCTCACGCCCGCAAATGCATGAGAACTGGCGTTGTGCTGGGCTGCTCCTGCAGGCTGTGCGCTCGTGCGAGCGTCATCTCATCGAGCGCTCGTGCCTTTCGTATCAAGGCTGACGGGGGCAGAGGCAGCAGGGAACATCCAAAGCGCCATCCCACTGGAAGGCGGCGGACCGCGCCAGTGCGCCGAGCACTGACAGCTCTGGGCGCCGCGCAGTTTGGCGTCATCGTGCTGACCACCTCGGCCGGCATCATGGACCACGAGGAGGCGCGCAGGAAGAAGGTCGGCGGCAAGGTGCGGCGGCGTCGAACGAGCCTCTCCTGCATGTCACACCTTTTGTCAGGCCGTCTCTCTCTCTCTGTTACCACCTCCGGCACTGCATTGCGGGTGCTTGCCCAATACATACAATTTTTTTTCGTGCACTGTGGTGGTTTATCACTGCGGTGGAGTACGCCTGGCGCCGAGGGATTGTGGAGGGGGCTTGGGGGAACCAGGGCCACGCCTCGCCTGGTAATGGGGGAGTTGCAGTCAGGGCCCTGGCATGGCTGGGACTACTCTGAGCCAATGTAGACCCTGAGGGTTGTGCTGTACGCGCAGGTGCTGGGCTTCTTCTACTGAGCGGCAAGCAGCGGTTTGGGAGGGGTGGGCTGGTCAAGTTAGGCAGTGCAACTTGTGTAACACCGACCTTCGCGGTTGTGCAGTGCTTACATGGCAGAGTCGCAATGCCCTGCACACAGGGCCTGCTTGCCTCCCTTTCCGACAGCGCCGTGCAGACGCAGCACAAGCTTACATTTTTTGCAGAGCTAGAAAAGATGGCTCTGACCTGTCTGCTTTGTCTGGGCCACAACGGCCATGCTGCTCACCGTCAGCTCGTCTGCCAGGGCAGCTGATACAACTCTCACTTGAAAGATCAGACAGATGGCAAGCGCGCGCTGAAAGGGACTCCCTGACACACTGACGCCCTGCCCCAGTCCCATCCGCAGCCCAGCACGGCAGCCTGCCGTCGGCAGGCACTGGCAAGGCAGCAAATGTTGGATACTCCTTTGCTGCTGTCAGCCGGCTGCGGCACCCACCAACCAACTGTCCTCACAGGCTACATGCCCTGATGTGCGCCGCCGGTGTTGCAGGTCCAGTCCTTGCGGCGCACTTCGTCTCATAGATATGAGAAATAGCTATTTCTCTATGCCAGACAGCCTCTTCCACCAGACCCCCCGGCTAGCTAGGAAGTTTGCCCCGCTAGCTACAAATAAAACGCGGCACCAAAATCGGGGCACAGCGCCGAAAGCTGTGCCAGCCCTGCAAGCCAGCACGCATCATGCATTGCCACGCTTGCAAAACTTGGCCATCGCGCGCTCACAGCCTGGCTGACGCCCATATTTACCACAACACGGAGATGCAGCAAGTGCACGACCCTTGGACAACCCTGGCAATGGAAAATGCCAATAGCCGATCACAATGAAAGCCTCATGCGAGCGATTGGCGTGCGCATCAGCGGCAGCACGGCGCCAAGCATCGATAGCTCTGCTCCTCCCGCCGCACCTTCCCGGCTTATCAGGCGCGGCCCGAGCCTGGCTGGAGCCGAGCTGCACACAGAGGGCACGCTCCCCGCCTCCGTGCGGCCCTACGCGCCGCCGTTGGTGAGCTCGCCGGGCGCGACGGCCAGCGGCCGGTGCGTGTACGCGATGTGCGCATCCTTCTCCACCGTCTGGTTGCGCCCGCGCAGCAGGAACTTGGTGGTGAGCAGGCCCTCCACGCCGACCGGCCCGCGCGCGTGGATGCGCGCGGTGCTGATGCCCACCTGCGCCCAGCACAAGGGGCGTGAGACGGGCAAAGTGATGCATGGAGTACTGTCACCTAGGCCGTTGACTGGACACACTGACCACCGTCGCAGGTGCGCCGTTTGCAGGCCCGCCACACGGCTCGGCCCACGCAGGTTGATGCGCACGGCGCGCGCGCCGGCCTGCTTCCCAATGCGCGCAGGGAAGCTGTAAAGGCGCACAGGCGCATATCAACACATCCCTCTGTTGTCTGGGTCTCACAACTCTGGAGGGCAGTTTTCAAGCAGCAAGGCCCTCCACGCCTGCCCGACCCCACGCGCGCATGCCCGCAGCGCTGCCGCCGGCGCTCAGCAGCGGCAGCGGCAGCCGCGGGCCCCTCGACACCGCTGCCACGCCGCAAACTGCAGCGGGGCAGGGGGAGCCGCACCTCGGCGCCCAGGCCGAAGCGGTAGCCGTCTGCGAAGCGCGTCGATGCGTTGTGGAACACGCACGCGCTGTCCACGCGGCGCAGGAACTCCTCCGCGGTGGCCTTGTCCTCTGGCGGCGCCAGCGCGCGCTCGCGGCTCAGCCATGCGCCCCACTCTTGCATGCACAGCATACTCCTTTCACAGCAGCAATGCCATCTCGTGCAAATGCCCCATGTCTGCCTCTCTCACATGTATGCGTGAGGTGTACAAGGCTGCCGCACGTGGCTGTACAGAGATGCTGCATCATGAGTACCAGCACCGCATGCAAGCTTGCATGAGCGTGACTGAGAGCGTATGCAGCAAACGTCCCGCCCGCACTGCATGCAGTGCCCAGCTGCCGAGAATGGCACTGCTCCCGCCATCCACTGTGCGGTCGCGACATGGTGCGCCCAGCACGCCGCGCACCCGTGATGATCGCCTCGGTGTGCCCGGAGCCATTCGCGTGGATGTGCTCCACGGCCTCGTCCAGGCCGGCCACCAGCTCCAGCGTGAGCGTGTTGGCGCCGTACTCGATGCGCGCGCTGGGCGCGGGGCCCAGGCCCATGCGTGGCGCGGCGCGGTCGCCGCCGAGCACTGAGATGCCCGCCTCGCGCAGTGCGGCCTGCCCGGCCGCGCATCAGCTGCTGGTCAGACGGCGGAGGCGCCTGATGCTGACGCGTTGCCCACGGACGCGATGAGCACAGCATCAGCACCGAGCCCAGCGGCGTAGGGCCCAGTTGCAAAACAGTGGTCCTTCCCTTGGCTCGCACGGGCAGCTTGGGGATCCTGAGAACATCCTGAGCGGTGTGCCTGCAAGGTCCGCACGGCCAGCATGCAGACGGTCTTCCTCAGCTGCCCGCAAAGCTGGCATGGCGCCTGTTGTGGCCACCCGCACCACAGACCCCTGCAAAGAGCGCCGCGGGCAGCCGCGCGCCTGCAGCTTGTACAGCCGCGGCCCGAACAGCGCCTCGTGTACCAGGACCTTCTCGACCGCGTTGCAGGCGGCCGGGTAGTCGGTCTTGGCGTCAACGACCACGGCGCACGCGGCGTCGATGTCGGCGGCCGCGTCGATGTAGATGTGGCAGATGCCGTCGGCGTGGCCCATGACGGGGATGCGCGTGTTGTGCTGGATGTAGCTCACAAGTGCGTTGCCGCCGCGCGGGATGACGAGGTCGATCACATCGTCCAGCTTAAGCAGCTCGCCGATCTCGCCGCGCGTGTTGACCAGCGACACGGCGCCCGGGCCGACCTCCGGCGCAACCGCTACGATCGCGTCGCGGATGATGCCGTGCAGCAGCTCATTGCTGTTCTTGGCCTCAGTGCCACCCTGCCCGGGCACAGCTGCGCTCGTCATCTACGCGAGCTGGCCAGCTTGAGCAGGTCGCAGCATGACACTGGCGGCAAATGAGCAGCGCGGCCCACGCCAGAGCTCCCAGCGCCCAGGCGGGCGGCCGCGGCGCGCCGCGCGCCTTGAGCAGCAGGCCGTTGCCGGAGCGGATGGCGAGCGCGGCGATCTGCGGCAGCGCGTCCGGCCGCGCCTCGAAGATGATGAGCAGCACGCCGATCGGCGTCGTCACCTTCTCTAGCACCAGGCCGTCTGCCAGCTCCATCCGCGACAGCACCTGCGCGAGCGGCCGCCAGCTTACAAGTTAGGTTACACCAGATCCTGTGCAGGGTGCGAGCAAGCGCAGTGCACCCGCAGCAGCCAGCCGCCACATCAGCACCATCCATCGAGCTGTCTGCGGCAGGACGTGCTGGCGTGCGCCCGGCCGGGGCGCGCCTTGCGCAGCGGCTCCTCCTGCGCGGCAATCGCGCGGATGCCCGCCGCCAGCGTGCGCAGCTTGGCCGGCTTGAGGCGCAGGCGCTGCAGCAGCGTCGCGTCGATGTGCCGCCGCTCCGCCGCGGTCACGTCCACCGCGTTAGCGTCCAAGATGGCCGCCTCGTTCGCCTCCAGCTCATCCGCGATGCGCATCAGGATGGCCTCCCGCTTCTGCGCATGCGCACACCGCACTCGCGCCGCAATGACGCCACAGCACACCCATTGCTTTGACAAGCATGCTGCACACGTCTGCAATGCTTATCAGGATGGCCTCCCGCTTCTGCGCGCGCGCGCGCGCGCCGCACTTGCGCCCCGCCATATTGCCACGGCACCCTTGTGGCCTCGGTGAGCATGCTGCACGCGCCGTGCTGCGCGCCTGGCCGCCCACGCAGCGCGCCTGTGACAGGTGCCGCCACGTCGCCACCACCATCATAGCCAGGTCGGCCTGCGGGGAGCTCCTGGCCGGCCGGGCACACAGCTAGGAGCTCAGGCTCGGGCTGCGGCTGCGGCGCGGGGGCCGCGCCTGCGTCGGCAGCGCCTGCAGCGCGCGCGACGCGCTGCGCGCGGCGTGCGCCAGCTCGCGCGACGCGCACGTGGCCGCCGCCGCCACGTCGTCGCCCGCGTCGCTGGGCGCGCGGCTGGCGGCGCGGCTGCTCATGTTGTCGACGACGTCGCGGTCGAACAGCGTGCCCTCCTGTACGCCCTCCATGACCTGCGCGCCGCGCCGCCACGCCCTGAGTGTCAGCACGCCGGAGCCTTGCAACCCATGCGCGGTCACAGTGCAGTCGACCGGTGTACAGCTGCACTGCCTGCCCTCCCGCCGGACAAGTTGATGCAGTAACAACCTGTGGGGGTGTTGGAAACCCCCACCGGACCTACACGGCCACCCACGGTGATAGTGCCACCTGCCAAGTGCCACATGCGCAGTCAGCACACCAGTCACCAAGAACCCCAGGTCGGCTCAGGCTTGGCACGCTCCTGGGGGACAGGGCGGTTTGCAGCTGAGCACAGAGCGCGCGCCTTCAGCAGCACGTCCGACTTCTTGCCGTTGGCGATGACGGTGACGACGCCGCCCTGCGCGGCGTCCCACGCGCTGGCCACCTTGGCCTCCATGCCGCCGCGGCCGACCGTGCTCGCGCTGCCAAAGGCGACGCCCTCCATCACGGCCGGCGTGAACGTGCGTATCAGCCTGCGCGCGCGCCGGGCAGCGTGAGGCGCATGCGTGGGCCGGCGCGCAGCATTAGGTTGCGCGGACAGCACAGGCCCCGCCTCCTTCACCGACGGCGGTGCTCGCACAGGCCAGCCTGACCTCCCCTCTCATAATCTGTCAGTCATGCGGGCAGCATTGGTGGGAGTCCTCCAGCGAGCAGAGCTTCCTTCTATCATGCACCACCGCACCAAAGCCCAAGAACTGCATGCGTCGGGACGGTGCGCGCCTGCGCGCATACAACGCGCCTGCGCACACAACAAGCGGCGCATGCAGAGGAGCATGCCACGCCGCAGGCGGGGACCGCAGCAGCCGCGCGAGCGAGGGCGGGCGCGCGCTTGGAGCCGCGCGCGCCGGGCGGCCCGTCGAGCAGGCCGTCCACGTTGGTGAGCAGCACGAGCAGGTCCGCGCGCAGCTCGTGCGCGAGCTCCTTGGCCAGGCTGTCGTTGTCGGTGAAGCCGCTGCCCTTGCCGCCGTCCTGCGCACGCGCCGCGGGTGTCAGCGGGGGTGAGGCATGGCTGGCGACGGCCACACAGGAGTGATCCACTTTTTCAAGTGGACTTGGATGTCTGCGTGTAGCAAAGCTTCGGCCAAACCTCCCTCTGGCAGAGCATGGCAACGCGGAGCACAGCCTCAGCGCACCCTCGTGCGGTCTGAGATGGCGTCATTCTCATTGAACACAGGGACGACGCGGGCCATGTTGAGCAGCTCCTCGGTCGTCTCCCGCAGGTTCGCCTTGAACGACGGGTCCCTGAAGTCCCGCGGCGTCACGAGCAGCTGCGCGCGCACGCATGCGGCAGCTCAGTGCATGAGCCGCACAGCACTGCCCTGGCGAGCAGACAAGCAGTCAGTTCTGCTGGCAACTTTGTCACCTGACAACATCCATGCCGTCACGATCAATAGAGAATAACAACAGCTGGCTAGCGCATCAATTTTTTGAGGGTTGCAACCAGTGAGGTGCGGGCACAGCCCCAGCATAGTCAGCATACATGCCTGCAAGGTGCAGGTACGGCACAAGGGACAGCGAGAATAGCACACCTGTGCGGCCTGCAGATCCATCATTGTGAACAGATTGTCATACAGGGCCATGAGCCCGCTCTGGCCCGTCGCTGCTGCCGCACGCCCTGCAGGCATACCCTCCTCCGTCAGATGGATTCCCTGCCGAACGTGTTGCAGCACCATAGTTGCAAAGCCAATACGCTTTGTGAGCTACTCGGTACTTTGCCACAGCGTTCTTTGCTGGAATGTTAAGCGAATGCATTTATATTATATCAGTTGCGAGACTATCTTTGCAAATGCTCGTCTTCACCAAACTGCTCAACGACAAGCGCCCCCACTGGGTAGATAGCAACCGCACACACGCATGCAAGCGCTTGCCGCGGGAAGCCCGAAGACGGCACGCACCGCAGATCTGCGGTGTGAGCGAGCCGGACTGTATCTGCATCTGCAGTGGGCTGCTGTTCAGGATCTGCTGGTGGAAGAGCTTCTGCCGCCCCACGCTCACTGCGCCGCTGGTCACCTGCAGCAGCGGGCGGCAGCGTGTTCAGAACTCGGCTATCATCCGCCGCTGCAGGCGCAGAGCATGCGCTGCGCGGCAGGAGGTCTCTGTCCTGCACAGACGTGCGAGGGACGTCCACGCATGCGGCACTGCAGCAAGCTCTTGCAAGCACGGATGCAGCGGGTACCTGCGGCAAACGCTGCGGCCGCGAAACGCGCGTCAACCTGCGGCGCTACCGCGCGCTGCTGCGACGCACCTGCGCCGAGTCCCACAGAGGCAGCGCGGCGCAGAGGAGGGGCGCACCAGGATGACCTGCCGGTCCTTGGACACCAGCGCCTCGATCTGCTCCACCAGCGAGCCCAGGCGACCCAGCGCCAAGCGCTTGTCCTGCCGCGTCACCACCGCCGTCCCCACCTGCGGCAGCAGCACGCTCGCCTGAGCTGGCCAAGCGGGGCTTGCCTGTGAAACCACCAGCTGGTCCGGACCTACATGGTGGCACCCGCTTGAAAGAACTGCATGCGGGGTGCAACACAACAAGCAGTAGCGCCGACCATCCACACTTGTGCACAGCAGCAGCCTGCTATTGCCCCTTGACAAGCCGTGGCAGCACAGCGTGTTTCACTTTGATGAGCCCACGGCTTGCAGATGTGCTGGTCTGACGGTTGCCAGCAGCCCCTGCAGCTGCAGCATGCACGATATAAGTGACCAGGAGCGCGCCTTGACGACAATGCGGCGCGCATGCCGCACCCCCATACGCGAGGGGTGCGGCTCGCCATACAGGTTGTCTGAGTTTTCGTCCAGAAACTTGTCAGCGATGCTCAGGTCACCTGCAGCCAGGCTCCTGCGTCAGACTGGCGTGTTTGCATGTTGCGCCTCGTGCAGCAGCAACTGGGTGTGTTCCTTGCACGTGCATTCAACGTTGATTCAACTCGGGGCAGTTGCAAGGCAAGTGCAAGACAACACCTTGGAACGTGCAGCATTCCAGCCGGTCCTACACAGCGCGGGCATGTCGCAGATATGTTGCACTATTGGCAGTGCAGCGCTTTCTGGACATTTGCCAGTACTGTTGCGCAGAAGCAGACGTCTCTGACACAGTCTGTTGGGACTGCAGGCAGCCGGGACATCCCGCTTGGTGCGCACGGGTGCCGCCGGGACACACCCAGACTCTTGGACGAGTAGTAGTGCCCATGGCCGTTGTGGCTAGGACCCATCGCGCAGGGCGCAGCAGGGTCGCCCTTGGCGGTTGCCGCCTGTACAAGGCCAGCTGCGTCCCAGCTGCTTCCAGTCGCTATGCAGTACGCGCGATGATACTCGTTGATCTCGTGCGACGATGGGGGGTTGGCAACAGAGAGGCCTGCCGGCTGAGCTTGGTCCCTCTACACGTGCGTGAGGCATGACCTGCTACTGACAGAGACAGGGTTTGGGACGGCTCCAGGATTGCGGTTGTACGACAGACCTGCCTGCCTCCCTGCTACCGGCGGCACGTATCCTAGTATGAAGAACGTAGAGACAGCCTCTGACTGCCTCGCACTGACAATCCTGGTGCGAGCAAGTTGCTGCTGGGCCGCGGACAGGCAGGCAAGCGCTCAGTCGCCAGGCTCCCGCGCGCGCCGCCTGCGCTCCCTGGCCTCATCCCTGGCCTGCATGAGCTTCTCCCGCTCCGGGCTGTTGACGATGCCCAGCCGTTGCGCCCACGTCTCCGCCTCCGCGCCCACCTTTGTCTTGTTTACGCCCTGCACACGGCGGCAAGAGGAACACACTTGATGCGCGGTGCATGCTGATGGCCATGCTTTGGGGTGCCAGCAGCCGCGCCACGCGCCCGTCTCGCGGTGTAGCACTGCCAGAACGCGTCGTGCTCCTCCCCGCAGCAGCGCGTAAAGCCCCAGCAGCCGCGCTTGTAGCACTCGAACAGCGCCCCTGCCGGGCGCCAAAGTCAGCTGAAGACTGTACACGTTTGATAGACCCGTGTCCGGTTCTTAATAAAAGGCTGCGCGCGCACTGTGCTTGTCGACGCAAGACGTCAGCGCACGCTCCTTGGCCACCTCCCGCTGCTCGTACTCAGACACCTCCTTGTGCTCGGGCCTCGCCGGCCTCTCGCTCGCGGCCATGCAGGCAGCTCCTTGTTCCCTGTGGCTGCTGCAGACTGTGCAGCACAAGTCCTGAGCGCGCAGTGAGCCTGCGCTCCCTTGGACTTGCCCACACACGCTACGCCCTGACTCATATATGTAGGGCTCGAGGAGTGAACCAAACTCACGCCGAGCAGCTGCCTCCGTCGACTCGAGAGCAGATCTGCTCTAGATAAGCGAGCAGCGCACACAGCTGTTGCGGCACCTGACTGGTCTTGCTGCACACACCCGCGCAAAGGCCTGTGCAAGGCTCTCTCGCTGCGGCGCCACAGTCTAGTGCTCCACCCTTTGGTGGTTGAGCCATGGCGCCCGAGGTAAAGCCGCCGCACGCTGTCAGCTTGGAGAGCGTGCAGCAGGCCGCCGAGCGGATTGCGCAGTACGCTCACCGCACGCCGGTGCGTCCACCGAGCTGTCGCCTGCTGAGAGCTAGATACGCGAGCCTGCGGCAGAGGGCGCGTGTGCTGCGAGCCGCGCCGAGGCCTGACTGTCCTGTAATCTTGTGCTGCCTTGGCGCAGGTGGTGACCTGCTCGTCCATCGACGGGATGGCTGGCTTCAGCATCGTCTTCAAGTGCGAGCAGTTCCAGAAGGGGTACGCTGCAGCCCACAGCCAACGCAGTTGCTTCTCGCCCACCTGCTGTGAGGAGACGGCCTGTAGCTTAGCAAGTGACTCCTCGCGCCTGGCATGCAGGGGCGCCTTCAAGTTTCGCGGCGCGTACAATGCAATTGAGTCGCTGAGCGAGGAGCAGAAGCGCCGCGGCGTGGTGACGCACTCGTCGGGCAACCATGCGCTGTCCATAGCGCTGGCCGCAAAGCTGGCAGGCATCCCGGCATATATTGTCGTGCCCACTACCACGCCGCAGGTGCGCATGCCTTGCTGCAAGCCGCAGCTCTTTGCCAGCCTGCTGGACCTGCTGAGCGTCAGCAGGAAGGCTACTGCAATACATGCGTCGTCGAGCCTGTTCGGCAGCTGATATGGAGGGATGCATTTTGCCCTGCATGACGGGCGAGCCGCCAGCACACGAAGAGCGTCGCCGCCCGCGTCTCGCCGCTCACCATGTCTGCCGCCGCGCCCTAACGCATCCTGCTCAAGCTGCGCCAAGAGGGGCAGCCGTTGGGCCGCCGAGCAGCGTGCGCGCACACGCGGCAGGTGAAGCAGGACGCCATCGCGGGCTACGCGGGTCGCGTGGAGCTGTGCGCGCCGACCATGGACGCTCGCGAGGCGGGCGCGGCGCGCATTCAGGCGGCGACTGGCGCGGAGTACATCTCCCCATACAACGACGCGCGCGTCATGGCCGGCCAGGGCACCATGGCGCTCGAGCTGCTGGAGCAGGCGCGGGCCTGCCGGAGCGGCTTCGCGCGCTGCGGGCGCGGCGGCTGTCGTTTTGCGAGTTGTCCAGACTAGAGCAGGGGATGTCATGAGCGTTATATGACAGAGTTGGTGCAATCACACTGGAGCGTTCTCCTTCCCGCCCTTCCCTTCCTTTTGTTTTGGTGGCAGGCATGGGGCCCTCTTGTGTGTGCCGGATGGAGGGAGTTAGACGCGGGGCGTGCCAGTGCAATGGCAGGCACCCTGTTGAGAGCAGCGCGCCTGCCGTGCCGCACAGGCGGGGCAGCTGGACGCGGTCATCGTGCCGATCAGCGGCGGCGGCATGTGCTCCGGCGTGGCCGCCGTGGTCAAGGCGCTGCAGCCGGCCGCGCTGGTCATCGCCGCCGAGCCCAGCGGTGCGGGCGGGGAACCCTGCTGCCGCTGAAGTGCAGCCGGCCTGCAGAGAAGGGTGTCAAGTTTGCTCCCCTACATGTAGGCGGACGGCGCTGCAGGTCATGTGTTATGTGTGCATACACGCATGATGGCAATTTGCATAGGCTCTCTGCTCAGCTTATAGATGCTGGGCATGGGCACACCATAGCGCGCCAAGCACTGCGGCATGGTGCTTCGCTGGGCAAGGCCCCCTGATGCCAAAACAAGGACTGCACCTGGGAGTGATGCACACCATGAACATGCGGCCTGCGCGGGGTCGAGCTGCATATTGCATGCCAGCATGGAAATGCCGTGCGCGGCGCAGGCCGCAACGGCATGGCAGACGTGGCGGCGTCCAAGGCGGAGGGGCGCCTGCGGCTGGACATGCCCAAGCCGGACACAATCGCCGATGGCCTGGCCGGCCGAATGGGCGACCTGACTTGGCCGGTCGTGCGCGACCTGGTTGACGCGGTGGTCACGGTGCGCGCGCGGGGCTCGGGCGCCTGGGGAGGCGCGGGGTGGGAGGGCGCAGGACTTGAGGTGTTCGCACATGCTGAGCTCATATGCTACGGTGCCTGTCTTTGAGGATCATTTTCTTCGCGGTAATGCTGTTGTGCTTTGAGCACACAAAGACCACTGTGCCGCTATTGTGCCGCTCGCGCCGCGCCTGCGCAGTCATCTTTGTGGATTCATATAGCGACGCGGCGGGCCTGGCGGTAGCGCTGCTGCCGCATCTGAACCTCAAGCCTGCTTTGCTTGACAGGGGCAACATGAGGGCGGAGTAGTGGTGCCTGTGGCTGAGCTTCGCATTCGACTGAAACGCAGGTGTCCGAGGAGGAGATTGTGGCGGCCATGCGGCTGTGCTTCGAGCGCATGAAGGTCGTCGTGGAGCCGAGCGGCGCGGTGGGCCTGGCGGCGGCGTTGTCGCCGGCCCTGGCGGCCGCGCTGGGCGAGCGGCGGCCGCAGCTGCGCCGCGTGGGCGTTGTGCTCAGCGGCGGCAACGTCGATCTGGGCGTGCGCGGGCTGTGGCAGGCGCTGCTGCCGCCAGCCGCGGCAAACGGGCATGCCTGAGTGTGTCGCTTTCTGCGGGACTTGAAGCTTGGATCGTCCTGCAAACAGAACAGAAGCATAGTGTCTGTAGGCATTTTCAAGTCTGTGTGCTGGTGCGCTTTGTGTCGCACATACGAGAACTAGCCTGGTTGTAGACGGGGCTGTGATGCTGCTACAGCAAGCGCTCAAGCCCCTTTGCATTGGGGCTATTGCACAACGGTGCCTGCATCAGCGTGGTCAGAGGTCCGATGGAATTTGCTGCCTGTGCTCATGCCTTCCATGGAAGCGGTGCCTGTCAGGCCCTTGCACCATGTCGCCAGTTGAACGGGCACTCGACCTGCCTGGAAGATTGAAGGCCCGCACACAGGTGCATGCGTTATCACTCGCTTCCGAGGGGTCCTGCATGCCAGGGGGTCCCTAACATAGAACGTGCCGAGACCGACAGGCCAGCCACAAAGGGAACCTCCAGCAAAGCTCCTGAATCGCTTTTAACACACAGTTGGCAAGTAGCTCAGCTTCCAGCAAGCAGCTTCAAAGCTCCGCAAGCATGGGTTGGTTCGACGGTGAGCGCTTTTGGCCCTCAGCCAATGTGTGTCGATCAGCGCTTGAGTTGTCGCGTAGAGCAGCGGCACAAGCAGGGGCTTTGGTCCACCGCTGTCTGCTTGCTCAATCGCACGCCTGACTCCCTGCATTGGCTGCATCCGCAGATGGCCAGGCGCACGCCGATGCCCTGAACCAGGCCCAGCCCGACCAGTTCACGCCCCACGAGGGTCACTTCACGCACGAGGCGGTGGCAGGTGCCGCGGCTGTGGCGCCTTCCATATTCCGCTGCGCTGCTGAGTCAGAGGCAGTGCTGTGCACGCCTGGCAGCTGAAGCGTGCCTGGGCGGCCAGGTGGCGCTGCCTTCATCGCGATGCGGGAGTGGGAGCAGCACCAGGCGGTGCGCAGCGCCCAGCCTGTCAGCAGGCCGCATGCCGAGCGCCTGTCCTTCTCGGAGCTGAGCGGAATGTGCTTGTCAACTGGCCCAGGCCGAGGGCAAGACCGTCAACCACCAGCTGGCGAAGGAGATGCTCGCCGGCCTGGTATGCACGTGCTGCTGCCGCCGTCTTTGTTGCAGTACCTTCGCCCGATCGTCAAGCTCTGGGCAAAACACTTACGCGCGTCAGTCAGTGCTGACGCTCATGTTGTGCTGCGTCCAGGTGGGCGGCGAGGTGGACAAGCTGTGCGAGACCAAGTGCGCGCACCTCGCCTTTGTGTCTAGCTCGTCTGTATGTCAACAGCGTGCTTGTTGAGTTCGTGCTGGGGCTGGAGCACTACTGGTCTTGGCCAAGAGTGGCGCGCACCTGCTGCAGTGGTGTGACACTGTGTTGAGGCGTGACGCACGCCTTGTGACAGGGGCATGGACTTTATCGACCGCGAGCAGGCCAAGCGCCATGCCAAGGAGCAGGTCACGCAGGCAGGCCCCGCAGCACCTGACTTGGCTGTGCATGCCGTCTGCATCTGTCTCTCTGTTTCAGCCACTGGAGGTGTCCCAGCAACCCGCAGAAGCGTCCTAGTGAAATGCGCTGTGTGCGTGTTGCTGGCGATGTAACTGCTCCGTTCCAGGCTCCAGCCCCAGGCTCCACCCCCAGGTTGAGCCAGCTGAAGCTGTCCCGCGCCCGCGCAGATGTACGACGACCGCCACGGCTGCCAGCAGGTGTGCGCGCGGCCGCAGCCGAAGCGCCGGCCTGTATGCAGCTCTCTCATGCTGCTGAAGCGATGACCTGCATGCAGCTGCTTCGTGCCATTGGTCGTTCGGCTGGCGAGCCGCGCGTCAGAACGCTTGCTGACTCACCACATTGTGCGCAGGAGGGCCAGCAGTTCCAGCAGCCGCAGGGCGGCTGGGGCTACCAGCAGGGGCAGGGGCAGGGCCAGGGGCAGTACGGCGGCTTCCAGTCGGAGCAGTACCCGCGGCCGGGCGGCGGCGGCTTCACGGGCGGCAGCTACCAGGGCAACGACAACTTCTGAGCCGCGAGAGCAGCGCGGCGGCTTGTCGCAGGCCGGGTGGGGGCCTCGTAGCGGTAGCTGCATAGTAGCCGCGGAGTAGCTGCGGGTATGGAGGGCCGTTCGCCTAGAGGCCCTGCATAGTTGCAGGCCTGCAGGGCGGTAGGCGCTGGTGGTAGGCAGTGCTTGAGAACTACTTGGTAGGCAGTTGCCTGAGAGGTGCTTGGCAGGTCTATGGCTGTGTCCTCATCCACACTTGGTGAAGCCTGCTTGCGCTTTGCGCAGCACCCTTGCGCTCCGGGGCTCATGCACTGGCCAGTGGTGGCATGCACATCACATGGAGGACATGAAGTATGGTAGCGATGAAGTTATTACACTTGGTGGTAACTACTGTGGATTGCGAGGAGCCGGGCGCACATGCGCTGGCTCTGCAAATATAGTCTGATTGTGACAGACCCGCGATCTGGCAGTTTGCAATTAGTTGCATCGCATCTCGCACCTGCGGGATAGCAACTTGCACCTGCTGGACACCACTGCTGACATGCGGGCATCCAGCTTCATGGACGGACATGTCAGCATGCTACGCACACTGCACTTAAAAAAACCGTCTGCACGACTGCACAGGCAAAGAAACACATGTACCAGAAAGCAGCCCTGAGAAACCTGGCTACTGTCTACAGTCCGAGCCTGGCATACAGCAAACAGGTACATTAGGGGCAAAGCAGGGTTGCACATACAGGCAAAGCAAAGCTCGACCAGTCAAGCCAGCATGTAGCACTCAGCGCCTGACTGCGACTGCATCGCCTGCCATGCTTCACAGAAACTTCGACCAAAAGCTCTCCAGGCTCCATGGTATCACACTGACTTCCGCCCCCGACGCGCCAGTGCATCGCCTGCCTCTACGGCCGCCGCGCCCGCGGCAACGGCAGCCTGCGTCGCCGCCACATATGTTGCGTGTGACGCGTGCACAAGTGGAGCCTTGCATAGCACGATGGCAGCCCAGGAACACCAGATGCCTCCGCGCTTGAAGCGTCGACTGGTGTGGCTTCACACCAATCGACTGGTGTGGCTTCACACCCACCGCTGTCTGCCTTGTTCACCACTGGCGCAGGACCGCCGGCACTGGCGGCCTGCGCGGCCGCGCCGCGCCCGCCAGCCGCACAGCACGCGGCGTCACGCCGCAGGCCGAGCGCGTCTGCTATGTTTCAGTGCCTGGGGCGCGCCTGCGGGCAGGAGCCGCTGTATAGGAGGAGGTAGTAGACGAGGCAGTGCAGCGCGACCGCATACGCGGTCACCAGCAGCCGCCGGTGGCGCAGCACCCACCCGACCAGGCCGGCCATGGTGCCGCGCGCGCCGCCTGCGCGCCGTCGCCCCCAACTGGGCGAAGCGGGGCGGCGCAAGGGCGGCGCGTGGGTGAAAGCCCGTGCCGCGGCCGGACGGGTGCTGCCATGCAGAGCCAGGACATCCCTCCGGATGCTGCTAAGCGTCATGCGCTGCACGTGAGCGGATCAAAACCTGGGTTGCCGTCTGGGATATAGACAAATCTGAGGGCTAGGCAGCAGTAACAAAAGCACAGGCATGCATGGACTGCCAAGCCCCTGAACTGGCAGCAGCTGTCGGGCAAAGAAAAAATTGCTGATTTTGCTCAATGCCAGGTCGTGCATGAGTGATCTGGATGCGCGCACCTGCGCCCTCGCTGGCCGGCCCCGGCGCCTCCAGCGACGGCCGCGGCGGCGCGGCGGGACCGCCGCCGCGCGTCAGCATCGCCACCTGCCACTCCAGTGCGGCCGCGCGCGCTTGCTGCGCGCGCACATGCAGCCGCTCTTAGCCCTCGCCGGTGAACCCTCCGGGGTGCAGCTGCTCGCGTAAGTGCTGGTCGCCGGCTCTGCTGCGTCTGCGACCTGATCATAGAAAGTATTACCCCCTACCCCCACCCTTCTCACTCAACCTCGGCCTTGGGGAATAAGTTGCGGCCACATGCGCGCCCTAGCCATGCACAGGCTGCTGCAGCAGGCAGCCCGCAAGCAGCGGAGGACGCCCCTGCGCTGTCCGGGCAGCACGGTCTTCCGGCGCCGCAGCTCGCCGCGCCTCTATACGCATGGGCTGGGGCGTCAGTGCTTTGGGCGCTCGGCAGACCTGCACGGCCACTGCGGCGGCGGTGCGCTTGTCCGCGCCCGCCAGGCGGCCGCGCAGCTCTGCCACCTCCCGCTCCAGTGCCGCCGCGCGACTGCCGACATCGGCGGGCGCGCCGCCGGCCGCGGGCGCGCCCGCATCGGCGGGCGCATGGCGCACGTCGCCGTTAGGCTGCTGGGCCCGCAGGTGCGCCGGCGGCTCATCGTCCAGGGCGGGGATGTCGATGGCGACCGCGCCATTCGCGCGCCCGCTCTTGTGCGCTGCCGCCAGCTGCTCCTGTGGTTGACGCATAAGCGTGGGCGAGGCAGCTTGGTAGTAAAAAAAAAAGTTGCAATAGCACGGATGTCAGCTTTGCATGCCCTAGGGTATGCTCGCTGACCTGCAGAGCCTTCACCCAAGGCCATAGCAAACACGAAAACATGCGTGTGTGAATCGGACACAGGCGACGCGTCAGCAGCCGGGTGCCGCGGACAGCGCGCGGGCGTGCACGCCGCGGCCCCTGGAGCCGCTCATGCAGCGAGCACTGCCCCCTACTGGGTCCCCCGCCTGCTGTCCTGCCATTGCTTTGCACCAACGCAGGGGCAGCGCCGCAGGCGGTCGCCCGGGAAGCGCACTCGCAGGCGGCCGGCGGCGTCCTCCGCGGCGGCGGCGCGCCCGCGCTCGCCCGCCAGCTCCGCAGCGGCCGCCGCGCGCGCGGCTGCCTCCTCCGCGAGCGCGCGCTGCAGCTCGTCCGCGCGCGCGGCTGTGGCGGCGCCGCGCGCCTCTGCAGCCGCCAGCCGCTCGCCGCCGGCGGCCTCCGCCACGGCGGCCGCCTCCGCGCGCTGCTGCGCCGCCGCCGCCCGCAGCGCCTCCGTCTCCTGCGCCGCAACGGCAGTCATTGTGGCTTTTGTTGAAACTGCGTCCGAGCACATGCAGGTGTAGGGTAGGTACCCTATGAGTCTGTGTGCGCAACAAGGTATTGCTGGTGACGAGCGCTCATCTGCAAAAGGTGGCCGTCAGAGAGATTTGCATGGGCAAGGTCAGCCGCGGGTCGGGCGCGCCTGCTGCGCGGCCCGGCAGCGCGCCTCCGCAGCGGTCGCCCGGGCGGCGGCGTCGCCTGCTGCAACCTCTGCCTCAGATGCACGGGCCTCTGCGGCCGCGAGCGCGTCCGCCGCCGCCGCCGCAGCACCCGCAGCCGCCACTGACGCTGCCTCGGCGCCGATGGCCGCCTGCGGCCCGCGCACAACAGTCTCCAGCCACTGCATCACGCGGCGGTGGGACGGCGCGCCTGGTGCTCAGCAAATACGCGGGCGACCCTACGTGACACCGCACGCAGTGCGCTTCTGTTACAACTATGTCACTCGTACCCATAGGGACATCTTCCAGGCCGTGCCTTTGGCGCAACCGCTCAGCTCCACATGCCCATGGTGGACTGAACGTGCCACCCCTCTGTGGTGGCCCACGCTTGGGCAAGATCTGAAACGGCATATGGTGCAACCGTGACAAAGCCATGGCCGGCACACACTCTCATGGCACAAAGTCAGCTGCAGGCAGCCCTACTACAACAGGCGCCGCCAGGGCTGCTGCTGCTGGACAACCAGGACCCTGCGCCCGGGGCTGCCGCATGTCCGGAGGCGCGCGCCTGGCGATGGCGCTCGGCGGCGGCCTCCGCGGCCTCGGAGCGCTCGCGCAGCGCGGCCTCCTTCTTGGCGAAGGCCACGTGGACAACGGAGAAGCGCTGCGCGCGCGCCTCGCCCTCCTGCCTACCCGGGCGCGCAGGCGCACCGGTGCCGGCCTTGCTGACGCACAGCAAGACTGCTTGGTGCCCTTGTGCGCGCCGCGCATGCGCATGGAGGCCTCGGGGCTGCACACCGAGGCGCAAAGCGCGAGCACTGCAGCCATGGTTTGCACCCGTGCTGCATCTGCATCAGCGCTGGCATGGTGCACATCCTCACGATATCACCTCACAGGCAAGTTGCACAAGTCTTACTGCTCCTGCTGTTACTGCCAGCTAGCGCGCGCAATGATCAAGCGGAGCCTCCACCCATGGTGCACCACATCGCGCTGAACAACCAGCGTGCATGCTGCCAGCGCAAGCGGCGACGCACCGCAGCTGCTGCATGGCGGCCTCCGCGTCCGCCGCGCGCGCGTCCGCCGCCGCCACCGCCGCCGCCGCCGCCGCCTCGCGCTCCTCGGCGCCACGCAGCGCTGCAGCCGCGCGCTCGCCGGCCTCCCTGCGCCGCGCGGCCGCCGCGTCGGCTGCGGCGGCGCCTCGGATCGCGGGCGCGCAGCGGCGGGCTCCCCGAACGCCCCGTGCTGGCGCGGGGCCGTGCCAGACCTCGTCGCCGTAGAGCTCAACGTCCAGATAGTGCTTGCACGCATACGAAGGAAAGGGGCCCCGGCGCAGGGTCGCACCCGGCGGCGCGCAGCTCGGCCGCCGCGGCCGCCCTGGCCGCGCCGAGCTCCGCCTCGGCCGCCGCGCCGGCCGCCGCCGCCGCCGCGGCGTCCGGCGCGGCCGCGCGCTCGGCCGCCAGCGCGGCCTCCGCGTCGCGCGCCGCAGCGCGCAGCGCGTCGGTCTCCGCCGCCGCCTCGCGCAGGCGGTCGGCCAGCGCGTCCTGCTGCGCGCGCGCGCCCGCCGCGGCCGCGCACGCGTCGCTCAGCTCGGCCTGCCGCGGCGGCCGCGCCGCGTCAGGCCGGCGCCGCGGCGTCCATCGATGCCCGCGGGAGCGATCCGCGGCGCTGGCCTGGCTGGCGCCTTGACGAGCGCCTCCGCCGAGGCGCCTGTCCAATGGGCCCCCACTTTGCCCCCGGAGCCCAGCCCCAGGCGCAGGTTTCCTTTGATGTGCATGGCTAGACTCGCTGGGTCGGGTCGGGCGCGCCCATTTTGTGTGTTGTGTGGGAGCCCCGCTCAACGCTTTGAACGGGCGAGTGCACGGCAGGCGCCTCTGACTGTAGGCAGCCAGGCAGGTGTGCGCGCGCGCAGCCGGCGCCGCGCCTGCAGGCCCTCAGCAACGGACAGGCGACCCTCCAGCTCGGCTGCGCGCCGGCGCGATTCCGCGGCGTCCTCCGCGCGGTCCTCGGCCGCGCGCGCCGCGGCCGCCTCCGCCGCCGCGGCCGCCTGGATGCGGTCCGCCGCGGCCTGGCGGCGCGAGCAGCATCAGCGCCGCGCCGCGTTTGCAGACAAGAGGGTTCCTGCGGGCGGGCCGCGCGCACCTGGAGCGCCTCCCGCATGACCTCGGCCTCCGCGCGCGCGGTCTCCAGGTCAGCGGCCGCGGCCGCGGCCGCCGCCTCCGCAGCGCCCGCAGCGCTCGCCCGCTCTGCCGCCAGTGCCTCTCGCACAGCCTGCACGCCGCGTCACCTCTGCGTCCTCTTGTGATCACAATTTACATGTGGGCTTGGGACCTCTGGAAGCTGGCTTTTGCCCGAGGATAGACGCTGCCGGGTAGCCAGGCCCGCCCAGCACAGCGCCCGGGCCTGGGCCTGACGCACGCATCCCGCCTGCGTGCCTGCGCAACGCGCCAGACGCCCCGGCAAGGGCGCGCCGGTCTGGGCTGCAATGCATGCATTGCATCTGAGCGCCGGGCGCTGCATGCGGCAGACAAGGCGCGGCTTTTGCACCGACGGGCGCTCTACGCGTCTGCATAAGTAGCTCGCGGGCCGCAGAAGGCGCTTAGCGCATGCTTGGATTTTCCACTGTATATGCCTGGCACGTCACCTGCTGTGGGACGTTTGGAGACGCTGCGAGGCGCTCCCTGCCAGGCAAGAGCATCTACCAAACCTAGCAAAACGCACCCGCAGCTCGCCCTCCAGCTCGGCCACGCGCGCGCCGTCCGCCAGCGCGGCGCCCAGCCGGCCGCGCAGCTCGGCCGCGGCGGCCTCCGCCGCCGCCAGCCTCGGCGCCAGCTCGGGCCCCGCGCCCGCCGGGCCGCCCGCCCTCGCCGCCGCCAGCTCGCGCGCCAGCTGCGCCGCGCGGCCGCGCTCCTCACCGGCCGCCGCCTCGGCAGCCGCCAGCCTGGCCGCCAGGCCGTCAGCGCTCCCGTGCTCCGCCGCCGTCGCCGCCACTGCCCCCTCAAGCTGCGCCTCAAGCGCCTTTATGCGCTCGTCGCGCTCGGCAGCGGCTGCGCCTGCCTCTGCGCCCGCTGCGGCCTCAGCTTCTGCCAGCCGCGCCTCCAGCGCCGCAGCCCGCTCGCGCTGCTCTTCGGATGCGGCCTCCGCCGCCGCGAGGCGCGCCCGCAGCTCCGCCGCACCGCCGTCGCGCGCGGAGGCGGCCGCCTCGGCGTCTACCAGGCGCGCCTGCAGCCCGTCTGCCCGGCCGGCCCCCGCGGCCGCGGCCGCCATTTCCTCGTCCAGGCGCGCCCGCATCTCCTCGAGCTGGCTGGCGCGCTCGGCGGCAGCGGCCTCTGCCTGCGCGGTCTGCGCCCGCTGCTCCTCCAGGCGGCTGCTGCGCTCGGCGGCAGCGGCCTCCGCCGCAGCCAGCCGCGCGGCCGACTCCTCCAGCCGGCTGGCGCGCTCCGCAGCGGCCGCCTCGGCCGCCGCGAGGCGCGCTTGCAGGGCGGCGGCGCGCTCGGCGGGCGCATCGCTGGGCGCCGCAGGCAGGTCCGACGCTGGGGCGGCCGCGGCGGCCGCCCCGTGCGCAGCCTCCGCGTCGGCGCGCGCTGCGGCTGCGGCCGCCTGCGCCGCCGCCAGCTGCTCCCTGCCCGCTTGCAGCCGTGCAAGTGTCAGCGAGCGTTCCAGCGAGCACGGTTCGGGTTGCACTCATGGGTACACAGGACAAGGGTGCGTCACTGGTGCGGAGTGGTTTGGGCTGCCTTGCCTCAGCTCGCAGGCTGCTGAAAGCCCGAGTAATAGTGCAATAAATGCAAAACAGGTACTTAGCTGCTGCTGCGCCTGCCAGGCCCAGCGCGCGCCTGGCCTGTGTCAGCTCCGCGGCGGCAGCGTCGCCCGCCGCGGCGCGCGCGGCGGCCTCGTCGCGCTGCTCGCGCAGCGCCGCGGCCTCCGCCGCCAGGTCCCCTGGGTCTGCACCACAGAGCCTTTGAGCCTTGAAGTACTGGCACATGCCGTACAGTGACATACACGTGCGTGGAAACAAGTTCCACAGGAAGTCTGCCCAGAATTCCGTTGACAAAAGTCCCTTGACGCGAGGGTGCACAATCTGCCTTCGCACAGGCGCACCGTGCGCCTGGGCCTGCGCCTGCCCCTCCTGCAGCTGCCGCAGGAGCTCCGCGCCGCGCGCCTCCGCCGCGCGCTGCGCGCCCAGCGCCTCCTGCGCCGCGCTGCGCGCATCCTCCCGCCCCCTCTCCGCCAGCGCGCAGCGCTCGGCGGCGGCGCTGAGCTGGGCGCGCAGGTCGCCGGCAGCGGCGTCGGCCGCGCTGCGCAGCTCCCGCTCCAGCTCGGCGACGCGCTGCTCCGCCTGGGACAGGCGCGCCGCGCGCGCCTCGGACGCCTCGGCGCACTTTGCCCGCTCCGCGTCTATCGCCTTGCCCTTGCGCACGGCGCCGTGCAGCTTGGCCCGCACCGCCGCGACCTCTGCTTCCAGCCGCTGAACTTCCGCTTCGGCCGCGTGCATATCCGCAAACCCAGGCATGGCTGCAACCGGCAGGGCTGCGCCTGCTCGTCAGACGGCTGACTTCTCAGTGGACTATCAAGTGGAGCTCAGAGAGTCCGGGGAAGGAGGATGCGGGGTGCGTGCATCAGGTACACTGGGGCAACTACAGCCAACTGCAGCCAGGAGCTCGTCGGCAGCGTCAGCTTCTGAGATCCCAACTTTGTTAACACGGTGCATTGCTGCAGTGAGTATCTTATGATTGGAGTGGGAAGTGCATCCAAGCGAGACAGTGCATTCCGAGGTGACGACACCCTAAGAGTACACTGTGCTAGCCATGGCTGGGTTCTTCTGGGGCCTTCTTCTGTGCATGCGCTCTGTGCATGCATGCGCAGCCACAGCTCAGCACACGCGTGAGGTATACGGTTGGGTGTTCACGCCTCGAAGCGACACATGGTGGCCGCGTGAAGAGCAGGCCTGCAACACAAAGCCTTCAGGCACGCAGAAGGCAGCACGCAAAGCCGCGGATGTTCTGGTGCTCACGCCCGTCAGAAGCTGCGCCTCACGGCGAGCTACGTTTGCATGCCATGACTGGCAGCACGCACGTCACTCAGCAACGCCTTCCGCTGCGTAGCTCGCGCCCCTGCCTGGCCGGGCGCGTCCGGCCTGCGGCCCCAAACTTCAATTTGGGCAGACGCTTCCAGAACGTTGCAAGCAGTGAAATGCATTTGCAGCAGGCTGTGTCTGGGGCGCGTGCGCTCACGAGCACCGTGCACTTGAGGGCACTGCTCGCCCTGCACTTTATCCATGCCCGATCCAGAGGCAGCAAGCGCGGCCGCACCTGCAGCGCGCTTGGCGGGCGCCGCGGTTGCCGCCGCGGCCGCGCGCCGCTTCCTCGGCCGCGGCGCGCGCGGCTCCGCGCTGCCCGTGCGCGCCCAGCGCAAGTAGCGCTGGAGCGTGGGATCGTCCACGTCGCGCGCCGTTAGGCGCGCAGCGCCGCCGCGGCAGAAGATGCGCCAGGAGTCCGCCGCGAAGCGCCCGCAGCCGAAGAACTCGGTGGGGTCCTCCCAGTCCTGCGCACTGACGCTGACAATCAATATAATGTGTCATGCTACACGCTTTGTGTAACGCCGTACACTGTCGACTACACAGAGCGGGTGATGCCATGAGCGCTGAGAGTGGCAAAACCTGTTTCACGTATCATACATGCACGATGAATGGAGCTGCACGATCGCTGCAATCAGTGCACATCGTGCAGCCCACACCGCATGCTTGAGCTCTCCCACAGCCAGAGCGCAGGCTTTGCAGTGCGGCTGTGTCGCATGCTGCTACGGCACCTCGCCGCTGCCCGGCACGCTCAGCATCACAGCGACCACACAGGCAGCGAGGCGCGCCTCCGCCAGGAAGCTCTGGGACATGAGCCGCAGCGCCTTGCACCGGAGCTCCTGCACGCCGCGGCGCGGGGTGCTCAGGAGCGGTCCCGCTCGACAAGCAACGCCTCCCCAACGGAAAGTGACACATGTCGGTCCGGTACCCAAAGCGACCTGAGGCGCATGCGGGCGCGCCGGCGCGCGCACCTGCAGGCCGACGGACGTGATGGTGCGGCAGATGTACTCGTCGGCCGCCGCGAGCAGCAGCGTCGGCGTGGGGAAGCGCTCCAGAAAGGCCGCGATGGTCTGCTGCACGGCAGCTCCGCCGGTCGTGCGGCTGCAGGGTCGCGCGAGCCAGCTTCAGCCGGAGGCTGCGGGTCTGGGGGCGTGCCATGCGGGGTACGAGGGGCGGGCACACAGGCCCAGCAGGCAGAGGTTGCAAGGCTGGCCCGCTCCCAGGAAGGCTGCAGGCAGTGCGCGAGAGACGGAGAATAGCGAGGGCGCCGGGGCGCAGAAGCACAGGCGCGCTGCTCGCCCACCTGCACAGCAGGCACACCACCAGGTGCTGCCAGGGGTCGCAGACGGCCTCCTGGATGAGCTTCAGCGGCGAGACCCTGCCAGCCACCAGGAGGGCCTGGTCAGCAGCAGCGGCACAGCTCGGCTGACAGCGCCTGGCCGCGGTTTGGTGCTGCTGAGCATGGGCGGCGGCGCGCACTCGCGGCTGGCCAGGCACAGGCGGTGCTTGGTGTATGCGCGCCAGGTGCTGCGGCCCTTGTACAGCTCCAGCGCGGCGGGGCCCCACTTGGCCTCCGCCAGCTTGCGCCAGAGCAGGTCGTCCTGTGAGCAGGCCGCGGCTGTCGATGCGTCGTGCGTCCTCACGCTTGGCGCGTTGCTGGCTAGGCTGATATGTGCAAAGCATATGCATGGTTCCACTGTGCTCGCCTTATTTGAGCACAAGAGAGGGGTCCTGCGGGTGTTTGTACGTATCACCTGGAAGCAGCGCCCCGAAATCAAACCAGGCATCTTGCCCCAAACGCCTTGGAAGGCTCTGCACCTGCACGAGACGTGCAAAGCGCCTGCATGTGCACGCCAGTGCCAGCAGGTCGCGCACGGCCAGACCGCACGCAATACCAAGCACGCACTCCTCTGGCAGGTCCTCCAGCGTCCCCATCGCTTTGCTTACGGTGTCCAAGGGTAGGTGGACGTGTCCAAGCGTCACACTGATCAGAGGCTCTTTACAGCGCGCTGTGACGGCCTCTCCCTAACCTGCTTCTTGCACCTGTTTTTTTGGCACCTTTTTTTAAATGACACTTGTTTTCCCTTGCATCATCAGGGTTGGGCAAGGCGCCTGCATGACGAGCACATCACAGGTTCCCGCAGAGCTCCACGCTGTTGTAGGCTAGCACCTCCTGTGCGCTTTTAGATGCCAGGCCTTGCTCCCACGCTGCAGACTACGTCCTTGCTGCGGGGCACATCGTCGCTTATATTCAGGGCAGGGAGCGCGCCGCGGGCGGGGCGTGCACGGCTGGTCACCACGATGTCGAACACGGCGTACAAGACTGTGGTGCTGGGCGGCGGGAACAGCGCCGGCTATGCGGCCTGGGAGTGGGTGAAGCGTGACGGGGGCGAGGGCCTGGCCATCATTGGAGACGAGCCGGTGCGACGCCGGCTTTAGGGAGCAACAGAGTAAGGAAAATAAGTGAACGGAGCGTGTAGTTGATGGGTTTCAGCTAGCTGGAGCACAGTTCGTCTTTGTCCCAAAGCATTGCCGTGAAAGGTGCACAACTTGCAAAGGACGTTGCTCTGCTCTGCAAGGCGCTTGCGTTTGCAGTCACAAAGTTCGCAGAGGAGGCAGGTGACTTTTACCCAAGCCGTGCAGCTTGTCTGCAGTCGCGGAGGTGGGGGGTCAGGCGGCCTCGTGTCTGACGACAACGACATGCTCTTTAAAACGGTAGCTGCTCATGAACCGTTGTTGAAGTGTGTACTTGGAAAGCGCAGGTGGTTGCGTACGAGCGGCCAGCGCTGTCCAAGGCATACTTCTTTCCCGAGAGTGCGCTATCCCCCTGTCGCTTTGGACACAGTTTGCAGCTTTCTGCGACACGGAGCAGCTCGCGCAGTCGGCTGAGCGGCGCTGACAGGCGCTGTGTCGGATGCTGCGACAGAGGCTGCGCGCTTGCCGGGCTTCCACACGACGGTGGGCGGGGGCGGCCAGAAGCAGGAGGCAGCGTGGTACAAGGAGCACAGTGCGCGCCCAGCGCCATTTTCATGTGTTGCTGGTCAATTTTGAGTGGTTGTGACTGAGCGAGCCACATTCTGACAGCTTCATGAGTTTGCTTGGATGTGTTGCCTGAGTATAAGGCACAGACTGAAGTGAGGCTGAAGCGGGGTGTGCGCTTGCGGGCGCCAGACATTGATTTCCGCACCGGCGTGCATGTGACCGGCGTGGACGTCGGCAAGAAGCAGCTGACAACCGCGGACAACGACACCATCGGCTATGAGAAGCTGATTATTGCGACTGGTGCCCGGGTGCGCGTGCCTGTGTACGAGACCATGCAATCATTAAATTTGGGGGTCATCATCGTGTTAGTGCCGCCCTTGCCTTTGCGTTCGCATGTATGAGACACTCTCGGTCAGAGGAACGGGAAGAGTGTTAAAGGATATCGTGGGCCGGCAAGCTCAATGAAGACATGGGGCCCTAGCTATTGATGTAAGGTAGGTCATGCCTGCAAATAGGCAGGCTGCCAAAGGCTTTGGCACTGCGCAACTGCAAGCGATACGCAGCGCCTAAGAAGGTGCCTGCTGTGGTGCCTTTGCACTCACACATGCGGCCTTTGCCTTGCGCGGCAGCCGATCAGCCTGGCGGACTTCAAGACGGCCGGCGCGGACCTGAAGGGCATCTTCTACCTGCGCAATGTGGTGGACGCCGACCGCATCCTGGAGGCCATCCCGGAGGCCAAGGAGCGCGGCGGGCGGGTGCGGCCCGACCCGCGCGCGCTCAGCAGTGCCCTGCATGCGCTCGCACACATGCAAATGTACTTGCCGAGGTTTCTGCCACACCGTGCTTGCCGCTGCAGGGGTTGTTGATCATGGTGTATGACAAGGCTCCCGTAGTGGATGCCTCCCACACTCCTTGCAGTGTCCTGAAGCGAGAAGGGCTGCCACAGACTTCGGTCACCTTCAGGTCGCAGGCACTGATCTCTCCGATACGTTTTTTGCATGTCATGCACGGTGATGGCTCTCCAGGCTGCAACCACAGCCGCCATCTGAGGTGTGGTCATCAGCGCAGGCGGTCATCGTGGGCGGCGGCTACATCGGGCTGGAGATGGCTGCTGGGCTCTCGATGAATGGCCTGGACGTGCACGCCCTAATCCACGTTGTTTCAGCCTTTTCGCACATGAGCGCGTCAGGAGTGCATGAACCTTTCCGCAGCCCGAAAAAGCACTGAGCTTACCTAGCCAAGGCATTCTGAGCTGGTAGCGGCTGCGCAGGTGACGCTTGTGTTCCCGGAGGACCGCGTGATGGAGCGCCTGTTCACGCCGGAGATCGCCGCATTCTATGAGAAATTCTACGAGGACAAGTGCGTCCATTTCGCGCTCGTTGACGCAGTTCGCGCACCATGACCGCTGTTTACCGCTTGGTGAGGCATACCGTGATGGCAAGACGACTCGAGGCATACCTTATGTGCAGGGGCATCAAGTTCAGGAAGGGCACCACGGTCACGGCGTTTGAGGGCGAGGACGGCAAGGCGCGCGACACATGCTCCCATGCAGCTGGCATAGTGCATGACTTTTCTGACTGCAGCAGTCCATCGCACTGGAGCTGCTGCACTGTGCCACAACATATCATTGGAAAGTGCAGTATAAGTGCAGTAGCCTTGGAAGGTGCAGTAGCCTTTTCAGGAGCGGCCAGTGCTGCTGGCAGACCGCTTCTATTATATAAGCAGTACGGACTGCCGTGCGACGCTGTGGAGCACCAGATCAGCTACACCATGCTTGCCAATGCCTAGCAATGCGCCACTCTGCGCTTGGGCCCAGCGCAGCCCTGTGCGCGTTGCGCAGGTGAAGACGAGCGTGCTGAAGGACGGCAGCAAGCTGGAGAGCGACATCGTGCTGGTGGGCGTGGGCGCGCGGCCCAACGTGGAGCTGTTCAAGGGCCAGCTGGACCTGCTGGAGGAGCGCCCGGGCGGCATCAAGGCGCGGCCCGACCCCGCGCCCCCGCCTGCTCACTAGGCAAAGCTGCGCATGCGCTGACCGAACCCGCCCCGCTCTAGAGCTTTTTCAATTGATTGGCCAGAGTTGATCGGCCCGAGTACAACACTCGTTGTGGCCAAGTCTCCAGGAGCTATGAAGCAGCATGTTACAGAGATTTGGCTGGTGAGGCAACAGCCTCTGGTCAGCCGCTGGGTCGATGAGGGTGCTGATCCGGTGTCGTGGAGGACCACTTTGGTGGCATACGGGCGGGAAGCGTTGCGCGCATCTGTCTGTCAAGGGCCAGCGCAGGGCGTTGCCTCTCGCGGGCCAGAGCGGGGCGTGCCCCAAGCCTGTGCGGGAGTTCTGCAAGCTGTGCGCGCCTGCATGCACATGTGGTCATGTTCAGTGGTCGTGGTCATGTTTGGCTAACATGACCTGAGATGACCTAACATGACCTGACGTGAGCTAACATGGTCAACGTCGCTGGGCGGCCAGGTGGATGGCCACCTGCGCACCAGCGATCCGGACGTGTACGCCATCGGGGATGTTGCGGCATTCCAGCTGAAGCGCTACGGCAACGTCACGCGCCAGGTCGGGGCCCGCGTAGTCGGTGCCCCGAGTCGGCTGCAGGTTTTGGCAGTGTAAGCTCAGGTCAGAGGCAAGATCGTATTAGTGCAAGGCCGACCTCAACGACGTAGGTGTGGCTCGGGCACAGGGCACCTCATGCGCAGATATGACATTCACAGTGCCATTGTTTGGCCACAGCTATTGGGTGGGCAGTGCTGCACTGTTTCTGCTGTATCTGCGTCCAGGTGTACCTGTCCTCGAGCCAGGCTTATGTTTGAGGCTGGCCTTGCATCCAATCCGATCATGTTCTGACCTGGGCTTGCACTGCCGGCACCCTTCACCAGCGAGACTTCAGCGACTTATGCCGCTGGCGTGGAGCGTCAATTGCCAGAAATGGCCCCTCTGCAGAAAAGCTAGACAGACTTCTTGCAGATGCAAGCAGAAGAGCTGACGCCCGCCCGCGCGCGCGCAGGAGCACGTGATGAACTGCCGCACGAGCGCGCAGCATGCAGTGGCGTCCCTGCTGGCGCCGGACAGTGTGGACGACTACAACTACCTGCCGTACTTCTACAGCCGCGTGTTCAACCTGGCATGGCAGGTCCGCGCCTGCTCGACCACCCAGCTTGTGCGTTGGCCTATGCCAATGGCGGCGAGGGGCAAAAGCTGTCTCGGCAGTGTGTGCTTGCTCGGTCCGCTTGGGGGCTCTTACGAAGAATGCTGACAACCCATGCGTCTCCTAAAATTGCGCATGAAGGCTGGTGCTTGGCAAGTGTACGCACCGCCAAGGTTACCAAGGTTACCAGGTTACCAATAGGAACCCTGTTATAGTGTGCGGGAGGTGTGCCCTGACGTGCTCTTTCCTTCTTCTTCTGTTTTTCCTCTGAGACTGTGTGCTGGTGTGCGGCAGTTCTACGGCATCAATGAGGGCACGCCCATCTTCTTCGGCAACAAGGACGAGGGCAAGTTCGGCACGTACTGGGTGAAGGACGGCAAGGCGCGCGCCCAGCCGGCCCCGCGACCAGCACGAGGCGGCCGTGCAGCAAGCCAGCGCAGCAGTGCGGCAGCTGGCGCCGGCGTCCATGTGGTTACAAGCGCGACCTCGCACGCGGTGCTGTGGACCCGCCCGCACACAGCAGTGCAGTGTGACACCCCTAACCCGTGACCTAGGGTTAGGGGTTCATGAAGCCTAATATGTATGGTAGGGTGAGGGGTTTGTCAACCCTTATCATGCGCTAACCACGCAGCCGGGCGGCCAGGTGGTCGGCGCGTTCCTGGAGTCCGGCAGCGCCGAGGAGAACGCCGCGATGAAGAAGGTGGCCGACGTGCGGCCGGACGCGCCCGATGACCTGAAGACCGCGGGGCTCGCGTTCGCCTCCAAGCTCTGAGGCCCGAGCCTGCTCTGCACGCAGGCTGCGCACCGTGCAGATCCATTGTTGCCGTGCGCGGGCTTGGCCGCACAGCCGACGTCGCTTCGGCGTCCTGCTCGTGCACGCAGCACAGACTCGTGACCGCATGCCTCTGAGTTGCTCGGTGAGAGCTTGCGAGGTGCTTGCATGGGTGTGCTCGCGTTGCCGGACCTGGTAGAGCTGTGGCGGGCCGTGCCCTGTTAATGTGCTCCAGGCTGCAGGTGGAACCGGGTTAGGACTGACAGCGGGCGCCGCATTGGCACTGCTGCTTGCTCGTTTCACGCATCTCGGCACCTGGCCGCCACCAGGCCACCCATGCGCTTGTAAAAGTCCACCACCTGCTCGGGCACACCCGCGCGTGTCTCTCTTGAGTGCTGGTTACTCGCGTGCGACTGCAACCATGCATGCGATGCACACGTCGCCAGCTTGCCTTGACATTGTGCCTGTGCTTCTCAAACAGCCGAGCGTCTGCGGCTATCTCCGCCACCGCAGCCATGACCTCTGCATCGTCAAAGCCGGCCAGGAGCGCAGGCTCTCCCTCCACTTCCGCCAGCAACTCTGGCGTGGGGCGCAGCACGCCTGCGTCCACGTGTCTATGTGAGAACGCAGAGAGATGTGAGAACCCGTGTGTTTTTTTAGCAAATTGCAGTTGTGTCCAGCAGCCCCCTTACCTTCCAGCTGAGTGCGCCACTGCTGCGAATGCAGCGCCTCTGGGTCCTGTGGCAGGCGCATGCAGTCCGGGATTGTGTGTGGCGCCTTGCTGCCTCGCAGCAGAGGGGCGCGAGCAGCAGACTCTGATGCCTTGGGCGGTGCCCTTCGTCGCTGCCCCGGCCGTAATGGAAAGCCGTTAATAGGATCCTGTAGAAAGTGCACAACATACACATTTCGCATAGACAAACTCACCCTCTGACTACAACCGTCAAGGAAGCCGCGCCGCAATGCTGGCGTCCTGCAACTGTCGCTGCAGGGATCTAGGATCGTCGCCGGCTCCAGCGGGCGGGCTTCCGTGATGAGTTCAGAAGCAGGCAACGAGCGCAGCGCCTGCAACTGGTCAGCCATGGCTTGCAGGGGCGGCGGCGCATCGGCGGCCATGTCTGTAGACCATGTATGGTTATGGCAAGACATTTACAGCGGCGAAGGTGGTAACGCCACCATCCAGTGCATCCCTGCCGTATGCGGGAGCGCTGCGGCATCGCAAGGCGAATTTGCATGCAGCACTATTCCCCACTCAGGCTCCTGCTCACCGCCCTGCGCCGCTCTAAGTGCTCCAGCCCGCCTGCAGGCCGCCACAGGGGGCCTGTGAACCTGCCTGAGACGATGCAAGCGCGCCGTGCGGGCTCGGGTGTGCAGCAAGCCGACCCGCCGGAAGCCCAGCCAGCACCCACAGCGCATGCCATCGCCTGCGGCCTTGCCAGGGCCAGGACGGCGCGTGCCGGCACCGAGGAGCCAATGCGCAAGCGCCAGAGGACCCAGTGGTCGGACCCCACAACCCCAGCTGCTCTGTGAGCCAATGCTGCTCGCTGACCTTGACTCTGAAGATTTGCCAGGCTGCAGAAGGCTTCTGCTGCAAGTTGCTGACGCATGTTATTTGAAGTGAGCGCTCACAACAGCGATGCCGAGGGCCCCTTGCTTGCGTCCACTGTCCGATATCATGCGCGTGATGTGACTCCAACCGGCCCAGCGCTTCCTTGCATACACCGTGGCTGTGTGGGCGCTGCAGGTGGGAGCATGCCAGGCGGCGCCGCGAGCGGCCAGGTGGTGAGCCCGACCGCAGCAGCGACGCCGTACACGCAGATGCTGCGCCAGCTGCATGCTCAGGCGGACAAGCTGCTAGCGGCTGAGGCAGCGACTGCGGAGGTGATCAAGGGGCTTGACTGCATCGCGCTCGCGATGGCAGCAGCTGCCCAGGAGCGAGCCGCGCTGTGCGCACAGCACAAGCTTGTGCTGGCAGCGCTGGAGCGGCACGCCCAGGTCGGCCCGGTGGCGCCCGTCGAGGCGAGCCGCATGCCCATGTTGGAGCTGCCGCACAGCGCAGCGGTGCTGGCGAGCGCTGCGGCGCGGCAGCGACTGGATGGCGCGAGGCCTGTGAGCGCCAGCGCGCCGCACCACGTCGTCCAGCAGGCCGTCGCGGAGGTCGGCCAGGCGGCCGCGGCGGCGACCGCGGCCGGCACCCGGCCGTTCCCGACGCTGGGGCAGATCCGCAGCATGGAGGAGCTCTGGATGCTGTACAATGTTGGCGACGAGCGCCGCGGCCAGGTGGCGCTGCGGCTGCTGGAGGCCAGCGGCACGGCGTGGCGGAGGGGCGCGACGGGCAAGAAGAGCTGGCGCTCGCGGTGGCATGAGATCATGGTGCTGATCAGCGCGATCCGCGCGCGCACGGCGGCCTGGGGCCTGGGCGAGGGCAACGAGGCGGCCGCGGCGAGGCGCATCGACGCCGAGGAGCGGGTGGAGGGCGGGAAGACGCTCTCGCTCGATGCGCTCATGCTGAAGCTGAAGGCCGCCAAGAAGGCCGCGGGCGGCGCAGGCGGCGCGGAGGGGGGGTGATGGGCACGGAGGGCAGAGCGCGCCTGACAGCGGTTGTTATGAAGTGAGATGCGCGGATGCAGTGTGGGGTGCGACGAAATGTGAAGCCAGCATGTGATGCACCCAGTGCTTGAGGTAGCAGTGCTCGGCTGTAGTAGCCTGCAGGGCTGAAGCCTGCTTCGTCGCGCAGATGATATGCAATGCTGCGCATGACACTTCTGACCAGATGACCGTCATTATAGCGCCTTTTCTTTCAGAATTGTCGTGCTCTTGGCCTGCACTCTACATGACATGCTCTTGGCACACACTTCTTACTGAGCGTGACAGCTTCAAATACTTGCAGGAGGCGGAGCACTTCAGCCACTGGCATGCAGAACACGGTGGCACGGTGCCAGTAATATATTCAGCAGAAGCGGAACAGTGTTGCGACAACCTGAGCGCGAGAGGCGGCATGCCATGCAGGCCCTAGCCTGCCGGCTCAAACAGGCACACGCAGTCATACACGTTGCCGCCGAACAGCGACTCCGCCAGGTGCTGGTTCTTTATCATCGCCACCTTGAGCGCTGCGCAGCGGAAGCGCGTCCTGCGCGACAGGCTCTGCCGCGTCAGCGCTCCGCGAGTGGTGCCCGCCATGCTGGCTCCCCAGCGCGAGACCTCTCCAGCGCAAGACTTGAGCGAAGCCAGACGTGACTGCAATTGGACACGCATCTGTGTTGCCTGTCGCTCGCCTGACCCAGGCAGCCTGTCAGGCGGAGGAGGGAGGCCAAAGCCAGGGGCTGGTCTGCCGAAGCCTTGCCGTGCGCAGGGCACCAACCGCATGCCAGACAGGTTAGCTTTCCTCCGCGTGAGCACCAGCCACGCTCATGCTGACTCCCAAGATGAAGCTGAAGAGAAACTGCACCAGTGACTGCCCCGGCAGTCGTGCAGCCTTCCCCAGCAAAGTCGTGCCAGGAGTCGCGCACACCATGCAGCCACGCAATAACCCCGCCTGGTGCTGCAGCGCCTGCCTGCCGCGCGCTCTGTCCTTCCGCGACCGCGACCGGGGCACGCCTCTGGCACGCTGGGCCCGGTCGCGGCCGCGCTGTGCAAGGCCGGGCGCGCGGTGCCGCTCTGGGCCTGGCTGCCGCGCGCGGCGCGCACCGGTAGTTGGTGTGGATCGCGCGGCCCATGCCCTCCACGACGACCAGGTCGGCGCCCACGGTCGCGTCAGCCAGCGTGTCCGGCACGCGCCGCAGGTCCAGGCACGGGCTGCCCTGGCCGTTGCCGCACACGTACAGCCGCGCCTCCCTGGCGCCGCGCGCCCCGCGCTAAGCGCTGCTGCGGCACCTCGGCTGCCACAAACAAGAGAGATTAAATCAGGGTGTTGCTTGTGCCATAGCAGAGCGATCTCATGGTGGTACGGGACTGTGAGAGGCCTGGAACGCAGATGCTTGGCACCCGTATTGTGCAGCGCTTCAGCGTCAGCCCGTGCTCATAAGACCCAGACGAACCGCCAAACTTAACGCCCTGCCAAAGTATGCTCTTTGAACCTTTCGAACAAGCAGGCGGGCGCGGCGGGCCCGCACGCGTGCGCGTGCGCAGGCCCCGGCAAGCGCGGCGCCGCAGGCTCCCGCGCCGCCGGCGCTGCGGCCGCGGCTCCCGACCTCGCCGCCGCCGCGGCACTCCCATCCGCGCCCTGCTCTCCAACACTGCCGTTCCCCTCCGCGCCCGCTGGCCCCCGACCGCTGCCGCCCGCACCGCCGCCGCCGCCGGGCGTGGGCGCGGGCGCGAGCAGCGGGGCGCCGTTGCCGGGTGAGCCGTGGCCGTGTGACAGGTCGACTAGGCGGCCCGACGACGGCACGCGGCTGCGCATGCCTGGGTAGGGCGGGATGCGGCCGTTGTTGCGCCGCTTGGCGCGCAGCGCCGCCTCGCGTGCCGCCTGCGCGGCGCCCGCAGCCCCTGAGCCCGCCGGCATGCGCATGTGAAAAGGCCGCGGGGCTAGAGCGGCCGTAGCAGGCGACAGGAGCGCCAGGCGCCCCGGCGAGCGGCGCGCGGCTGCATTAGCCCGGGGAGGCAGACGAGCGGGACCTTGTTGCAGCACGCATATGAGACACCCGAGAACCACGCCGCGGGACAGCGTCTGCCCAGCAAGCAGCTCGGCGAGCATGCCTTACATCATACATAGTGTAGGGTAGGGTATATGACAGGATAAGGGAGCTCCGATGGCCATTAGCGCGGCACCGAACAGCCCGCGCAGCGCGCCTTGATGGTGGGGCACAGGGCGCCGGCGGCGTCCAGCAGCGCGCGCAGCTCGGGCGCGGTGATGTCGTTGATGGCGGGCAGGCTGTTGGCGACCAGCACTACCTCGGCGCCCATGCGCAGCAGCTCGCGCGCCAGCGGCACCATGCCCAGCACCACGTCCGCGCCTGCGCGCGCGGGGCGCCGCCGGGGTTGCAGGGCCTGGCGACCCTGAATGACTTGAGGTTAGGGTGCGTGCGCCCGTAGCAGCAGCTCGTATGCTATGAGTTCTTAAAATCAGACACGGCCTGCCCGCCCGCCGATCAACCATGACAAGCGGCACAGAAGGTCCGCATCCCCGGTCTGCGCCTGAAGCCTTCGCATTCTCACCGGCATGCTGTCATCTGCATCCCGTTTCATGCCATCTGATACCTGATAGGTTTAGGCACCCCTACCCTAATCCCTGCCCTTTACACGGAGATGGCCCCAGGGGCGGGCCGCGCGCCCGCGTTGTCCACAAACATGATGACGCGGCAGAAGGGCGTGGGCGGCACCGCCGCGCCGGCGTCCAGGTCCACGTCCGGCGGCGCGCGGCTCAGCCACGTGGCCGCCAGCGCGTCAAATGTGTCCACACGCCAGGGCCGCCGCGACAGCTGCGTGCGCGCCTGCCTGCGCGTGCCGCAGGCATGCACTAGGTCCGCAAGCCCGCGCCAAGCCCGGCCCGGGCCAACAGTCGACAGGAAGAGAACTCACCTTGGAGCAGTCCGTAATGTTGCCGCTCATGCCCAGCTGCAACAAGGGCCGGCCATGCTGCGTCCGGCGCTGCCTTGCATGTCCAGGGTTGCGGCAGGCCGGCGGGTCGCGAGGGCGGTAGGTTCAGGGTTATGGTTACGGTTTGACGAGGGCAGGGGCGGCGCGCCGGTAGATCTCCAGGATGGTGCCGTTGTGGTACAGGTCCACGCAGGCCTGGGCGCCCCAGTCGAAGATGTTGGCCGCCAGCACGCCCTCGACGAGCGCGGTGAGGCGGGCGCGCGCGGGCGCCGCGTCCAGCTCGCGCAGCAGGTCTGGCAGCACCGCCAGCGCGGCCGCGTTCTCGCGCTCCTTGTCCAGCCTGGGCCGGCGCCGGCGCTCAAAGTTGGGGCACAGGGTATTGTACATATGGCATAGGATAAGGGGAGCAGCGGTGGCGCGGCGGCAAGTAGAGGGGCGGCGGCCGGCGCTGGAGCTGCACGCCGGGGCGGCGGCGCCTAGCGCTGGTTCTGCGCGCCGCGCGGGCCGGAGCGGCCGGGTCGGGCCACGCATCTGGGCATCGACTGAATTTGATAGCTTTTCGGCCCCTTCGTAACCTGGGAAAAAAAAATTCAAAGATCGGCGCAGGAACCAGCAGCCGGGGCTCATCTGCGGGCGAGCCCGGGAAGGGGGGGGGGGGCCCAGCGCGCCTGTACACGTCAGCAAAGCCGAACTCGCGCAGGCACTCCTCGCGCATCTCAAAGAGGTCCGACAGGCCCAGCTGCCCGTACGCGCCCGGCTCCATGCGGATCTTGGCCAGGTGCGCCGCCAGCGCGCGCCCGAACGCCGACGCGCGGCGCTGCGCGCCTGCGCGGGGCGCACGATTGCGTCAGATTTTGTGCAAGTGTGTAGAGTTGGAGTGTGTCAGGGACACAAGTGCTCTGCTTGCCCGCTGGGCACACGCCGCTGGCTAGCAAGAGACGCTGCCGGACCTTGATGACAGAGCCAACACACCCGGAGCAGCTGCCCTGCTTGCACGTACCAGCAACTG
>JAABUV010000831.1_pt1 | contig 46366 bp, 49 predicted proteins | sample 5559971 | NCBI WGS metagenome assembly JAABUV01 (sample SAMN10711881, study PRJNA513362) | rock metagenome | isolation source: Antarctica rocks | place: Antarctica: Victoria Land, Knobhead nord | collected 2015-12-19 | reverse complement strand
TTTTCTACTTTGCAACTAATGGGCGATAATACGGTTTTCAGCTGCAGCCTGCAATTCTCGATACGTGGATAACGGCTCGTGTTCGGATTGCTATATTGATCGGTTATCACTGCCAACTTGATATGTTTGTACTTCTAACATACTACTCGATCCCGAGAGGTTAGTCCTGGCACCGCTCGTAGTACCATGGCCTCCAGCCCATCGGATACGCATCAGTGCTACCGAAAGCAATGGAAGTAATAATCTTCAGCATAGTTGATCGCGCCGGGATTGACGGGTATGATCTGGACTGGCGGCGCAGCTGCAATCCGTGTCCACTGTCATAAGTCATAACGTCGCCACCTCCGTTGGTGTTGGAATATGACTGAACTGGAAGGTTTTGCAGCATATGTAGGATGTGTGTTTGGTTATTGTTCTATGAAGGTTCGAAGCTTCGGTGAACTACAGTGCGTCATGTGACCTCGATAGGTCCGAGCATAACCTCCGTTCCAACAGTTGAGGCGGTCGAAACTGGTCCAACTGGGGCTTTTATCGCTGTGATTTGATTTCGGATTCATTGAAGTCGTTGGTGAGGTCCCGACCGTCGCTGCATGCGGGGGAGGAGGAGCCGTCGGCATATCTGAGCATATCAAACGTTTGTCCGCCGATGTCATCGACAGAGGGGAAAGTTCGAGAATGAAGGGAACGATGAGAGCAGAAATAGATCTGTAAGGAACCAGTCGACTCAAAGACTGTCACTTGAATGCAAACATAAAAACACGGTCCGGTCTCACCAAAAGCTGCACTTCTCATTAATTTGCCCAAACTGCCAGTGGATCTCAATGCGCCCCAGTCTGGCGTTTTGGGAGGCCGTGGGCGGTCAGACTGTCATTGCCGGCGCCACTAACGGTTACACCGAGAGTTGGTAGGGCGTTGGGGTCAGGAGTCTCGCTGGAGATTGGGGCTGGGATTCCAGAGGCGAGGGGTATGAGGGTGATGAAGAGGGCGTTGAGAGATAGCGGAAGCTGCATGGTGCTTGTATTTTGAAACGTAGTGCTCGACGAAGTGATGGAGTAGGGTCAAGATTGAAAGGAAAGTCGAATAACATAAGAAGATGCTTGCAGCCTGTTTGATCTTTCACAGGGAGGAAACTGCAGTCTGGACAGAACGAAATCTGCTGCATTCTCAGGTATATCATATAGACGTGAGAGCTCTCTGAGAGCATTCTTGGCGATGTAAGAATAGCTACCGCATGACTTCTCGTCGGTGATGAGCTTCTCACTGCATTGCTAGTTCTTCTATCAGAATTCGAACATGCTTCTTTCTATCATTTCTTTATTGGAAACAGTTACCCCTGTGTGGTTGGCAATCTCGCTTAGCCCTATAGGGCGCGGGAGTCAGAGTTTTCACCTTCTTCCTCCCTTCGTGGTTCCTACTTTCCAGAGCAGTTCAATCAATATATACACATGCACATACTTCTTCCGACCCTCATATACCAACATTACTAATTAACAAAGAAACCAATCCGAAAGCGTTTACGAAGAGTAGAAAACACCACTTCTCCACTCTTCACCACTAGGTCCCAAAACCGCCTTTCTACCATTCAATGTCTCTAGTACATATCACAATCTCAAAACTCATTTTCCTCGTCCGCTACAGTTGCTGCTAATGCCGCAGTCCATACCATCGCTTTTTAATTATCTTCACCAAAAAGAAAAAGAAAGAAAACTTTGCAACCGTCTTCCGGCCATCACTCATGAAAAACCATTTAACACCCTACATAGATCATCTTTTGAACTATATTCACAACCATCTCTTGTCTCCCCCTTTCCTTCCAGCCTCTCACATCCCAAACTTCTCACTTCACACCTTCATTTCTCTGCACTCTTTCTGCCCTCTCAATCTCTTCATCGCACACGACAGCACATTCCTCCCCGCTCTCATCGTCGCCACAGCTCTCTCATCGCCTTCGAAAATCCTCTTCATCTCTCTCTTAAAGACTAGATCGAAGGTCAGATCTGAGTCAACTCTGTAGTAGCTCTGTCAAGAGATGATCTGAGCTACGTCACGTTGTCGAGGGATAGGGTACAGGTACGGTATAGGAAGCCGTAGAAGCAACAGAGGAAGCAAACAACGGACACGTGCAATGATCGTACTAGTAGAAAGGTACTGTAAAACGTGTGTGTATCGATGGTCTCTACCTACAAGCCGAAAAGGCATCTATATGTACATCCGGGAAATGCCCCCGGCTCTCCTATCATTGGCCCAGACCCCGGCCTCTGCCCCCTACTAACTGCTCGTGGGGATGTCGCGGGCAGCCCCACGACAACGTCTTCGACTCAATACGTCATGAGATGTGTCGTGCTCGACTTGACAATGCTTGACAGACTTTCTATAGTTGATCGCTTCCCTCGAGTTATCGAGAGCTTCTTAATAATTAGCTCTACTAGTATAATATATATCTATACTGTGTCTGCTTAGAATATCACATTGCCATACCATTCTTATAGTCTTAGATCTCATTTATTTTAATAGTAGATCGAGTTCTAACATTTATATTCATTTTTTAAAATCAAAGCTTCGATTTTCTGACTCTGTATTGAAGCATTATTCTGCATGAACATTAGTTCTGACTTTCATATATCAGTCAAATTGTGATTCAAAATTTAAATGTAGAAAACTGTTAAACTGAGCAGAAGACATTCTTTACGTCAAAGAAGCTCGATCTTTGACCTGTGATAGGCTAGGTTTAGAGAATTTGAGGCAAAAGGCTCGCGATGAGCGTATCGAAAAGCAGTATATTAACGAGCTAAAGAAGGTTTATAAGCGTTGTAAGACTCATGTTAAGGTATGGCAGAAGGAAGAGAAGGCCTGAAAGGCTTTATATAAGGCTGTTTTGAAGGAATTGCTTGTAATACAGCCTTTTCAGTATGGTTGAATTTCGGTTAGGTGGCCGACTTGGTTATTTGGCCGGTGAGTACTAACTACTAAGCGAAGAATGAGCTTACATATCGTATGTAGTTGTCCAATTGACTTTTCACCCAACCTTACAAGGAAATCTAGCCATGTCTGGTGCGTTGTCACCGAAAAGAACCGACCCTTGGCGGCATTTTCACTGAAGGTTTTATACCCGACTTGCCAAGCAGTAGTCATCAGCGACAGTCAGATGAAAGGCAGATCTGACATTCTACGGGCGAGAGTGGGGACTGTGTCTACATCGATGGCAGAGATCAAATAACGTGCTCGTCAGCGTAGTACTTTTGACCGCTGAAGGGTCTTGCTTGAAATCGAAGGAACATGGTGTCTCTTGATTACTTCGCTCGCACTTCAGAAGCTGAGTATTAACACTTTGCAGCTTTCAAACATCACGGACCGTGGTTATCTAGGGCCTGAGATTACCGTTGCTCAAGCGCAAAATCAAAAACCCGAACATCACTATCGTGACGCAGTTTCTCAACGCAGTTCACGAAGTGTATTCTCCTCTCGACTATCAAGGCTCAATGCGTTCCGATATGAAACGTATGCACTCATACATACTGATGACCCGAGACATAGTGAAGAACAGCAACAGGTCTAACACAGATTTCATAGAATTCACGAGTGCGCAAGTTCTGTTTCGGGATTTTGAGAAGTCATTCAACCATTACAAACGCGAATGTTGCTTGAATGAGATCAGCAAGGTCGTCGAATTGAAGATGAACTTCAAGAGTACGATCATTCACCCGTGATTTATGCGAATCAGGAAGAACGCAACGCAACGCGAGTTCAACGTTCTGCGTGCATCTGGTCACTCTGGCGCTGAACGGTATGTTGAAAGGGAGAGCGCGACCTAAAGCCTCATACTGAATTCGCATAGTTCTCGACTTTCATTACAGATTGTGAATGAGCGTTGTTAATAGCACGGTAACTCGAGTAGTCTAATCTTAAAGCTCGTATTAATGCGCGGGTACTACTCGGAATGCAGGCATTCATATTTGCCGATAGATGCAGGATCATGCTAAGACACTCAGAGCTTCGAACTCTGTGATAGCGAGCTGGCACTTCTGCTTTGGTAGAGGGTCAGTGCCGGGCTTCGATGCTTGGAAAGAGCTGTGTCAAGGGTGGAGAACACGATCCTGAACGTGGGCAGTTCAAGCGAGGACTGAGTTCTCAGTGTCAGTGTCTATCTTGAGTATCGAGCTTTATCAGTATACATGCAGGACCTGATGTTCAAACGACTGATCCGATCATCATGCCTGATTCAAAGACTGCGTCAGGCACATAGCGTGATACCTGCCCTTAAGCCGCTGCAACTTCTCATGCGTGCCAATTTCTGCGATCTTGTCATTCTTCATAACGAAAATGACATTCGCATGCCGAATAGTGCTGAGCCGATGTGTGACGACAATCGTTGTTCGACTCAATGTCGCTTCGTCCAGCGCTTTCTGCACAATGCGTTCACTCTGAGTATTCAGCGCAGAAGTCGCTTCGTCAAGCAACAACAAGCGTGACTTTTGAATCAGCGCTCTAGCAACTGCGATGCGTTGTCTCTGTTCACCTGAAAATTGAAGATTCTTCGAGTCGCAAGACGTATTCAGATCTTCAGACAACGAAGACACAAAGTTCAAAGCGTTGATCTGATGACAAGCTTCTTGCACTTTCTCTTCAGAAGGCTCGTACTTCAGATCAATTGCGATGTTCTCGCGAACAGAGTCAAGATACAAAGACGATTCTTGCTGCATTAAGAACATGTAGCGACGATACGCATGTGAAGACATGAGCGAGATGTCATCTTCATTCAATGTGATGCAATCAGACGTTGAATCGTAGAAGCATTTCAGAAGTGAGATGATTATGCTTTTGTCGCAATCAAAGAATTTGACGATCGCAATGTGCATTTCAGATTCGATCTTCATTGAAATTTCTTGCAACACTTTCGTAGCGTTTCGCTGCTTGTATCGAAATTCAATGTTCTTGACATCAATGAGCTCATCTTCGAACGACTTTCTGTCTCGATTTTCATCGATTTCGCGAATATTGACTCTGATAGTTCGAAGTCAAAGAACATAATTTGCAGTGACTTTGATCTTAATGATTGAAGTCGTGTACAAGAAGAATTGCGCAGTGCTCTGATCTTCAAAGATCATTGCAATGAAGATGATGAAGAACTGTGTTGTGATATACTCTTCACTTGCGATCAGTCGAGATTTGTATCAGAAGTCAAGACTCATGATGAGAAAGTTGATTGATTGCGAAAGTGCATAGAATATGAGCATCACTATCAGATTCAAAATCATCTTGATCACAATGTTTTCTAGAATCTCATTGTACTCACGTAGAATTGATGTCTTTAAAATCAAGAAACTGATGATTCTGATTGAGATAACAGCTTCAATGATCAAGTCAACGCTGCTTGCAAATCACTTCTCTGTCAAAGCTTCAAGCTTTTGATTGAGTTGAATGCAAATGTATTCAGCAACAATGAGAAGAGAAAGTTTATTAAAGACGATGATAAGATCTAACTTTCAGTTGAACGCGATATTGAGAGCATTGCTGAACACAAAGTTAATCAGAATGTTCAGAATAAGATCAAGATTCTGAAACATCAATTTCTGTAGCAATGTTGACACAGACGATAGTTTAAAGATCACGAATTTCGAAGAGTTGTCAGAAACTGAGCTAAACTAGAGATACTATCAATATAAAAGACTGATATTATTATTATTACTTTGATAGAATCTAGATACAAGACAATACATCAGATAATGTACAAGATGAAAGATAAAAAGCAAAAGAAAAGAATGAAAACTCGACTTCTATATACATGAATTGAGCAGAATCAAGACTAAACAATAGTTTTATGACTTAAGATTGCAAAGATTTGCACACATGACTGAAATGATTGAAACAGAATTGCTGAGACTAAATTAAGATGATGATGACTAAATTGATGACTTGATTCATTGAATTGCAAAACAGATTCAATGAATCGAGATTATTTAAGACATCGACAATTTATGTTCTAAATTGAATTGATGATTTGACATCATGACAGTAACTCTTCTCTTCAAGACTGAGCTTCTGCAAGATGATGAAAAGAAACAAGATGAAATGAGAAAGAATTGAAGATGAAGATTGAAATGAGACAAGAATTGATGTAAACGCATTTTAATATGATGAAGCACAGATGAAACTAGAATAGATCTGAGTCACATCTGAGTCAGATCTGAGCAAGATGTTTGAAGAGCAAGACGAGATGAGACGCATTTTAACATGATAATGCACAGAAATTGAAACACATTTGAATCACATCTGAGTCAGATTTAAACAAGATGTCTGAGTCAAATCTAAACAAGATCTGAGTCAGATCTGAGCAAGAGAAAGATGAAATGCAATTTAATATGATGATGTACAACAAGATAAAATGCATTTTAACATGATGATGCATGAGTGAAACTAGAATACATTTAAGTCACATCTGAGTCAGATTTAAACAAGATGTCTGAGATAAATCTAAACAAGATCTGAGTCAGATCTGAGCTGAGTTGAAATGATGAAGATTGAACTTAAAGTTCTTGATATTGACATTGAGATATTGCACACGACAGTACATGTGATCTCTTGACGACAGAATTGACGAGATGATATTTATCAAGTGCTTGCTCATAATTATTCAGAAGATGAAAAGACTCTCAAGTAGAAAAATGATTTTCTCAATCGATGTAATACTTGAGCAGAGATGAATTATAGCATCTATCATGCTTGAAGTTTAATATGCTGTTTACATATCAGAATCTTTCATCATTTTTGATAATAATGAGTTTTTAAGATTTCTGATGTTGATTCAAGAGAAAATCACTTGCAATATGATTCAAAAGAATGACATGAAAGATTGAATAAATCTTCATGAATGTTGAAAGATTTAACTCAATGATCAGAAAATTGTTCTTGAAAACATGCTTGATCTTGAAGAAGTCAACGTTACAATTATTTAACTTGACAGCAAGACGAGTGATGCTGAGATTGCAAACATTCAGTCAGACTTCATCTTCGACAAAGTATTTAAAACAAGAATGATGAAAAAGATTGACACTGAATTCATAAATGATCTGAGCTATAAGCATTTCATCATGTAAATGTTCAGTTAATTTCTTCATTTTCTTGATGAACTTTTCAACATTGATTAACTTGTTTCAAGCTTAAGATGTAAGATTTTTAAACAAAGATTCAGAAGATTTGAAATCTAAATGTGAATTCTGACTTGAATTGATCAAGAAGAATGATGCTAAAGTGATTGATGATGATGCATTATTGATGATGAATTCGACTTCAGAAAGTCACTTAGCTCAGTCATTCTGCATGTAGTTGACGAAGACTCAAAGATAATGTTTCATGACAACATTGATTCTCTCGATTTGATCATCGATTTCAGAGTGATACATCATTGATAACTTAATATCTATCTTCAGCATTTTACATATATGCTTTCAGACATTGAAGATGAATTGTGTGTCTTGATCAGACATGAAGAACTCAGATAAATCATGATGTTTTCAAATATAAGCATAAAAGCAGTTGATAACTTCTTCAACTTTCATAGAAGTGATGAAAACTAAATGTCTCATTTTGATAAAATGATCAATGAAGACTAGAACATATTTATATGTGATATTCATGAAGATACTGAGCGATAAAGAATCTACATAGTTCATGAAAACATCACATCAACGACATTCGAGAATTGAAAAAGAACACAATCATTCTTGAGTTCATTGTTTAGAAAGCTTGAAACGTGTGCACATGTGACAGTTTCATATGAAGCGTTGAACATACTTATAAATGTTTGATCATCAATAAATTCAACTGATCAGTTTATAGCTTTTTGCTCTTTCTGAATGATCATTGATGATACTATCATGAGTGAGCTGAATGATACAAAGACGTAGTTTATTTGAGTTGAATACATACTTTCTTTCTTGAAAGTACAGATGATTCTTGTATTCTTTACACTTAATTAAAGAAATCTTGTTGTGATGTTGTGCTTCATTGCAAAGCACTTCAATTATCTGAATTGCAAATTTGTCATTGATTTCAACTTGCTTTCATAATGTCTGAGTGAGAATATCAGCAAAATCTTCATCAAGATTCAGAATGTCTTGATCTAGTTGAGACTTGATGTTTTCAACATTGAATTCTTCAATTTCTAAATTCATGAGAACTAGAATTTGCAAAGATGCTGAAATAATTGAAGACAGATGTAACTGAACTAAATTTAAAGCAATGATTTGTGATTGAAGCTTCGTGACTTTGATGTTGAAGATGTCAAAGATGAGATTCTCAACAATATTGAGATTTAAAACATGAATTTTCAAAATTGTCTGATGTTGATATTGATGTCAAGAATCGAATATATTTCTCTCTTTAAAAAGATTTTCTGAGTGACGTATCAGAGCATTCAACTTATCGTTGATCTTGTCGAAATGATAAGCGATGCAATAGTTAAATTTAGACAGAAACGCACTTCAATGAGCTTGATGATGATTCAACTGCTTAGTTGACATGAAATACTTAAGATTTTTGTGATTCGTGATCATCTTAACAGAATAAATAGAGTCTTCAAACTCTGATCATCATTTCTCAAAAGCGCAAACAATGATCATAAGTTCTTTATCATAAATCTCGTAGTTACACTCGATTGAGTTATGCTTCTTTGAAAAGTAAGTGACTGAATGAAGAATCTCATTTTCATTGTACTGAAAGAGAATGTCTTTGAACACATAATTCAAAGCATTGATTTCTATCACAATCTTGTGATCTGAATTATAATGATGAAGAATAATCTTGAAAGTGAAGACTTTCTTAAGAATGTTGAATGCAACTTGACATTTCTGAAATCAGACAAAGAATACATCTTTTCTGATGAAATCAATGAGCGAAGTAGTTATTCTACTATAGTCATAAATGAATCTTCTATAAAAGTTCGTGAAATCTAGAAAACTTTGAATGTCTTTAACGTTGATCAAGATGAGTCAATTGACAATGATGTTTATCTTAAAAGAGTTCATCTTGATCTCTTTGATGATGATCATCAATTCTAAATACAAGACTTAAGTGACGTGAAACTTGCATTTAATTATATTCATCTGAAGATCTGCTTCTTGCAGCTTTCGCAGAATAAGCTTGACATGAATCTCGTGCTTAAGTTCATTGTCGAAATAGATCAAGATGTCATTCAGATAAGCTGTACAGAACTTATTTAAATGTTCATGAAGAGTATTGTTGATGTACTTCTGAAATGAGACAGATTCATTACATAAATCAAAGAACATGACTAAATACTTGAATAATTCAAATTAAGTGCAAAAAACAATGAAAGCTTCATCTTCTTCTTTGATTTGAAGTCGATTGAATGCAGAAATAATATTCAACTTGATAAAGATTTTAGCTCAACTTAGATGATTCAGCGTTTCTGAGATCAAAGACAGAGAATATTGATTCTTGACTGTGATAGCATTCAGATCTCGATAGTTCATGCAGAAGCAAAGTTCTTCTTCGAGTTTCTTGATGAAGAGAACAGAAATGATTGTCTGAAAGCAACTGACTCGAATGAAATCTTTGCTCAGATTTTCATTCAGATAATGATGAAGTTCTAGAATTTTGTCATAACTTATGTCGTACAAAGCAAAGACTAAGAATTGAGCATCTTCTTTAAAATGTATGACATGATCATGAACTCAATGCAAAAACAAAATATTAACGTTCTTCTTGAAAAAAACATTTAGAAACTTAAAATATCTGAATGATAGAATTGTGACTGAATCGATGTTTTTACTTTGTCAATAGACTTCAAGATCTTCTTGTGTCGTGAATGCAGTCAAATGAAATTTCTTTTTCATTTGATGAAGATTCAAATGATGATTCTTATCATACATACTGTTTTGAAAACAAGATGAGAACTGAGCAAGAGTTGAACTGTTCTTTGAATAAATAGTCAAAGTTGCATGACGCGATTTTGACTCATCAGAATCTAGATTAGAAGATGAGATTGATTCAAGATTCAAAAAGACATCGATTTTCTTTAAAATGATGCTAAACACTTCAATGTCTTTGACACAAACAGCATGATTAAAGCTTCAAGCTCTTAACTCAACTATGTCAAGTTGTATAAAAGATTGATTGAATTGATCTGCTTGAAAAACAACAGAAGTTTTAAAGAAAGAAGAATTTTGACACTTGATTTTTGATGAGTAATCTTTTTGAATGACTTGAAGAATACAACTAGAAACTTCTTGTTTCAAATGAAAGACAAGACTGAACGAGATTTGTTTCTTGTGAACAAGCTGAGTATTAATTGACTTCTCATGAGTGAACGAGAAATTATATTGCTTCTTGTAAGTAAATGAAAAACTGAGTTACTTCTTGCAAGTGAATTGAAAACTGAATTGCTTCTTGCAAGCAAATTGAGAACTGAGTTGCTTTTTTCAAGTGAATGAGAAACTGAATTGCTTCTTGCAAGTGAACTGAAAACTGAGTTGCTTCTTTTGAGTGAATGAGAAACTAGATTGCTTCTTGCAAACAAATTGAATGCTGAATTGCTTCTTGTGAACAATCTGTAAACTTAATTGCTTCTTATGAGCAATCTGTAGACTGAACTGCTTCTTATGAATGATTCATGAACTGAGTTGCTTCTTGTGAGTGAATTGAGAGTGAGACTGAGAAGAAGCTACTTTGTTAACTTCAAACAAGAAATTTTCTTCTTGTTGATTAAAATCATAGATCTTGACGAGAAATGAGCAATAATGATTAAGACAAAAGAAGAAAGACAAAATGAGAATATTGTGTTCAAAATTGACATCAATGACATGATGATGAAATCATGATAAACTCATGATGATGAAATATTGACTTAATTCAATGACATAAAAGAATAGTCTTTTGATGTGTTTATTGAGAATTATTATGATTTCAACGACATGAATAATGTCATTGATTAAAGCGACTTGATAATTAAATTCTCAAAGTCTGCAAGAGTGAGTTAATTGATGCAAGAGAAAATGATGTTGTTGCGTGAAAAATTTATTCATAAAGACATAAGCGAAGATTTCACTATTAATCAGAGTGAGAATGAGAACTCTAAATTGAGCTTGACGTAAAATACAGAATACTATCATGTGACTATCTTTGAATGTCGAATTGAATTCAAAGAGTTTCAAGACAGATTTAGCAGAAAACTTTCTATATAATTGAAGTGAGAATGAGAAGATTGAGACTAGTAAACAAAATGATATATATACAGATTTCTGAGCATGATTTAGCTCAGAAACTAAACTTTTTTCACGAACAACAAGACTTCTTCATTTATACTGATGATATCACTGTTGTAGATGTTCATGACATGCAGAGTGAAGAACTTCTTATTTGAGCATTCTTTAGCAATTTTGTTTGAATGTTGCAATTTGCAATAGTAGCACAGCTTTCACTTGTTGCAGATTTTCTTGATTTCAGAAACAATCAGAGTCTTATCTTGAATGATGACAATGACGAAGCTTAAATTCATTAACTCATCGAAAGATGAAAAAGAAAAAGATGAAGATACTGTTGAAACAACAGTCACAAAAGTGATGATCTTTGAATTCAAAGAATTACTAGTCAATGCAGAGACATTCTTGACTTTGATGAACAAAATGATGATAAAGATGAAGTGAGATTAATGATGCTTAAGCTGCTGAAACTCTTCATTGATGTCAGAGAATGCTTGAATTCATTGATGAAAGATGAATAATGTTGAGATCGTATCTAGAAACTAATCAGAGTGCGTGACTAGAATGTTTGATCTATAAAGATAGTTATAACTAAGACTTTGAGAATACAGAAGAAAGAAGATACAAAAGACAAGAAGAACACGCTCTATATAGTAGTTACTCAGATTCGATGCTAGTCTCAAAGAGAACGTGTTGAAACATAAGAAAGATGTTTATTCAAAAGATGTTTGTGACATAAAGAAATGTGTTTGTCATAGACATCTGTTAACTACTCGTAACACAAAGAAGTGTGTTTGTCTAGAAGACAATAGAAGCTGATTAGAAGATGCTAGAAAAGAAAACAGATGCTGAGTCATATTCAAGTCAAATCTGAGTCAGATCTAGATCAGCTTTCGACTAGATCTTGACTAGCTCTAATCATTATGCAGAGAACTCGCTAGCGTTCACTGCGAATTGATTAAAGCTTCAGTCTTGTTCAGTCTTGATACGCTCGTAACATTACTCTTCTCTTTGAAAATTCATGTTCGCATGAATAGAACAAATGAAACGCAAAAATTTTCACTGTTTTTCAATTTAGTGTGACTTGTCTGAATAGAGCTTATGAAATTCGACTAGAACTTCTTTCAAGCTCTCGAATTCTTCTTTATCGACATAGTATCATTCGTCGTTTCGATCTAGTTTCGTTCATTTGATCTTGTATTATATTCGATCTCGATAGCATCTAGAGTTCAAAATGTCATCTATCTCTCAATGCTCATCGTCTTTGATAGTGAGAGATCTAGATGATTCTGAGTGCTGTTCTGATAAAAGATCATCGAGATAAGAACGTAATAGCTTTGAACTGAACATCAAATGCAGCTGCTTCATGCTTATCGATAGACGAAGATGATAGAAGATTTCAACTTTGACAGTGATTTGATAGAATTCTAGCTGTTTGTCTTTCAAATTCTTACATGATCTAGTTGTCTTTATGTTTCTAGAGAATAATCAAACTCAGTCGTCTACTTCATAGATGACGTCTCGTCTATGTTTATTGATCTGAGCTTCGATGATCTGCTTCATCTTTTTCAATTGCTGATGATCAAAGATAAGAAGCTCTTTCATTTGAATGACAATATTGTTTACTTTTCTAGCTTCAAGACGTTCATGAGTTGTTTCATAGTCAGTTGTATCTGAATTGAAACTCATTCGTGAGTGAAAATTCTTATTGAAGTAGAACGAAGTCATTGAGATGATCGAGAAGATATTGAAATTCTCGCTGAATTCTATCATTGATAGTCATTTTGTTCAGTCGTTCTGCATGTAATTGCAGTAGATTCTTAGTTCGCATTCAACATCTTGATTAGCTTGTTTCGATTGATCATCGATCTCAGAATAATAAGCTGTTGATAGATTAGCTGTGATCTTTAGTCGCTTGCAAAGACTTTGTCACATGATTGATATGAACTGAAAGTCTCTGTTCAAAACAATAGAACTAGATAGATCATGAAGTCAATAAACGTTTCATAGCATGATTCAAACCGTTTTTTCGACTGAGATGTCATCGTCTTCTCAATGACAGAGAACATAGTGATGTTTCTTGATGAGACGACATATAATTGTGCAAATGACGTTATAATCTTTCGATAGAAATAGCTCAGTGATGAAGTTCATAGCTATATCTTTTCAGCGTTTCTGTGAAATCGATAGAGAATGAAGAAGTTCATTGATGCTATCTCTGAATGTCTTGCTTTGTTGACAGACATGACAGTTTCGAATGTAACGTCTAATCGTTGCTCGATGATCTGATCAATAGTAGAAACGTTGAACTAGATCGATAGTTCTTCGATTGTCAGAGTGAGAGATGAAAGGCTGATCATGAATTTTCTTTAGCAATTTCGTATGCATATTCTCAGAAACTCACAGTAGATCTTTTCTGAACAGAACGTCGTCAACAATCTCGCAGTGCTTCAATTCAGTGCTATGTAGCTTGAGCTTGTTTTCGCTTATAGCTTGTCTATACTCATTGCAAAGCTCATTCGTTCTGTTGACATCTTTTACTTGCTGATAGAGATCAACTTCAGATTCGATAGCTAGAATATCTACTCTATCGAGTGTCAGAATAATCTGATAGCGATCTTCAGTACGCTGAGTTGATTCAGAAACGTCAATCAGAAACATTCTGATTAAAGCATTGACTTTAGTGTTCATTTTGCCTGATCGAAAAATGATCTGAAAGTTAAACTCAAATAGAATGTCTAGATAATTGACTTGACGTCGAGTTAACTGTTTATTTTTCATGAAGATCTTCAAAGCTTGATGATCAATGAACATCTGAATGAGCAGCTCTGTATCTTCTAGCTTGAGTCTTCAGTGTTCAAAACATCGAATAATGACTAGCAATTTCTTGTCATATATGTGATAATTGCATTCAGCGAGAATCATGCTCTTGCTGTAGAATGCTACTGAGTGAAAAACATTCTCATCATCGTACTGAGATAGTATTTCATCTTTGACGTAGTCAGAGACATCGATTTTCAGAATAGTCTGTCGTTTTGAATCGAAGTGTCGTAGAACTGAAGTCGAGCTGATCTGTTTCTTTAGATCGTCAAAAGCTTGAACACAGACTTTGTTTCAAACAAAAGACGTGTTCTTTCTAGTCAGCTGAGTGAATGATTTGACTAGCTTCGAGAAGTTCTTAATGAAACGACGATAGAAGTTAACAAATTTCACGAAGCTCTGAACTTCTTTTAGATTGATTGACGTAGTTCAGTTGACTATGACTTTCATCTTGATAGAATTCATACGAAGATCTTGTTCTGAAACTATGATTTTTAAGAAGACAGTTTCTTCTACGTTGAATTCGCACTTTCGAATATCTACTTGTAGATCAGCTTCTCGCAAACGATCTAATATCATCTTGACATGTTGTTGATGTTTTCATTGAGTTTTGCTGTAAATCAGAATGTCGTCTAGATAGACTTGACAGAAGTCATTTAGAAAGTCTCAAAGAACATCATTCATATACTGCTGAAACGAGGCAGAATTATTGATAAGTTCAAAAGATAACATCTTTGATTTGTACGCTTCTAAAGCGATGATAAAGATAGTGTAGTTTTCACTATCAGAATGCATTCGCAGTTTGTTGAAAGTTGAAATGATATCTAATCGAGTCAGATGCTTGCAATCAACTATTTTGTCGACCATCTCATCTATGAGCGATAGAGAATAGCGATTTCTTTTGATAATAGCATTGAGCTTTCGATAGTCAACGCAGAATCGTAGATCTTCATTTGCTTTTAAGATGAACAGAACGAGTGAGAAATACAAAGCTTTGCTAGAGATTATAAATTCTTTGAAAAGATTCTCGTTCAGATATTTCTTTACTTTCTGAAGCTTGTAGAAAGACATTCAATATGCTCGACAGCGAGATAATGTTGCGTCACTAGTAAGCTTTATCTTATGATCATACGAATGATGAGACGATAGCTTGTCTGCTTGAGCTCGATCAAAGACATCTAGAAAATCTTGATACTTTGATGATAGCTTGACTTTAACATTCTCTAGATTCTGAGTCGTTTCATTGACTGAGAAGACGTTTATGACATTTAGTTTGCATTGAGTATTGTAGACAATTTTTCTATCGATGTCTTCGACGAACATAGCAAAAACCTCGATCTGATTCTTCTTTTTTCGTTTTACTAATGCTTGAAAAGAGATGATGTCTATGTTTTGAATCGAAAATAACTCTTTCTGAATGATCGAAACTGAGTGCTTAAGCATCTTAGAGATCTTGCTGTGAGCTGCTGAAGAGATCGAAGTTGATCATGATCAACTTGAGTGCTTTGTATTTGACGAAATTGAAAAAATCGAAATAGAAATATCTAATTAATCAGGAAATACGATAGTATCATGCCTCATGTTCAATAATATTTCTTTTTTGTTCATTCAGAATTTGCTCAATATAGCTTCATGATGCTCGATATCAGCTATCAGCATTGACATAGTCAATTTCTTATGACTTTCGATCGTGAGATTGAATAGAATCTTATGAGTAATAGTTTTTCTAGCTAGCTTCTCATCATATTCTCGTATTACCTTCTCTTTTGCTAGCAATATAGATTGTATTTCAAGTTTCTGACATATTTTATCGACTAGCTTGTCATGTATCAGCGTGTAGACGACGAAATCACTATCTATCAAAGAGCGAAGGCTGAAAGAATTGCTCTGAGAAATAAGAAAAGCATTGATCAGAAATGATTTCTCAAAATAATTCTCTTTCGATAGAACTTCGATTTGACTGCACAAAGATATGATCTCTATCTCTTGAATGACTCTGAAAGAGATAGTTAGTTTTTTGAATCAGAATCTGACTCAGAGTTCAATGTAAATCGATCAAACTCATCATCTTTTAATGCATTGACTTTCGAAGTTCAATCAGAGCACTCTCTAGAAGTATAATCTGATTTGTGACAAATGAAACAGCTTTCAGTTTGTATATCTGTCTCTTTGACGCTAGTTAAAGTCGCGTCACGCGATTTTGATGAGTCAACTGATACAATAACTTCGATTTTTCTATAGAGATTCAATGAATCTCATTTCTCAGCAAAGACATTGATGTTTCAACGAAGAGCTTGAGTAGCTTGTAAGCTAGTAAGCAACGACATCTGAATCTTAATGCGCTTGAGACGTATATGCTAGCTACTAGAACAGACACTTTTCATAATTCAGCAATTAGCTGATTTAGCAACATAGATCAATCATCAGTCAGTTGTTAGCTGATTAGATCAGCTACAAGCTGATTCAACAGAGTAGAACTCATATCAAGCTATCGTGCGTTCATGATTCTGCGCGATGTTTATCTTAGTAAGCTTCAATTTTACTTCACTCATTTCTCTCATCACAGTTATTCAATTATCGTACATCATGTCTGTCAGTGATTGCGCAGAACTCGTCTTTCTACAACGTTTACAGTCTTATTTACCATCAGTTTCGATCACAGCAGTCGATCGTGCTCACAGCGATCTCATGTACAATTATCAGTCTGCTCAGTTTCGAAATAGATTGAAACAGATTGATTACACGTCTCTTCTTCTGCAATTGAAGATTTCGACTTTGATTGATCAGAATGCGAAGATCTTTGAGTAGAAGATTGACGAGACTGCGAAACAATTGATGATGAATATATACAATAATTCGATTCAGACATTTGATACTGAGAAGAAATGACATCTCATCGAAATCATCATCTACGCGAAACTCGTCATCAAATCTATTCTTCGCTTGAAAAATCGAATCAAAGCTTTCATTCACTCAAAACATTCTTCTTCGATGACAGAAAAGACATCGATAGAAGAAAAGAGTGCTAGTGTACATAGAAAGAGAACACTATCTCGAGAATTTACAGCTCTCTTCAACAAGTCATGAACTTCTACTGACAGACGTCATGTGTAATGCGTCAGATGCATTGAAGAATGCATAGAGTAAGTAGAAATTTCGTTCAACGAATGAGCAGACATTATGATTAATAGATTAATTAATTTTAGATTTTCTCATCATCTGAACTATGTAAGTTCTTGTATGTCGCTAGCTGTTACACAATTAATCTCATTGTTTACAGATCTTTACAGTGAAATTTCAGTTGCTTGTTCATTCTCAATACTCTGTCATCATAGTCATGACTAGACGCTATTGACTGAAATGTTTTGATCATTCATATATGCTTCATTCAACGTGACTATATGCTTTTCACTCATTTTCTTCGATTTATTTCAATTTACTTCAATTTATTTCAATTTACTTTAATTTATCTCAACTTACACAATGTTGAACTTTCTTCATTATCGAGTGAATTTCGTCTTTTCTCGTCTGTCTAAGCTCGCAAGCTCGTTCATCTTTCGAGCTCTCTTTTTCAGAAAATTCTCTTCGTATAAGATGTTGAATGTATCTCAGTCGATGTAATTATTCACATAAAAGAACTTCTTGCTTTCAGTTGATATCAGATGTGCACTTCGTAGTATAATACTCATATTGTAAAATCGTCAACATTCAAGATATCGAGACTTCTTAACAGTATTCTTCGATCACTGCTCAACTTCTATCATATCATGTAGAGCATCAAGTACTTCGTTGTTTTTGAGCTTTAGCAATTCTATTAAAGCTCTCGAGTATTGCACAGATTTTTCATTGTCATCTTGATGAAGCAAATCACGAACAGTGATTATAATTTGCAACTGTCTCATCAGTCTATCATTCAGAGCTTCAACTATGTCAGAATTTTCTTGATCATTCTCAGCATACTCTTGAATATAGACGTAGTCACGTCTTCAATTCAACATTTGTCTCTGTCATGCAGAAGCACATCGAATTCACTTTAATGTAAGCTTTTCAGAGTTTATCGAGTCTTTATCTTTGCATCTTCAGCATTCAATCAATGCATGAACAGAAATGAAGTAATTATTTATTCAGAAGAAGTCGATTTCTTTTTGATTCATTTGATACTTGTTTGACTTTATTTCTGATTTCTTGCGTCGAGATTCTCTTATAAAAATCGACAATTCGTTCAAGAAACTCTCAATATGTATCGTCTTCATTATTTCAGAAGCGATGCGTCAGAATCGAGAATTACTAGATCAGTTTTATCATTGATTCGAATTCATTTCTGACAAATCTCATTCAAGCTGCGTTAAATCAAGACTTCTAGAAGACTTTGTAATTATGACTTTCATTCTCTCGTCAATCTCTGATCTGAACGTGATTAGATTATGAAGAATGATATCTTTCATTGTCAACATATTGATTCATCGAGTATTATGATGCAGTATCTGCATTTGAAAGTTCTCTCGCTTGTTTGTAAGATCATAATAATCTTTGATCAGAAATTTATGTGCGATCTTCATGTAAAATGTGTCAAAATCATCTGCATCTTCATATCTTTGAATAAAATTCATATAATGAGAGATCACATGAAACTTGAAATAGTTAAAGTTCTCGTCATGTCGAAACTGCTTGAATACTTCTTTTAAGACGTTAATTCTGTATATTACGTTGTTCATGTAACGCAAAGACTCATCATCGTGCGATCGATATTGAGTTATCATCACGAAGTTCATAAGAGCTCAAGCACAGTACAGCGCATCTGATGCTTTTCTAATCAATAGTGAAGTGACAATTGCAATAAGCTGATGCACTATTGTTTTTTGTTCGACGTTGATTCATTGCTTCATGAATAGAAAGTCGTGAAAACGTCTTAGCTCTGAATATGAAAGAACTACTCGAAATCTTTGATTCAATTGCACGTCATGTGTTGTATCTGCGATTATCTGTGAATCACGCTTTCTTTTGAGACTGATCGTCGATGTTATATTCTTGATGATTATCTCAAGTCATTGAATTAGATACATCACTGTGTTCTTCAATAGCTGATGCAAGATGTCAATCATCATGATGATGTGAATATTGACAAGTTCATGTTTTCAGGCAAAGTTTTGCACTGAATGTACTCACTTAACATCGCGCTTGATATCTGCTTTAGAGTGTGAATTCTTTTCTTCACGTTTGATTTGAGTCAATGTACTCTCATGTGTTCAAGCTTCTCAGATTGTCTGCAGATTATCGCGTTGATTCGATGAAATGTGACATATAATGCATTGTTCTTCATTTTTGATTCTCGTAATAGTGATCTGCTTCTCATAGTCGATTATAAATTCGACGATGATAGAAAAACACTGTTGAGTATAATCATTTGCACAGCGAACGTGAAACTCTCTTCTAGTTAATTTCTCAAGTGCTAAAGAACGAGAACATTAGCAAGAAAAACTCTTCATTCGATCGAACAGTTTAAACTCACGTTTTAATATTATCTTCAGTGAGCGATGATATAACTTGCGTTTCAGATCTTCATTTGCATGTTTAGTCGAAGAAATAAACTTTAATAGTATAACACTAGATTTATTTTGCTTTCATCGAGTTGCTCGATTCAGATTATCAACGATAATATATACAGATCATGTGAATTTATTCTCATGATGTTGAGTTAACATGATTTTATCTGTAGCTAACAGTACTGAAACTATAGTGTCATCTTCAGAAATCAGTGCTTGCGTATCTCATCATCAGATATCGATGTGCATTTTCATGTACATTCAATTTTCACTGACGTTGTATACTTTGATTGATGTATATTTCAGATTACTCGCAAACGAACGATGTCTCAAGAGAAATTTCAAGATGTTTATCATGTTTCTGTACTGAATCTTGAATATATCTGTTTTGATCTCTGAGTTCATCAATGAGATCTTCAAAGATGTTTCGAATCAACTATCATCAGATATTTTGTAAGATATATTGTGTAGAATGCTTTTAAATTGATCTGCATTCTTGAAGATACAATCAGCATGATGAGTCTTCTGAAACGAGATCTTGAAGTATTAATTAATATTTTTGCTATTGACTTTCGCATTCAGAAATCACTGTGCAAGAGAAAAATCTTTCTCATTTGAAAAGAAAAGTCATTCTGATTGAAGACTGTCATTTAAAGATGATCGTGAATCTTGCTTGAGTTTACTGTAGTTCGAAATGATTCTTATGAGTCTGATATATTGTTCTAGCGATTCATTGACGCTTCGTTTCTTTGTATCATTCGTCTCATCATAATTGTCTACTTTGATGAATGAAAAAGTACATGATGAATTGATAAATCTTTTGAAATCAAGTGATATTCATGTGATTGAATTTTGAAAATGCTTCTGATCATCTGAAGCTTCTACGTTTTCTTCTGTACTTTGCTCGAAGTCAGAGATGTCAATATCGTTCATCGTGATCGTTTTATGTCATAAATTAGTCTGAAAGTATTTGCATGTGTCTGTATACTCATCGATTGCTGAGTTCTCTTTTCTTAAATATTTCTCGAAGAATTGCACGTCATTTCGCAGCGTCGAGCAGTGATTAAAGTGATATATCAGATCTCGTGTGATTCTCAATATCATTTCACATGCACAACAGTTTCGCTTCATGCTTAAAGCTGATTTCGATGAAGTAAATTGTAGTGAGAGAGACAATAAAGAATACTGATTGATGCGTTTAATAAATTGTATCGCGCTGTCGCTATTTTTAATCAGAATCTCTGTCAATACAAGCACGTTGAACTATGAAATATCAAAATAGCATGCAATACAAAGAATAGAATGATCAGAAATTAATGAGATCTGATATAGCAGTAGAAGCAATAACTCTTGTTTTACTTCTGATCAAGCAATTTGTTCTTTTTTACTCGAAGCTCTCTGATGAAAGCAAATTTTCCTGAATTACAGCGAGTTTAAAATAAATTATCGTAAATTTGAAATGCTTTGCACATCTCAATATTTACCTTGAAATTTGTGAATTGAAAGCAAATTTTCCTAGATTATCATCGATTTGAGATAAATTATCGTAAATTTGAAATGCTTTCACAAAATGCTTAATCAGCTAGTATGTCATAGTCATAGTCTTTGCGCTTTGATAACTCTGTAGAATATTAGAAATCATTTTATATAAAGAGAATCTAACGTGCAGTACTCTTCAGATTGATGAAAAGATGAATACAGATAATTCATTGTCAAGGTATGTTGTGAGCAAATTTGCTTTCGCTTAACATAATTTGCAACATGAGAACGAAAGTTGATCTTTGCTTCATCTTTAACTTATCAATTCACAATTCTTTGTTCTTCTGATACTCATTGTCGCGATAAGCACTCTCACTCTATCTGTTGCAAAGCTCAGTGTGTACATCATCTGTCATCAGCATGTAGTGAAATCTGTAAGTGATTCAAAATAGGGAAAATGTCACATGTACTCTTATCTTACTTCTCAACATCATGACAGTAATTGTCTCACATTCTATCATATGACTTCTAGAAATTCTCAGAACTGATGATAATATTTGCGTATCTGCTAGTCTTTCAATATGTCACGAAGATTCAAGTCGATTTCAGATACGCTTATGAACTTTAACTATGATGAGATTTTGTCGAATTGAATCAAGATGATGATCATTCAAGATCTTGTCATCGATGATGACAAGTATGATGCATTGAAGATATGCATTAAACAAATGCTGAGAAACGCAAAATTACTCGAAACATCACTTGATAATAAAATCGAGAAAGAGACAGTCAGAAAGATTGCGATAATCATAGATGATGAATTCTTGCACTCTCTGATAGAAGATCATCAAGTAACATGAAAAGATGCATATCTTATAGAGTGAATGAGATGAATAAACAGTAAGAAGAAAGATAGAGCAACGAGCATAAAGACAGAGAAATCTGCTCATCTGATTGAGCAAGTACAATTCAACTCAGTCTCATCATTCATCTTATTGACGATGATTGACTTTGATCACATGATCTTGACTTTGAATGATACGATGAATAATAAGATGATTCATCATTCACAGCTTTTCGTAGCGAATGAAAAGCAAAGCAATTTCACTCTGAAGAACGTCAATTTCAATAACTATCAAAGACAGCTTGTTAGCGAGACAATGTTTGACTTCGAAAATGAGAAAATTATCTATGAAGTCGAAGACTTTGAAAAAGTTGAGATCAGAAATGCAGTCAACTTTCATGTCACATTGACAGATATGACAAAGAAGAAGATATTCTACTACATCTTTCGAGTTCAAGCTATAGAAAAACGTAAGAGAAGTGAACATGAGAATTTCATGCAGTGTTTGAGCAGCGCAGTCGAGAGTACAGATAACTTCACTTCATTCAAGATCTCATCAGAAGATGAGAGTGAACAATTCATCATGAAGAAGCGAAAGCTTCGCAGAGAAGCTCATCTCAATGTTTCGATAGTGACTCTCGAAGTTTTCAACGTCGTCAAGACTGTCAGTTTCAATGAGTCACTTTCTTCGACAACAGATTCTTTGACAACTAATGATGACTTGAACATGAGAGAAGTGATGAAATACGATCAAGAGCACATCAATCTGTCTTTCGTCATCAACTTCATTGATATCACTCAGACGTAAGTGCGAGTGCAAAGCAATCATGTAGTAAAACATGTTAACTTCATGATATAGATTCAAAGATCTGCAGAAACAATAAGCATGCATTCAGATGAACGAGAATATATTTCTTAAAGTCTTGCAGTTTTGAAAACGCGATCTAAGCTGTACAGACATCGACGATAAGAAAATTGACAAAGATGCAGATGCAGATCGAAATGTGTAAATAGAAAGTATGATACGAATTCTACTACTCGTACAAGCGTTGAAAATATATTGACAACTTCATGTTGAAAGAATGATTCAACACGAAGAGTTTCAATGCAATCAGATGAAAATGAAAAAGATAAGTTTTCTTCGCTTCTCGAAGTTACAGACAGAATAACATATTTACTTTTCTTCATTCGCAGATCATTCAAGTCATAGAATTGATAGTGATGAAGCGCTGACTTCATCTTGCTCATGCAAAAGTCAGTCTCTTTCATGAGAAGTTTGATGATAAACATCTGCTCGTTGAATCTCAGAAATTTTCTCAGAATCTCGAGGCGAAATGTTTATCAGACGAGTCATGATCAATGATCTGTCTCTGTATGAAGAGCAGTCTCACAGCAACGCTAGAGTGAAATCTTGAATTGATTCTGATTCTGCTGTCTTTGATCTTGATATCGAATTGACAGAGCGAATTTGTAAAGACATTGACATCTGTGTCATGCTTTGATATCAAACTGTATGTGAATCATCACTCTGAAAAGAACAAGCTTCTCTTAAAAGATTGCTTGCTGTTTCAAGATTGAGAGAAGATAGAAACAGATGAGAATGAGATTGACGTGACAGTGACAACTTTCATAAAAGAACAGAAACAACTTGTAGTGCTGACTGAATCAAAGTCGTACGAGACACATGTGAAGCGTGTCATTATTAATCAAAAAGATGTTTAAAATGAAATCGACAGAAGTAAAAGAAGAGTAACTTTGTATAATTCGCAAACATGCTGAGATCAAATACTAAGAGATGAATTTCACATGAAGAAGAGCAGAGATTCTAAGATCATAAGCATTTTACGAGCATTCAAACGTCACATGCACTTCGTACTGTGAGTCTATTCGAGCACATCTTTTGAGATCTCATCAGATGATTTAGATCATCTTGTGAAGATTCTGAAGCGTTCTGATGAATGAAAGAATGAACACATTCTAAAGTCAAGTGATTCAGAGAAAGTGCTGTCATGAGACAAATCGATGTTCAACGCATTAAAACGTAAGCATGATGTACAGATGAACGATGAACTGCAGAAAATCGCAAGAAAATTTGATAGACTTCTCATTCTTCTTATGATTTGACGTCTATCATCAATGAATTGATTCAACGTCTTCTGCATGAAGCTATCTTCTCATGAGATGCAAGATGTAAACTGTTCAATAATCGAGAAGTATAAAGAGATGCATGCGAGACTCAAGAGCAAGACTGCAAGAAGTGTAAAAGAAGAGCTGCAAGTACGTGTTAATGACTGAGTATCAGACGATAAGAAGAAATCGATGTCTGTGTTTTCTTTCTTCGACTTTGTTCAGATTTCATGACAGATGAAACTGTGTGTTACATTTTCATATCTTGTTGAATTGAAGACAAAGCACGATTTAATGTTTATCTGAACTGAACTTGTTCATAATAAATGATTGACAGTCATTGATAACTGTTTCTACGATGATAATATCAAGAAACTGTACAAATCAAGCAGCAAGTTACAGCGAATCATGAAGATATTGAACAAATCTATAGTCATTGAAGATGATCAGAGAAAGAGAATTCTGATAATGTTCTTCTCTTCAATCATAGCGAAGATCATCTGATTGATACGTCTACTTGAATTCTCTCGATCATAATTTCTATGTTTTGCATCATGCATGATGTTTTCAACTCGTTGAATGTCGAGTATATTTGTCTCTTTACTAACAACGAGCTAGTATCTTATCAAGATTCGTGAAATGAACGTTGCATTCTTTCATAGCGATTTAAGTTTCGAAAATCAACAGAGCTTGATCAATAGTTTTCAAGACATGAAAGAGAATGATTTTGATCTCGATATTCTGATTGAAACTACTGAAGTTCTAAAGACAGATTACACTCTTCATCGTGCGTTTTGAGTGATACTGATGAAGCTCAACTATATGATCTGAATGAAACAGCAGACTTTTTTTTGAATCAGTAGATATGATCAAATCGCGAAGAAGATGTAAGCATATCAATTTTATACTTCGAAATTCAATGTTGAGAGACTTATTAGAGATCATCAAACGTGACATCAAATCTTTCAAAATGATACATATGATGATAGTAGAGTGAAAGAAATGAATGATGAGAAGATGAGAAAGAATAATCAGATAGTAGAGACTGTGTGAGAGACTTTAGTTTAGTGCTTTTGCTTCATAGTCTGTTAACTGTTATCAGCGAATCGTTGTTAGTTATTTCAGTCAAAAGAAGTAATCGTTGACAGCAGAAGCATAGACATGATGACATAAGTAATAAGATGCTGTGTTTTGAAAATATTGAAAATGCAAGAAAAATAACATCATGTGTATATTTTCACTGTCGTAGAAATATGACAATTTATCATTTTTTACTCTGATTATTTGAATGATTTATCTTGTCAGATGATAATTTATCATTTCTTACTCTGTTTTTACATTAACAATGTATTTTCTAGATATTTTAGAAATCATTAGAATCAAACTCACGCAAGACTTATGACGCGACTGTAACACAACTAAAGTTACGTCTCTTTGTATTCATCAGATTATTATCATCAAGTCTTTCAACTATCAACACAGCTTTCGTGATCACACTCTGTGATAGTCATAGAATTCAAGTGTAATAGAAATCATTAATCTGTCTTGAAATCGAAATAACAGCATCTCATTTCTGCGCATTCTTCGTTGCATAGACAACATTGCATCTGTATTGCATTCATGTTTCTTCTAAGTCTTTGACACTCTTCAAGACTCACTGCGATTCTTTTGCATAAGAAAAATCAACATGTTCAGTACGAGATCTTCAATGATCTTCTACAATGAATTGCAGCGACATAACTGAATCAGAAAGATGATGCAGAAAGACTTAATGATCGACGATGATAAATGAAGTGAGATCGTAATGACAATGAAGAAGAAGATGATATCTTCAAAGATATATGACATAAAACTTGATAGTGAGCTGACAAAGAAAAAGCTTTGAACGATGACTGCAAAGATTATCATCATCTTCGACAAAGAGATTGAAAGCATATCACAGAATTGACTACACAAGACATTGATGATCATGACTCAGCGACTGAACAACAACGAAAGACGAAGAGCACAACATCGAGAGTGAACACATGAAAATATTCAGTGTCAAAGAAAGTCGCAAGAAGAGATTAAAGATGACAATGCTGATCAACTATCGTTGATGTCGTGAAATGCTACAACGTTGCTGATGATGAAGAAATCAGATAATCAAACATCATTGATGAGTTCTATTCACTTAACTATGAATAAAAGACAAGAAGAGATCAATCTGCTGAACATGCAATTCAAAGAGTACAAAAGATTATTAATCGAGAAGAAAATTTACGACGTGACGAAGAATAGAATTCTTTACGACAATGAAGATATGAGATGAATTGAGATTGAAAATGAGCGATGCTGACAGACTGCGTTAATAGAGATGACAGCAAAGAGCTGCTGTCGCTTTCAGTTCATCATTGATTGACTCTCTTCAGATCAGTAATTAGAAAATTGTAAAGATTATATTAATTTATTCACTGACTTTGAAAGTAGTAGAATCAATCTTCGCTACTTCAACATCTGAGAATACGCTCGAGTCATCAATCAAACGTTGCAAACTGCGATCACGAAAGATCTTGAAAAGAGATGCAATAGCTAGATTGAGAAAGACTACACGCACGCAGAACTTGAGAATGAAAATTCAAGAAGAATAGAAGAATAATTGAAAGCACGCGTTGATGCTCTGATTTCATTAACAGCAAAGATCATGTCTGTGCTATACAAGCTCATGAAGAAGATTTCATGATCGACGAGCGAAAGTTCTATTACTTTTTGAACTAACAATATTCGCAACATTTCAGTTCTAAAGCAAAGTCATTGATACATCATCAGCGAAAACTTGCTCTCTAGCAACGAAGATTTCGCGAAGAAGAAGTGATTGACACTCATGAAAGAAATACTTGATCGTCAAGAGATCTCTCAGTAGACATTGCTCAGTCTTTGTCAAGATCTTCAATGATGAGATTGTCATCTGCGACGTCTGCTTTACAGACTCTTCGTTCAAGCACAACTACTTCTTCAAACGAAGATTGCAAGCAATTTCATCAACGAAACAAAATTTCTGTTAATGTTAGAGAGTTTAAATAAATTGATGCAGTTATGAGTAAATTGATCTTCAATGCTCTAAAACGCAAGCAGAGTGTTAAGATGAACGATGATCTACAGAAAATCATCAGAAGATTTGATAAACTTCTCACTGTGCTCATGATTCAATGACTATTATTCATGAATTGATTCGACACGCTGTGTATGAAGTTATCTTCTCATAAAGTGCGAAACGTGAACTGTCTCATTGTCGCAAAGTATAGAGAGATGCAAGCAGAACTCAAGAACAGAACTACAAGTGTGAGAATATACTCAACGATAGATTGAGAATCGAATTTGAATATTAACGATGATCTCAAGAATAGAAGTCTCTGTCACAAATGTTGCGATTCTTCAGATGAATTCTGAATAATCAGCTGTCTTCATGTTTACTGCAGAGAATGTCTTAATGCTCTTGTTTATGAAGTCGTCAAGCGCAATGAAGAGCAAACTGCATGTTTAGATTGCGACAGCATTTACATCGAGTTTCGATCATGCAACGAGTTAAAAGAATTGCAAATGAATGTCGAAGACAGTGAGAGAACTTTCTTACGCACTCGCAAAGATTTCAAACAAGATCTCAAATGAATCAATTTCAACGACTCAATTCTTTTGTCTTCAAAAATGATGATGATGCAGACGCAGATTGAGCTGTGATTGATGAAGAAGTCAAACAAGAAGATCATCGTCTTCACTCAGTTTTACATGCTGTAAGCTTTCATCATGTCATGAGTTCTCTGACTTGAGAACAAGCTAATTGCAAAACAGCATGAAAGTGCTGAGTCATTTCTTTCAACAGCACGACTGAGTCTTTATCAATTATCACGACAAAATGAGTCAGAAAGCTCGCGATCACGTCATCATCACATTTCGTGACGATTCGATCACGAAGATCATGATTGTCTCTCTCAAATGTGACGACATCGAGCTCAATCTCATCATGATCTCGCGCATCATCTGCGTCGATCTGTGATGAAACAGCAGCATGAAACAACAAGTCTTCTGTCACGTTTTTTGCATCAATCAATTCTTCGAAATCTTCATCACTCGTCTCGTCATCAAGAACAGCGTCAACGAGAAATTGCAGACGCTGCAGAACAGCAAGTGTAAGATCATTGATGTCATCATTGATGATGTCAAGATGTTGAATCAGCTGAGCTTAACAAAGCTGATGCGACTGTTTGAATTGATGAGCATCGAAAAGAATAAGAAGTCATTTATTCTGATGAATGAAAGCGAGAAGAATGAGAATGTTAATGAGAGAACATCAGTGATGAGAGATTGTGAGTTGAGAATAAAAGAGATGTTGATTGTGATTTCATGAATCTAAGCTCTTTTTTTCTTCTTTTTTTCTTCTTTTGACACATCGTTTCTTTCACATCGCTACTCTCTTTTCGCTTTTCTTCTTTTCTCGCTCTCTAGTACTTCTCGATCAGCAACGAACACGTTGTTTGCACACTGCATGCATGCATGCACGCACGCATTCAGCTCAGCTGATTCAACTTCACTCACATAAACGACATTATTCATCTTATTCTGTATCTTATTTGAATCGATAAAATTCTTCTTGAACATCTCGACAGTTTCTGTACGTGAAATGCAAAGAAACTTGAAGAATGAGAAGAATTCTTCTACTCGATTCCAATCATTCAACGATGCTTTTTCATCAGATCTCTGCAGACTATAAAGTTTTGAGACAGATGATTCTTGATGATCTGAGCTTCGTCAAGCACGATACGATGAAAATGAACTCGATGAAAGATATCATGATTCTTCTCATACATCTTCGTTCATCATTCTCGTCTACGAAGTCGTTAAGCATGACGAAGAGCAAACTGCATGTTTAGATCTAATTGCGACATTATGTACATTGAGTTTCGATCATGTGACGAGTGAGACTCAGAGTTCTTCAGCAATAAAATGCAAAGTTCGCATTCTCAGTTTGCACATGCGAAGACAAATTATCGTAAATTTCTCGAAATTTACCTCAAGTAATCAGAGTTCTTCAGCAATAAAATGTGCAGTTCACATTCTCAGTTTGCACATGCAAAGATAAATTTATCGTAAATCACTTGAAATTTATCTCTGATAATCAGAGTTCTTCAGCAATAATATTCGCAGTTCGCATTCTCACTTTGCATAATGTGCGAAGATAATTTATCGAATTTTCTCTTAAATTTATCTTTGATAGTCAGCTTGAGCTCAGAGTTCTTCGACAATAAGATTCGCAGTTCGCATTCTCAGTTTGCATGTGCAATGATAAATTATTGCAAATTTTCAAATCTATCTACACTTTTGAGTAAATCATGAAAATATTATCACAATCTTGATGCAACGAAGTTAGAACACGAATCTGACAGAGTAAATGAACACTAAGATGCTAATTTATTCGTTCTCAGTCAATAATTGAACATAGTAGTGTCAACAACAACAAAGTTACACGCTTTCAGAGATCGCATATCTTCAAGTACGCGTCATGTCTTTTTCTTCTTCACTCTTTTTTTCTTTTATCTCAGAACTCAATTGCATTCATCAATTCATCATGTATCAATCATTATTTCGTGTTGTCTTCTAAGTGAACTGTCATGACAAGTAATAAGAACAAGAAAAACTTGAACACTGCGATTGATAGTCAGATGCATAGCATGTATTATGAATTGTTGACATGCAATTAACTGACTCAATAATCATGTTTAGTTCATCTATCAACGAGATGTCAAAAGAAGAGTTGAGAAAGCAAGTGACAATTTCAACATATCATTAAAAGAATCTGAACTCAGATCTAAAAGACAAGAACGCAAATTTCTCGACACGTTGAACAGCTTGAATGATGATTTATCATCTCAAAAACAGTGATCTGCAGAACGACTGCAGAAGAAGACAAAATCAATGTCAATATCATCATGTATATTCTCAGTTAATATGATCTCAACATAGTTCACTAAAGTCATTCGATTTTTCAAGAACATCTTGTCAAAGAAAAAGACGCATCAGCGTAAACAGCATCTTCACTCGTCGTTATTAATCTCGTCATCTTCTCAGCTCAATGAGCGAATCTCAAAGTTTCAAAGATCAACAGAATTTTCATCAAGTTCTTTCACATTGAATTCATGATACAACGCAGCACAGATTGATGATTCAGATGACAACTCTAAAGAAATTCTTTGAGCAGAATTCAGACAATGATCGAGAACAGTCTCTGCTGCAGCTCATGTCGATGTGCTTAGATACATAGAACTCATTCTACTGACAACGATTATGACGTGTGAAGTAGAGAAGAGCATAACGTCATGATCAGAGCTGCAATGAATTCTCTTGAGCAATCTCATGTGCAATCTCTGAAACAAAGATCGCGCACATCAATTAAAACACAGATCACGAACGAACTACTTTGTTGCAGAAAGATCAACAATAAACGAAGCTCGAAAGATAATGTGCAACTCAAATCTTGTCATATCATCAATAAATTGACAGACACAGTTATATGATTTTATTGAACAATATTGAGCACAAATAATGTTTCAGATTCGAGATGTAGTGAAGAATCATTATGTCTTTTATGAGAAAGTCAATACATCGAACTATGTCGTCAGATTGTTAATTAATGATAACTTCATCAGTTCTGATATTGAAAAGATAAACATCTTCACAGACGTGATGCGTTGACTGACATGTACTTAGTTTGAAGAATGTCGTTTTCTAGCTTCAATGATCGTGAAGATCACTGCTGTCTCATTTTTCAATCAAGAAGATCGTAGTCTTGATCAATTATCAAACATGAAAATCATGTTTGCTGAGCTGAAAGACGAAATCATGATACTCATAGTAATCGCGATTCAACATGTCATCAGCGAATGAACAAGTAATCAGAAGAAGATCGAGAAATGAGAAAAAGCTGCAGTAGAGAGTATAACGTTTCAACTGTCAATGTTCTCTTGTGCTTTATCTTTAAAACGATTGAACAATGATTGACTAACATGCAACAGTAACACATAAGCGAATGATCAAGAGTTGATGAAAGCAAATTGAGACTTGAAGAAATTTGATATTGAGCATGCTGCATGAACGCGTCGTAAGTCATGTTGAATATCATGAAAACAACATATTCAACAGCATCTCTGCGATGTATAATCTCAATTGCAATCAGATAGATGATCTACTGACTATTAATGCGTCTTGAAAAATCATCAGAGAATGTTCTTTCTCTTCTTTCACTGATTCAAGATACTTGTCGATGTATTCTGTGAATGAAATCTCTAGTCTCATAAGAAATTGAACATCGCAGCTCGAAAAGTTAAACAACACAGAAATCGCGACAGAAAAGACAAAGAATACAACAAATCAATCAGAATCAATGAATAGCGATGAACATGAAACACTTCAAGAAATATTGAATGATGAACAGAATCAAGATCAGAAGAACGATTCAGATGTGAGCATTCGTTTTTCAGTTATAGAAATGAGCAATAACTAATGCAAGATAGATGTCTGAAGAATTCAAAGACACAACTGAAGTCGAATCTGATCAGATTTTGCTCGACGAAGTCAAAGATACATATCGATTATGAATATTGAAGATGAAAGATAGTCGAAAGATGAGCTACGCTTGATCATTCAACAACTTTCGTAAGCAGCTGAAGATAGACACTAAGACTCTGTATTATCGAAGAGCAAATGAAAGTGAATGTGTACTGACGTTTAAAGACGAGTATCAGATTTTTCTGAAGAGAGTAGAGAAGAAATTGAACGTCAATGTTGACGTTCAACGAGAAAGTAAGAGCAATTATATAGAATTCGAGTGATAGTAGTAGAATATTTTGTATATGAACAATGAACACAATCGTGAGTTGCTTTGATGCTTTTAGTTCTATTGATTGCGAGTAACTTATACAACGTGCTTGCAAGAATGAAGAATTGTACAAGACATTATGAAATACACAAGCTTGTCTTCAAGAAACTAAAACTTTTGAGCAGTGCACGACATGATGTTTTAATGCAACAACAAGGTAAATCTGAATAAAATATCTCAATTTATCTATCATGAAATAATGACGTGATAAGTATTTATCAAGAAACGTGCACAGATTACAAATTTTACATACTGATAATAACGAGCGCTGAATGTGAATACTGATCAGATGACACACATTGCGCATTGTATTATTTGAGCATAAAAAGCAAATGACTGTCATCAAGAGTTACAAGTGATTGTAGCTAGTTATTAGTTGTTGATGAGTGACTATTAAAGCTTGTGAGCTAGAAGCTTGACTAAACAGATATTTTTGACTGATGCTAGCTTGATGAGCTTGTAGTCAGTTTTAGCTGATTTCGTCAAATGATCGATGAATGACTTGCTTTCTTATCTTGATAATGAATTTCTTTTCTTTGATGTCATTCATGACTCGATGCTCATTGTTCAAATGAATCAGATAGCTACGAATTTCGTTCAGAGATTCTGACTGAATCAATTGACTACTTCAAGCTGCACGAAAATGATAAACTATCTTGTCTTGTAAATTGATGATAAATTGCTTTTCGTGATATTCTAGATAGAAGAACAGACGTTGAAACATTGAATAGAAATCGCTGAATTTGCTCTTTTCTTGAGAGAGATTAACATACTTTCTTCGAAAGTTTGTCTCTTTGTCGAGATCATCGTAAAGCTGAGCAAGTTCATTTAACAGATCATCAACTGTGACATAGAGATTCAATGAATCTTGTTGACGTCAAGCTAAAGTAGCTTTGACTGCGTCTTCTTTGATTCTGAAGTGAACGTAGATCAGAATAGTTCTATTGATATTGAAATGATCGACGTTGATTTCTAGCTTGTCACGAATCTTTTCTTGTCAATCATTTCAGATAGATTTTTTTTCATCAGTAAACAGAGATAAATTTGAAAGCTTTTGAAATCGCTTGAAGAAATTGAACAGAATAGAAGAGAAAGAAGTGACTTCTTTAGATGATCGCAGTTGATGTTGCAATTCAGTCACTTGATTTTGAAACGTCTGATTTAATTGATTCAAGCGTTCTTTGACTTGATTCATTTTCTCGAAACGAGTCTTTCATATTTGTTCACTTGATATCTTGTCAAATAACTCACAAGCTTTCACGTCTAAATCTCGTTGAGTTCGAAGACTATTCAAATCTTTTAGAAAAACTTCTGAGTCTTGTTCGACTCAGTGTTGTAGCTGCTCTACATTTTTTATATTTCATGAAGTAGAAGCTTCATGAGATTCATCGAAAGTCTGAGAATGAGACAAAGAGTATTGATGTTTTTGTACGACATCGATTCTAAGATATTTCGATATGCGAGACGATAGCTCAGAATAGATGACTGAATCTGTAGTGTCAGAAGATTAAAAGCTTTGATTATTCTTGAAGAGATTGTTCACAGATGATTGAATCATAGCGAAGAGTTGACGATCGAGCGAAGAACGATGCTCAATAGTATGTAGTGAGATCATTTGTTAAAGTGTTTAGTCTTCAAAGAAGAGTGTTGCTGATTTGAGAGAGTTTTTTCGTGATTCTCAAGCAATCAAGATCTTAATTTCTTGATTCTATCAATCGATTTGAACTGATGCTACTGACTGAGCGATAGATTCTCTAGCAATCACACGATCGTATGTTCTCGTTGATTCTATTGATCTCTTGATGTTGTTCTGTCTTTTGATGTTGTCAATCATCAGATACACAAATTTCTTTATACTTGTTTCGTTGTCAATCAAGTGAATTTGAATGAATATAAAGATCAGTATCATGTGATTAACGAATTCTTAAAGTAATGTTGAAATCGTGTCTAGAAACTAATCAGAGTGCGTGCGTGACTAGAATGTTTGATCTATAGAGATAGTTATAACTAAAACTTTAAGAATACAGAAGAAAGAAGATACAAAAGACAAGAAAAACATGCTCTATATAGTAGTTACTCAGATTCGACGCTAGTCTTAAAGAGAACGTGTTGAAACAAAAGAAAGATGTTTATTCAAAAGATGTTTGCAACACAAAGAAATGTGTTTGTCATAGACATCTATTAATTACTCGTAACACAAAGAAGTGTGTTTATCTAGAAGACAATAGAAGCTGATTAGAAGATGCTAGAAAAGAGAACAGATGCTGAGTCATATTCAAGTCAAATCTGAGTCAGATTTAAATCAGCTTTCGACTAGATCTTGACTAGTTTTAATCATTACGCAGAGAACTCGCTAGCGTTCACTGCGAATTGATTAAAGCTTCAGTCTTGTTCAGTCTTGATATGCTCATAACAAATGATTAAATTTCATCGAGATTTTGTCAGAAGAAAATGATGACTTAAGTGAAATAATTGACATTGCACTTCAAACAGTCAATCAACAAGAAATCTTTCATCAAAGAACATTCTTTCTTTTGATAGAAGAAACTGTAGTAGTTGACAAAGTTATTCATGTCTTGCTTCAGAGTTTCATGAAGATATAAATGAACATCTTCTGTCTTAAAAGAATTGTTGCAGCAATGATGCAATTTGTATTATCAATCTGCAAAGATGAAAATGCTGCAGAGATCATTGACTTGATATTGACTCATTAGATTGTGAATCTTCTTATCTATGATGAGTCGTGACTCAACATAGATGATCTTGACTCAATGAGAAAGATAACGATCATTGTTCACGTTCATGCGCTGTATCAGACTCTGCTTTCATGCATTCAATCAATCTTTGTTTCTTTCATATTCAGATATGTCGAGAAGCTTCTTGAATCTAGAAGCAATGATGACAGTGACAGAATTTGCAGAAAGATGAATGATGAGAAGAGATTGATTGTTCAAGATTTGTGCAACGATCTGAGTTATCATTGCAAAAGACTGAGAATTCAATTCTATATAAACTGAAGAACTGAAAATGATGAACAAGAACAAAGTGATAACATCATGTTGTTGAACTTAGTTTTGAAACTTACGCATTGCGCGAAAGATCTCAACTGAATTTTCGATCATACTTTGAGTGAACTGTTTAACAGCACGCTTATCGTCGATCAAGAAATTGTAAGATGGCTTTATTTGAGCGAAAGAATAACTAAACGAGATTTCAATGTATGAAAACGTTGCAGAAAGTGTAGATCTTTTGTAATGTCAGAAACTGAGCTAAACTAAAGATACTATTAATATAGAAGACTGATATTATTATTATTACTTTGATAGAATCTAGATACAAGACAATACATCAGATAATGTACAAGATGAAAGACAAAGAGCAAAAGAAAAGAATGAGAACTCAACTTCTATATACATGAATCAAGCAGAATCAAGGCTAAACAGTAGTTTTATGACTTAAGATTGCAAAGATTCATGCACATGACTGAAATGATCAAAACAGAATTGCTGAAACTAAATTAAAATGATGATGACTAGATTGATGACTTGATTCATTGAACTGCAAAACAGATTCAATGAATCGAGATTATTTAAGACATTGATGATTTATGTTCTAAATTGAGTTGATGATTTGACATCATGACAAAAGTTCTTGAAATGATTGAAGAAGTTCTGATCAAAGTACATCATACATTCAATCATCTTTCGACGAACGTGATGTGTAATCGCTTGATCGATTGTATTGCAGACTCATTCAATGCTGAAATATTCAAAGAGATTTGCAATCATCAGCACAAAGAACATGAAAGCATAAAAATCAGTCTGATCTTTTGCTTTTGAACTCTGTAATGTGAAGACGTTGATAAGACGAAAGAAGATGATCGCTTGTGTTGAGTACATGTCATTATCAATTAGATCTTTCAAGACGATGATCAGATATCATATATATAAGTCTGAATATTCTTTCAGCATGATTCAGATGCATTTTTCAAGAAAGTATTCAACAGTTTTAGCAGAAAGATGCTCAACTTCATGCTTTGAATTCTTAGACAGAGTCTTGAATTGCGTTCATTGAAGTATGATGAATTGATCAAGTGCTTTCATGACATCGTCTTTCTTTTTCGACTCTTCACGAAACTCTGATTCTTCAGTCTCGACGTCTAAATCTTGTTCATGCATCATAGCAATGTACAGATCATCGTGCTTGAGAAGTTCACTATGAATTTCTTGCTCGATGATTTTTTCGCTCGTCATCACAGCAATTTTGTCAGTCGTCATGATTGTAACAAGCTTGTGTGCAATAATGAGAGTCATCTTGTTGATTGACACATGATGAAGAGCATTCTGAACAACTCTCTCTGCACGAAAATTGAGCGCACTGATTGCTTTGTCAAGCAGTAAAACTTTCGAATTCGAGATGATGCTTCTGACGATGACAACTCTCTGTCGCTGCTCGTCGCTCAACATGCTTGTTCTCTCGTTGACTTGTGTATTGTATTTCTCGAGCAGTCTTTCGATGAAGTCATGCGCATTGCTGATCATACACGCTTGTTGTACTAGCTTCATTTGCGCCTTCTCGAAGAGATTCTGTTGCTTATCAATGAAATCTTTGATGACATTCTGAAAGATTGTGTCTTGAAAGAGAATAAACTTCTGCTGAACAAGTCTGAAATTGCTTCGCAATCATTTCATATTATATTCGATAATATCATGATTATCAACGAGAATCTGATCTGAAGTGAGCTGATATCATCTTTCTAGTAAGTCAATCAAGATCGACTTGTCGCAATCGCTGAATTCAATCAGAGTGATCATTTTATCAGTCGATATAAAAAAGTTCAAGTCTTGAAGTACTTGCGTCGTGAGTCGCGTTGAGTATGCGAAGCGCAAGTCACGAATCTGAATTTCTTCAGTGTAGAAAGTGAGTTGCATGCTCTCGAAAGAGAGCGAATTCAGTAAAGATTGTTTGTCGATAATGAAGAAAAGCTCGAAAGCAGCAGACGAAGCATTCGTGATGAATTGAAGCTGTGACGCGATCAGCATAACAAAAGTAGCATCAAGTGTCATGCTGAGAACAACTGTAAAGATCGTTTCGATGTTGTCAATTTCTTTGCTTTGAAACAATTGAAAGTCTTTTCAGAAAATGAGCGCAGTCTCTGACATGATCAAGAAAGTTTGAGCGAAAAAGAGAATGTCAAAGAGAAGCGACTTCTTATTGTCTTTCTTATGAACTGCTTGTAAATGTTCATCGTATCTGTTCACAATCTTTTGCTGCGCTTCGAATGCGTGAATGATCTTGATGAAACTCATTTCATTCTGAGCAAGAACTGCTGCGCGAGAGTAAATCTGTGTCTAGACAAAAGCGATGTTAGAAACATGTTCTCATTTCATGATGAATGCTCTACTACTTACAATTCAAGTCTTCAAGAGTGCATTGAAGCTGAGACATTCTGCTATTGTCAGAACAATGACTGACACTATGTTCTTGATAATGAGAGTAAGCTTTCACTGAACAGCGAGTGTCACAATATATTTCAAGAAGAAAAGTGAGATGCTCTGAACGAATGTATACAATTTCTCGACAATATTTTGATTGACATGATTGTCATCTGAGAGCTTCTGTCAGCGATCGAATACTGTGTAGTAAATGATCACGTACTCATCGTAATCTGCGTCGCTGAAGATTCATTGTCTTTTTTGTTGAAATGTCATACTTTCTGTCTCAGCAGACTCTTCAGAAACATCTTTCTCAAGAAGCGTGTAGTTCTGATAGTCGCAATACATATGCAAAGTGTTGTCATGTAGTCGATGACGAAGCGAGCAACGAACAAATACATGAAGTAGAGAACGAAATGATTGATCTGAGCAGTGAACTGCTGCGCGTTGCTCTGATCGATCGCAAAATTGCTGAAGAAAGCTGTTGATGAGTCGAACATCAGTGTCATCAAAGATAGAGCAGCGTCAATCGTAACATCGTCTGTGAGTGCGATAATGTACAAGAAAATGTCAAGACGATTCGCGTATTGAAAAATTCGCTGTCAATGAGTCAGTTCAATTCAGCGCAGATGCTCTGATTGATCGCTTGCGAAGTAGTTCTTAATTCTTCTCTTCTTCTCTTTCTCTGACTTGTTCTCTACTATCTCAGATGAGTTCGCATCGTTCGACGAAGACTTTTTGAGCTCAATCTTGCTGAGCATGTTGTTTGCTGTAGATGTCTGCGCATCTAGCGACTTCTCAAAATCAGGCATCTTTGATGAGTACACTGATTCAGCTGCCTTTTCTGACATGTTCAATGATGAGATAATAACGAAGCATCAAAAATGAAAAGATAGATGAGTGTTAAATATCGACACAAACACTCGAAGCGCTGTGAGAAGAATCTTTGACATGTACTCACGAATTCTGAAATCTCTGCTAAGTTGAAAAGAACATCTACGTGAGCGTTCTTTCAAGTGAAAGCGCTAAGCACAATCTGCTTCGTTGTCAAACTCTATGATGATCAGTACATCATTTGATCGCGTAGTCATGAACGTCATTATCAGCTATCAGCGAAAAATAGACTGTCTTTTGTCTACTTCAATCAAATATATCAGATCTTGCGTGTAATCGAGACTACAGATCAGCTGACTCACGCTAGAGATCGATCGATCAATGCGCATAATTTCGCTTTTCTGAGCTACTGATAATGTAATCTAAAATCATAGAAAACAGCATTGATGAACAGAAGATTCTTGAATTCAGTTCAGTCTTTATTAATCATTTATTAATATTTGATTAATCTGATACAATCTGATTCATTGTAGTTATACATGAATGAAAATCATTCAAGTGATCAAAATTCAGAATCAAGTGATGCTGAAAATGTTGTCGTGAAAGAAAAGAAAGATAATCACAACATCATTGTATCAGCACTGTTGAGAATTGAATCTAATATAATTAAATTACTCAATGACTGTGAAATGAAGTTTCACAAAACATCGTTTATTCGAGAGTTTTGATTACTACTTATGAAGTATTATCTTTTGAGCTGTGACTGCTAGTTGAGACGTATCATCTTGTCAGAGACTGAGCTAAACTAAAGATATTATCAATATAGATGACTGATATTATTATTACTTTGATAGAATCTAGGTACAAGACAATACATCAGATAATGTACAAGACGAAAGACAAAGAATGAAAGAAAAGAATGAGAGCTCGACTTTTATATACATGAATCGAGCAGAATCAAGACTAGACAGTAGTTCTATTGACTTAAGATTGCAGAAGTTCGCGCACACGACTGAGATGATCAAAACAGAATTGCTGAGACTAGATTAAGATGATGATGACTAAATTGATGACTTGATTCATTGAACTGCGAAACAGATTCAATGAATCGAGATTATCTAAGATATCGACGATTTATGTTCTAAATCGAATTGATGATCTGACATCATGACAGTAGCTCTTCTCTTCAAGACTGAGCTTCTGCGAGATGATGAGAAGAAACAAGACGAAATGAGAAAGAATTGAAGATGAAGACTGAAACGAGACAAGAATTGATGAGAACGCATTTTAATGTGATGAAGCACAGATGAGACTGAAATAAATCTGAGTCACATCTGAGTCAGATCTGAGCAAGATGTCTGAAGAAGAAGACGAGATGAGACGCATTTTAATGTGATGATGCACAGAAAATTGAAACACATCTGAATCACATCTGAGTCAGATTTAAACGAGATGTCTGAGTCAAATTTAGACAAGATCTGAGTCAGATCTGAGCAAGAAAGAGACGAAACGCAGTTTAATATGATGATGCACAAGCGAAACTAAAATACATCTGAGTCACATCTGAATCAGATTTAGACAAGATGTCTGAGTCAGATTTAAACAAGATCTGAGTCAGATTGAGATTGAATTGAGATGATAAAGATTGAACTTAGAGTTCTTGACATTGACATTGAGATATCACACACGACAGTACATGTGATTCTTCAGCGACAGAATTGACGAGATGATATTCATTGAGCGCTTGCTCACAATTATTCAGAAGATGAAAAGACTTTCAAGTAAAGAAGTGATCTTCTCAATCGATGTAATACTTGAGCAGAGATGAATTATAACGTCTATCATGCTTGAAGTTTAGTATGCTGTTTACATATCAGAATCTTTCGTCATTCTCGATGACAACAAGTTCTCAAGATTTCTGATGTTGACTTGAGAAAGAATCACTTGCGATATAATTCAGAAGAATGACATGAAAGACTGAATGAATCTTCATGAATGCTGAAAGATCTAACTCGATGATCAGAGAATTGTTCTCGAAGACACGCTTGATCTTGAAGAAATCAACGTTACAATCATTTAACTTGACAATGAGATGAATGATGCTGAGATTGCAAGCATTCAGTCAGACTTCATCTTCGACGAAGTATCTAGAACAAGAACGATGAAAGAGATTGACATTGAATTCATAGATGATCTGAGCTATAAGCATCTCATCACGTAGATGCTCAGTTAGTTTCTTCATCTTCTTGATGAACTCTTCGACATTGATTAACTTGTTTCGAGCTTGAAACGTAAGATTCTCAAGCAGAGACTCAGAAGACTCGAAGTCTAGACGTGAGTTCTGACTCGAATTGATCAAGAAGAGTGATGCTAAAGTGATTGATGACGATGCGTTATTGATGACGAATTCGACTTCAGAAAGTCACTTAGCTCAGTCATTCTGCATGTAGTTGACGAAGACTCGAAGATAATGCTTCATAACAGCATTGATTCTCTTGATTTGATCATCAATTTCAGAATGATATGTCGTTGATAACTTAACGTTTATCTTCAGCATTTAACACATATGCTTTCAGACATCGAAGATGAATTGTGTATCTCGATCAGACATGAAGAACTCGAGTAAATCATGATGTTTTCAAACATGAGCATAGAAGCAGTTGATGACTTCTTCAACTTTCATAGAAGTGATGAGAACTAAATGTTTCATTTTGATAAGACAATTGATGAAGATTAGAACATATCTATATGTGATACTCATGAAGATACTGAGCGATAAAGAATCTACATAGTTCATGAAGACATCACGTCAACGACGTTTGAAAACTGAAAGAAGATGCAATCATTCTTGAGTTCATTGTCTAGAGAGCTTGAAACGTGTGCACACGTGACAGTTTTGTACAAAGCGTTGAACATACTTATAAATGTTTGATCATCAGTAGACTTGACTGATCAGTTCATAGCTTTTTGCTCTTTCTGAATGATCATCGACGACACTATCATAAGCGAGCTGAATGATACGAAGACATAGTTTATCTGAGTTGAGCACGTACTTTCTTTCTCGAAAGTACAGATGATTCTCGTGTTCTTCACACTCGACTAGAGAGATCTTGTTATGATGTCGTGCTTCATTGCGAAGCACTTCGATTATCTGAGCTGCGAATTTGTCATTGATTTCGACTTGCTCTCACAATGTCTGAGTGAGAATGTCAGCAGAATCTTCATCAAGATTCAGAATGTCTTGATCTAGCTGAGACTCAACATCTTCAACGTCGAATTCTTCGATTTCTAAATTCATGAAAACTAGAATTTGCAAAGATGCTGAAGTAACTGAAAACAGATGTAACTGAACTGAATCTAAAGCGATGATTTGTGACTGAAGCTTCATGACTTTGATGTCAAAGACGTCGAAGACGAGATTTTCAACAATATTGAGATCTAAAACATGAGTTTTCAGAATTGTCTGATGTTGATATTGATGTCGAGAATCGAATGTATTTTTCTCTTGAGAAAGATTTTCTGAGCGACGTGTCAGAGCATTCGACTTATCATCGACCTTGTCGAAACAATAAGCGATGCAATAGTTGAATCTAGACAGAAACTCGCTTCAACGAGCTTGATGACAACTCAACTGCTTAGTTGACATGAAATACTCAAGGTTTTTGTGATTCGTGATCATCTCGACAGAATAGATAGAGTCTTCGAACTCTGATCGTCATTTCTCGAAAGCGCAAACAATGATCATGAGTTCTTTATCGTAGATCTCGTAGTTACACTCGACTGAATTATGCTTCTTCGAAAAGTAAGCGACTGAATGAAGAATCTCGTTCTCATCATATTGAGAGAGAATGTCTTTGAACACATAGTTCAAAGCATTGATTTCTATCACAATCTTGTGATCTGAATTATAGTGATGAAGAATAATCTTGAAAGTGAAGACTTTCTTAAGAATGTTGAATGCAATCTGACATTTCTGAGATCAGACAAAGAGTACATCTTTTTTGATGAGACGAGTGAGCGAAGTAGTTATTCTACTATAGTTATAGATGAATCTTCTATAGAAGTTCGCGAAATCTAGAAAACTTTGAATGTCTTTAACGTTGATCAAGATGAGTCAGTTGACAATGATGTCTATCTTAAAAGAATTCATCTTGATTTCTTTGATGATGATTATCAATTCTAGATACGAAACTTAAGTGACGTGAAACTCGCATTTGATTATATTCGCCTGAAGATCTGCTTCTCGCAGCTTTCGCAGAATGAGCTTGACATAAATCTCGTGCTCGAGTTCATTGTCGAAATAAATCAAAATGTCATTCAAATAAGCTGTACAGAACTTATCTAAATGTTCATGAAGAATATTGTTGATGTACTTCTGAAACGAGACAGACTCATTACATAGATCAAAGAGCATGACTAGATACTTGAATAATTCAAATTGAGTGCAAAAGATGATGAAAGCTTCATCTTCTTCTTTGATTCGAAGTCGATTGAACGCAGAAATGATATTCAGCTTGATAAAGATTTTAGCTCGACTTAAATGATTCAGCATTTCTGAGATCAGAGACAGAGAATATCGATTCTTGACTGTGATAGCGTTCAGATCTCGATAGTTCATGCAGAAGTGAAGTTCTTCTTCAAGTTTCTTGACGAAGAGAACAGAGATGATCATCTGAGAGCGACTGACTTGAATGAAATCTTTGCTCAGATTTTCATTCAAATAACGACGAAGTTCTAGAATTTCATCACGACTCATGTCGTACAAAGCAAAGACTGAAGATTGAGCATCTTCTTTAAGATGTATGACATGATCATGAGCTCGATGCGAAGACAAGATATCGACGTTCTTCTTGAAGAAGATGTCTAGAAACTCAAAATATCTGAACGATAGAATTGTGACTGAATCGACGTTCTTACTTTGTCGATAGACTTCAAGATCTTCTTGTGTCGTGAATGCAGTCAATTGAAATTTCTTTTTCATTTGATGAAGATTCAGATGATGATTCTTATCATACATACTGTCTTGAGAACGAGACGAGAATTGAGCAAGAGTTGAAATGTTCTTTGAACAGACAGTCAAAGTCGCGCGACGCGATTTTGATTCATCAGAGTCTAGACTAGAAGACGAGATTGATTCAAGATTCAAGAAGACATCGATTTTCTTTAGAATGATGCTAAACACTTCAATGTCTTTGACACGAGCAGCATGATCAAAGCTTCGAGCTCTCAACTTGACTATGTCAAGTTGTATAGAAGATCGATCGAATTGATCTGCTCAAAAAACAACAGAAGTTCTAGAGAAGAAAGAATTTCAACACTTGATTTTTGATGAGTATTCTTTTTGAATGACTTGAAGAATACGACTAGAAGCTTCTTGTTTCAGACGAGAGACAAGACTGAACGAGATTTGTTTCTTGTGAATGAGCTGAGTATTAGTTGACTTCTCATGAGCGAACGAAAGATTATATTGCTTCTTGTGAGCAGACGAGAAACTGAGTTGCTTCTTTCGAGCGAATGAGAGACTAGATTGCTTCTTGCAAGCGAACTGAAAACTGAATTGCTTCTTTCGAGCGAATGAGAAACTAGATTGCTTCTTGCGAGCGAATGAGAAACTAGATTACTTCTTGCGAGCGAATTGAATGCTGAATTGCTTCTTGTGAGCGATCTGTAGACTGAATTGCTTCTTGTGAGTGATTCGTGAACTGAGTTGCTTCTTGTGAGCGAATTGAGAGCGAGGCTGAAGAAAAGCTACTTTATTAACTTTAAGTGAGAAATTTTCTTCTTGTTGATTAAGATCATAGATCTTGACGAAGATTTGACAACAATGATTAAGACAGAAGAAGAAAGACAAGATGAGAATATTGTGTTCAAAATTGACATCAATGACGTGACGATGAAGTCATGACAGACTTATGATGATGAGATACTGACTTAATTCAATGACATAAAAGAATAATCTTTCGATGTGTTCATCAAGAATCATTGTGATTTCGATGACATGAGTATTGTCATCGATTAGAGCGACTTGATCATCAAATTCTCGAAGTCTGCGAGAATGAGTTAATTGATGCAAGAAAAGATGATGTTGTTGCGCGAAGAATTTATTCATAAAAACATAAGCAAAGACTTCACTATCAATCAGAGCGAGAGCGAAAACATTAGATTGAGCTTGACATAGAATACAGAATACTATCATGTGACTATCTTTGAATGTCGAATCGAATTCAAAGAGTTTCAAGACAGATTTAGCAGAAAACTTTCTATATGATTGAAGTGAGAGTGAGAAGATTGAGACTAGTAGACAAAATGATATGTATACATATCTCTGAGCGCGACTTAGCTCAGAAACTAGACTTTTTTCGCAGACAGCGAGACTTCTTCATTTATATTGACGACGTCACTGTCGTAGATGTTCATGATATGCAGAGTGAAGAACTTCTTATTTGAGCATTCTTTAGTGATTTTGCTCGAATGTTGCAACTTGCAGTAGTAGCACAGCTTTCACTTGTTGCAGATTTTCTTGATCTCAGAAATGATCAAAGTCTTATCTTGAACGATGACAATGACGAAGCTTAGATTCATTGACTCATTGAAAGATGAGAAAGAAAGAAACGAAGATACTGTCAAAACAACAGTCACAGAAATGATGATCTTTGAACTCAAAGAATTACTGATCGATGCAAAGATGCTCTTGACTTTGATGAACAAAACAATGACAAAGATGAAGTGAGATTGATGATGCTTAAGCTGCTGAAGCTCTTCATCGATGTCAGAGAATGCTTGAACTCATTGATGAAAGATGAATGATTGAGTTTCATCGAGATTTCGTCAGAAGAAGATGACGACTTAAGTGAAATAATTGACATTGCGCTTCAGACAGTCAATCAATGAGAAATCTTTCATCAAAGAACATTCTTTCTTTTGATAGAAGAGATTGTAATAATCAACAAAGCTATTCATGTCTTACTTCAGAGTTTCGCGAAGATATAAATGAGCATCTTCTGTCTTGAAGAAATTGTCGCAGCAATGACGCAACTTGTATCATCAATCTGCGAAGATGAAAATGATACAGAGATCATTGACTCGATATTGATTCATTAAATTGTGAGTCTTCTTATTTATGATGAATCGTGACTCAACATAGATGATCTTGACTCGATGAAAGAAATAATGATCGTCGTTCACATTCATGCGCTGTATCAGACTCTGCTTTCATGCATTCAATCGATCTTTGTCTTTCTCATACTCAGATATGTCGAGAAGCTTCTTGAATCTAGAAGCGATGATGACAGCGACAGAGTTCGCAAAGAAGTGAACGATGAAAGAAGATTGATTGTTCAAGATTTGTGTGATGATCTGAGCTATCGTCACAAGAGACTGAGAATTCAATTCTATATAGACTGAAGAACTGAAAACGATGAATGAGAATGAAATAATGACATCATGTTGTCGAACTTGATTTTGAAGCTCTTGCATTGCGCGAAAGATCTCGACTGAATTTTCGATCATACTTTGAGCGAACTGTTTGACAGCACGCTCATCGTCGATCGAGAAATTGTGAGACGACTTCATTTGAGCGAAAGAATAACTAGACGAGATTTCAACGTATGAAAACGTTGCAGAAAGTGTAGATCTTTTGTAATGTCAGAAACTGAGCTAGACTAGAGATACTATCAATATAGATGACTGATATTATTATTACTTTGATAGAATCTAGGTACAAGACAATACATCAGATAATGTACAAGACGAAAGACAAAGAGCGAAAGAAAAGAACGAGGGTTCGGCTTCTATATACATGAATCGAGCAGAATCAAGACTAGACAGTAGTTCTATTGACTTAAGATTGCAGAAGTTCGCGCACACGACTGAGATGATCGAAACAGGATTGCTGAGACTAGATTAAGATGACGATGGCTAGATTGATGACTTGGTTCATTGAACTGCGGAACAGGTTCAATGAACCGAGGTTACCTAAGATATCGACGATCTATGTTCTAAACCGGGTTGGTGACCTGACACCATGACACATCTCTCTACCTTGAAGTCGACAGCGAAGCTCTTCTAGTCAGTAACAACGCTGATCTCAGAAGCTAGTCAGTATCGTATCTACCTAAGGTACCTTCTTTCCATCATCTAAGGTATGCGCAGGGTTT